>Ga0209273_10000042_pt1 | contig 316080 bp, 296 predicted proteins | sample tdAd471_FD_187126 | JGI IMG/M metagenome (GOLD analysis project Ga0209273, IMG submission 187126) | Marine sediment microbial communities from the Atlantic coast under amendment with organic carbon and nitrate - tdAd47.1 (SPAdes)... | ecosystem: Environmental > Aquatic > Marine > Coastal >... | reverse complement strand
AATCAGCGCCGTCACCCGCTTTGAACTTGTCATTCTTAGAGGTCCCATCAACAACGTCAGACCCCGACGTAAACTGAGGCGCACTCGACTGCGAATTGGATGACTTCGACTTCTTGGATTTGGTTTTCTTAGCCATGACGGTTTATCCCCCTGATAACATTCGGTAATGCACGCACAAAGGGACGAGCGCCGAAGGGAACCTCGGGCCGGAAAAACTTTGGCACGCAACAAATTTATTGGTAAACTTTCCGTGAGCGTAACATACTTTTGCCTCATTTTGAAAATTATTTCCGAAAAAACGAGGTGATTATTGGTATGGATATCCCTACCACCAGCCCTATTGTTGCCAGTAGAGAAACAGTCTTGCGGCAACTTGGAAATCGTTTTCCACCAGTGGAAGTAGGATCAAGCAATTGCCACAATTACCGAAAACGATTCTCGGGAAATCTGGGACGTGGCTATTTAGCTTTTGGATTGCCGCGGGAAATGTCTTTCACGGCAGCAACGACACGGTCAACGTCGAAATCGGTCAATTTCGCGGACAATGGGATGCTGACAGTTTGTTCAGATATCCGATTGGCAATCGGATAATCCACCGCATTTAGACCAAGTCGATCTTCGTGATAGGGATGATCGGCAATGGACAGGAAATGCACGCCACAGCCGATGCCTGTGCCATTCATTTTCTTGATAAAATTGTCGCGTGTTTCGCCGAATTCTGGTGTCACTCGGAGGATAAATAAGTGATACGCGTGGCGCACGCCCGTGTCCGGCAAGCAAGGCAGAACAAGCCCCAAACCCGACAGCTCTTCACGATAGCGCATCCAGTATTGCTGGCGGATCAACCAATTTTCCTCGAGTCGCGCGAGTTGGTGAATTCCCAGCGCTGCCTGAAGATCGGACATGTTGTTTTTGTAGCCAACGTCGGTGGCGCGGTAGTGTGCAAATGTCGAGCTTGTGTAGCGCTTATACGCGTCCGAACTAAGACCATGCGCGGATCTGCTGCGTGCACGATCAAGATCGACAGGGTTTTTCGCAAGCAGCATCCCGCCCTCGCCAGTCGTCAGATTCTTGGTGGGATAGAAACTGAAACAACCAAAATCCCCGATCGCCCCGATTTTCTGACCCTTGTATTCCGCCTCGATCGCATGGGCTGCATCTTCGATCACCTGAAGGCCATGCGCCTTTGCGATTTTCATGATCGCATCCATATCACAGGGCAATCCCGCGAGATGCACCGGCAATATGGCTTTGGTCTTTGGCGTAATTGCTTCGGCGATTTTTACCGGATCAATGTTTTGCGTGGTCTCGTCAACATCAACGATGACTGGTGTTGCGCCGACATGAATGATCGCATTGATCGTCGCGACAAATGTCAGCGCCGTTGTAATGACCTCATCGCCAGGCCCGATGCCTGCCGCATCCAGCGCGTGAAACAGAGCGGATGTACCCGAATTCATCGCCAACGCATCATGCGTTGACTTATATCGCGCAAAATCGGCCTCAAATTGCTTCGTCTTTGGACCGCAGCCAATCCAACCCGACCGCAAGGTATCCTCAACCTCGCGAATTTCGGCTTCGCCGATGAGCGGCTGCCCGAATACGAGATCGATGTTGTCCGCTGCCATGTTCGTTATCCTGCCACCGAAGCAAACATCCTTCAGCCACTCTAAATGCACAATTGCAAATTACTTATCACGTTCAAATCTAAAGTGAAGAAGTTAACTATAAAAACAGAATTTGCATGCGTCACCCGATGCAATCGTGCCGCCTGCCATGTGGACCTGAGTCGATTCCCTGACGGGGATTGCACGCTCAAACCCGTGTCTTTCAGGAACGACACCCATCAGTGTAAGTCTTTGAAAATAGTGGTGAGCCGTGCAGGATTCGAACCTGCGACCCACTGATTAAAAGTACGTGTGGGAAGCGACTAACCGGTTTGAAAACCACGCACAAATCGCGGTCGAAAATTCGCGTTACAAGGATGTAACAAGGACGACATTGCGAAGCTCAAGCGTCGGACCCCAAGATGTGCTGTCATTGACCCATACAGGCTCTATCAGTTGTGTGAATCCTTGACCTGGAGGCCACAAGGATTCATACCTGGTAAGAAAAGGCAGCCAGGCGGACATGATTTTATCAAGTGAGGATTTCAACCACATAAGGTCAGCGGCACGTGACCGAGGTTCGGTTCGAGGCGCGACCCACAAGTTCTATCGCTATCCGGCGAGGTTTTCCCCCCAATTCGCGCGAGCCGCCATTGACGCGTTTTCAGACGAGGGAGACTTGGTGCTTGATCCATTTGTTGGCGGCGGGACCACGGCTGTGGAAGCGCTTCGGGCAAAGCGGAAGTGCCTCGGCACTGACATCAATGAATTGGCGGTATTCGTCAGCGAGGTGAAATCAACAGTCCTTGGGGAATCCGAAACCGCGGGACTGCGGAAGTGGCTCACAGATTTTGAACGCGTACTCAAGGTTTCCCGAAATCACCACACGAACCCGGAGTGGCGCGAAAAGGGGTACTTCCGACACCTGGAAGGTACCGAGACGTGGCGGCACAGAAATATTATCTCTGCCGCACTAGGCGAGATCGAACAACTTGGATGCCCGCGCCTCGAAAACTTCGCCCGCTGCGTGGTTCTCCGCTCCGCCCAACTGTCTTTGGATGGCCGCAGAAACATTATGTCGGTATCGGAGCTTCGGGACAAAGTTTCCAAACACTTCGTGACGATGCTGGACGATATGGACTTGCTGCGCGATGAGATGGGCGGTCATCTCAACACACCTGCTCCAACTATCTTGAAGTGCAATTCCAGCCAGCTTCATGAAAACGAGACGGTAACCAATGCCGGTGCTCCCAAGCTGATTGTTACATCCCCTCCATATCCAGGAATTCATGTTCTGTATCATCGTTGGCAGGTGAATGGTCGGCGAGAGACACCGGCTCCATACTGGATCGCAAACAAGCTGGATGGCGACGGCGAGCGCTACTACACGCTCGGCAACCGGCACGAGAAAGAACTCAAGACCTATTTTGCCAATCTGGAAGCAATATTCTCATCGCTCGCAAAGATCAGTGACCACGATACAAAGATCGTCCAAATGGTCGCGTTTTCAGAACCCAACTGGCAGCTGCCAAAATACCTGGAAGTTATGGAAAAGGCTGGCCTGGTCGAAATGGATTCCCAAGACGCCGAAGACGGTCGGATTTGGCGCGACGTGCCAAACCGGAAATGGCACGCCGAACGCCAAAGCCGTAAAGCCGGCTCTCGGGAGGTAGTCTTGTTTCACCGAAAGGCTAGGCAGCCAATTCAGCTTTCAGGTCTGACGGGTCTAGATCGCCTAGGAAGTTGATCATCGGGATAAGCATCATCGCCATGGCACGAGTTGAGTAGGCGACTCGCTCCGCGATGTCTTGACCGTCGGCATCGTCGCCAGCTTCGTGGATCAAGGCAAGCCCGACCAAAACGAGACCTATCTTGAATTGCTCACGAAGCAGATCTTCGGTCCCTTTTGCCCTCTCCAGTTCCTTCTGCAAGTAGATGTTCTCAGCGTTGATAAAGAAGTCGAAACTTCGCTGCGATGGATCATCCGCCTCGTCAGACTGAACGACCTTAAGGGCTGAATGTTTGTCAAAGCTGTGTGAATCCCAATCCTTCCTCGGCACCCATTCAACATGGGGAAGCGACAAACCCGACGGTGCGAGCCGATCATCACCCTTGTCTTTTGAGGGCGGCTTCCGCGTCGTACTAGGCTTGCCCGGCCGTTCCACAAACTGGATCACTGTCGCCTCGACCTGGTTCACAAACGGGTCAATTCGACTATTGTCTGTGACCAGAACCTTGATTGTGAACGCGTTCCCGACCTGGGCGTCAGGTAGTTCCATTCGCAATGTTGCAGTTCCATTGTAGAGACTCATAGAATGGTCAAGGATCGTGACGTTTTCGCCGTTTTGATCGACAGCAAACACACTATAGCGGCCCTTTTCCTTTGCTCGACCGAAGTAGTTGTTTTCGGCATCTGTATCGAATGGGATGCGAACTTCGCGCCCCTGTTCACAGTTCCTTGCGAGGATGTCCCCAGGTTTTCGATTCCGGAAATGGAAATATGTCGGAAATTCCTCGCCTTTGAAGTCTTCTTGCGTGTCGACTGGGGCTGTTGCGGTTAGATCGGTCAGTCGGTCACCGGAAAGAAAAAGCGCACTGAGTGCTGGTGACTTCCGCATGACGCTCTTGAGCACGTCTTCCATGGTCTTGTCGTCTTTGACCTTCTCTTTTATCTTCTCGGCTCGCCGTTGATGGTTGAATGCTTTTAGAGCGCCATTCTCCCCGACTTTCTTCTGTAGGGCAGATTCAACTTTCCGGCGGAATTCCGAGTCAGCGAGCGACTCCCTTGTATTCATGAACAGTTCTTCATGCGCCCATTGGTCAATTTTCGAGCAGTCAACTCTGGTCAGCAGCGAGTCCGATATGTAGCTGAAATTGATGCCTTTGCGCGTATAGAAGCGTGAATGCAGCACGCCCTGCGTCTGTCCATTCACAACAAAAAGGACCCCCTCGGATTTGTTGAGGTAGGTTTTTGCTTTGCTCTCTTTGAACCCAAAGAACCGGATCGTGAACTCTTGGCCATCGACAGAAATCACTTCGTCATAAGGGAAGCCGCCAGCAAGATTTCCTGCTTTATTGTCGGCCAGTCGAACGGACAATCCAGTGCTTGGGTTGGCGTAGCTGCCTTCCTTGCCGCCATAGTCGCGACACTCATGGAACATCATAGGCAGCGCGGGGCTCGGAAGTCTAACGTCGACTTGGCGAAGAAGCCCGTCACCCATCAAGATGTTCGAAGTGCCGGAGAATTTGTACTCATAGAGCTTCACCAATGATCCAAAGCCCAACGGTTTAGCGTATGCGCTGTTACCTTCCGGTTTTGCTAGCAGTTCGTCCGCCTGAAAGCGAAGAACGCCGCCCCGCCTGTCAGATTTGGCATCGACCGGGGCGAGGTAGCGATAAACACTATTGCGCTCACCTGTGGTCGGCGTCTCCCTCCGCACGACGGTAAATCCCCAAAGTTGATCATCTTCATTCTCGCTATCGAGAATGTCGGGGTTGCGTCTGGTTACGATGAGTTGCATTCGCTTGTCGCCACAAAAACGCAAGGCTCCGGTGCCGCCCATATTGAAGCGGCCTTGGACAAATGGAACGCGGAGCTTGTTGGACTTGTTCAGCGACATAAACGTGAATGGAACCCGATCCGGCGTTTGACCCTCGCCTTCATCCACGATTGTGATACATGGCCGTCCTTTTAGGCCGGTTGTGGCCAAGGTGATCTTCCTAGCTAGGTCGGACCGTTCTTTACGCGGCATGTTTTCGATCAAGCCGTTGGTTTCGTTGTCAGGGTGTACAGATTTTTGGACAAGTTGTGCAACCGCATGGCGAACCGAAGGGGGTGCTTCTGATCCCTGCGGATCGATGCCTGCGACCAAGCATTCGTTCATCAACCTTGCATCAGCGGCATTGACGAGCTTCTCCACGAGCGCTGCAACTGGATCTGACTGCTGCGCTCCTGCCGTAGAAAAATTGTTTTCCATATCCCCCAGATCACGCCAACAATCAGGGGCATCCCAATAGCCCGCATTTTCAAGCAAAGAGACCACTTGGTCTTCCTTGTCCGCCAGAATGAGTGCTTCGCAGAGGGTCATGGGATCAATGGTCATTTCGGGAAATCCTTACAGCTTAAACTTGTTTTCTTTTGCACCCTTCGGAGCAGAGAACTTTTTCTCGACATCTGCAACAGCGTCGCGCAATGCCTTCGTAATTTTTCTGACCTCTGCGTCGTCCCACTCGTATAGCTGCCGATTTGACAGCTTCCCAAGGCGAACGATTGCCTCAAGCGCCTTGTTTGTCCTGCCCTCAGCAAGTTCCCGGAACTTGTCGTGTTTTTGAGTCATTTTCACCTCCGATTCTTCGCCTCTCGCTCCAATATGGTCACCATTTTCCGCAAGTCAATACCACAGTATGCGGAATATTTTTCGCACTATACTGCGATGACTTTCGCGTCGAATAATGCGAGCGAGTATTTGAAGGCGCTTTCAACGCCATATGCTTAAGCTGCAACCTTCACGCGTAGGAGTAGAACATCCAGGGGTTGTCGCGCTCGGCGGGCGGGCGGTAAGTTCCATGCATGGACTTGAAACCTCTTTCCGTCTCCGCACTGCTTCAAACTCATTCAGCTATCTTGGAGGAACTGAGGGAGCGAAGAATTCTGCGCAGTGCAAACAACCCGACGGGCGACTACGCCGAGTGGCTTTTCTGTCGAGCCTTTGGCTGGGAGCAAGCCGCAAATTCTGTCAAGGGATACGATGCCACCGACGCCGATGGCATACGCTACCAGATCAAAGGCAGGAGACTGCACCAGTACAACACGTCACGGCAACTGTCTGCCATACGCGACCTAGATGGCTTCGATGTTTTGGCCGGGGTTCTGTTTGATGCCAGCTTTAGTGTTGCGCGCGCGGCTTTGATCCCGTCGGAAGTCGTTCGGGATCGCTCCACCTTCACCCAACATACCAACAGCTACAGGTTTCTTTTGCGCGACAACATCTGGGACGCCGCAGGTGTCCGTGACGCAACCGTCAAGCTCCAAGTCGTAGTCTCGGACAGAACCGAGTGAGCATGCGCCAGCGATGTAGTTTCCCAGGTTGGCGGGTAAGTCGATACCCCGAAACCCCAAGGCGCCCATCTGCGCCGTTAAAAAACCGGGTCGCTCGTCGATCTCAAAGCACATCTACCCGGGCCGATGCCGCGAGATCGACGAGAGCCTTGGTTAGAACGGGATTTCGCCGTCGTCGACGTGGAATGGCGCGGTTGAGGGGTTAGGTTCGTCAACGAGGCCGTGAAGTTTTAGGAGTTGGGAATGCACGGGCAATTCCAAGGCAAGCGCTTCGATCACTAGCTTGCGCTCCTTTTGCACCGATTTTTCGGGCATAGCTGTTCCGAACGGAAAAAGCGTGTCGAATCCATGCGCTTTGGTCGCTTTCGCGAGCGCTTTCTCAATCCGCATGCGTCGCTGTGCTTGCTTGATGGGATTGCCGACTTGATCCGACTTGGGTTTTGCAATCCGCGGGAATTGCGGTGCGCGCGGGAGATCCCGCCTTCTGTTGAAATCATATGGCATATTCATTGCCCTTCTGCTTTGCAGTGGCAATTCATTTGGGGAAAGACAACAGCCACCAACGAAGCCAACCTCATTCGCCGCTACGCGGCAGAATCTCAGTCATGTTGTTCTCCGTTGATAGGAGTTACATAGCACTGAGCTGGGGCGCAGTCAATAAAATGTTTTAAATCAGACCCTTGCGTTTAAACGGCCTGCTCGAAAGCAGGTGGCTGTTTAAACAGTGCAGCGTCATGCCCAGCCGTGCAGCCGATACGAGCCGCCGGTGTAGGTGTCCAGATAGGTTGCGCTGAGATATGCTAAAGCAGCTGCAATCGCGCGGTCGGCGTGGTGGCCTTTTCCGCCCCCTTGCAGGACAAGATTTCCCGCCGATGTGGATGCCAATTCGAAAGACGCGATCTCGTTGAGCAGGTCTTGTTTTCCGTCGAGGTCATGCGCGACGGTCAAGGCTCCGGTTTCCAGTCCTACCGCCATGTTTTCCAAAAGCAGTGTCTTTGCGACCGTAACGTCTTTGCCGTTGCGTGACATGTTCGCGCCAGCGGTCATGACAACGGCGTGGTGTTCAATTCCTGCATTATCCAAGGTCGATGAGAACGGCGCGCCGAGACCTGATGCGTCGATAGCAAGGGACCAGTGCGGGATTTGACCAAGCCGTTTTGCCAACAAATCGGCAAGGTCGGTGTAGGAATAAAGCTGGATCGTTTCTTGGAAGACCACTGTGCAATGGCGCGGTCCCAATTCCTGCTCGAAACCCCGGCCTGTGAATTGCGGATAGCAAGTGTCCTTAACCACGACGATGGCTGAGGGATCATTGCGCCCAAGGTCCAAGCCGACATGGTGACGGACCCAGCCGTGAACAACGGTCCCGTAGGCTGCGGGATCGGCATTTGATGGCAGCACAACGCGACCGTCTTTGAGGTGTTCGTACTTTGGTGGGTTGTCAGGGGTCATGTGATTTCCAGTGCTTGGACGTTCTTGTTGGACGCGTTTTCGAGAGTTTCCCACGAGATCAGGGGCGTGCCACTGCCGACAAACTCACATAGGTGTTCGCGCCGGAATGTGGTGTCGGACATGGTGGCTTGTCGAATGCGACTTGGGCCGCGCGGCGCGGAATGTCGATGGAACGGGCAGTGATGCGCTTCACCCGTTTGTTGGATGTCCAAGTCTCATAGAAAAAACCCTGCCGCATGTTCGGCGTAGACAGAAGGAAGATGCGGCCTGTTTCGCGCCTCATGGGGAAGAAGGCAGTCAGCGCATCATCATCCAAGAAACACGCCTCGTCCGCAATGATCGTGTCTGCGGTCATGCCGCGCGCTTGATCGGTTGCCGGGACAACGATGATCCTTCCACCGTGAGATGGGTGTGCCTCAAGCTCTGTTTGCGTCTGCCGCACGATGGGCGGGCAGAATGGATCGGTGTTTTTGAATTCCAGAATACGCCGGAACAGCTCGGTCGATTGCCGGAGGCTGGGAGCGGCAAGAATCACCGTCTTGCCAACCGAGAAATCGTCGTACCCAAGGCCACCCGCCGACGTCGATTTGCCCGACTGCCGACCGCACAACGCGAGGACCATTCGGTCTTCCTCGTTTAAACGCGGATCGGTTTGCAGGAGTGTTTGCTGCCAAGGATCAGGTTCACCAATGGCGAGCCGAAACCGCTCAATGGGGTCGAGCGAAACGGTCAACCCTTGCAGGAACGAATGTAGGGCGGCATCGTGGATCATGAACGGTCGGGCTGGCCGGGCCAGCGTGTTGCAGGTTTCAGCATGTTCCGCGCGGCCAACTCGGCCAGAAGCTGAACGATGATTGGTGATGCGTTTTTCATCACCTCGCGCACGGCACTTGGGCTTTCAAGGTCCGTATTCTCAAGCCGATTGACGATCTCGACGGATAATTTTGCGGTACGTGTCGGCATTATGCGGGCCTCCGGTCATCGACAAGGACGGGCTCTTTGATGACTCCCATAGCGTCCATCTCATTCAGGAAATCGTGCTTGGCCGCTGGGTGGTTGTTGAGTACTTTCAGGATGATCTGACGGAGTTGGATAAATTGGGGGCTTTCGTTCAAGTTCAGATGAATATCCATCTTCTTGTTCAGCTTGCCGTGGAGATCGGCCAGCGACATGAGGCTCTGGCGCAACTCTTTCAGCGCGCCCAATTGCATCACGCGATCTTCATCCCCTTTTGCCCCTTCGAGCAGGCTTTTGAGTTCGCGCAGAACCCATTTCAAATCCTTGTCGGTGTCCTCGCCAAACTCGTTGACAATGGCCGCGTGCTGCATCGCCGTTTTGACCTTGGCATCGTGCATCGCTGTCGCAAGGATCGCCAATTTGTCCTCTTCGGGCAGTTGCGAAATGTACCGCGCAACCGAAGTGTCCGACATACCAAGGTCTTTGCCCGCTTGGAACATCGACATTCGCCCAAGCACGATCTCGCGCGTGTAATGCTCCCGTTTTGCGTCCGGGAGCATCATCATTTTATGGGGGCGTTTTCCCTGAGTCATTCGTCAGCAACGATCTCAAGCGGCACGCCTTCTTTCTCGGCCAGCGCTTTCGCATCGCGATAGGCCGGAACGCTGCGCGCGTCCGACCGTGAGATTTTGATGGCGTCACCAGCCTTGCGGCCTTGGTACATGTTGTCTCCGTCAAGGCGCGCAATACGCTGCTTGTCGGCGGCGTCGATCAAGGCTTTGGTCTTGGCGGCGAGCGCGGCTGATGCCTTGCCAGCCTCCTCAATCTCCGCATCCTTTTTCATGTTCGCGAGCTTATCCAAAAGCTCGTCGTTCTTGTCCTTGAGGCCCTTCACTTGGGTCTCGACCTGTTCGGTGAGCTGGGGAATGATCGCCTCTGCGATCTTGGGCGCAAGGGCTGCGATCAGCGCCGCTGCATGCTTGTCGTTGTCGTCGGCCATTTCTGGTTTCCTTGTGATTGGGACGGGCTATGCCGGACCCGCCCCGTTTTCATCACAAGGAGCAGAGGGGCCTAACCCGATTGCTGTGGAATGATTTTCGGTGCTATCCGGCGGATGCCGCAACCGCAGTTTCAGGTACAGAAACAAGAAGATAGGTGTTATCTTCGTTCGTGACTTCGCCCTTCGCAACCGCGTTGCGCAAGACTTCTCGGATGGTCGTGTCGGACACGTCGCCCTGTGTCTCTATGATCAAGTCTTTGAAGGTGCGGGGCTGCATCAGGAGCGGCATGATATGGCGGCGCACGTCAGCATAGCGGGTAACTGCGTGTCGCGGTCGAGGCTGTGGTTTGGGTGTTGGCGTTGATTTCCGGCGCTTGGACTGGGATTTCTCGCGTTCCCAAAGTTCTCGGGCTTGCGCTACTTGGGTCAGTTCGCGCCGCCCGTCATATGTGGCAAGCGCCGTGCTGTCGCCTTCCAGAACCTGAATGACCCGGGCGCGCACATTGTCACCATCGAAGCCGATAGCGTCGCAGAGATCATTGCGCCGTTTTGCCCATGCCCCTGTCGGTTTGGTTAGGAACAAAAGCGCATCCCTCTTTGCCTGCCGCGCTTCTTCGTCGGTCGACGTCAATCCCACAGGGCCAAACAGATCGAGAATGGCGCGGGACAAGACCGAGAAGATCAGGAGTTCTTCGGGCATGGTCCGAGAATGATGAATGCCGTGGTCGGGATCGGTTGCCATCATGCGTTCCCAGCTTGTGGCAACGTGGAGAGCGGCAGCACGTTTTCGTCTTCTTCGATCATGTCCCGCTCATCATCCAAGGCGCGGTTGACGTCCATCAACTCGCCCTTCTTCAAGTTCATCAGGAGCGTGTCATGCGAGATTGCACCAGCCTGCCACGCCTTGATCAGCGCGGTTAGAACAGCCGGGTCCATCTGGGCCGTGATAAAGTCTCGGTGCAGTTTCAGGCTGACTTGATCTTGGGTGCCCGTTTGCGTCCAATCGGCGGCAAGGCGCAGGAGTTTGAGGATTCCATCCTCGACCATATTGACCGACGAATGCAGCAGGGACAATTCGCTTCGCGTGCGCAGTTTCGCGGTGTCAGTGGTCTCGTTGCGCCCCTTGCCGTCATAGACCATGCGCGCACCCAATGTTGCCATCTGAGCGGTCAGGTCGTCCAAGGCTGTCTTTTGAGCGGCGATACCAGCGCCTGTAAATTCCAACATGCCAGCGGTCGCACCTTGCGGCAGAACCCAAAACGCCCCCGAGCCGATTTGCCGCGGCATATTCTTTTCATTGAGCGAACCGGCCACCCAAGGCGTCGGTTGCGAGGTCAAATAGAGGCTCCAGTAATAGTCAGCGCTGACGCGCCAATGGGCTAGATTGACGTTGACCAGATCAAGGAACGGCGGCTTTTCAACGTCGGCTTTCAGGTTGTAGGGGCTGACAACGACCGCCGGAATGTCAAATAGCGGCGCACCGTCGATAGTCGGGACAATATCTTCGCCGACTTGAACTTCCATTGTGGTCGCAATCTCAGGGCCGTTTCGTTTGCGCGAAACATGGAAGCGGCGGACAGTATAGGCCGGTTCGAGGGTCAGCAGGAGGTGTTGCTCAACGCCATCGTCCAGATCGTCGTTGTCTTCGTGCAGGCGCAGCCGCGTCAGCTTTTGACGGCCACCAACCAGTTCCTCTTTCCAGTCCAGAATAGATTCCGCATTGAACGTCGAAATGAACGGGGCCGAACCCGGAGCCGCGCCCTCCGTCGGGTAGTCGAGAACCATCGCGTAGCGGCCAATTGACAGGACTTCGCGCAGCGTGTCTTCCAAGAGAACGTCGAGGCTGTGCCCCTCGAATGTCGCGGCATCACGCATCGACGCGATCCGGTCAGGCAATTCCAAAATTGGCGCGTTGCGCGTGACGGAGCCCACCATGCCTCGGAGCGTGCGTTCGGCAACGGCGTAGAACGATGACCCATGGACATATCGGTTGTATTGCGTCGAGGTCATACCCTCGGGCTGCGGAAGGTATTGGGAGCCAGCGTTTTTAAGCCGGTCTTCGCCCGCAATCACGTCGCGGATCTTGTCGTAAGCCTGCCGTTGCTCCTGATAGGTGCGATGGTTGATCTTTGTCATTCGATGCCCCTCACGATGAACTGCCACGGAATGTCGAAGTGCGATGTGTTGGCGACATTGCGGACGCGGACACCGTTTTCAGTTCGATCAGCAAGGACGCCCATAAGCTCGGCGCGCGGGTGCAGGTCGTCGGCTTTCGCAGCGGCGACGATCAGATTGCGCAGGTCTTCTTCGGCGATGGGCATGTCCAGATGGTACGCCGTGTGAATGTCTTCGGCGAAGAGGCGCGAGCCGTTTGGTGTCGACTTGATGGCGACGGTTTTGATGGGCATTCGATTGCTTTCTCTGTTTGGCATCGGCGGGCCGTGTTTGTGCAGAACAATTATAGAACAGCGCGTTTGGCTGGCGTTACCGAGATAACAAGGTAGCGAACTGGAAAAGCAGGTGGCGAAGGCCGGTGTTGCTGAATCGTCAGAGCGCGTCAGAGAAGGCGGTTTTGAGGCAGCGGGCATGATGGTGGGGCGTATGGGCGGGAACGCATTGCTCGGGCGGTTTCGCTGCGGCTTTGATGCCGTTGCGGGGTGCAGGGGATATGTCGGGCACAGGCGCGGTGGGGAAATCGTGGATTTGTGATCTTCTAAATCAGCCTGGGGGCGAGGATCGCTGTCTCAGAAAGGGGGTGGTAGGGTGGATTACCGAGCAAAACCTGTGATGTGCCATGCGTTACAAGGATCGCGGTCAGCATTGCGCTTTAAGATCAATGGATTGACCGCGTAGACCAACGTCCTACTGATCAGTTGGGCTTGGAATAATCCTTAAGGGGACGTTCTTCTGCGGGGAGTCAGGGACGCTGTCGAACAGGAAGACGGCGTGCCTTACGTGTGCGCACGCGCGCGAATGACCAAAACAAAAAGTGAGTGATCATATACCCTGCACGAAAAAATCCCGACACTGCAACGCGTTACTGCATTTTTGCACCATCACCCTGCACAACACCCTGCACGTCCTTCCACACGCTAACCACTTGTTTCACTGACGACCCTGCATGTTCTGCACGATCTACGCGGATTCAAAACGAAAACGCCTTGCTGCAACAACAATGGAAAATTGCGCCACTGTTGTCGTTTCACGCGCACGCACACACGCGCGCACGAATTGACGGTTTGTAAGCTTCGGACCCATAACTCATTTGCCACCACCTGCCATATCAGTCGGATACCGCCGCCCGCTGCCCGTATGATGCCACGCATCAACACCGCAACCGAAAGGACCCGACCCGATGCCCTTCGACTTTCCGCCTAATGTCCACCCGCGCCTGATCAATCGTCTCGCCCGTGCGAACGCACTAAACGACCCCGCAACCTGTTCCCAATGGCTGCGGGACCGTGTTGGGCGCAAAGAACGCCGTCAAATCCTGATGGAGCTTTTCCCTACCGTCGGCGCAATCGCCGCATGAACGCCATTTTGCGGCGAGCGACTTCTCGTTGCTCGTAAGCCGCCGCTTCCTCGTCAATTCCATTGACCTGTCGGTCAAACGCCGCATCTGCGTTGGAGCGCGGGACACCGTCCGGATATTGCTCCCGCAAGCTCGGTTCCGGTTTGAACAAATTACCCATATTCGGCTCCTCGCGCTCATCTTGATGTGCCTTCATACTCGCCCACACGCGGTCAACCCATTCTTCCCGCGTCGCCTCCATCTCGTCGCGTGACCAATGTTTCCGTTCAATCCCTGTCATGAACAGATCACGCTCTGACCGCGTCGTGTCCCGCCACTCACCTTTGTCCTCGACCTGTATGAACGGCTCCATATCTTCGACCGCATACCGATCCCCTGTCCAATAGAAGCAAACCTTGTGCTTGACCTTGCATGTTTCAGGAGTTGCCCCTGCCCATTTCGGCGGAAATTCGAACTGCTCAATTTCGACACCTTCAAACTCGTCGCCGTTCCAAGGTTCGATAGGTTCCGAGAAATGCGAGCCTACGGGTACTGCTTGGGCCGTGAGTACGTTAACTTCGCATTCTCGACATTGGGCAGAGTCAGGGTTGCGTCTGCGAGCGCCCATGCCATGCCAATTTCTTCATCTGTCCGCCCATGCAGCCCTGCATTGCCAACACGACGACGGAACGACTTCAAGTGACCGTCGCCCCGCCCGGCGATACGATGCTGACCATCTTCGAGAATCCAATGCTGAAACTCAGGTTCCTCATCCGATTCTAAGGCTCGTACAAGCGCGCGATCTGCTTTGAACTGATCACATGCCGACTTGAGGCGACTCCGCCATTCGCTGAGGCGCTCTTGCGCGAATACGGCGTCATACTCTTTTAGCGGATGTGTCCCCATGCGTTCAAACCGCGACCAAGGAATTGCTTTCTTGAGCTTGAGGGTTTTGTACCACCACGACAATGGTGCGTAGTCGGTCAGTGCGTCGATCCGCTTTGGCGGCTTGCACCATGACCAAGGATCGTTGCGTAGTTCGTCAAAAAGCACCTCCATGGCATTCGCGACAGGCTCAACGATTGGCATTCCGCTGAGCGCCCGCGACACGGTGCTCTTGTTGATGGGGCCTGTCATGCCATCAAGGCGCTCCCAGTTCGCAGCGAACCACGCCTCAACACGCTTGTTGCCGAGGAGGAATTGCTTGATGGCATCGCCTTCCAGAAAAATGGCGCTATCTGCTTTGCGAACCATCACTGACACTCCTTCATCCAAGCAACAAGGTCGTCATACAGGTATCGGATCAACCGAGAATTCGGCTGGCAGTATGACGGCCCGACACCATCCTTGCGCCAACGAAACAACGTTTCATCAGTCACTGCAAGAAACTGTGCGGCCTCGCGGCAAGTCATAACTTGAGGTGGGTGCGACCGTATCAGGTCATTGTGCAGAGCCTTTAGTTGCTCTGAGAGCTCGTCGATAGTCATAGGCATTTCCTCGTGATGAGGCCTATGACCGACGCGTCTCCTGCTCCTGACGGTAAAACCGTCGCTTACGCGTTCGGCCTTCCAGTCCCGGTCAGGTCACTACGCCCGGGCATGGAGGCATATGTCGTCAATATTTAGGCGCGCTTGCGTTTCAATTCAACAACGGAAGAAGGTGGCGCGCCCAACTGTGCGTTGATCGCCGATGCAATTGCATTGGCTGACCGCTTTTGTTCCTCATGGCTCGGCTGCCCGTAATGCCCGAGCATTCGCAGATCGTCGTCGGTCATGGTCTGCTGCGCCAGCCACCTGTGAACGTGACGCGGGGCAACTTCACGCGCCGTCGTCATCCACAGATGCCGCAGATCACCTGGGCGTGTCAGAGGCAAACGGTCCAATACATCCAAGTGACCGCGCCGCCCATTCACCTCCCGACGCGATGGAAACACCCAATCGCAATCATCGACACGGACCTCCCAAAGCCGCTCAAACAGCCTGACCACATCGTCGGCAATGGCAATCTCCCGCGCATCTTCCTGCTTTTTCAATCTGCCGAATGTAACGGTGCCTTCGTCCAGATCGACTTGGTCCCATGTCAAAGGCCGCAGGCTGTCTTCGTGGCGAAAGCCCGTGTACCAAGTGATCATCCAGCACAGCCTGATATGCTCGTTCTTAACCGCCTGAATTTCGTCCCACCGATCCGACCACGGCACCGACATGTCGAGCTTGCCTGTCTGGACGCGCGACCGGATTTTGGTGTTATCGAGCAGCGACGGAATCGGCAACGCAAGGGCGCAAAGCTTGTTGATGAACCGCACGGTTGCCCCGGCGACACAACTCGCATGGTTGGCCGCGTGTGCCTTCTCAAGCTGCAAATTATTCAGATGCTGATTGATCTCGAGAATTGGCAATTCATCCACTGGCACATCGGCCCAACGCGCCAGATGATTGGAAAATGAGTTGCGATAATCATATGCCGTTCCCGGCTTCATCTGAGCCTTCCCAGAAGCGCGCGGCTGCGTGCGGTGTTCGATGTATTGTTCCAGAGCATCACCAAACGTAGGAACGCCCAGCGTGGCCTGCTCTGCTTCGTGCTCTTCTCGCGTCTGCACATTGCCTGTGGTTATGTCATGCGCGACTTTGCCAACTTGATCCTTCGCCCAGCGGCAATGCGTGGCTTTGGTCGCCCACTGGGCCAATTTGACCGACCGCGTCTTTTGCGATGTTGGGTCCCACTTGTTGACGTACCAAGTTTTGACACCACTTTTTGTGACGCAGAGTCGCAAACCTTTGACCGTCGGGTCTGTAAACCAAGTCGTTTTGACCGCCGACAACTTCTTGAGTGTCGAGTCTGTGAACTTGATATGGGGCATATCGGTAATCCTTGTAATGACCGTCTCGTTACAAGGTTCACGTTACGTTCCAACACCACTCAAACCCAACCACAGATTGCGCAAGCACCTCATTTCATTGAGGTAATCGCTTTGAAACTCGGTGTTTAACTGGTGTTTCAGTGGTGAGCCGTGCAGGATTCGAACCTGCGACCCACTGATTAAAAGTCAGTTGCTCTACCAACTGAGCTAACGGCCCACTGGAGGCGGTATCTAGAAAGAGCGGCTCTAAGGGTCAACCCAAAAAAGGTAGAAAACAACAATAATATTAGGGCGATCCGCGATACGCCTACATTTGGGTCTTTAACCCACAAGCGCCACTATCCCTGCTACATGTCGAGTGCCAGTGACGGCCAATGCCGCTTCCACTGGAAACGCTCAAACAACAGGCGTATATGCGCCTTTATGGAACAGGACTCGCAGCGACATTTGAGCTTTCACAAAATGCATGGACTCGGCAACGATTTCGTTGTCGTCGATGCGCGCAATGCGCCTATTCAACTGACGTCCGCTCAGGTTATGGCGATCGCGCATCGTCAGATGGGTGTTGGGTTTGACCAACTGACCGTGATCGAACCGTCCGAGAAAGCGGATGCGCATTTGGTGTTTTACAATTCTGACGGCTCATTCTCGGCGGCATGTGGCAACGCAACTCGCTGTATTGCGCGGCATTTGATGGACGAGTCCGATGTGAAAGAAGTCAGCCTGACAACGGAACGCGGAACTTTGATTGCAAAGGACGCGGGGAATGGGCTGACGTCAGTCAATATGGGTCAGCCTTTGCTAGACTGGCAAGACATCCCCCTTGCGCGCGAAGTGGACACTTTACGCCTGCCGATTGAGGGCGAACCGACGGCCACAGGGATGGGCAACCCTCACTGCACTTTTTTCGTCGATGACGCCGAGGCGATTGCCCTGGCAGAGCGCGGCCCCGAAACTGAGCATAACCCGCTGTTTCCTGAACGCACGAATGTGCAGTTTGCCTCGGTTCTTGGAACGGATCACCTGAGAATGCGTGTGTGGGAGCGTGGGGTCGGCGTCACCTTGGCCAGCGGTTCGTCGTCATGCGCCACCGCGGTCGCTGCTGCGCGACGCGGGTTGACAGGTCGCTCGGTAAAAATCGACCTCGACGGCGGACAGATTGAGATTGACTGGCGCGATGATGGCGTTTGGATGACGGGTCCAACCATGCATGTTTTCACTGGCACCTTCACGACCGAATTTCTGGACGCGTTGAAATGACCACGCAGGCTCCGGTCTTTTCGACCCATGGCTGTCGGCTCAACGCGTATGAGACCGAGGCTATCAAGGACATGACAGCCAAGGCGGGTCTGCAAGACGCCATTGTCGTCAACACATGCGCGGTTACCGCCGAAGCTGTGCGCAAAGCCCGGCAGGACATCCGCAAACTTCGCCGCGCCAATCCGAATGCAAAGCTGATTGTAACCGGTTGCGCTGCGCAGACGGAACCTGAAACCTTTGCGGCTATGGCCGAAGTCGACCGTGTTATTGGCAACACCGAAAAGATGAGACCCGAGACTTGGGCGGCGTTGGGCACTGGATTCATAGGTGATACCGAGCGGGTTCAGGTCGACGACATTATGTCTGTGACCGAGACGGCTGGTCACCTGATTGACGGCTTCGGTACGCGGTCACGCGCCTATGTTCAGGTCCAAAACGGCTGCGACCATCGTTGCACGTTCTGCATTATCCCCTACGGTCGCGGCAATTCCCGCTCGGTGCCTGCGGGGGTTGTCGTGGATCAAATTAAGCGATTGGTCGACAAGGGGTTCAACGAAGTCGTTCTGACTGGCGTCGACCTGACCAGTTGGGGCGCGGATTTACCGTCAGAACCCAAATTGGGTGACTTGGTGATGCGCATCCTAAAGCTGGTGCCCGATTTACCGAGATTGCGCATAAGCTCGATTGACTCGATTGAGGTGGACGAGAACCTGATGCATGCCATCGCAACCGAACCGCGATTGATGCCACACTTGCATCTCAGCCTTCAGCACGGCGATGACTTAATCCTCAAACGAATGAAGCGCCGCCATTTGCGTGACGATGCCATCCGTTTCACCGAAGACGCGATGCGATTGCGCCCTGACATGACGTTCGGTGCCGATATTATCGCGGGCTTCCCAACGGAATCGGATGCCCACTTTGAGAACTCATTGAAGCTGGTCGAGGATTGCAATCTCACATGGCTGCATGTCTTTCCCTATTCAAAACGCGAAGGCACACCGGCCGCCAAAATACCAAGTCAGATTGACGGAAACCTTATCAAAAGCCGCGCGGCCCGTCTGCGAGAGGCAGGCGAGCGTCAGGTTCAAAAGCATCTCGCGGCTCAGGTCGGGCAAACGCACAACGTACTGATGGAAAATCCGACGATGGGGCGTACTGAACAATTCGCCGAAGTCCATTTCGCCACTCCACAACACGAAGGCCAGATCGTGCGCGCGGACATTACCGGCGCTTCTGGCAATCACCTTCGCGTTGGTGCCGACGCAGGGAAATCATGACGCGGCCGGTTCTATATAGCTTTCGTCGATGCCCCTATGCCATGCGGGCGCGGTTGGCGATTGCGTCGGCAAATGTGCAAGTCGAGCTTCGCGAAATCCTCTTGCGTGACAAAGCACCCGAGTTTCTTGCCGTTTCTCCAAGCGCGACGGTTCCCTGTTTGGTGCATGAAGACACCGTTATCGATGAAAGCCGAGACATTATGGTTTGGGCGCTTCAACAAAACGATCCCGAAGACTGGCTGCAAATGCCGACCGAGGGGTGGGACATCATCGATGACATAGAAGGGCCGTTCAAAACGGCGCTTGACCGGTATAAATACACAAGCCGCTACGAAGCTGCCGACAAAGAGGCCGAGCGATCAAAAGCGAGCGAGTCGTTGATCGACCTGAATGACCGTCTCAAAGGCCAAGACTTTCTGTTCGGAGCGTCGCCGAAGATCGCAGACATGGCCACCCTGCCCTTCGTTCGCCAATTCGCTAACACCGACAAGCAATGGTTTGACGCGCAAGACTGGACGCATCTCTCCCAATGGGTTGAATCCTTCCTCGCATCAGAAAGGTTTTTATCGATCATGGCGAAATATCCGGTTTGGAAAGCGGGCGATCCGACGACCGTTTTCCCCGAGACAAACCTCGCCCCTTGAAACTCAGGCATCCGCCCTGCAACATCGCACAAACCACGCAGGCAAGTCATGCATCCCAATCCGATATTCAGATCAACCGACACGATTACGGCGCTGTCCTTTGCCAGCGAGGTCGGATTTGGAATGCTTGCGATCAACGGCACGGAGTCCCCGCTTTTGGCGCACATCCCGTTTGTAATCGATGGCGATAAGGCATTGCTGCATTTGATCCGCTCAAACCCAATTGCGCGTGCAGTGAAAGCGCCGACCAATGCGTTGATCGCCGTCAGCGGGCCGCACAGTTATGTGTCGCCCGATTGGTACGAATTGGAAGATCAGGTGCCCACGTGGAATTATATTGCCGTGCATCTGGTCGGAAAGCTGGTCCCAGAATCGGACGAGCGTCTATCTGACATCCTCGATGATCTTTCAGACGAGTTTGAAACACGTTTGCTTCCAAAGCAGGTTTGGACAGCCGACAAGATGGATCAAAGCGCGCGCGCAAAGATGATGCGAATGATCCAGCCTTTTCGCTTTGAAATTGACGACGTACGCAGCACATATAAACTCAACCAAAACAAGCCCGACACCGCGCGCCTTGCGGCGGCCAAGCAGATAGGCCTCAGCGGGATCGGCAGCGAAGTCGAAAGGCTTTCGTCTATAATGCAGGCTATTCAACCAAAGGATTCGTCATGAAACTTATCTACTCCGGCCTTTCACCATTCGCACGCAAGGTAAGCGTGGTCCTGCGGGAAACAGGCTTGATCGATGACACAACCCTCGTTGAGGTTTCGACAACTCCGGTGAACAGCGCCGACGAGGCGGTCGCTGCCAATCCTTCGGGCAAAATTCCTTCGCTTGTTCTTGAAGACGGGTCTTCCGTTTACGACAGCAGGATCATCTGCCGATATCTCAATGATCGCGCTGGGACCGATCTTTACCCAAATGACGCGATCTGGAAAATACTGACACTTGAGGCAACGGCAGATGCCCTCATGGATGCCGCCGTCCTGATGACCTACGAACGTCGCATTCGCCCCGAAGATATGGTCTACGAACCGTGGGTCGAGGCCCAATGGACCAAAGCAGAACGCTCGATCAACGCGGTGGCCGCAGATTGGGGTGATTTCCTTGAGGGTCCGCTCAACATCGGCCAAATCGGCATAGCCTGTGCGCTTGGCTACGTCGATTTCCGCCATGCTGATCGCGATTGGCGCTCGGCGAACCCAGCCTTGGCCGAATGGTTCGCCGCTTTTAGCACGCGACCGGCAATGGAGGCGACACGCCCCGAGTAATCAGTATTCCCAACCGATGCCAAAATTCAGCGCGTTGGTGATAATGCGCGTGTCAAATGTCCCGCCACCCGTCAGCTCGCCTTCGTTCCATGACGTCGTGAACTGATACTCGGCAAAAGCAATCATATTGTCTTTGATCGGCTGCCGCGCCCCGGCCAGCACCTTCACTGCCGGTCCGGTCAGTTGATAGCCAAAAGTGCGTGCGCCAAGGTCACTTAAGACATCAACGTGCGGCAACGCGAATCCCACGCCTGCGCCCGCGTAATAGGTTCGATTATTCGACAAGCCTTCCCAGCGCTTCACGCGGTTCACTGTGAAAAGGTTTTGGCCATCTGTGAATTCAAAGCGCTGAAAATCGACAGCGTCGCGGTCAGTCGGGTTTGCGTAGACCTTGGCATGCGTAAACTCGAGCTGGGTCGACCAATCGCCGTTCCACCATTCAACCCGCGCTCCATAATAGGGCGGCATTTCAAAGGACTTGCCATCCCAGCCAAAGACAGTGTCATAAGGAAGGCTGGTATCAGGGTGAATCCCGCTGACTTGCGAATGCGGCGAGGTCTGCCAGCCACCGTAAATCGCATAGATCGTCTCCGCTGACGCAGCTTGGCTGAACGAAAGGGCTGCAATTGCGCCAAAAAGAATCGGTTTGAACATGGATGTCTGCCTAAATGAAGGACGAGCGCGCTTCTGCACGCTAAATATGTCGCTTTTTTTCGCTCTGCAACCGCGACACATGCGCTCGGATCGACAAAGCGCTATAATGTGCGCTGGACGCATTGGTTTTCCGGCGCTAAACACGCCCTCGGACGGCTGCGGGTAACCGCGGCCTAATTCTGTATATGGCTGGTTCCGGCCGAAGAAACTTGGAGAAACCTCGTGTCCCACGCAGACGATCACGAAGGCACCCGCAGAGATTTCCTCTACTACGCCACGGCAGGCGCCGGCGCAGTTGCCGCAGGTGCAGCAATATGGCCATTGGTCAATCAAATGAACCCCTCGGCTGACGTTCAGGCGTTGGCCTCAATTCGCGTCGACATCAGCGGAGTGGAACCTGGCACACAGCTCACTGTGAAATGGCTTGGTAAGCCGGTTTTCATTCGTCGCCGTACGGCCGAAGAAATCGAAGCTGCCCGCGCCGTTGACATGGCCGATCTTCCCGACACCGATGCACGCAACGAAAACACTGGTGTTGCGCCGGCAATCGATGAAAATCGTTCGATGGATGAAGCAGGCGAATGGCTGACCATGATTGGCGTTTGCACCCATTTGGGCTGTGTTCCAATCGGCAACGAATCCGGCGACTTTGGCGGCTGGTTCTGCCCATGCCACGGTTCGCACTACGACCAATCTGGCCGCATCCGCAAAGGCCCTGCACCCGAGAACCTCGCCGTTCCGCGTGCAGAGTTCCTGGACGCCAACACGATCAAACTGGGTTAAGGAGACGCACACATGTCCGGTATCCCACACGACCATTACGAACCAAAGAGCAACGGCGCCAAGTGGCTACACACGCGTTTGCCGATTGTTGGTTTGCTGTATGACACATTGATGATCCCCACGCCCAAGAACCTGAACTGGATGTGGATTTGGGGCATCGTCCTTGCATTCTGTCTTGTTCTGCAAATTGTCACAGGTGTTATCCTTGTGATGCACTACACGCCGAATGTTGACCTGGCCTTTGCGTCAATCGAACACATCATGCGTAACGTGAACGGCGGCCAGTTTATCCGCTACTTGCACATGAACGGCGCGTCGCTGTTCTTTATCGCGGTCTATCTCCACATCTTCCGTGGCCTCTACTATGGCTCCTACAAGGCCCCACGTGAGATCACATGGATCATCGGTATGCTGATCTACCTATTGATGATGGCCACCGGCTTCCTGGGCTACGTTTTGCCTTGGGGTCAGATGTCCTTCTGGGGTGCAACAGTGATTACCGGCCTGTTCGGTGCGATCCCCTTCATTGGTGAGCCGCTGCAAACCTGGCTGCTGGGTGGACCGGCTGTTGATAACGCAACGCTGAACCGCTTCTTCTCGCTTCACTACCTGCTGCCGTTCCTGATCGCAGGTCTTGTGATCGTTCACATCTGGGCCTTCCACACCACAGGCAACAACAACCCTGCGGGCGTTGAGGTTCGTCGTGGCTCAAAAGAAGAAGCCGAGAAAGACACCCTGCCGTTCTGGCCATACTTCGTCATCAAAGACTTCTTTGCATTGGCCGTCGTTCTGGTCGTCTTCTTCGCGGTTGTCGGCTTTATGCCAAACTACCTTGGCCACCCGGACAACTACATCGAAGCGAACCCTCTGGTCACACCGTCAAACATCGTTCCGGAATGGTACTACCTGCCGTTCTACGCGATCCTGCGTGCGTTCACGGCTGATGTTTGGGCTGTGCAGCTTGCCAGCTTCGTCACCGGCGGCATTATCGACGCGAAGTTCTTCGGGGTTTTGGCGATGTTCGGCGCGATCTTCGTGATGGCTCTGGCACCTTGGCTCGACACATCTTCCGTTCGCTCGGGCAAGTACCGCCCAATGTTCAAGTGGTGGTTCTGGCTTTTGGCAATCGACTTCCTCGTCCTGATGTGGGCCGGTGCAATGCCAGCCGAGCCGCCATATTCGATCATCTCGCTGATCGGCGCGACATACTGGTTCGCCTACTTCTTCGTTATCCTGCCGCTTCTTGGCGTGTTCGAAAAGCCAGACGCTGTTCCGGCGACGATTGAAGAAGATTTCAACGCCCACTACGGCAAAGCCGAATAAAGAAGGACCGAGAGAATGATTAAGAAACTCACCCTTTCGGCAATTGTAGCCCTCGGCCTTGCGGCCGGAGCTGCAAACGCAGCAGTCATCACGAGCGAGATTGAGGACTTTCAGTTCTCGTTTGAGGGACCATTCGGTAAGTACGACCAAAACCAGCTTCAGCGTGGATTGAAGGTATTCACCCAGTCATGCGCAAGCTGTCATGGTCTGAAATATGTGCCGCTGCGCACCTTGTCTGATGGCGGCGGCGTAGGTCTGCCTGACGATCAAATGCGCGCATATGCAGCGTCAATCGACATCTACGACCCCGAGATTGACGACTACCGCGCAGGTAAGCCAACCGACAACTTCCCGGCCAACACCGATGCAGGTGCACCTGATCTGTCGTTGATGGCCAAGGCGCGGGCCGGCTTTAGCGGTCCGTTGGGTTCGGGTATGAACCAGTTGTTCAAAGGCATGGGTGGTGCAGAATACATCGCGTCGATCCTGACCGGCTACACGGGCTATGAAAAAGAAGAAGCTGGCGCGACGCTCTATGAAAACACAGCGTTCCCCGGCGGTTGGATTTCAATGCCCCCACCTCTCTACGGTGAGGACGTTGATTTTGACGACGGCAGCAGCAACGCGCTTCGGGACGAAGCCGTTGACACCGCGGCCTTCCTGATGTGGGCCGCCGAGCCCAGGATGATGGCGCGCAAGGAAACCGGATTTGTCGGCGTTCTTATCCTGATCGTCCTGTCGGTTCTGCTCTACGCAACCAACAAGAGCCTTTGGGCCCCTGTGAAGCGCAAAGCAAAAGAAAGCTAAGCCTGCCACCTATAGAATTTGAAAAGCCCCGCCATGTGGTGGGGTTTTTTTTGTGGCCGATCTACAAGTAATGGCGAAGCGCCGGGGGCGGGTCTGCCAAAAGAGCCTTTGTCGAGAACGGCCCCGTCACTTGATTGTCAGCAACCAAGAGCGCTGCGTCAGACAGGCTTGTCGCATCAGATGGATCATGTGTAATCATCATGACAGTCGCGCCTGCCTCGGCGGCGATTTCCTTGACCAAGGCCAACATATCACGCTTCAGTGACGGTCCAAGAGCGGCGAAGGGCTCATCCAGCAGCCATAGGGGCCGATCCAGCAACAACATGCGCGCCAACGCAACGCGGCTTAGCTGCCCCCCTGAGAGCTGCGCAAGCCTGCGTTCCGCCATCCCGTCCAATCCAACGCGACCCAGCACCTGTTCGACCAAGGCCGCTTGCGCACCGGTTAAACGCCGCTTGTGCGACAACGCCAGTCCAATATTTTGACACACGCTCAGATGGGGGAAAAGATTGTTGTCCTGAAACAGGATCGCAATCGGGCGCTTTCCGGGATCAAGATCGTTCAAAGTTTCACCGTCAAACGCAACCGTGCCATTGTCCGGCTGAACAAACCCAGCCAACGCGTCAAACAGGGTTGATTTCCCCGCCCCCGATGGCCCCATGACCGAGGTCAGCGACCCCGACGTAAGCCGAAAATCAGCGTTGAGCGAAAACGCGCCCTTCGTGACACGGACTTGCTTAAGCTCCAAACCCACGGCGACCTCCTTGGTCGAAAATCCAAAACAGCCCGAGGCTAAGCGCCAACAGCAACAATGCAGCGCCCGAGGCTGCATCCATCTGATAGGCACTCATCAACCGATACATCTGTAACGGCAAAGTCGCGCGATCGGGATCGGCAAACAGAACAATGACCCCCAGATCCCCCATCGACAGAGCCGCGGCCAAACCCGCCGAAAACCCAATCGGCCTGCGCAACCGAGGCAGATAAAGCCAGCGCCAACGCGCCCACCCATCCAGCGACAGCATATCCGCCGTTCTGGCATAGTCTGCATTAATTTGCGAATAGGCCGGTCCAATCGCTCGAACAGCGAAAGGCAAAGCCATCAACGCGTTGGTGACACAAGTCACCACAAGCGCCAGATCAAACGGATTGGCGTAGGGCTGGATCAGCAGAAATAGCCCGGTCCCAAGCACCAATGGCGATAGCGCAAAACCAAATAGCGAAACCATTTGCCCCAAGCGGAACGTTGCCAAAGGAATGGCAAACGCGATGCACAGGCCGGTCGACACCAAGGCAACCGTCAACGAGTGCCCTGCCGCGCGGAATACCGAGGGCGGCAGGCTGGTCAGCTCAAACACGCCAGAAAACACGATGGAAGCTATTGGAAGCATCAAAAAAGCCGCCACAAATGCAATCACGCCAAAGTCCAGCAACATCCGCGCCCACGTCTGTTTCTGAAAAACCACCTGCGCGCGCCCAAGGCCAACGTCCGAGGCAGGCGTCCCAACCAAACGCAACAAGATCGCCGCTGCAAAACCCACAAACACAAGCTGAACAACCGCGAGCGTCGCCGCCTTGCCAATGTCGAAATCAAACCGAAACGCCTGGTAGATTGCCAGTTCAACCGTCGTCGCCCTCGGGCCGCCCCCTAGGGTTAGGGCAACCGCGAAGCTCGAGAGGCACACGACGAAGATCACCAAAAACGCACCGGGAAGCGCCTTTTTCAATAGCGGTCCCTCAACGACGCGAAACATCGCGCGCGACCCCAGACCCAATTGGGCCGCCAGACGGAACCGCTCGGCGGGCACCTCTTGCCAACCTTGCAGGATAAGGCGGATCGCAAGCGGCAGATTGAAAAACACATGCGCAAGAAGAATGCCCTGCAGACCGTAAACCTGGATGCGGGGCAATCCGACAAGCATCAAGACTTGGCTCAGCATCCCCTCTCGCCCGAAGACTGCCAGCAAACCAAGGATTGCCACGATCACCGGAAGGATAAACGGCGCCCCGAGAAGGGTTATCAGGGCCTCACGACCGCGAAACCTCTGGCGGTGCAACGCACGGGCCGCCGGAATAGCGAAAACGCACGATAGAAACGCCGACAGAGCGGCTTGCCAGACAGTAAATCTGAACGCTAACCAATCGCCAGCGCCCAAGGTTGCGATCCCACCGGCACGGCTGAACACCGCAAACAATGGGATCGCGACAAGGGCTGTGACCAGCCCCGCCGATGTTATTGCGATAACGCGCGACGCCATTCTTCAATCGCTTCAGCGCGAACCGCTTCGGCCTCGTCCTCAGAGAAGAACAAGGCTTTGTCGGGCGCAGGCAGACTGGCAAACACCTCTGGCCATTCCGACGAAGGCTGCGCCGACGGGTACGAGAAGTTCGTCATCGGGATCGCGCTTTGGAACGCATCTGACAAAACAAACGTCATAAACTGATCGGCCAGTTCAGGGTTATCCGTGGTCGCGGTTTTCGCAACAAGTTCAAAGAACCCGTAGTGACCTTCCGAGAATATCGAAGCCTTCTTCGTCACGTCGTCCTCAAACGCGATGTGATAGGCGGGCGACGTGTTGTAAGACAAAACCATCGGCGCTTCGCCGTCGGTGAACAAGCCATAAGCCTCGGACCAACCCTTGGTGACGGTCAGGATGCGCGGGGCGAGATCTGCCCAAAACGCCTCGGCCTCATCGCCGTAAACCGCCTTGACCCAAAGCACCAACGCAAGACCCGAAATCGAGCTTCGTGGGTCTTGGATGACGATTTTCTGATCTACGGGCATCGACCGTAATTCTTCAAAACTGGTGGGCGTTGTGTCGATCTTTGTCGCGTCATAGACGAACGACACATAGGCCCAGTCAAAGGGAAGGAAGGTATTGTCGGTCCACTCAATCGGCAGTTCAAGCAAACTGTTGTCCTGTCCGTGCTCGGCAAAAAGCCCCGTTGAACGCGCCTTGGCGGTCACATCCGTATTCAGGCCAATAACAATGTCGGCGCGGGTGTTCTGGCCCTCAAGCATGATGCGCGGAAGCAAATCGCCGGGCACAAAATCAAGGTCGCAGCCGCAAACCTTCTCGAATTCGGCCTCAATGGTCGGGCCAGGGCCCCATTCGGATGTGAAATAATCAGGCGCATAGACGGTCAGCGTCTGCGCCTGTGCCACCGCGGTCGTGGCTGCTAGTAATCCCGCTGCAAATATAGAGGCCTTCATGGCAATCTCCTAATGTTGCGACGGATGGGCAAGATTGGAGACTGTCCAGACCTTCCCTCCGCCGGTGTTAACCGGTTCAGGTTCAACGGGTCCGCGTTAAACGCATCTCAGCCAGATTGGCCCCCCGAGGTAAGTTCGCATTAGCCCTGTTGCAGACCCTGTTCAAGGAAAATCGCTTGAGGCCCCAAGCCACGACCTTTAGACGTGCACAAAAGGAGAGCCGTCATGAGCATGAACAGCTTTGGACATTTATTCCGCGTCACCACTTGGGGCGAAAGCCACGGGCCAGCATTGGGCGCGACCGTTGACGGCTGCCCTCCGAATGTTCAGATCAACGAGGCGATGATCCAGCAATGGCTCGACAAGCGCAAACCGGGTCAAAACAAGTTCACAACGCAGCGCCGCGAAGCTGACGAGGTGAAAATCCTGTCCGGCGTTTTCGAGGGCAAAACGACCGGCACACCGGTTCAGTTGATGATCGAAAACACCGACCAACGCTCAAAGGATTACGGCGACATCGCCGAAAAATTTCGCCCGGGCCATGCAGATATTACCTATTGGCAGAAATACGGTATCCGCGACTATCGCGGCGGCGGGCGGTCGTCCGCCCGCGAAACCGCTGCCCGAGTTGCGGCTGGCGGTTTGGCGCGTGAAGCCATCAAGACGCTTTTGCCCAACGTCGAAATCAAAGGCTACATGACCCAAATGGGTGCGCACGCCATTGATCGCGCGAACTTTGACTGGGACCAGATCGACCAGAACCCGTTTTGGACGCCCGATGCCACGGCTGCCGAGACTTGGACCGACTATCTGAACGGACTTCGCAAGTCTGGCAGCTCAGTGGGCGCAATCATCGAAGTGGTTGCCAAGGGCGTCCCTGCGGGCCTTGGCGCGCCCGTTTACGCCAAGTTAGACACTGATTTGGCCGCTGCGATGATGAGCATCAACGCCGTCAAGGGTGTCGAAATCGGCGAAGGCATGTCAGCAGCCATGCTGACAGGCGAAGCGAATGCCGACGAAATCCGCATGAGTCCGAACGGTCCCGAATATTCTTCCAATCACGCAGGCGGCATTCTGGGCGGGATTTCGACCGGTCAGGATTTGGTCGTGCGCTTCGCGGTCAAGCCGACCAGCTCGATCCTCACCACGCGCAAAACAGTCACTAAATCAGGCAAAGACACTGAAATCATCACCAAAGGGCGCCATGACCCCTGTGTCGGTATCCGCGCCGTTCCGGTTGGCGAAGCGATGATGGCCTGCGTGATCCTCGACCACTTGCTGCTACATCGTGGGCAAGTGGGCGAAAACCAAGGGCAGATCGGTTAAAAACCTCACGCTCGGACGGATCACCTTGTCGGCGCGCTTTGTTTCGATAGCTGAACCGCAAGAATACCCACCGTGATAATTGCCACGCCCACAATATCGATCAGCCCCAGCGCTTCGCCCAAGACAACTGCGGCGACGGCAACCCCAAAGAACGGGTTCAAAAAGTGAAAGGTCGCTGCGCGAACGGCTCCGATTCTGGCGACGAGCTTGAACCACAACCACGTCGCGAACAGGCCAGGCGCGAGCGTCGTGTAAACGAACGCACCGATCAACGGCCAGGTAAACGTCACGCGTGTTTCTTCAAACAATAGCGCGGATACGGCCAGCACCCCGGCCCCGACGAGCATCTGAAGACCGACAACCATCATCAGGTTTCCACCCGATGACGCATTGCGCATCGAAAGGGTTGCAATGGTCAACGCTATGGCTGCGATCACACATAGCGCGACGCCCAGCGGATCAACACCTCCGCCCAAGCGGCTTCCCATAATCAAAACGACACCAGCAAATCCCAGTGCCATTCCAATCAGCCCCAGGGTCGAAAGCCGTTCTCTCAGAATTGCCCAGCCCGCAAAGGCCACCAACAGCGGCATGGAAGATGCGATAATTGACGCCAATGAGGCCTCAATCCACTGCATCGCAACAAAATTCAGCCCGAGATAAATCGCGTTTTGGCAGACGCCAAAAACCAGCGTCGCTTTCCATTGCGAACGTGTCAGACGCCACGTTTGACCCAGCGCCCGAGCGATCAAAACGCCGATGACGCCAGAAATCAGAAACCGAAACGCCAATGACGCAAGCGGGGACGCATCGACGACGATGATCCGAGCAGAGGTAAATGCTGACGACCAAATGAACGCAAACAGCAATCCCATTCCGATGGCGCGAATGTCCATGCTCTCTCCGTTTCATGCTTGGATCACAAAGATGTATCAGTATTTTTTCAGGAAACAATGCGACTTTGCTTTTGGAGTGACTATGATGAAAAACACCTGAAAACAGAATGGGGAATCGGGACGTGTCATATTTGGGAATTGACCTTGGCACCTCTGGGCTTCGCGCACTTTTGGTCGATGAAAGTGGCAAAACGCTGGCTTCGGTCACGCGGCCTTACGCCACCAGCCACCCCCAATCCGGTTGGTCCGAACAGGATCCGAACCTTTGGATCGAGGCCCTTGAAAACGCGGTTTCCGAGCTAAAGTCAGAACCGGCCTTTGCGCATCTCGTCGGGATCGGAATTGCGGGTCATATGCATGGGGCTGTGACCTTGGACGCCAGCGCAAGCGTCATCCGACCGGCTATCCTGTGGAATGACACCCGCAGCCATGCCGAGGCAGCGGCGCTCGATGCAATTGACGCATTTCGCGACATCTCGGGCAATATCGTTTTTCCCGGGTTCACCGCGCCGAAATTGGAATGGATGCGCCGCCACGAACCCGACGCCTATGCGCAAATCGCCAAAGTCCTTCTACCGACGGCCTTTCTGAACCACTACCTGACCGGTGAATTTGCCAGTGATCTTTCGGATGCTTCCGGCACCTCGTGGCTGGACGTGGGCGAACGCGGTTGGTCGGACGAATTGCTAAGCCTTTCGAATATGAACAGGACTCAGATGCCAACGCTGAGCGAAGGTTGCGGGCAGATCGGTGCGCTGCGGGCAACACTCGCATCGAAATGGGGCATTGTCGGCAATCCAATCGTCGCCGCTGGGGCTGGCGATAATGCCGCCGCTGCTTGTGGTATCGGGGCACTTTCACACGGCCAAGGCTTCGTCTCACTGGGAACCTCTGGCGTCGTGCTTGCGGCGCGTGACGGCTTTCACCCGGACCCCGACACCGCGGTTCATACCTTTTGCCACGCGGTTCCGGGCCGCTGGTATCAGATGGGTGTCATGCTGGCCGCCACAGATTCGCTCAATTGGTTCAGCCGCATTGCAGGCCGCACTCCAGCCGAGCTGACGGGCGCATTGGGCGACGACATTTCGCAAACCACCTCGGTTCGGTTCCTGCCCTACATCTCGGGTGAACGCACACCCCACAATGACGCAGACATTCGGGGGGCCTTTACCGGTATTGGCGCGCAAACCACACAGGCCGACATGACCCGCGCTGTGCTGGAAGGCGTTTCGTTTGGTCTGAAGGATTCAGCCGAGGCTCTGAAAGCGACCGGCGCGGAATTGGACAACATGTTTATTGTCGGCGGCGGCGCGGCCTCAAGTTACTGGGTGAAACTGCTGGCCACGGTGCTCGGGACGCCTTTGGCCCTGCCCAAGGATCAGGAATGCGGCGCGGCGCTTGGGGCCGCGCGGCTGGCGATTTGTGCTGCAACCAAGGGAAGTGTCAAAGACATCATGACGCCGCCTGAGCCGGCCGCGATTATCGAGCCACTGGTCGCACACAAGGCCCAATTTGACGACCTCTACGAGGCTTTCAAAGCCGCCTACCCGCTCATCAAGCAGGCCCAATAAAAAAGGGCCGCGAAAGGCGACCCTTTTTCGAAATTGTGAAGATCTTTAGATCAGCCGTTAACGCTGTCTTTCAGAGCTTTCGCGATGGTCATCTTAACAACCTTGTCCGCGTCTTTCTTGATCTGCTCACCCGTGGCTGGGTTGCGAACCATACGCTCTGGACGCTCGCGGCAATAGATTTTACCAACGCCTGGAAGGGTCACGGCACCACCGCCTGAAACTTCGCGTGTGATGATCGCGATCACTGCGTCAAGTGCACCGCTTGCGGTTTTCTTGTCTGAATCCATTTCCTCGGCCAAGGCGGCAACGAGTTGCGTTTTTGTCATGGGTTTTGCCATTTTTATGCTCCTTACACTGCCCCTGTTGGGCCTCATCCCGCGTAGTTAACTGTATGTAGCGATAAAACACAATAATTTGTGGTGGAAAAGAAGGGAAAAACGCAGGTTTGTTGGACATTTTTGCCCTTAAAGAAAGGCTGTTTCCTCAAAACTGCGTAATTTCCGGCTGTGAATACGCTCAAGCGGCATTTCTCGCAGATTTTCCATCGCACGGATACCAATCATCAAATGGCGCGAAACTTGCGTCTTATAGAAATCGCTGGCCATGCCGGGCAATTTCAATTCGCCGTGCAGCGGTTTGTCTGACACACACAGCAGGGTTCCATACGGCACGCGAAACCGGAAACCATTGGCGGCGATCGTGGCACTCTCCATATCCAGCGCGACAGCGCGCGATTGTGAAAGCCGTTGAACCGGGCCGGTTTGATCGCGAAGCTCCCAGTTCCGATTGTCGACCGAGGCCACGGTGCCCGTCCGCATGATGCGTTTCAGATCATAGCCCGACAGTTTAGTCACCTCGGCAACCGCCTGCTCGAGCGCGATTTGAATCTCGGCGAGCGGCGGGATTGGCACCCATACCGGCAGATCATCATCCAGCACCTTGTCTTCACGCAGGTATGCATGAGCGAGGACAAAATCCCCAAGCGCCTGCGTGTTGCGCAACCCTGCACAATGACCAACCATCAGCCACGCATGAGGCCGAAGAACCGCGATGTGATCCGTCGCGGTTTTCGCGTTCGACGGGCCAACGCCGATGTTGACCAAGGTAACCCCGGACCCATCGCTACGCGTCAGGTGATAGGTCGGCATCTGAGGCAGTTTATCCGGCGCAGCCATAAGCGCGTCACTGTCAAAAATCTCGCAGTTGCCCGGACCGACAAACGAAGAATACCCGCTATCTTTGTCCGCAAGCATTTCGCGCCCGAAGGCCTCGAATTCCTCGACATAGAACTGATAGTTGGTGAACAACACGTGGTTCTGAAAGTGTTCAGGTAATGTCGCTGTATAATGTGCAAGACGCGCCAGTGAGTAGTCCACGCGCTGCGCGGTGAATGGCGCCAAAGCGCCTGAACCATCAGCATTGTGAACGGAAACACCATTTACGATGTCATCATTGGTCGTATTCAGATCAGGGACATCAAACACATCGCGCAAATTGAACGTCGCCGCACCCTCTTGTGGGACAATCGCGCCTTGATCGCCTTTGACCGCGAAATGCAGAGGAATCGGCGTTGTGGACGCGCCGATTTGCACTTCGACTCCGTGGTTTTCGATCAATAGGCTGATTTGCTGTTCAAGATAGCTTTCAAACAGGTCGGGCCGTGTGACGGTCGTTGCATACTCGCCAGGCTCTGACACATGGCCGAAGCTCAGCCGACTGTCGGTCACGTCAAAGGATTGGGTTGTGATCCTGATTTCGGGATAAAATGCCCGATAGCGCGCCGTTGGAACGCTGACCTGCATCGCCTGTTGAAACCGGTCCTGCAAAAATCGCGTGGAAACCTCGTACAAGTGCCTCACTTGAGCGACCGCAGCCATAGCATCAGAATAATATAGCGCCTCGCCCATGTCTGGCGTTTCAATCGGCAAATTCTTTGTTTGGGCTGGCATCTTTGTGACACTCCTGTTTTTTGGGCGAGTGTGACCAAAAAATCCAAAGTCGCAAGGCCTCAGACCTTTTGACCCCTTGTCTGCCAGTGCGTTTGCCCTCATTTCTAGCCCATGACAGAGACTCTTCTTTCGATTGGCCATGGCTTCACAGCCCGCGAATTTGGCGCTTATGTGCAAAACCACGGCTGGCGCGTCATCGGAACCACGCGATCAGAGGCCAAAGCCCAACAGTTAACGGACATCGGTGTCGAACCCATTGTTTGGCCCGGTCACGATCTTGGCGACGCCATCAAGCAGGCGACGCATGTCCTTGTGTCCGCATCACCCGACGCGAATGGCGATGCCTTCTTCAACGCTTACCGCGCACATTTGGCCGCGTCTGACAGACTGAAATGGATCGGCTATCTTTCAACGACGGGCGTTTACGGCGACCACGGTGGCGCTTGGGTCGACGAGACCACACCTGTGGTCCCCTCAACCAAACGCGGACAGCACCGCGTCAAAGCCGAGCATCAATGGCTGCAATCAGGCCTGCCGGTGCAAGTGTTCCGCTTGGCTGGTATCTACGGTGCCGGTCGTGGTCCATTTGAAAAGCTGCGCAACGGAACCGCGAGGTTGGTCAAAAAGAAAGGGCAGGTCTTTGGCCGCATCCATATCGAAGATATTGCTCAATCGCTTTATGCATCGACCCAAGCGCCTGATCCGGGTCGCATCTACAACCTGTCAGACGACGAACCCGCGCCGCCCGAAGACATCCTGCGCTACGCTGCCAAGCTGCTGAACATGCCCGCACCGCCCGAAGTCGACTTTGAGACAGCAGACATGACCCCCATGGCGCGTAGTTTCTATGCTGAATGCAAGCGGGTGCGGAATGACCGCATGAAGGATGAGCTTGGGATCACGCTAAAGTATCCCGGGTATAAAGAAGCGCTCGACGCAATTCTAAAGGCCGAAACAGGTTAGCCTGCGTTCGTCTGGATCTGGGACACGCCCAAAAGCTCAAGAACCTTTGCCTCAATATCCGAGGCATTCATTGCCGCCACGGAATACATATCCTCGGGGCTGGCTTGGTCAATGAAGATGTCGGGCAGCACCATCGAGCGATATTTGAACCCCTGATCGAACACGCCGTTTTCGGCCAATAACTGCGCCACATGACTGCCGAACCCGCCGATGGCACCTTCTTCAATCGTAATCATGCCTTCGTGGTTCGCCACAAGATCAAGTATGAGCGCCTGATCCAAGGGCTTTGCAAATCGCGCATCAGCAATCGTCGGGGTGATACCCCGCGCCGACAGAGCTTCGGCGGCTTTGCGCACCTCTTCCAAACGGGTGCCAAACGACAGGATCGCCACGCGTTGACCTTGCTGGATCATCCGCCCCTTACCAATCTCAAGCGGTTCGCCGCGTTCTGGCATATCGACGCCGACGCCTTCGCCACGTGGATAGCGGAACGCAATGGGTCCGTCATCATAGGCCGCTGCCGTGGCAACCATATGCACAAGCTCAGCTTCGTCCGCGGCGGCCATTACGACCATTCCAGGAAGGTTCGCTAAAAAGGCAACGTCAAAGCTGCCCGCATGGGTCGCGCCGTCGGCACCAACAAGCCCAGCGCGGTCAATCGCAAAGCGCACAGGCAAGCGCTGGATGGCCACGTCATGCACAACCTGATCGTAACCGCGCTGCAAAAACGTGGAATACATGGCGCAAAACGGTTTTAACCCGCCTGCCGCCAAACCGGCGGCAAAGGTCACCCCGTGCTGCTCGGCAATGCCAACGTCAAAGCACCGCGACGGGTAGCGTTCCGCGAATAGTCCAAGCCCCGTCCCATCCGGCATCGCAGCCGTAACAGCACAAATGCTTTGATCGTGCTGCGCTTCCTTCAAAAGCGCTTCGGAAAACACCTTGGTATACGATGGCGCGTTGCTCGGCGCTTTCTTTTGCTTGCCGCTGACAACTTCGAATTTACCGAATGCGTGGCCTTTGTCGTCAGCATTCTCGGCAGGCGCATAGCCTTTGCCCTTTTTCGTCAACACATGGATCAGCACCGGCCCCGTCGCGCGATCCCGCACCGTTCGAAGAACCGGCAGCAATTGATCCATATCGTGACCATCAATCGGACCAACATAGGAAAACCCGAGCGCTTCGAACATGGTGCCGCCAACGGTCATGCCCTTCAGCATGTCTTTGGCGCGCTTGGCGCCCATTCGAAAAGGTTCGGGCAAAAGGCTCACCGCGCCTTTGGCGGCGGCTTTCAGCTCTTGAAAAGGCTCTTCGGCATAGAGCCGCGACAGATAGGCCGACAACGCGCCGACGGGCGGTGCGATGCTCATCTCGTTGTCATTGAGAACGACAAACATTCGCTTGCCTAAATGACCCGCGTTGTTCATCGCCTCAAACGCCATACCGGCGCTCATCGATCCATCGCCAATCACCGCGATTGCGTCACCCAAACCACCTTCGCACTGCCCGCCAAGACCCTCGGCCACCGCAAACCCGAGACCGGCGCTGATCGACGTGGAACTATGCGCCGCGCCAAAGGGGTCATAAACGCTTTCCGACCGTTTGGTGAATCCGCTGAGGCCGTCCTTCTGGCGCAACGTCCTGATCCGCTCGCGGCGGCCGGTCAGGATTTTGTGCGGATAGCACTGGTGCGAGACATCCCAAATGATCTTATCGCTGGGCGGATTGAAAACCGAATGCAGCGCGACGGTCAGCTCAACGACACCAAGCCCCGCCCCAAGATGCCCGCCGGTCTCAGACACGGCACTGACGGTCTCTTGACGCAACTCATGCGCAAGCTGGACCAACTGCCCGTCAGACAGACGCTTGAGATCATCAGGCGTGTGCACCTGATCCAATAGCGGAGTTGTCGGCCGTTCAGACATTATGCCCCCTTCGGGCTTCTATTAGCTCTTACGCGCAATAGCGAAGCGCGCGGCTTCCTTCAAGGATTCCGCCTTGTGACCGTATGGCGCAAGGGCGTTTTCGGCTTGTTTCACCAAGTCTTGCGCCGCCTGTTTTGCACCATCAAGTCCTAACAAAGAGACAAACGTCGCCTTTCCTGCGGATTCATCTTTGTTGAGCCGCTTTCCGGCAGTGGCTTCATCCCCTTCAACATCCAAGATGTCATCGGCAATTTGAAAAGCAAGGCCAAGCGCCTCGGAATAGTCTGCCAAAGGCCCCACGTCCTCTTGCGCCATACGGGCTCCGGCACAGGCCGACCATTTTATCAGGGCACCGGTTTTGCCGGCCTGAAGCAGTTTGATCTCATCAAGCGACAACGGGATTTGGGTCTTCTCGGCCGCAATGTCCAAAGATTGACCGTAGACCATCCCAGCCCCGCCCGAGGCTTTTGCAAGCGACAGGGCTAAATCGGCTCTAACTAAGGGGTTTTGCGACACTTTGGGATGACATGTCAGCTCAAACGCAAGGCTCTGAAGTGCGTCACCGGCCAAGACCGCCGTCGCATCATCCCATTTTTTATGCAGGGTTGGCAGACCACGCCGCAGGTCGTCGTCGTCCATGCAGGGCAAATCATCGTGCACCAGCGAATATGCATGCAGACACTCAATCGACGCCGCCGGCCAAATGGAATGTTCAAGCGAAATCCCGAAAAGTGCGGCAGATTCAACAACCAAAAACGCGCGCAAACGCTTGCCGCCCTGCGTAGCATAGGCCATCGCATCGCTCAGCTCACTTGGGGGCAGGTCTTGAAAAACAGTCTCTAAATGGGCTTGAACGGCCTTTGACGTACTGGAAAGCCTTGTCTCGAACAACGTTCAGAGACCTTCAACTGGCTTCAACCCATTGGGCGCACCGTCTTCGCCCAAAGTGATCTGGGCGACTTTTTCCTCAGCAGCTTTCAGCTTTGTTTCACAATGCTTCTTCAACTCGGCACCGCGTTGATAAAGCGCAATCGATTCTTCAAGCGCGACATCCCCGCGCTCAAGGTCTGACACCACTTTTTCAAGGGCGCGCATTGCGTCTTCAAAGCTCATGTCTGCTACTGCTGTGTCGGTCATTCTACGAGTCTCCATCACTTGCGGGCACCATAATCCGCCCGCATGGCCGACGCAATTCGGTTGACGCCCCTACCGGAACAACTGCAACTGTTGTCTCATGAGTGACCCACAATTAACCGCCGCTTCCCTATGCGCAAAGGCTGGCCTGTCGGCCTCGATCGACGCCACTATCCGCAATCTTGATGGCAGACATGCGATCATGTCAGGCAAATACGGCGACAAGCCAGCAATCTTTCGGCTGGCTTTGTCGGACAAGGCCAAATCCGCAAATTCGGAAACCTGGGATGAACTGACCCGCGTTGGCCCGTTTATGCAGAAGGGTCCAAATCGCATTGCGCAAGGGTTGGACAATCTTGGTGATGGCCAGTTGCTGATTTCAGAGGTCGCGGTTGGTAACCCCTATCTACCTTATCTCAAGAAAACCGACCCGTTACACAGTCGTCGCTTGGCGGCGTGGTTATACCAGTACGCCGCGCCAACGATTGAAGGCCGAGACGCCAGAGCCGATTTTTGGCTGAAACAGGCTCGAAAATCTTCGGGGAAGCAACCCTTTCCGCGACTGAAACAGAGCGAAGATCAGATTCTCGAGATCATGCAATCACTCGCTGCATCGTTGAAGGGCCGCACCTGGCGCGTGGCCATAACGCATGGGGACTATCACCCAAACAACCTGGTTTGGGACGGCACACATTTGACCGGTATCGACATTGGCGGCTCATCCAGTCTTCCGATCTATAAGGACATGGCGCGCTGCCTTGTTCATCTGGCCAGACGCGATTCCGCACTATCTGACGAGGCTCTATTCGGCGTGGATCAGTCTCTAATACGGGCATTTTCAGAGAAATTTGAGCTAAGCGAATGGGAGCGCCAGACCGCATTGCCATTCTTTATCGGATTTGAGTGCCTGATAAAGGTCGAACAGCCAAACGCGCCGCCTTGGCGTCTAAAAGCTGCTGGGGCGCTCTACGATAGCTTCGTTGAAGACGCGAAAAGCCTCTAGTTCAGCCTATTTAGACTCGATTTCTGCAATCTTGTCCAAAAGCGCCTGACCAAAAACTGCGTCGATGCGTCCCAAGTAATGTCCGCCGTCCCGAAAACCTGAGCTGTCACGCGGATCAAAGTAATCTGCGGTCGCTATATATGGCAGGCCAACGTCTCGAAGCACCGGCGCCAATTCAGCACGCAAATCCATGTCGGTGGCATCATTGGTCTGAATCAAAACCACAACGGCAACCTGCCCGTCTGCCAGCGCCGTGTTTTTTATATCGACAAACATGCGCCGAAGCACCTCGACCGTCGGGTAGCCACCTTTCTCCATGATTTTCTGCTCGGATCGGCGCAAGACGCGCACCGAGATTGCGCGACGCACCAGTCTCGCGAATGGCGAACGATCCAACGCCCTGCCTTCAAACAGAAACGGCGAATAGAACATGTCATAATAGGCCAATTGGTCCATCCACGCCCGCTTCATTCCCGGTGTTAGATCAGCCTCTTGCTCAACCGATCCGACCAGCGGATCAATGCGGCGCAATCCGTCGCCTTCAGGATAATAAATCGGATAGGTAAACGGCGCTGGTTGCTCGAATGCCCAAGTTCGGTTGCTCATGGCCGCCAGTTTCGAGATTGAGGAAGACAAAACTCCGAAAACGACGATATCGCCTGGATTTCGGTTTTCACGATCATCCTTGAACAGCGTATAAGCGTGGTTTGCCGGGGCGGCAGGCCCTCCGTGTAGATCGACGACACGGCTTTCGTCGATTTCGACAGCTTTTTCGACAATGTTGCGTGTGAAGGACATGCCAAATTCTCGAATGATGGTCCGATCATCATCGCTTTGCGCTGCAAATTTTTCCGCAGACTGTCGCAAGATCGTCTCGGTCCACGCAACCCGATAGAGGTTGCCATTCAGAACACTGCCCCCCGCCCAAGCATCGATTTTGGCGGGCACCGATAGCCCAAGATCAAAGTAACTGGTCAAAGCCCCCAATCGTCCAGTATCCTTGGCCCATCCCAAGAAGAACGCGACACCAATATCCATCATCAACAACGCAATTAGGGTCAGGGCGACGGTTTTTATCGTTGTTTTCATCGCCGCCTCCTAGAACGCAAAGTAGATGAATGCCGAAGACGTCGTGGCGCCTCCAAAGGCGAAAAAGTAGATCATGCCAGCGTAGAGCGTTACCCGTGCAGCCAGAGGCCAAGTCCGATAAAACCTGACATTCCCGGCGCGTTCGACAGCAAGATCCCAGATCAGCAATAGACCGATACCGAGCAGAGACGCAAAATTCGGCATCGCAATCGACGTTCCACCACTTGTCTCGACCAATCCGAATATCCGACCTGTCATGTCAGCGATCTGCGCGAAGGACTCGGCCCGAAACAACAGCCAACCATAACAGACGACCTGAAAGAACACAGCGATGCGCAAAACACGCAAGAGCCATCCAAAGATATTGCGTTTCATTCCCTCGCCGCTGCCGCGTTTTCGGCCGATGAAACTGCGGTGAATTATCAGGATTAGACCTTGATAACCGCCCCAAGCCAAAAAGTTCCAGGCCGCCCCATGCCACAGACCGCCCAGAACCATCGTCGCCATCAGATTGGTCGAGGTTCTCCGTTTTGTGCCGTGGCTGCCTCCGAGCGAGAAGTAAAGGTAATCCCGCAACCACGTTGACAGGCTGATGTGCCACCGCTGCCAAAACTCTTGCGGGTTTGCGGCAAAATAGGGCTGGGCAAAGTTACGCATAAGGTTGAAACCCAGCGCCTTTGCGACGCCTCGCGCAATATCCGTGTAGCCCGAAAAATCACAGTAAATCTGGATCGCAAAAAACCAAACCGCCAACACAACATCCAACTGTGTCGGACTAGAACTGGCAAAAACCGAGTCTACATAAGGCGAAATACCGTCAGCGATGACGACTTTCTTGATAAGGCCCAAGAGACAAAGAACAGCGCCACGGCGAAATGCCTCCCACGAAAGGGAGCGGGGTTGCTGAATGTTCGGCAACAGGTTCTTCGCACGCTCAATCGGACCCGCCACAAGCTGAGGAAAAAACGCGACGAACAGTGCAAAGTTCAGAAAGTCCGGCTCGGGGCGAATGTCGCGGCGATAGACGTCAATCGAGTACCCGAGCGTCTGAAAGGTGTAGAACGAAATCCCGACAGGCAGGACAATCGACAGCGTAACCGGGTCTGCCGCATAACCAATTCCCAACAACAGAGCCTGAAAACTGTCGGCAAAAAAGCCGAGGTACTTGAAAATCCCAAGGATTCCCAAATTTGTCCCCAATGAGAGTCCCAGCAACACCTTTCGTCTCTGTTGAAGGGTTTCTGACTCTAATTGCAGTGCCACGAGATAGTCGACGATGGTGCTGGCAAGGATGAGACTCAGAAATCGCCAGTCCCACGCGCCGTAAAACACGTAACTTGCAACCAGCAACATCCGGTTCTGCGCCTTGTGCGGCAAGGCCACATAGAGCACGCCGACCACGGCGAAAAACACCCAGAATGTGAGATCTGTAAAAAGCAAAAATGCCCCCGCCCCGGAAAACCACCTGTCACGCGTCTCCAATCGTTAAGAAAAGGTTAGCACAGGCCAGAGGCAATTCACGCAAAAATTTACCGCAAGAACTGGCGACCCCGACAGGATTCGAACCTGTAACCTGCCCCTTAGGAGGGGGCTGCTCTATCCAGTTGAGCCACGGGGCCAGCCGGTTGTTTATGGGATACCTTGAAGATGATGCAAAGAGTGTAAACGCGTCTTTTCTGGTGAAAATGTGAAAACGCGCGGTGGCATTTGAAAGGGTGCGGCGCACGCGCATCATTCGCACCAGTCAGACCGGTTTTCGTCCGCAACAGTCAAACATCGCTTGGAATTCCCTGACATTTCTGGCTAACCTGCGGGTAAGCCCAAACGAACAGGATCTTACCGTGAGCAGATCGCAGCAACGCCCTCTTACCCTTCGTGAAGTGTCTGAAGCCTCGGGTGTTTCTGAAATGACAGTCAGCCGCGTGCTGCGCAACCGAGGCGATGTCTCGGACGCCACGCGCAAAAAGGTTTTGGCTGCCGCGAAAGAGCTTGGCTATGTGCCAAACAAGATCGCCGGAGCGCTGGCAAGTCAGCGGGTGAATTTGGTTGGGGTGATTATCCCCTCTCTTTCCAACATGGTTTTTCCCGAAGTCATGACCGGCATCAGTGAAGAACTTGAAGGCACTGATTTGCAGCCTGTGGTCGGAGTGACGGACTATCTTCCGGAAAAGGAAGAACGCGTTCTCTATGAAATGCTCAGCTGGCGGCCTTCGGGTGTCATTATCGCCGGGCTTGAGCATTCCGATGCCTCGCGCGCAATGCTGAACGCCGCGGGCATTCCTGTTGTCGAGATCATGGATACCGACGGCACCCCCATTGATGCGATGGTCGGCATCAGTCATCGCCGCGCGGGTCGGATTATGGCGGAGGCGATTGTCAAAGCAGGGTATCGCCGCATCGGGTTCTTGGGGACGAAAATGCCCTTGGATCACCGCGCACGCAAGCGGTTCGAGGGGTTCACCCAAGCGCTTGCCAAAGCAGGCATCGAGATTGCGGATCAGGAATTCTATTCGGGCGGCTCCGCGTTGGCAAAAGGCCGCGAGATGACCGAGATGATGCTGAAACGCACACCCGATCTCGATTTCTTCTATTATTCCAACGATATGATCGGCGCCGGTGGTCTGTTGTACCTGCTCGAGGCGGGCATTAGCATTCCAGGACAAGTCGGCCTCGCTGGGTTCAACGGTGTTGAATTGCTGGATGGCCTACCCCGAAACCTCGCGACGATGGACGCATGTCGCCTTGAGATCGGTCGGAAAGCTGCGCAGATCATTGCCAATCGACAGGATGAGGCTGTCGAGGATATGGACAGCATTATCGAACTGACTCCGAAGATCGATTTTGGCGATACGCTAAAGCGTTAGAGACTGATTCAGCCGATTTGTCGCGATCCAGCTTGCTGCCAGCATCAAAGTTGCGGTTGCAAGACACAATGCCAACCCTCCGATCTGATAGCTTAGACCTGAAAGCAACGTGCCGAGCAATCGGCCTGCTGCGTTCGCCATGTAGTAAAACCCAACGTCCATTGTCACCCGCTTGCCTGTCGTCAGGGCAAGGATCAGGAAAGAGTGAAGAGACGAATTGACCGCGAAAACAGCCCCAAAGGCAAATAATCCAAGCGTCAAAACGATCGTTACGCTGGTGTTTGGCTCTGGGTAAAAAAACAAGACGACTGCTAATAGCGCCGGAATTGCAGTCAGGATTTTGACCCAAAACCGTGTAACAGAGACGAAATGGGCCGTATCGTCCCCCAAGTTGCGCAACATCCTAGGGGCATGGGCCTGAACAAAACCGTATAGAATTGTCCAAACGGCCATGAACGATCCGATGGAAAAGAACGCGAGCCGATTTCCAGCTTCACTGCCGTCCGACAGGACTGCGTAGTAGAAAATAGGGATGCCAACGACAAACCAGACATCGCGTGCGCCAAACAAAAACACCCGGGCGAGACTCAGACGATTGACCTGCGGACTTGTCGAAAAAACGTCTCTGAATCTGGTGTTTTTGACCCCATTGGGCAGACCCTTTGGCATACGGATCAGGGTCGCGATCAATATAATCGCCAGCAAGACCGCCATCCCAAGGATTGATGGCACAAACCCAAACAAGGCAAGCGAAGCAGCGCCGACAAGAAAGCCAAGACCCTTGATCGCGTTCTTCGCGCCGGTCAGCAGAGCGACCCATTTGAACAGGGACGAATTTTGGTCCGGGGCCAACAGTTTGACCGCGCTTTTCGAACTCATTTTTGTGAGGTCTTTGGCCACCCCCGATAGGCCCTGAACGCACATTGCATAGATGACCGAGGCCGTGATGCTCCATTCGGAACTGAGCTGCGACAAGGCCAAGAGAGCGATAATTTGCAGGAATAGACCCGCATGAAGCGTGATCGCCAGACCAAAGCGCGCCGCCAACCATCCGGCCGTGGCGTTGGTGATGATGCCAGCGACTTCGTACAGGATGAATAGATAGGCAAGTTGAACCGGTGAAAATCCAAGGATGTGGAAGTGCAACAGGACCAGCATACGCAAAGCGCCGTCGGTCAACATAAAGGCCCAATAGGCAGCCGTGACCGCGATGTAGGCCGGCATGTTATCCGGTTTAGAGGTCACAAGGAATTTCCGACCATCAGCGCCACATCGACGAGACGATGCGCATAGCCCCATTCATTGTCATACCACACGTAGATCTTGGCCTGCGTTCCGTTGATGACCATGGTCGACAACGCGTCGACGATTCCGCTGCGTGGGTCATTGACGTAATCCGCCGAGACCAAAGGGCGCTCTTCATACCCAAGGATGCCGCTCAACTCGCCCTCGGATGCGTCTCTAAACCAGTCATTTAGCTCATCGACCGTGGTTTCGCGGTTCAACTCAAACACGCAATCCGTCAGCGAAGCATTCAGCAGGGGAACCCTGACCGCATGACCGTCCAGCTTGCCTTTGAGTTCGGGATAAATCAGCATGATGGCGGTCGCCGAGCCTGTGGATGTGGGAATGAGGCTGTTCAACGCCGAGCGGGCGCGACGCAAATCCTTGGCGGGGCGGTCCACGATTGTCTGCGTATTCGTTACGTCATGAATCGTGGTGATCGAACCATGCTTGATCCCGATATTGTCCTGAAGCACTTTGACCACCGGTGCGAAGCAGTTCGTCGTGCAACTGGCCGCCGTGATGATCTTGTGGTGATCGGGCTGATATGTGTCACTGTTTACGCCAAAAACGATGTTTGCAGCGTTGCCATCCTTGACCGGCGCCGAAACCACAACCTTTTGCACCCCAGCGTCAAAATAGGGTTGCAGTGCTTTTTCGGTCTTAAAGACGCCGGTGCAATCGATAACGACATCAACACCGTCAAGCGGTAGGTCACTGATAAGGGAGTCCGACAAAACCGGCAGCCTTGTTCCGTTGATCGTTACGGCGTTGTCGTCTGCGGAGATATCAGCGTCCCAACGCCCATGAACAGTGTCGAATTCCAACAAATGCGCATGCATCCTGGGGTCTCCAGACTTGTCGTTGACAAAGGCGATTTCCGCGCCCCGCTCAAGCAGCGGTTTGAGCGCCAGTTTTCCCATGCGTCCCAGTCCGTTTAGTGCGTAAACTGTCATTTTCTGTCTTCCGTCGTAAGTCTGCGTCTTTTCCAAAGGCCCGAAATGACCCATTTAGCCTTGTTAGAGACTGGTTTTCGGCACTCTCCCCAAGTCATCGCGAAGGACCGCGACCCCTAAATATTCTCTCAGCGCGGTAACGGCAATGTGACAATGGTTTTACGGCGAAAAAAAAATTGTTTCACCTGCCGTTCGACAAACGAAATGGCAATCGGTAGGGTTGCGCCAAACAATCGATCCAGTTTGGATTCCTAAGACCGAGATTCAGGATCCCATGGCCCTTTTCTGCAAAGGTACCAATATTCTTGTTGATCCCGATGGCGGCTGTCGTCGGGTTGAGGATCTGAACGTGGGTGACAAGATCTTCGATCCATTGGCGCAGACCCTAAACCCCGTGACGAACATCGTCCCATGGGTTTCAGGGACGGATGCATCAACGGCCCCGGTCATCATTTCCAAACACGCCCTAAATGCCTCGCAACCGAGTGAGGATTTTATCGCACCGCAAACGCTTGAAGTGTTTGTCGCCCGCATTCCAAGGGGTCAAAAGGTGCCCGTGGCGCAGCGCATACTTGCGCGCGGTCTGGTTGACGAGGGTCTCGCCAGTATTGCTGAACAGTTAAACGGTCTGCAATGCTATCTGGTTTTGACCGAGCGTGCAGGTCTCATTATGACGAACGGTGTTTTGTCGGTCGGGAAATCCGCGCCTCAGCAAAAACGGGCGCAAGCGACCTGAGACAACCTGCGCCCCTTGGCTGTCATTGAATATTAGAAAAAACGTCTCTATTCCGGTCACAGTCGATTGTCTTGAAAGGAAGCGTATCGTGGCCAACCATTTGTATCAGGGCGACTTGCCGGATGATCTCGATCTTGGGCCGATTGTGGCCATTGATTGCGAGACGATGGGGCTTAACCCCCACCGAGATCGTTTGTGTCTGATTCAAATGTCTTCGGGCGACGGCCATTCGCATCTTGTGCAGGTTGCCAAAGGTCAGACCTCGGCGCCCAACCTGTCGCGGATGCTGGAAGACCCCGAGGTTTTGAAGCTGTTCCACTTTGGCCGCTTTGATATTGCAGCGATGTATAACGCGTTCGGCGCTTTGACCGCCCCTGTCTACTGTACAAAGATTGCCAGCAAGATGGTGCGCACCTACACCGACCGTCACGGATTGAAGAACCTGCTGCAAGAGCTTCTCGGCATCGACATCTCAAAGCATCAGCAATCGAGCGATTGGGGTGCCGAGACGCTGACCGACGCTCAACTTGAGTATGCGGCAAGCGATGTTCTTTATCTTCACAGACTTCGCGATGTTCTGAACGAACGCCTCGCGCGTGAAGGTCGTACCGAGATGGCGCAAGCCTGTTTTGACTTTCTTCCGACCCGCGCCAAGCTCGACCTTGCGGGCTGGCCCGAGATCGACATCTTTGCGCATTGACCGGCTTGGGCCAGGCCCGGGGCTTGGTGGCCTAGGCAACATCCGTTAGTCTTGTCGCAATCAAACAAAGGCGCACATTATCCCCATGGCCCAAAGTTTTGCCAGCTATTCGCGCGTTGTGGCGTGGCTAAAAATTCTTTTGCCGCTTTCCGCGTTGGCGCTGTTATCCACCCTGTTCCTGTTTTCGCGCAGTATCGACCCCGAGCAATCCATCCCCTTTGCCGACGTAGACGTAAAGCAACTCGCGCGCGAGCCCCGGATCACCGCGCCAGAGTTTTCTGGAATGACAGCGGACGGCGCGGCAATCACGATTTCTGCAAGCACCGCCAAGGCGGATCCGACAAACCTTGAAACCGCAACGATTGATCGCTTGGTCGCCGAGTTTCAGACACCGGACGGGGCCGAAGTGACAGCACAGGCCGATCAAGGCGCGATCGAAGACGCCCGCGTTGCGCGGCTTGCGGGCAATGTTCACATTCAAACGTCCAGTGGTTATCGAATTTCAACCGAAGAGCTGGTATCCGATTTGGACCAGACGCTCATCACATCGGGCGGGGCCGTTGTGGCAACCGGACCGTTGGGCGAAATCAAAGCAGGTCAGATGATTGTGAGCCTACAAAACCGAACAGGGACGTCGATGCTTGTTTTCAAGAACGGCATCAAAGTGTTATACGACCCTAAGAACCGACCATGAGGCTGAGACGTGAGCATTTTTCGATACATATTAATGACCGCCTTTTTTGCACTGGCGTCGGTTGCCTATGCCCAAAGCACGCAATTGTCGTTCGGACCGCTCGCGCAAGACACCGACGCGCCGATTGAGATTGAGGCCGATGAACTTGCGATCTCGCAGGCCGACAACGCGGCCACGTTCACCGGCAATGTTGTCATCAAGCAGGGTGACATGTCATTGGCCGCGCCATTGGTCACCGTGATCTATAACCCAGATACGTCCGACATCGACAAACTGCTTGCCTCGGGTGGTGTCACCTTAGTGTCTGGCACCGAGGCTGCCGAGGCGGAAACGGCTGAGTATTCGGTGACCACGGGTGTAATTGTCATGCGCGGAGACGTCTTGCTGGCCCAAGGGGCAAGCACCCTCGCCGCAGAGGAGATGACCGTGAACCTCGCAGACGGCAGTGCGCTGCTTACAGGCCGTGTCCGCACCGTTCTGAGACCGCAGGGCGGCAATTAATGAGCGACACCCGCCCCGAATTGACTGTTACCCAAGGCGCCTCGGGGCTGCGCATTGAAAACCTGCGCAAAAGCTATCGCAAAAAAGTCGTTATCCGTGACGTCTCGATGCAACTCGATCGGGGCGAAGTGGTCGCGCTTTTGGGTCCGAACGGTTCGGGCAAGACGACCTGCTTTTACACAATCGCCGGTCTGGTAACCCCCGAGGGCGGTCGGGTCGTGGTTGACGGAACTGACGTGACTCATTTGCCGATGTATCGTCGCGGACGGATGGGCATCGGGTATTTGCCGCAAGAGATGTCCATTTTTCGCGGCATGAAGGTTGAAGACAACATCGCGGCTATTCTGGAAGTGTCGATCAAGGACCGTCACAAACGACGCGAACGCCTTGAGGAGCTACTGTCCGAGTTTTCGATTGAGCACTTGCGCCGCGCCCCATCGCTGGCGCTGTCCGGCGGTGAACGCCGTCGCGTTGAAATTGCCCGTTGTCTGGCAGCAAATCCGAAATATCTGCTGCTCGACGAACCCTTTGCCGGAGTGGACCCGATTTCGGTCGGTGACATTCGCCACCTCGTCGCCGATCTCAGCAAACGCGGCATCGGTGTTCTCATCACCGATCACAACGTCCGCGAAACCCTCGAAATCGTTGACCGCGCGTATATTCTCCATGACGGAACCGTCATGATGAGCGGCTCGCCCGACGATGTTGTCAACGACGACAACGTACGCCGCGTCTATCTGGGTCACGATTTCAAAATCTCTTAGGCGGAAACTCTCTATTTCAGATGTTGTTGTTCTAGATCATTGACTCTCGTCCATAAATCGCGCCCAATTGTCTTATGGTTGTTCAATGTAGCCACGTGATCTATCGGGCCTCGCGCATATCGCCGGGCAACGGATCAGGCAAACCAACGGCCATATTTCCGAAAATAAAAAGACAGAACGGCCGGAATAATCCGCCCGATCTAAATCTGTCTGATTCCTAACGAAAGGAAACATACATGCGCTACCAAATCAGCGGGAAACAAATCGATATCGGCTCTTCTCTTCAGACTTATGTCCAAAACGAATTGAACGCGATCGTTCAAAAATACGCCGAACGCCCGACTGACGCGAATGTCATATTTTCAAAAAGCGGATCCGAATTTGTCTGTGAAGCCACGGTCCATTTGTCCACTGGCCTGACCGCATCGGCCAAGGGCCACGCGCATGAAATCCACGCGGCGTTCGATAGCACAGCCGAAAAAATGGAAAAGCAACTTCGGCGCTACAAACGGCGATTAAAGGACCACCATCAGGAACGAAGCGAACCCGTTGAACATTTTGGCGCTTCGTCCTATATCCTCGCGGCAGATCAGGAATCACCTGAGTCTGAGCCCGAAACACTGCAACCAATCATCGTCGCCGAGATGGAAACACGAATCCAGTCTCTGTCAGTCGGTGAAGCGGTGATGCAGATGGAACTTGCAGGCGCTCCGGTTCTGGTATTTCGAAATGAGGGAAGCAGCGGAGTGAATGTCGTCTATCGGCGCGAAGACGGGAACATCGGTTGGATTGACCCCGAAAACGCAGACTGATAGGGCGCAAGTTCCTAAGCCAAGGTGTGTACGATGCAGTTGTCTGAAATTTTGCGGGCAGAAGCCGTTAAAGTGGTCTCGTCAACGACCAGCAAGAAGCGGTTATTTCAAGAATTGGGCGAGGTTGCAGCCGCAGCCTACGGCTTGAAAGCTGAGCGTGCCGTCGATTCTCTGATCGAACGCGAAAGCCTTGGACCAACAGGCGTGGGGCACGGCGTTGCATTGCCCCATGCCAGACTGAACGATTTGGACAGCTTGATCGGCGTCTTTGTGATGCTGGAAAAACCTGTCGATTTCTCGGCCCCCGATCGCGAGCCGGTAGACATTGTGTTCACCCTATTTGCGCCCGAAGACGCGGGAGTTGAGCACCTAAAGGCGCTGGCATTGGTGTCGCGCACGTTGAAAGATCAAAATGTTCGTACAAAACTGCGTGCAAATAACGATCCATCGGCGCTTTACGCGATTCTGACCGAAGGCCCGACCTCCAAAGCGGCTTAGAGCGCTTGGCGGTCTATCAGTGACGCAGAACAATCGCGCAAAGCATTAGTCAGCCTTCCAGCGGTCAAATCCGAACACCATGTAATCTTTGCTATAGGTCGCCTGAGCGGCCTTTTCGACGTCGTTGTCGTAAATATCGGCCAGGCTGTATTTTCCGACGGGTTCTTCTTTCGCTAAAGACGAGACCTCATCCAACCCTACTTTTGACGCAAGCCAGGCAAGCTCCTCCGCTGCGTCTTGCTCGCGGATGACGATGTCGGGCAACGAGAATTTACCAAACCCCTGAATGATTTGCGCCTGACTGGCCCAATGGGCATCGATCCGCACGCTCGTTTGCTCGGCAAGGTTCTTTTGAAGCCAGTTCAAGAACCCCACGAAGGCGAGTTTGTGTTCACCAATGTCATAGGCCAGATCATAAGGCGTGTCCGGAATCGGCAACTTGTAGCGCTTGCGCAGGGTGCGGCGGATTTTCGGAAAAGCCCCGTCTTGCTCGAGAATGTCACGGCAGAATACGTCGTGCGCCCTTTCAAGCGGATGACGCACCACGGTGAAACTTCGGTGCCCCTTGTTGCCACGTTTCCACTGACGCAAAGACTTTTGGCTGAACTGGCCGATCAGACCCGAGCGATCCTCGCCCAGCTTACTAAGCCATTTCTTCACGGCATCTGTCGGGCCGCCCTTGATCGGCATATAAAGCAATGGCGCACCCTGCGCTGCGACAAAATCAGGAACATTGGCGCCGCGACGGGGTTCAAAATTCGGAGTGCGCGACAGATTGAACCGATCCAGCCGGGCCAGAGCGTCGGCCATTTTGTCGAAATTCTGAACCTTGTCTTCAATCGGTTCAGGATTTTGTTTCTTTAGCTCTTTACTGATGCTGTCGATCTGCTCATCCACGCCAAGAAACTTGGCGATGCCGTTCATGATCTCGACATCCTGCATGTCTTCGTAGCTCAGGTAAAACGCGGTTTGACCGGTCTTTTGCAGCGTGTTCAGAATGCGAATCTGAAAGTCTTGCAGCGCCGTCAGATGATCGACAAATTCGTCTTCATCAAATACGGCGAGGCTGTCTTTCCGGTTTTTGCCGTCCGTCAGCTTCCATTGCCCTGTCGCGCGCGCAATTTTCCAGGACACATAGCTGTCAGCCGGATTGCGTGTCAGAATGATCTTCGCGCAGCGGGGATCATTTAGAATGTCGTCGAGAACACGGTGGTCATGGTCATGGAAAAACCGGAACCCGCCCAACCCTTCGGAATAGTCTCTGATCGTCGTCAAAAGGCGCTTTGGATCGTCCTCGCGCATCTCCTGCGTCAATCCGAGGATTTCTGAACGGTTTGGATACCCGATAAACGACGGGTTGAATGCCTCGCCGTGGCAATTGATGCCTTCAAATGTGTTGAGGTTCGCCTCAACAAAATTGCTGCCTGTGCGCATCTCGGCAAACATTACGAAATAGTCGAATTTACCCGTCATCGTCAGCGCACCAGATAGGGTTTACGGGGGGCGGGCTGTGACGGCGCGCCGCCGATCTCAACTGGGAAATCGCCCATCAGGTAGGGATGCATGCCTTGGTTTTTCAGGTTCTGCAAGAACTGGCCAAAACCGGACAAATCAACCATGCGCGGCAGCTCAGTAAGACGGTGGGAATCCCGATGGCCAATTTCATCGATGATGGTTTGCAGCGGCTCACTTGGTGCTTCAATGAACTCAGCCATCGTCCAAATACGAATGCGCGCTTTCGAGTAGACCGAGCGGAGCGCAACGATGTGATCGTTCTCGATCTTTTGAAGCATCGCCGCCTCATCGCGTATTTCGGCGAAATTACGGTTTTCCTTGAACAGTGGGATCGCCCAAGCGCCGGAGATCACAGAAATCTGCGAATTCACGTCCTTGGCGATATGCCAGCTTATTTCCTGATTGTCCTTTGGGCCAAACTGGAAACACTGACGCTCGCCACGCGTGTTCCAGATTAGATTGTTGAGGAACGAATGCGGACGGTGATCGCGCAAGGCGGCACTGTCGGAAAGGCACCCCGCGACGAGTTTCTGGTTCTCGGCAAACTCAACGCGATCTTTCGCAAACAAATGACCATGCACCCGGGCATTGGTCATGCGTGCCAGCCACGGCTCGAAATCCTCAAACAATTCCGAGAAGCCCTGAAAGACAGAATACGGCCCGGCGCTTAGCCCGTTTTCAAATCCCTCTTTCGGATAGCGGCTCTGCATAATTAGGCCATCGCGACCGCGCGTGCGACGTTCAACAGCTTTTGAGAATATCCGATCGATTTTTTCAGGGCTTGGGTCTGTTGCCCGCCGTGATCCGTCCGGCGACGACAGGAACGAGGTGTAAAGCCGATCTGCGAAGGGCCAAATCTTTCTGGCCACAAAGCAATCCGAGCGACGCAAAAGTTGCAAGTGGTCGTCGTAAAATATGTGCGGCTTGCCTTGATAATCGAATTTCGACAGCGTGAGTGACCGGCTTTCAATCTCAAGCGAATACTGCCGCGCCATCGTTTGAAAATAGCTTTCGTCGGGGATCCAAACGCGCTTGAAATAACGGTCATAAGTCTCGCGATCCGGGTCTTCGAGGATCGCAGACAGCGTTTGACGCGTCAGACACCACCATTGGCTGCCCATATGCGGCACCAAACCGTTGGGTATCTTGCGTTTGAACTTCAGACGCCGCTGAACGCGCACGTAGGCATCAAACAGCTTGCGACGCTTTTTCCAGGAAAAAGGAAAGCGCAGGGTAAAGCGCTCGTAGTCCAGTCCTCCGACGGTCCACGGCACATCGGCCGTTGTCGCACTCTCAATGAAGTCAACGCGCGGGCGGGCGTCTAGATACTCTTTAAGCTCCTGAATCGGGCGCAGCGGCAAGCAAGATCCAGAGGCAAGATACACATGGCTAATTTCAGGGTGCTGACGCAAAATTTGCTCGGACGCGGCCTGCGACGCCGCCACCAAGCCCCAGGTCCCCCATTCACAGCGGAAGCGTTTCGAGAACGAAACATTGGGCAGGTCCGCCAAATTCGCGCGGAGACGGTTGAAGTTTTCGCTTGGGACTTTTGTGTCGGCGTGAATAACAACGGGGCAATCATTGGCGGCCCAATGGCGGGCAACCTGCTCGGCGCGCCCAAGCGCCGTATGCACCAACATGACAATGCCAACACTCACTGCATTGCCCTTTCTACGCCCAGTTGCCTTTGGACATCAGACCCAAAATCTCAAGCTGACGCCAATTTATGTATTTCTCCGACCACTTGCACCAAAGATCAGGATTGTTCTGCAACGCCTCGGCATAAACGCGATACTCAGCCGAACCAGCATAGTGCTGCTTGCGCGCCATTTCCTCGGCCGTTTTGGTGGAAAGCGTGTTCAGAAATTTCGCGTGCAGCAAAATGCCTGAGGCCTTTTCACCGCCCCACTCGTCGTAAACCAAATTCAATCCGCGTGGCAGGATCATGTGGGTCGAGCTGATGTAGGAATAGCTTTTGTCCCATTTTACCAATGGCACCTTGTTCAATGCCGGCGCTTTCTGCGGTTCATCGCCAAAGAACATGCGCGCCCTAGGACCACCCTGAACCCAGAGATTTCCATACTCGGCGTTGCGATCCATCATGTAGTTGCCGGAATCAAACCAGCAAGCAATGTCCATCGGATCCTGCCCGGCCACATAGGAATGATCCTGAACCCCGCCCTTAGGATACATATCAAGCAGCATGGCGCCAAAGCTGCGAATACCGGAATTGTCCAGCCAGTCCGTCAACGCGCGAACAGAACGGGTGTCGCAAAACGGAAAGACAAAAAACTCGTCCGGATCGACGACAAGCGTCCAGTGATCGTGGGCGTATTTGCGCTGGAGATAGTTCATCCAATCGACACCGTAGGACGCTGATTTATAGCTGCCCTTCGTGTACCAAAGCGAGACATCCTCTTGCCCGAGGAGATGCTCACGCGAGTTGTCGGTGCTGCCATTGTCGACGAAAAGGAAATGATTCACACCCAACGCGCGATAGTATTTGAGAAAATACGGCAATCGGACGGATTCATTTCGCATCGTGGACACCAAAAGGATATCACCGGTATTGATCCGATCCGTGTGATCCTGAATGGTTTTCAGCTCTCTGGACTTACGCAAAGAGCGCAGGATTTTCCGACGTCGCCGAAGGCGCATTTTGTAGGAATCCCAAATACTCACTATAAGTCCCGCTACATCTAGTAGTTATTGTTACCTTCAATTACGATTACGGTGGTAACAATTCCAACAATTTCAGCCCCAATTTAATGTTACGTTGAGGTTAACGTGGGGTAAAGTGCTCAATCACGCTAATCCAACGCGTCTTTTGAACTTATAAGTTCATATTTTTCGAGGGATTCAACGCCTTTATAGCGCTTGGACTGGTCGTTTTTCATGATCGGGCCCGCGGCGATTTGATCGTAGTAGTCCCCAAATTTCGCAGGGTCATTGAAATGCTGTCCACGGTTGCGTTCTGTTTCGGATTTGGAAACAATGCTCGGCAGAAATTTCGTGTGAAGCAGGACGCCGCAGGGGCGCTTATCCCCTGGACCATCATAGCATTCGTTCAGCCACGGTGGCAGCAATGAGTGCGTCGAATTTACATAGCAAAACCGTCGGTTCCATTTCACCAGCGGCAGCTTGTTCAGCGTCGGCGATTGCGTTGGGTTATCGGCGAAAAACACACGCTCGCGTGCGCCGCCTTGGACCCATAGATTTCTAAGTGGACGTTGGCGTTGCGCACGATATGGGCCAGCATCAAAGTGGGTGAGAACATCTGTTGGAGTTTCAGTTTCGTGCGCGGTCGGCTCCCCAAGCGGGCCATCGGGGTAGAGGTCGAGCATCAAGGCCCCAAAAGCTGGCTGATCCTTCGCCTCAAGGTTCCGCGTCAACGGCCCCAGTGGTGTGCTTGCGCTGCCTGAATAATCGAGAAGCTCATCCGCATCGACACAGACGCACCAATGCCCGTGACCGTATTTTATCTGAAGCCATGTCATCCAGTCCAACCCAAATCGCGAACCACGATAGGAATGTTCCGTGCTCCAAACCGAGACGTCGGGTTGCTGGGTTAGTGTCTCGGGCGATCCGTCATCGCTCGCGTTGTCGACGATCAGGAAATGCGCGACACCCAGCGCGCGGTAATGCTTTAAGAAATGCGGCAGCCGTTCGCTTTCATTGCGCATGGTGGCGAAAAGCAAAATGTTGTCAGGTTGAATGAGGTTGGTCCGGTCAACGACCGAAACAAGCTGGCGGCGAGAGCGATACGAGCGCCAAAGCAACCTCCGCCGTTTCCAGCGTAATTTATAGGCCTCCCAAAGTGTCGGGTTTTGGAGTTTTTCCGCGCTCATACCAGCCTTATCGGTCGTAGTGCCCGGTCTGGTGCCAACGCCAAGCGTCCGAAATCATCGTCGCCATGTCCGAGCGTGATGGCGACCAGCCTAATTCAGTAACCGCCCGAGAGGAACCCGAAACCAACCGCGTGCAGTCGCCGGGGCGGCGGTCGCCTTCGACAATTGGGACATCTCGGTTTGTGACACTTCGAGAATTGTCGACAACTTCGCGAACCGAAAACCCGTTGCCCGTCCCGAGATTGAATATCCGGCTGCCCTTTTGTTGTTCGAGCCACTTCAGACCCAAAACATGCGCATCCACCAAATCGCACACATGAACATAGTCACGAATGCAGGTGCCATCCGGTGTTTCATAGTCGGTGCCAAAGATCGTCAAAGCGGGCCGCTTGCCATCAATTGCGTCCAGCATCAGCGGCACCAAATGCGTCTCGGGTTGGTGAAACTCTCCGACCTCGGCATCAGGGTCCGCGCCTGCGACGTTGAAATAGCGGAAGACCACGCTGTTAAGCCCGTGCGAGCTTTCAAAATTGGCCAGTATATCTTCAATCGCGCGCTTTGACGCGCCGTAGGAATTCACGGGATACTGGGGGCTGTTTTCGTCGAGAACGACATTGTCTTGATCGCCATAGGTCGCGCAGGTCGATGAGAATACAAAGTCCAAACACCCTGCATCTGTGGCAGCTTCAATCAGCGTAAGAGACCCGGAGACGTTGTTCCGCCAATACTTGCCGGGATCGGTCATGCTTTCCCCGACCTGAGACAATGCGGCAAAGTGCACAACGGCGGCTGGCCGATGCTTGGCAAACACCTCATCCAGTCGGGCACGGTCGAGCAGATCGCCTTGTTCAAACGGGCCGAATTTCACGGCGTCCTGCCAGCCAGTCGAAAGATTGTCATAAGTAACAGGTGTATAACCAGCGGCGGCCAACGCCTTACAAGCGTGAGACCCGATGTAGCCAGCGCCGCCGGTAACCAGAATAGTGGTCATTGAAAATCTCGCGAATTGAATACGCGCGAAACTTACTCTGCTGCCTGCTCCATGGCCATACGTTCGTGCAAGAATAAACGCAATTCGTCGCGCAAATCTGAACGATCAAGGGCAAAGGCAACCGTGGCCTGCAAGAAGCCCGCTTTTGAGCCGCAATCAAATCGCTCGCCCTGGAAACGGTAGCCATAAACGCCGCGACCTTCGGTGATTTCTTGCGCGATGGCGTCTGTCAGTTGAATTTCACCGCCAGACCCTTCCTCAGTTTTTTCAAGGTTTTTGAGGACTTCGGGCGTCAAAATATAGCGGCCAATGACGGCCAAATTTGACGGAGCCTTTTCCGCAGCCGGCTTTTCAACCATGCCCTTGACCGAAACCAAAGACCCCATATCCTCTTTCACGTCGAGGATACCATAGGACGAGGTCTTTTTCGTCGGAACCTCCATCGCGGCAACCATCGACCCGCCTGTTTCCTGATGCGCATCAACCATTTGCTTCAAACATGACGTCTCGGCCGAAATAACATCGTCGGGCAGGATGACGGCGAAACTTTCGTCAGGGCTAATCAGACGGCGGGCGCACCAAACTGCATGTCCAAGACCGCGTGCTTGGTGTTGTCGGATGTAAGCAATCTGACCGCTCGGCATGTTGGTTTCTTGAAGAGTTTTCAGAAGTTCGGTCTTGCCCTTGGACTTTAACGACGCCTCAAGAACGGGGGATTCATCAAAATAGTCTTCCAACGCACTTTTGCCGCGCGAGGTCACAAAGATAAATTCTTCGATCCCCGCTTCACGCGCTTCTTCAATCGCATATTGAATCAGGGGCCGATCGACCAATGTCATGATCTCTTTGGGGACAGACTTAGTTGCCGGCAAAAATCGCGTTCCGAGCCCTGCGACCGGGAATACTGCTTTGGTTACTTTTCTTTGCTCAGACATATATAAACTTTCACTGTACCATTGACCAAACTCGGCGATATGTGCCGAACCCTACACAATCATTCGTTTGCCTTGCGATTGTGACATATTTCGGGTCAGTTCGTGACGAAATAATTAATACAGCCACTTAAGTCGACTTCCCTTATGTATACAATTCTACACTAGGAGAATAGGCGATGAAGTAGGGATTTGCATACCCGTCTTTGCCATAGCGAAGCTCGGAATGGTCATCAAAGCGCACTACTTTACCCCCTGCACCGGCCAAAACGGCATGGCCAGCAGCGGTGTCCCATTCCATTGTCCGGCCTAAACGTGGGTACAAATCCGCCTCACCGGTCGCGACTAGACAGAACTTCAGTGACGATCCGGCGCTTTTCATGTCTGCGGTTTTATACTTGGAAATGTATTCATCCGTCGCCTGATCGCGATGCGACTTGGATGCGACGACCAGCAGTGCCTCGTTGTTGGCGCTTGAAACACCCAGAGGTTTGGTTTCCCCTATTTCGGACTTGAGCAATGCGCCGACCTCCTCAACGGTTGCGCCGTCGGCAAGCGTGTAGAACATGCGTTCTTTGGCGGGCGCATAGACTACGCCCCGTGTCGGAACGCCGTTTTCGACGTAAGCGATATTCACCGTAAAGTCCCCTCGGCGGTGGACGAATTCCTTTGTGCCATCCAGAGGGTCAACGATCAAAAACGTGTCTCCGACCAAGCTGTGCGAGGCCGACTGTTCCTCGGTTATCAGCAATTCGTCGGGGAATTCCGCCGACAATCCGGCCGAGATCAACGCGTCAGCCGCCTCGTCAGCTTCGGTCACCGGGCTTTCATCCGACTTGGTTTTGACCTCGAAACTTGGGGAATTGTAGATTTCCATAATCTTGTCGCCCGCCTCAAGCGCAAGGCGACGCATCACAACGGTCAGTTTTTCGTAATCCAAAGCATTTGTCCTTAATAATCGGGTATGGCCATTCAGTTGCCACATGGTATTTCGTCACTTATGCTTTGACGGAAAGGGATCATCAAGAATTCCCTGTTACATCAAGGCAAAATTTGAGCTTCCATTATGTTTCAGCAAACCCGCAGACAGACGCAGTTTCAGGCCTTTATGGCCCTGGGGGAATTGCTGTATCACGCGACCGTTCGGAATGTCCGCTCGAGTCACGGGAACGCTGTTATCGGCCTTATCCTGCAAATGTTGCAGGCCATGATAATGCTGGCCGCGTTTTATTTCATGTTCACGGTTCTCGGGTTGCGCAGCATCGCCATTCGCGGCGATTTCCTGCTTTACTTGATGAGTGGGATTTTCCTTTTTCTCACCCATAACAAGGCGATGGGCGCCGTATTGGGGGCAGAAGGTCCGACATCGGCGATGATGAAACATGCGCCGATGAACACAGCGATTGCAATTTGGGCGTCGGCTTTGAGCGCCCTTTACACAAGCGTGTTGGCAATGCTCACGATGCTGCTGATCTACCATATTGTTGTAACACCAATCTGGATGCCGCAACCGATGGCCGCGTTTGGGATGCTGCTGCTGGCGTGGGCGTCAGGCTGCGCCATCGGAATGGTGTTTCTGGCCCTAAAACCATGGGCGCCGGGTTTTGTGAGTGTCACGTCGACAATTTATCAGCGTGCGAACATGATCGCGTCGGGTAAAATGTTTCTGGCCAATACGCTTCCATCGTCCATGCTGGCAATGTTTGACTGGAACCCATTGTTTCACGCCATCGATCAAGCCCGCGGCTTTGCATTCGTCAATTATTTTCCGAACAACAGTAGTGTTTCCTATCCGATCAAGGTCACCGTTGTTCTGCTGATGATCGGCCTGATGGGGGAATTCGTGACCCGCAAAAGCGTTTCGCTCAGCTGGACGGCGCGTAGTTAAGCGCCGCCAGCCATCAACGAACAACGCGCATTGTCACGTTCAACCGTCCGCCGCGAGGAAGCAGCGAAGAGCTTTTGAATCTTATCCGCTCGATGCCGTGGTAAGCCATCCGCGCTTGGCCTTCTAAAATGGCGATGTCCCCAGATTTCAACCAAACCGTGGCGGTTTTTCCGCCCCTCTCATTGGAACCGACGCGAAAAAGTGCCTCGTCGCCCAAAGACAGCGACAGAACGGGGTGCGACAGATCGGCTTCATCGTTGTCCTGATGCATCCCCATTTTCGTGTTTTCGCCATAGTAGTTAATCAAGCAACTCTGCGGTTCCTTCGCCGAGGGCAAATGCGTGTGCCAGATTTTCAGCAATCGCGCCGGGATCGCTGGCCATTCCGCGCCATCACATTGACGTGGCTCATAGCGATACCCGCGTCTATCACTCACCCAACCAAACCGTCCTGCCGCCGTCATCTGAACCGACATGCGCTTTCCCCCCGCCGTCACAGGGTTGCGGAACGGAGCGGATCGGGCAACTTCACGCAAATCCGCGACCAAAGCCTCTTGCGCGCGGCGGTCCAAAGCCGCGGCTAAAACCCTCACACCGTTCACATTTAGCCCGTCTGACATCGATTCCCTTCTTCGAAACATGCATTTTTACGAGATTCTGCGCCTTTGCACGCTCGGATGCGCTTGCAGCGTGAATTTTGCGTCCTTATATACCCCGAGAAGCGTGACAGACCTATGCAATAGACTGTCATTCCGTGATCGGGATTGGGTGCCAAACGTGGGTTCAGTCCTTAATTATCGCCTAAGTGAGAGGGATCTTAATCATGGCCAAAGTAATCGGTATCGACCTTGGTACTACGAACAGCTGTATTTCCATCATGGATGGTTCGCAGCCAAAAGTAATCGAAAACGCCGAAGGCGCGCGCACCACGCCGTCAATCGTTGCTTTCACCGACGACGAACGTCTTGTCGGCCAGCCTGCAAAACGTCAGGCAGTGACGAATCCTGAAGCGACCATTTTTGCGGTCAAGCGTCTGATCGGTCGTCGGGTAACGGACCCCGAAGTCACCAAAGACAAAGACATCGTTCCATACAAAATCGTCGATGGCGGCAATGGCGACGCGTGGGTTGAAGCACGCGGCGAAAAATACAGCCCCTCGCAAATCTCTGCTTTCATTCTCGGAAAGATGAAGGAAACCGCCGAGAGCTATCTTGGTGAAGAAGTCACTCAGGCGGTTATCACTGTTCCTGCGTACTTTAACGACGCCCAGCGTCAGGCCACCAAGGACGCCGGCAAAATCGCTGGCCTTGAGGTTCTTCGGATCATCAACGAGCCGACAGCCGCTGCGCTGGCCTACGGTCTGGACAAGGAAGAAACCAAAACCATTGCCGTCTATGACCTTGGTGGCGGTACTTTCGACGTCACCATCCTTGAGATTGACGACGGCCTGTTCGAAGTGAAATCGACCAACGGCGACACCTTCCTCGGCGGTGAAGACTTTGACATGCGCATCGTCAACTACCTTGCCGACCAGTTCAAAAAAGAGAACGGCGTTGACCTCAAAGGCGACAAGATGGCGCTTCAGCGTCTGAAGGAAGCTGCTGAAAAAGCGAAGATTGAGCTTTCGTCGTCCAGCCAGACTGAAATCAACCAGCCGTTCATCTCGATGGACCCAAAAACAGGTACGCCGTTGCACATGGTCATGAAACTGACACGTGCAAAGCTGGAATCGCTGGTGAGTGACCTTATCAAGGCATCAATCAAGCCTTGTCAGGCTGCTTTGAAAGACGCGGGTCTTTCGACATCCGACATCGACGAAGTCGTTCTGGTTGGTGGTATGACACGCATGCCGCGCGTTATCGAAGAAGTGTCTAAGTTCTTCGGCAAAGAGCCGCACAAAGGTGTGAACCCTGACGAAGTTGTGGCCTCGGGTGCTGCTATTCAGGCTGGCGTATTGCAGGGTGACGTTAAAGACGTTGTTCTTCTCGACGTAACGCCTCTGTCGCTTGGTATCGAAACACTCGGTGGTGTGTTCACGCGCCTCATCGACCGCAACACAACGATCCCAACCAAGAAGTCTCAGGTATTCTCGACCGCAGAAGACAACCAGAACGCCGTGACCCTGCGTGTGTTCCAGGGCGAGCGTGAAATGGCTGCGGACAACAAGATTCTCGGCCAGTTCAACCTTGAAGACATTCCTCCGGCGCCGCGTGGTCTTCCTCAGATCGAAGTGACCTTTGACATCGATGCCAACGGCATCGTGTCGGTCGCAGCGAAGGACAAGGGCACGGGCAAAGAACAGTCGATCACAATCCAAGCCTCGGGCGGTCTGTCGGACGAAGACATCGAACAGATGGTCAAGGACGCTGAAGCCAACGCCGATGCGGACAAAGAGCGCAAGGAATTGGTCGAGTCGCGCAACCAGGCTGAAAGCCTCATCCACTCGACCGAGAAGTCGATGGAAGAGCATGCTGACAAAGTGGACCCAACCACAATCGAAGCAATCGAGCTGGCAATTGCGGCACTGAAAGACGATCTCGAAGACGAGAAGTCGACGGCTGACAAGATCAAATCGGGCGTTCAGAACGTGACCGAAGCGGCGATGAAGCTGGGTGAAGCGATCTATAAGGCGCAGGCAGAAGACTCGGATGAGCCTTCTGCGGCGGACGAAGGTGGCGACGACGATATCGTTGACGCTGACTTTGAAGACCTTGATGGTGACAAGCGCTAAGCGCGTCTAAACGGATCCATGACAGGGCCGGTCCGTAAACCGGACCGGCCTTGTTAGTTCCGAAAGGGGACAATGCTCATGTCTAAACGTGACTATTACGAGGTGCTCGGCGTCTCGAAGGGTGCCTCGGCGGACGAGATTAAAAAGGGCTATCGCAAGAAGGCGAAAGAACTTCACCCCGATCGCAACGCGGACAATCCCAACGCCGAAGCCCAGTTCAAAGAAGCGAACGAAGCACACGACGTCTTGAAAGACCCCGAGAAGAAAGCGGCCTATGACCGTTTCGGCCACGCTGCTTTCGAAAACGGCATGGGCGGAGGCGGCCATCCTGGTGGCGGCTTCGGCGGCGGACAAGGCGACTTTTCTTCAGCGTTCTCGGACGTTTTCGACGACCTGTTCGGTGACTTCATGGGTGGCCGTGGCGGCGGCGGTGGCCGTGCCCGCGCAACGCGCGGTTCCGACCTACGCTACAACCTTCGCATTTCGCTGGAAGAAGCGTTTGCGGGCATGCAGAAAACCATCAACGTGCCCTCGTCGGTCACTTGCGACGGATGCGAGGGAACCGGCGCCGAAGGCGGCGCGGAACCCACGACCTGCTCGACCTGTTCAGGCATGGGGAAAGTGCGCGCGCAACAAGGCTTCTTCACGGTTGAGCGCACTTGCCCAACCTGTCAGGGCACTGGTCAAAACATCAAGAACCCATGCCACAAATGCGGTGGCGCTGGGCGTACCGAAACGGATCGCTCTCTCAGCGTAAACATTCCGTCTGGCGTCGAAACCGGCACGCGCATTCGCCTTGCAGGCGAGGGCGAAGCTGGTCTGCGGGGCGGGCCTTCGGGCGATCTCTACATCTTTATCGATGTGGCAGATCACAACATTTTTGAGCGTGACGGCGTTCAATTGTTCTGCCGTGTCCCGGTCGCGATGACGAAAGCCGCCCTTGGCGGTGACATCGAAGTGCCAACCATCGACGGTGGGCGCTCACGCGTGAAGGTGCCTGCGGGCAGCCAATCTGGCCGACAAATGCGTCTGCGGGGCAAGGGCATGCCTGCCCTGCGCGGCAACGGAGTCGGTGACATGTTCATTGAGCTTGCGGTAGAAACGCCGGTTAATCTGACGTCCAAGCAACGCGAATTATTACAGAGTTTTGAGGATGAATCGGCCGACAACAACCCCGAATCCTCTAGCTTTTTCTCGTCTGTAAAGGGGTTTTGGGACAGCATGAAAAGCTGACCCTCTGGCGAAAACGAAGATTTGAAAGCGCGTCCTTCTCGGGCGCGCTTTTTCGTTTACGGTTTGGCAACCAACCTTGGTCAATCCTGAGGCCATGATGAAAACATCCGATACAGAATTCAGCGACATCGCCCAGCTATCCTTGTTGCAAGAGGCCACGCCGGTTCAGATCGCCTCGGGTAAACGCGTGCCAAGCTACATCGCTGACCACCGCAAACGCCTGCGTGCGCGTTTTGATGCGGGCGGGCCAGAGGCGATGCCAGACTATGAATTGCTCGAGCTGTTCTTGTTCCACGTGCTTCCCCGCGTTGACACCAAGCCCATCGCGCATGAATTGCTGGCCGCCTTCAACGATCTCACCGGAATCGTCGCGGCCGCTCCGCAAGATTTAGCCAAGGTGAAGGGCGTCGGGCCCGCCGTCGCGCGGGAACTCAAAGTGCTTGAGGCGATCGCCCAGCGCGTCGCGCGCTCACGCGTATTGAATCGCGAGGTGATTAGCAGTTGGGACGCCGTGATCCAGTATTGCCGGTCTGCGATGGCCAATCGCAGCGACGAACAATTTCGCGTTTTGTTTCTGGACCGCAAGAATTGCCTCATCATGGACGAACTTCTCGGGCAGGGCACAGTTGACCACGTTCCGGTCTACCCGCGCGAAATCGTGAAACGCGCGCTCGAGCTTTCGGCCTCGGCCCTGATATTGGTGCACAATCATCCGTCCGGGGATCCAACCCCCTCGCCCGAGGATATTGCCATGACGCAAAAGATTTCAGACGCCTGCGCAACCCTGTCCATCACGTTGCATGACCACATCATTGTCGGCCAACACGGTGAAACCAGCTTTCGGACCGAGGGGCTTTTGTAACCTTAACGCACCCAAACTTCGACTCGGGTGTTCTTTTGTTTGCCCAAGTCTGTGTCGCGACAGGCCACCGGGATGACATCGCCGAATTCAGCGGTCTCAATCTCGATGACGCCGGGGCCTGAGGGAAACGCGGCCTTGAAATCGGCGGCGACCTTCTGCGCCAAATCGGCCGTCGGACCGAACCCAACGAACATCACTGACTGCCCGTCCAATCCGCCGCTTTCTGCTTTGCGAACCAGCCGCTTCATGCTGGTTGACGAGTTTGCGTCATAATCGTCGCCGCTTTCATTAAAGCGAAACACAAGGCTTAGCAGCCTGCGCCCCTTCAGTTCGCTGACTGCCGTTTGCAGACCCACCAAATCTTCGGGCGACGCCAAGGCGATTGCGTTGGCCAGCCGACGACCTTGGGTGTCGACATCGGTTTCGCTGGCATCAATCGCCTGAAAGCCAGCGCGTTCAACGACCCTCTTGGCCGACTGACTATCCAGAAAGCGAAAGAAGTCTTGCCCGATTTTCGGCAACCGACGCATGGGTCGATAAAGATACATCGGCAGCGATAGCGGGTATTCCAACGACTTGATTGAGCGCGCTTCGCCCGCGTGCGCAATGCCGCAACTCTCGGAAACCGGAATGCCGCGTCGCGTGTCAGGTATCGAAGAGTTAAACGCAATATTCAAAGATAGAGGCGAGCTTTCGAGCACATGCATATTTGGCACCGACGGGTCTTCAAATCCGTTTTCGCGCATCACCACCGAAACCGGTTGAAACACATCTGCGACCGAGTCCGGCAGCACAACCTGTATCAGCGCGTCAGAATCTTCGCCCAGTTCACGCCAGTTTGTAACTGTGCCGCCAAGCAATCCAGCGAGGTTTTCCATCGAGATCGACGTCACGCCTGACTCAAGATCCACCGTCGGCACAAGCGCGTCCATTGCAACAACATCGTGCTGTGCAGCGCTGTTTAGCTCGCCAAAACCCGCTTCGGACGCGAATGACATTTCCTCGGCCGAGGCCGGTCGCAGGGCCATCGCGATGTCGGCTTCGTTTGAGAGGATGTCAGCGAAACCCTCGTCGTTGCTGGTTTGCTTGATTGTGAAAATTCCGACGGTTTCCAACCCCTGCTCGGAAAACAACTCATACGTGGTAAGCCTGTCGTCGACCTCACTGCGCTGGACGCTTAAGCCCGACCCAAGCGCGAAACCTTCGATCAATGCTGGCAGTAAAACGCGCCCGATGATGGGTGTACCGCTAAATGTTAACTCTGCAACATAGGCCTCTAAATTTGGACACGCTGGCCCTTCGCAGAGCACCCCTGTGCCATCCACGGTCAACTCGCCATAAACCGTGTCGACACGGTAATAGCTGCCATCAAAGCCCAACAGATTGCCCGAAATCTCAATGCTTTTGTCGCGCGACGTCAGCGTAACGTCTTGCGCGCGCGCGGCGTTCGTGGCCCCGAACAAACAAAGAGCGGCAGTAAATGCCGCTGCAATGATTTTCATTTTATCGCCCCACCCGCGTTGGTAATCAGTTCGCGCCGACTTTAATGTCGTCCACTAAAGCGTCGAGAACTACAAGGTCGCCCACGCTTTCGCAACTTGGCATTGCAATGCTCAGCTCGCGAACCATCAAATCGCCACCGGCATTCACCTGAAGGGCCTGCGCGTCGATGTTTTTCTCACAGTTAAAGTCTTCGACGGCCGCCTCAACACTCGTCAGCACCGTGCCGCTGCCGCTTACTGTGGCCGAAGGGAAAGTATAAACCTCGGCGCGATACCCGTCTTCGATGGTCGCATTTCCTAAAGGCACAAGAAACCCGCCTTCGCCAAGGGCCGCCCTGTCCATAGACGCGGGCGATTCACGCCAGATGTGGCCTTCCGACATGTATTCAGCTTCAAATTCCCGCGCGTGTAGCTCTAATCCGGTCTGACCTTGCCACTGCAAAGCCACGCGGTCGTAAAAGGACAGCGACGGCACTTCGGTTGTTGCAATCGCAACTGACCCTTCGTCGCCAATTTCAGCCATAAACAACGCGGTTTCGGTCAAGGCCGGTATCGCAAGCATCATCATGCCCGTGTCATCCAGCATATCCGAGATCATCATGCCGTTGTGATGAACGACAACGGTTTGCCCGGCGTGACAGGTCGATGACAACGTCAACCGGACCATGGCCCCCGCCGAGGTTTCGGCAACCAACACAGGATCGCAGCCCTCTTGCGCCAAAAGCGGCCCACCGGCCAAAAGCATGCCAGCGGTTAGACCGGCGCCAATTTTTGCTCGGAGAGTTTTACACACCACTACTCTGCCCTCTCATCTGTTTCCAAAAACCGTCTTATGGGACGAGTTTGACCAGATTAGGGCAGAATTAGCTACTATTTGTCAGCGTTTTCCAGATGGAAATCGAAAAAAGCATCAAACTTTGCCGTGGCAATGCTTGAATTTCTTCCCAGACCCACACGGACAGGCGTCATTTCGGCCTGGATTGCCCCAAGTCGATTGATCGTTTTCGTCAAAGCCATCCAACTGGTTTCCGCCATCAGCAGTCGCTTGGGCCGCGGCTGCTGCGGCCAATGCCATCTGCTGGCGACGCAACGCCTGCTCCTGCAACGCGGCTCGCTCTTCCTCGGTCATCGGGCGCACTTGTGCCAACTGCGCTGTCACTTGCTCGCGCAATGCGTTCAGGAGACCCTCAAACAATTGGAATGCCTCGGATTTGTATTCATTGAGCGGATCACGCTGGGCATATCCGCGGAAACCCACGACGCTGCGCAAATGCTCAAGCGTCAAAAGATGTTCGCGCCACTTCTGGTCGATTGTCTGCAACAACAATTGCTTTTCAATCGAACGGATTGCATCCGCGCCAAAGGAAGCGACCTTTTTGGCCATCATCTCATCGGCTGCGTTTTCAAGGCGTTCCTGAATGATCTCGTCATCCACGCCTTCTTCCTCAGCCCAGGCCATAACCGGGACATCGACGCCAAGCCTTTCGATACATGCCGCATAAAGACCTTCGGTATCCCACTGATCTGCGTAGGTTTTCGGAGGCATAAATTCGTCCAAAAGATCATCGATCACCTGATGGCGCATGTCCTGAATGGTCGCTGACAGATCCTTTGCTTCCATGATGTCGCGGCGCTGGCTGAAGATCACCTTACGCTGGTCGTTCATCACATCGTCAAACTTGAGAAGCTGCTTTCGAATGTCAAAGTTGCGCCCCTCAACCTTGGCCTGCGCGCGCTCGAGGGATTTGTTGACCCACGGGTGAACAATCGCTTCGCCCTCTTGCATGCCCAACGACGACAACACCTTGTCGAGACGCTCCGAACCGAAAATACGCATCAAATCGTCTTCCAAAGACAGGAAGAATACAGTGCACCCCGGATCACCCTGACGGCCCGAGCGGCCACGCAACTGGTTGTCGATCCGACGGCTTTCGTGGCGTTCCGAAGCTAGAACAAACAGGCCACCAGCCTTTTTGACCGCTTCCTCATCAACCGCGTGCTCAGCCTCGATCTTCGCACGCATCGCCTCATGATTGCCGTCCGGATTGGCCGCAATCGCTTCCAGAATCGTGAATTCAACGTTCCCGCCGAGCTTGATGTCAGTACCACGGCCGGCCATGTTTGTGGCAATCGTCACCGCGCCAAGTTTACCGGCATCCGCGACGATCTGCGCTTCTTGCTCATGCTGACGTGCGTTCAAGACGCTGTGCTCAACGCCCGCAGCGGTCAACATTTGGCTAATAAACTCGGACTTTTCAATCGACGTCGTGCCCACAAGTACCGGCTGAGACTTTTCGCGCGCCTCTTGAATGGCCTTCACAATTGCTTCGTATTTTTCCTTCGCGGTGCGATAGACCTGATCGTCTTCGTCAACCCGCTCGATCGGCTTGTTGGTCGGCACTTCAACGACGCCAAGCCCGTAAATTTCGGCAAATTCTTCGGCTTCCGTCGCAGCCGTACCGGTCATGCCACCCAATTTGCTATATAGACGGAAGTAATTCTGGAAAGTGACGCTGGCTAAGGTGACGTTTTCAGGTTGGATTTTACAACCCTCTTTCGCCTCAATCGCCTGATGCAGACCATCAGACAGGCGGCGGCCAGACATCATGCGTCCGGTGAATTCGTCGATCAGAACCACTTCGTTGTTGCGAACGATGTAGTCTTTATCCTTGGTGAACAGCTTATGCGCCTTGAGCGCGTTATTCACGTGGTGGACCAATGTCGTGCTTTCAGGATCGTAAAGCGACTGACCCTCTGGCAAAAGCTCGGCGCGCAGCAAAATCGACTCAAGCGCATCATTGCCTTCGTCCGTGAAGGTAACGCCACGGGTTTTCTCATCAATCGTATAGTGATCCTCGGCCAACTCGGGGATCAACTTGTCGACTGAGACGTAAAGCCCGGAACGGTCTTCCGACGGGCCGGAAATAATCAGAGGGGTCCGCGCTTCGTCGATCAGGATCGAGTCGACCTCATCGACGATTGCGAAATAATGATCGTGTTGATGGATTTGGGTCAGCTCTGACTTCATGTTGTCGCGCAGATAGTCAAATCCAAGTTCGTTATTTGTCGCGTAGGTCACGTCAGATTTATACGCGGCGGCTTTTTCAGCTTCCGGCTGCTGCGGATAGATCACGCCGCAGGTCATGCCAAGCTGGGTATAGACCTTGCCCATCCATTCCGAGTCACGCTTGGCGAGGTAATCGTTCACCGTCACAATATGCACGCCGCGCCCCGTCAGCGCATTCAGATAGGCCGGGAACGTCGCCACAAGTGTCTTGCCCTCGCCGGTTTTCATTTCCGAAATATTGCCTTGGTGCAGGAAAATCCCGCCCATCAACTGAACGTCAAACGCCCGAAGACCAAGCGCCCTGCGCGCACCCTCACGGCAGTTGGCGAACGCCTCGGGCAGCAGCGCGTCCAGCTCTTCGCCGTCCGCGATGCGTTTCTTAAATTCTGCCGTCTTTTCGATCAGCTGTTCATCCGTCAGCTTTTCGAATTCTGACTCAAGCGCATTGATTTGATCCACAAGAGTCTGCGTCGCCTTGATCTTTCGATCGTTGGGTGTCCCAAAGATCTTTTTGGCGATTTTTCCGAAACCGAGCATGCTTTCTCCGCGTGATCCAATAATTTAACAGGTCAGCCTGTTGCCCGCTTCTGAATTCCCTCATACAAGGGTTCGGATTACGTTTTTTAAGGCCTCAAAGCGATGTAAGCGGCCCGATAGACAGTGTCAACGTCAGGCGAGAAATCGCCAATGCACAAAGGGAAATTCCATGCGTATCCGTATCAAATCCGCCGCTCTCAGTTTGGCCATTTTGGCCCTTGGCACACAGGGTTTCGCCCAAGAGGCCCCGAAATCGGATACAGTGGTTGCAACCGTGAACGGCCAAGAGATCACGCTGGGCCACATGATCTTGTTACGCGAATCCCTGCCCGAGCAATTTCAGCAATATCCAAACGACGTTCTGTTTCCTGCCCTTTATGGCCAATTGATCGAACAAACGCTGCTTGCCGACACACTGACCGGTGATCTGCCAAGCCGTGTCAAATTCGGCGTCGAAAACGCGGATCGCGACCTTAGATCCGGCCTTGCAGTGCAGAAAATCTACGAAGATCGCGTCTCGGCCGAGGCCATTCAAGCAGCCTATCAGGAAACCTATCTCGATGCGGATTTGGGTGTCGAATACAACGCCTCGCATATCCTGCTTGAAACCGAAGAGGCCGCCGCCGACCTGTTGGTTGAGCTTCAGGCAGGTTTGGACTTTGCCGAAGCTGCACAAGAACACTCGACAGGCCCATCTGGCCCCAGTGGCGGGTCACTGGGTTGGTTTGGGCGCGGCGCAATGGTTGCCCCGTTTGACGAGGCCGTTTCGACAATGGAAGTTGGCGCCCTGTCCGATCCGGTTCAGACGCAATTCGGTTGGCACTTGATTAAACTCAACGAAACCCGCGCGATAGAGCCTCCAGCCTTTGACGAGGTTGCCGAGGAATTGGGCAGTGTCCTTGGCAGCAATGCGCTTGTTGAGGTGATCGAAGACCTGACGAGCGACGCTGAAATTGTCCGCATGGTCCCCGAAGATTTTGACACCTCCGTCCTGTCTGATTTCACCCTGTTGGAGTAAGGGATTTGGCTGACCTGCCCGTTTCCCCGTTAGCGCCTGCCAGTTTTCCAAGCCTTCCTGTGATTAAAGGCGCACGCTTCGCGACTGCTGAAGCTGGCGTCAAATATCAGAGGCGAACAGACGTCATGCTGGCCGTTCTTGACCCGGGTTCGGCTATTGCAGGTGTGTTCACAAAGTCCGCAACGCGGTCGTCTAACGTATTGGATTGCCAGACGAAAATCGGCATCGATAGCGACGACGGTGCCGCAATCATCGTCAACTCGGGCAATTCAAACGCCTTTACGGGCCGCGCGGGCGACCAATCGGTGCAGGAAATTTGTCAGGCCGTTTCCTCGGTCACCGGCCTGCCTGCGGAGCGCGTGTTTACAAGCTCAACGGGGGTCATTGGCGAACGCCTTCCGCATGACCGCATCAACGCAAAAATCGACGAGTTGAACGCGAATTTGCACACGGGCGGCATGCCCGACGCGGCCAAGGCCATCATGACGACAGATACCTTTGCCAAAGGGTCGGCAGCCGAGATCGACATCGACGGCAAAACAATCCGCATCGCTGGAATTGCCAAGGGTTCGGGCATGGTCGCGCCGGATATGGCGACGATGCTCGTCTACATATTCACCGACGCTAAAATCGCCCGCCCAGAGCTACAAGCGTTACTGTCCGACCTCACCGAGGTTACGTTCAACGCGATCACCGTCGACAGTGACACATCGACTTCGGACACCTTGCTGCTGGCGGCCACTGGCGCGTCTAACGTCGATGTTTCTTCGCAAAGCGGCGCCTTCAAAACGGCATTGCATTCGGTGATGCTTGATCTTGCCCACCAGGTTGTGCGGGATGGGGAAGGTGCCACGAAATTCGTCGAGGTCAATGTCACGGGCGCGGCCTCGGACGCTGACGCGCGAACACATGCTCTCGCCATTGCAAACTCACCGCTGGTCAAAACCGCAATCGCGGGGGAAGATCCTAACTGGGGTCGCATTGTCATGGCGATCGGTAAATCCGGCGCAGCGGCTGATCGCGATCTGTTGACGATCCGGTTTGGCAGCATCCTCGTCGCTGAAAACGGCTGGGTGGCAGACAGCTACACCGAGGAAGACGGTTCAGCCTATATGAAGAACCAGGAATTGACGATAGGCGTCGATCTTGGGCTTGGCGAAGGTGCTTCTAAGGTCTGGACCTGCGACCTGACCCACCAATACATCACCATCAACGCTGATTATCGCTCATGAAGATTTTGCACGTCTCCGCGGCCGCTTTGATCGATATCGATGGGCGTGTTCTGTTGACCCAGCGCCCCGAGGGCAAATCCATGGCCGGCCTGTGGGAGTTTCCGGGCGGTAAGATCGAGGATGGCGAGACCCCCGAGCAGGCTCTGATCCGTGAATTGCATGAAGAGCTTGGCATCAACACATGGTCAAGCTGTCTGGCCCCGCTGACCTTCGCGAGCCACACATATGAGGATTTTCATATTCTGATGCCGCTTTTTGCCTGTCGAAAATGGGAGGGCATCCCGCACGGCAAAGAGGGCCAGAACCTGAAATGGGTGCGTCCGAATCAACTAAAAGACTATCCCATGCCCCCCGCAGACGAGCCAATAGTCCCAATTTTGCGTGATTGGCTCTGATTTCGGCATAATTGTCTCGACCGAATGAGGACGGTGTATTAAGTTCTCGTCAACGGTGGCTGGATCACTCTCCAAATGCCGCGATTAGGGGATAGCCTGTTTTTCTGCCAAAAACGGGCGCTTTGTTGGGAACAGTTGAAATGCTTAAGACTATCATCACTGGTAGCCGAACGCTTGTTCAGGGAATTCTCGTGCGCACGCTCGACGACGGACAAATGGCCGTGCGCATTGGTAAACGCATCTATGTTGGAATGCCCGTCGCCTAACTCGGCCTCAACAGTTCACACAAGTTAGATCACAAAAAAGGGCGCCGTATCAGGCGCCCTTTTTGTATGTCTATTCGTGTGAAACCTAGTCGAGGTTACGTTCAATCTCTTCACGCTCGAAGATTTCGATCACATCCTTGGCGCGGATATCGTCGTAATTCTCGAACGCCATACCACATTCCTGACCCGACTGAACTTCGGCAACTTCATCCTTGAAGCGCTTCAGCGTTTTCAGTGTGCCTTCGTGGATCACAACGTTGTCACGCAGCAAGCGCACCCCAGCCGAGCGGCGGGCCACGCCTTCGGTGACCAGACAGCCCGCAACTTTGCCAACGCCGGAAACCTTGAAGACCTCTTTGATCTCGGCATATCCGATGAACTTCTCGCGGATTTCAGCAGATAGAAGACCCGAGGCCGCCGCTTTCACATCATCCACAAGGTCGTAAATCACGCTGTAATAGCGCACTTCGACGCCCTTTTGGTTGGCCGAGTTTCGTGCCGACGCATTTGCGCGCACGTTGAAACCAAAGACCGGTGCAGCCGAGGCTTCGGCCAAACCGATGTCTGTTTCGGTGATCGCGCCAACGCCCGAGTGAAGAACGCGGACGCGCACTTCGTCGTTGCCGATCTTCTCCATCGCCTGAACGATGGCTTCCGCAGACCCCTGCACGTCGGCCTTCACAAGAATAGGCATCTCGGTCAGGTTTTCGTCTTCTTTGGCCTTTTGCATCAACTGTTCCAGAGTCGTCGCGGCGCCAGCAGCGGCACGCTTCTCTTTCGCAACATTCGCGCGGTACTCAGCGATTTCACGCGCCTGCGCGTCGGTTTCTGTTACGTTCAAAACGTCGCCCGCTTCGGGCGTACCGTTGAGGCCAAGAACCTCAACCGGAACCGACGGACCAGCCTCTTTGACGCGCTCGCCCTTGTCATTGATAAGCGCACGAACTTTACCGTATTGCTCGCCGACAACAAAGATGTCGCCCTGACGAAGCGTACCGTTCTGAACCAGAACCGTGGCCACTGGCCCACGACCAACATCAAGCTGGGCTTCAATCACAGCACCCGTCGCAGCGCGATCTGGGTTGGCTTTAAGCTCAAGAATTTCCGCCTGAAGCGCGATGGCCTCAAGCAATTCATCCAGACCCTGTCCCGTGATCGCCGAAACTTCGACGTCCTGAACTTCACCCGACATTTGCTCAACGATCACCTCATGTTGAAGCAACTCGGCGCGCACTTTGTTGGGATCAGCCGCTGGGCGGTCGATCTTGTTGATCGCGACAATCATCGGAACATTTGCAGCTTTCGCGTGGTTAATCGCCTCGATCGTCTGCGGCATAACCGAATCGTCGGCAGCCACCACAAGAACAACAATATCCGTCACCTGAGCACCGCGAGACCGCATCGACGTAAACGCCGCGTGACCCGGAGTATCCAGGAAGCTCAGCGTCACACCATCATCATTGGTGACTTGATAGGCACCAATATGCTGCGTGATGCCGCCAGCTTCGCCCGCAACAACCTTTGCGTCGCGAATGGCGTCCAACAAGGATGTCTTACCGTGGTCAACGTGACCCATGATCGTAATGACAGGAGGACGCGGCTTCAGATCTTCGTCATCGTCTTCGACCTGCTGAATCACGTCCTCAACATCGGCGTCAGAAACGCGAACGATCTTGTGGCCGAATTCTTCGATAATCAGTTCAGCGGTATCGGCATCGATGGTTTGGTTCTGCGTCACCATCATGCCCATTTTCATAAGCTCTTTGACAACATCAGAAACACGCTCGGCCATGCGGTTGGCAAGCTCGCCGACCATGATGGCCTCGGGAAGCTGAACGTCACGAATAATCTTTTCACGCTCTTGCGCGCCACCCATGGCTTTTTGACGCGCACGTTCTTGTTTGCGCTTCATTGCTGCCATTGATTTCTGGCGTCCGCCACCACCAGCCAAAGCCTGGTTGAGTGTCAGCTTGCCGGAACGGCGGCCGTCATCGCGACCTTTGTTGCGATTGGCGCGGTTGGCGTCTTCACGTTCTTTCTTGCGCGGTGTCGCAGCAGGTGCCGGACGTCCAGCCCCACGGGGCGCTTCACGCTGTGCGTCTGTCTTGGGTGCAGGAGCAGCCTTTGCAGCTTCAGCTTCCGCCGCCTTACGCGAGGCCTCTTCCGCGGCTTCACGCTTTGCGCGCTCTTCCGCGTCAGCTTTGGCCTTTGCGGCTTCTTCGATTTCTTTTTGCTCGCGTTCGCGTGCTTCAATCTCGGCACGGCGGCGTTCACGATCAGCAGCGCGTGCCTCTTCGTCAGCAACCCGCTTCTTCGCGTCTTCTTCTTCACGTGCCTTTGCCGCCTGAAGCGCCTTCATGCGGCGTTCCATTTCAGCATCCGAGATGCCCGCTGGCCGCTTGGACGACGATCCGCCAGCGGCGCCTCGGCCCGCTGGCTTGGCAGTCGATGCCGCAGCCGCACCCGGCTTGGGCACCACAACGCGCTTGCGCTTGGTTTCTACAACAACGCTTTTGGTCCGCCCGTGGCTAAAGCTCTGCTTAACGTTGCCAGAACGTGGACCGCCACGTAGACCCAATGGTTTTTTGCCGTCGTTATCGCTCATAAAGCCAATCTACCCTTTCCGACGCCCCTTGGCGCCGTCAAATCCGCGTACGCCTTTCAGGCGTTGCGCTTCCTCTACAATACGTGACGTGAGTCCACCAGAGGCAAGCGCAGCATGTATCACGATTTGTCTTCCAAATGCCAATCCCAGCTCTTCTGAGGTCAGCCAGCCGATAAACACACCTTCCTGAGGCGTGCTCAGCTTCGATTTTCCGCGTTCCGATCCGTCCGAAGACTGAATCAAAACGTCTGCGTAGTCCTTAATCAGCCAGTCTTTGACTTTTTCATAGCCAGCAACTGCGTCACCTGTTTTGCGCGCCAATGAGATCAGATCAACTGTCCGGCGCGCAAGTTGTCGGTCGATTTCCTGAATCAAACCCTCGGGCACCGTTACCTTGGTGCGCGCGGCCTTCGAAAACAGGTTCTTCTTTACCGCCTCTTCCAAAGCGGCGCGATCGGATGACACCCAGACACCGCGTCCGGGCAGCTTGCCCAGAATGTCGGCAACAATCTGTCCATCCGGCCCGACGACAAATCTGATGAGCCCGTGTTTGGACTGCACATCGCCGGAAACGATGCACTTGCGTTCCGGTTCACCAGAACCTTCGCCGGATTTGCCACCGCGCGCCATGTTGGACCCCGCCAAGGCCGATTAGACCTCGGCGCCCTCCGCGTCTTCGTCCGCAGCATCTTCTTCTGCCGCTGCCAGGTCTTCAGGGTCAACCCAGCCCAGCAAGATGCGGGCTGTCATCACGAGATCCTGCGCCTCTTCCAATGACAGGCCAAATTTTTCCAGAATTCCGTCATCCTTCACACGCTGGCCGTCAACGGTTGTCCAACCGCCAGCCAGCTCCCAGTCTGCACAAGTCGCGAAATCTTCAAGCGACTTCACGTCGTCCTCGGCAAGCGCAAGGATCATTTCAGGTGTCAGACCCTCAAACCCGAACAGGCTGTCATCGACACCCATTTCACGAGCAGCCTCAACGGCGCGACGGGCGCGTTCTTCCAGAACGTCACGGGCGCGCGCCTGAAGCTCGGATGCCGTGCCTTCATCGACACCGTCAATCGACAACAATTCGTCAACTTCAACGTAGGCAACTTCTTCAAGGTTCGTGAACCCTTCTGAAACCAGCAACTGCGCGAAGAATTCATCGAGATCCAAGGCCGCCATGAACAACGCCGTGCGCTCTTCAAATTCCTTCTGGCGACGGATCGAATCTTCCTGTTCGGTGATAATGTCGATATCCAGATTGGTCAGCTGAGACGCAAGACGCACGTTTTGACCACGGCGGCCAATCGCCAGCGACAATTGTTCATCCGGCACGACCACTTCGATCTTGCCGGCTTCTTCGTCGAGAACAACCTTGGACACCTCAGCAGGCTGCAATGCGTTCACAAGGAACGTCGGTTGATCTTCATTCCAAGGAATGATGTCGATCTTTTCGCCCTGAAGCTCGTTCACAACGGCCTGAACTCGGCTACCACGCATACCGACGCAAGCGCCAACCGGATCAATGCCATTATCATAGGAAATCACAGCGATCTTCGCGCGCGAACCCGGGTCACGGGCCACGGCTTTGATCTCGATGATACCATCATAAATCTCGGGCACTTCCATCTTGAACAGCTCGGCCATAAATTCGGGCGCCGTGCGGCTGAGAAAGATCTGCGGCCCACGAGTCTCGCGGCGCACTTCTTTGATATAGGCACGGACACGATCATTTGGGCGGTGGCTTTCACGGCCGATTTTCTCGTTGCGGCGCAAGATCGCTTCGCCACGGCCCACGTCAACAATGACATTGCCGTATTCTTCACGCTTCACGAGGCCGTTGATAATCGTGCCTTCACGATCAATGAATTCTTCATATTGGCGATCACGCTCAGCTTCGCGGACCTTTTGCAAAATCACCTGCTTGGCGGATTGTGCAGCGATCCGGCCCAACTCAACCGGTGGCACTTCTTCTTCGAAGACATCGCCGACCGATGGGTTCTCCATATATTCCTTGGCTTGCTCAACCGTGAATTCGGCCTGATAATTCTCAAGCTCTTCTTCTTCAACCACGGTGCGCACACGAGTGAATGTCGCGCGACCGGTTTTGCGGTCAATAGTCACGCGAATGTCCATTTCCGAGCCGTAACGAGACTTGGCGGCGCGGGCCAGCGATTCCTCCATCGCCTCCACGACCAATCCCGGGTCGATCATTTTCTCGCGTGCAACGGCTTCCGCAGTTTGCAAAAGCTCAAGCTGGTTAGCAGAGGTAATTGCCATCGAAGTGTCCTCTCTCAAAGGCCCTTAGGCCGATCCTTCGTCTTCACCGTCAAGAACGGTTTCAATCTCATCAAACTGTTTTTCGTCGACCTGTCCGGCGTCCTTACGGGCCCGAAGCACATCGCGGATCAACTCATCGGTCAAAACCAATTTGGCATCTTCAAGCCAATCGAATTTCAAACCAATGGTCACGTCTTCGCCCTGATCCTCAATCGTAATCAGAACTTCATCATTCTCGGTGCCCGCAATCGACCCACGGAATCGACGGCGGCCATCGATCAGCTCGGTCGTTTCAATCTTGGTCTCATAACCGACCCACATGTCAAAGTCCTTGAGACGGGTCAAAGGCCGGTCGATCCCGGGGCTGGACACCTCAAGCGCGTAGGCATCAAGGATAGGGTCCTCAACGTCCAAAACCGCACTGACGCCAGTCGAGATCGCCGCGCAATCGTCGACCTCGATGCCACCTTCAGGACGTTCAGCCATAATTTGCAACGTGGTCGCTTTGCCGCTCATCAGGCGGACGCGCACCAGTTCGAATCCCAGATCCTCGATCACCGGAGTGATGATCTCGGCCAATCTGCGATCAATCGCTGCTTTCGCTATCAAGTCGTTCGTCATAGCACTCGTTCTTTTTGTCACGGGCACAAAAAAACGGGCCCGCGGCCCGTTGGTATTTCCCGGTGGAGCGTTGGTCCGTTTCCGGTCCAGCGCGCCGCTGTTGAGGGCCATATACGCAGGTTCATGTGAGTCTGCAAGGGGCAGTTCAATTCTCTGGCAATTCCAGTAGCGATCCCTCTAAATAGCGCCATGCACACCGTCATCATCATTCCGGCCCGCTATGCCTCGACCCGCTACATGGGCAAGCCATTGGCCATGCTTACACTGCCCGATGGATCGCAAAAATCGCTGATCCAAATGACCTGGGAAGCTGCCGGACAAGTGTCGGGAATCGACGCTGTATATATTGCAACCGATGACGAACGCATATCCCAGACATCAAAGGCGTTTGGAGCCGAGGTCATAATGACCTCGGAAACTTGCCACAACGGGACCGAGCGCTGCGCCGAAGCAGTCTCTAACAAGGGCATTCAGGCCGATATTGTCGTCAATTTGCAGGGCGATGCCCCCTTGACCCCGCCTTGGTTCATCGAAGACCTCATCAATGAAATGAAGCGTGATTTCCAGGTTCAGATGGCGACCCCCGTTCTGCGCTGCGATCCGCTGACCTATGGGCATTTTCTAGAGGACCGCAAAAACGGGCGCGTTGGCGGCACCACGGCGACGTTCGATCAACGCTGCAATGCGCTCTATTTCTCGAAAGAGGTTATCCCCTATATAGACCCTAACCAGCCTGTTTTGGCCCCCGTTCCTGTCTTTCATCACGTCGGAGTCTATGCCTATCGCCCTGCGGCCCTCGCGGCTTACGGCACCTGGCAACCCGGCCCTCTAGAGGAATTAGAGGGGCTGGAACAGCTTCGCTTTTTAGAAAACGGCTATCCAATCCGCTGCGTCGAAGTTGACGCCAAGGGGCGCGTTTTTTGGGAACTCAACAACCCCGAGGACAGACCCCGCATTGAAACAGCGCTGAGGGAATTGGGATGAGCGTCACCATCAAAGGCATCAATGTCGGCGGCAATGGCCCGATCGTCTTGATCGCGGGGCCGTGTCAGCTTGAATCGCTGGACCACGCCCGCATGATGACCGAAAAAATCGCCAGGGCTTGTGCGCCGACAGGCACAAAATTCATCTTCAAGGCCAGTTTCGACAAGGCTAACCGAACGTCCGGGAACGCAAGGCGTGGCATCGGAATTGATGCAGGATTGGACATTTTGGGCCGAATTAGAGACGAATTTGACGTGCCCGTGCTAACCGATGTGCATTTGCCCGAACAATGCCATTTGGCCGCCGAAGCCTGTGACGTCCTTCAGATTCCCGCGTTTTTGTGCCGACAAACTGACCTGTTGGAAGCTGCTGCCGAGACCGGCAAAGCCGTCAACATCAAGAAGGGTCAGTTTCTGGCCCCGTGGGATATGGCGAATGTCGCTGAAAAAGTCTCTAATAAGGGCAATTCGCAGATTTTGCTGACGGAACGCGGCACCAGTTTCGGCTACAATACATTGGTCAACGATTTTCGCGGCCTGCCGATTATGGCTCAGACCGGCTATCCGGTAATTTTTGACGCGACGCATTCCGTTCAACAACCGGGCGGACAAGGCGCATCCTCGGGCGGTCAACGCGAGTTTGTGACCCCTCTCGCCAAGGCGGCCTGTGCAATCGGTGTGGCGGGTGTGTTCTTGGAAACCCACGAAGATCCCGACTCGGCGCCAAGCGATGGGCCGAATATGCTGCCCGTCACTGAATTGGCTGGTTTGGTCGCAGACCTGAGGGATTTTGACGCTCTGGCAAAGCGCCTATAGGTCAGAAAGCCGCCGCACGACACTTTTTTCAACGGCCTTCAGCGGCTCTTGAGAGTCCGCAAAATGTGTCTCTAACTTCGCCAAAACTTGCTCTCCACCCCAAAATTTCCGAAGTGACACCTGCGGTTGTTGGCGTACCTCGACCACGTATCGGCGCGCAGGACGGCGCGAGTAATCGAGAAAGGGCAAATTGTGCCGGAACACCAAATTCGTGTAGATCGATTGATCGTGCCGGTTTTCCTCAAAGCCTTCGTAATTCGGTTGGCCGAGAACGTTGTCGTCATCCGAACAAATCCGCCGGTCCTCGTTGTAGCGCTGCCAATCATCCAGCAACCGAAAACAAGAATCTGACTTGGTCCAAGCGCTCCAACCAACTTGAATTTGGTTTGTTTCCCGATACTTAGGTTCGTCGACATCCATGAGGATAAAGGCGTCGCGCTTCGTCCAATGGTCATTGCGCGCGACCGGCAGTTGCATGCCCGCGATCATCCCCTCGGGTTGCATCTTTGCGAGCGCCGCCAATCTGTCTGCGCGACAAATGTCGATTGAAAGCGCGACCTTGCCTGCGTCCGAGTATATCAGCACGTCATCATCGCCAACCTGCTCAAGCGCGTGTCGGATCGCCAAGGGCTTCCAAACCCAATACCCAGCGCCGCGTGGCTCTTTCAGCAATTCGGCGTTGCGCGCCTCAAATTCGGTTCCTGTATAGATTTCGGCAGAATAGGCAAAAGCAGTGTCGAATCCTGCCGAAAGCGCTGCATCACGCAGGTCGCAAGCGTTCTGATAAAAGGAAACTTTCCGACGTGTTGCGCGATTACCAAAGGTCACCAAGTGCAACTTCGTCATGACGCAACTTTCTGGACCAGGGTCTGTTTCGGTACAACAATTTCGAGATGATCGAGGCATTCCTGACGTAATTCTTCACGATTGTCCGCGCCCTGATCGCCGCGCGCCAAAAGCTCATATTGCAGCCAACTTAGATAGAATGGACGATCCTTGATCTCGAGCATGATCCCGCGCGCTTCCGCGCGGCGGGATTTTCGCGTGAGAAAACTTAGGTAGTACGCGACGAAGCCCGGATGCCGAGAGCCGTCCAGCATCGTCAAAATCGCCGCCTCCGCGTCCGCATCGTTTCCTGTTGCTTCCTCGACTTGCGCGCGCCGTTTCGCCAATAGCGCCTTATTCAGAGCCGTTTTTGGCGAGTTTGCGGCCTCGGCCATATCCATGACAGCCCGCGCTCTTTGCTTGCGCCCAACCCTCAGCATCCCAACAGCGGCGAGTGATAAAAGCATCGCATCGTCGCTGTTCTTACCGGTCTGGATGATATGGCGCACGCGTTCGGGGCGCGGCATCGGGCGCTCGTTCACGCCGATACTGCGCCAATCCAGATCAAACGCCGTTTGCCAATTCCACGGAGCAGAGTTCGCGAGGAACCGCGCTGCATAGTGATCCGTGTATCCAGCCGTCGATGACAGGCCACGTGGGTGGTGTTGCCCATCAAAAAAGGGCACCTCGGTCGTCGGCGGCACATCGGCCCAGCCCTCAAGAAAATGGTCTCTAAGTCTGCCCGAAAGGACATCCAATGGGCAAATACTTGTCTGGGATAGCGCCAGATTCGAGAAGCATTGCGCCGCCATTGCATCTTCGTGAAGCCCTGCATAGGCGAAGCCCGACAGAACTTGCCGTCGGATATGGTGCTTCAACAAGCCGGGACTATCGAAATGCCAGCGCCGCAGCTTTCGTACCTTTTGTTCCGCGGTCAGGATTTTGAGCACCGCAATGTCATCATCGGCCCGAACCGCGCTGCCCAGATAGTGACGCGTTAGATGTGGCAACTCCCAACCTTGTTCAACAACGTGGGCCATGATCGCATTGGCCTTTTTGGGGTCGGCGCGACCTTGATGAAGCTCGACCACGCGGCGTGCACATTGTCCGTAATCATAGAGATTCAGAAAGGCCTGTGGCCCCTGCTCAACCCGTTGAATCAGTCTCTGTTCCGCCTCAACTTGGCTATCGGTGGGCATATCTTCGGGTAGGGATTGCTTCGTCGCGCCCCCAAGCAGCGTGGCCGCCGTGCTGAAGGCACTATCCGAAGACGCAAGTACGCGATCGCAGCGGGAAATCGCCAAAAGCTCGGCGAAATCGCGCTGTGACTCGTCCAGACTGTCTAGTTCCATCACCGAGATCGCGGATTTGATGCCGTGGACTTTGTCGAACCGCTCAAGTGTTGCTGGCGTGTCCGAAAACAGAAGGAACGCTGTGTCAGGATCGGCTTCAATCATCACGTCATAGTAATCGTCCGGCACGTATTTCGTTGGCCAATAGGTCCGAGACCACCGCCCCGGCTGGATGATGTCGCCCCGCCTTACGTGAAGCGCGGTCGCAGTGCGGCCATCCACCATAGCATCAAATCGCTCAAGCGCCTCTTGTACCTGACCAGAGGGGGTGATCCGGATTGCAGTCTCTATAAAGGCAAAATTCGCCTGTTCCTCACTTTCATCCGGCAAAACCAGGGCGGTCTTGGTGTTCTCAATGACAACATTTTTCCCTGAGTTTACGTGATCTTTGAGCGCCTCAAGCGTGTCGAAATCGCCAATATGCTTCGTGCCTTCATAGGCTTCACGAATCGCGTCCTCTTCCAACACAAGGTGAGCATCGACAAAGGCTTGTGCGAAAAACTCGCTCGGAAAGGCCAGCTCTTGTGCATAATGGCCCACGGGCCAAAGAACCGAAAACTCCGCACCACACCAATCAGCCAAACGCATTGCGTTGACCATGCTGCGCAATCGTCCGCCTAGGCGATCACGCCGATATGCAAATATCCGGCCTTTTGTCATCGAAACTCTGCTCTGCTTGACGCCCGATTGGCGCAGGCGCCGGATTAACCGGTCATTAGGGATAATTCTAAGAGCCGCCGGGGCATCACGCAAGAAATTGTATCCCTTACTTTGCATGCCCAGCCGTCTGCGGTAGAAACCAGAAAACGAAATTGGGCAGATCATGAAAAAACGCGCACTCATCACCGGCATCACGGGTCAAGACGGTAGCTATCTGGCCGAGTTTTTGTTGGAGAAGGGGTATGAGGTTCACGGTATCAAGCGGCGCGCGTCGTCTCTGAATACCGATCGGATTGACCATATCTATCAGGATCCGCACGTTCCCGATCCGCAGCTAAAGCTGCATTACGGTGACCTGACCGATACGTCGAACCTGACTCGGATCATTTCTGAGATTCAGCCGGATGAGGTCTATAACCTCGGTGCGCAAAGCCATGTGGCCGTCAGCTTTGAGGCCCCTGAATACACCGCGGATGTGGACGCCATCGGCACCTTGCGCATGCTTGAAGCGATCCGGTTCCTTGGGCTGGAAAAGAAGACCAGGTTCTATCAGGCCTCAACATCCGAGCTTTACGGTCTGGTGCAGGAAATCCCTCAGCGCGAAACGACGCCATTCCACCCGCGCAGCCCCTATGCGGTCGCTAAAATGTATGCCTATTGGATCGCCGTGAATTACCGCGAGGCTTACGGCATGTATGCCTGTAACGGCATTCTGTTTAACCACGAAAGCCCGCGTCGGGGGGAAACCTTCGTGACCCGCAAGATCACGCGCGGCATGGCGCATATCGCGCATGGGCTGGAAGAGTGTCTGTTTATGGGCAACATGGACGCGCTGCGCGACTGGGGCCATGCCAAGGATTATGTCCGCATGCAGTGGATGATGCTGCAACAAGACACGCCAGAGGATTTTGTCATTGCCACCGGCGTTCAATATTCTGTGCGTGAGTTCATCACATGGACGGCGGCCGAGCTTGGCATCGAGTTGGAATTCAAAGGCGACGGCGTCGCGGAAACCGGCACCGTGGTCAGCGTCGATCACAGCCTTGCACCCTCGGTCAACGTTGGTGATGTGATCGTCAAGGTGGACCCGCGATACTTCCGTCCGGCGGAAGTAGAGACACTTTTGGGCGACCCGACCAAGGCGAAAGAGGTTCTCGGATGGGTGCCCGAGATCACCGCACAAGAGATGTGCGCCGAAATGGTTGCCAGCGATGTCCAAGACGCCAAGCGCAGTAAATTGCTGCGCGAACATGGGCTGGAATTGCCCCATGCGATCGAAAACTAGGGGGCGGCGATGAAATACTATGTCGCAGGACACCGAGGCATGGTCGGCGGGGCGATCCTTAGACGGGTGCAATCCCTTCCGAACGCTGAGGTTGTCACCCGCACCCACGCCGAGTTGGATCTGACCGATCAAGCGGCTGTCGCTGCCTTCATGGCGGCAGAGAAACCTGACGTCGTGATCCTCGCCGCCGCAAAAGTTGGGGGCATTCACGCCAACAACACCTATCCTGCGGACTTCATTTACGAAAACCTGATGATCCAATCCAACGTGATCCATCAGGCGCATGTGAATGACGTACAAGACCTTTTATTCCTCGGCTCCAGCTGCATCTACCCACGTGCGGTGGCGCAGCCGATGGCGGAAACCGCGCTGCTGACGGGTGTTTTAGAGCCTACAAATGAGCCTTACGCCGTTGCCAAGATCGCTGGCATCAAGATGTGTGAAAGCTACAACCGGCAATATGGCCGCGACTATCGCAGCGTGATGCCGACGAACCTCTATGGTCCAGGCGACAATTTCCACCCCGAGAACAGCCACGTCCTGCCCGCCCTGATCCGCCGCTTCCACGAGGCCGCGCAATCAGGTGCCGAAAGTGTCACCATCTGGGGTACAGGCACCCCGCGCCGCGAGTTCCTGCATGTGGACGACATGGCCGAGGCCTCAATGTTCGTGCTGACGCTGGACCGCGCAACCTACGACGCCACCACCGATCCGATGCTCAGCCATATCAACGTGGGCACGGGCACCGACGTCTCAATCTTTGAGTTGGCGCAGATGGTCGCCAAAGTCACAGGCTTTACCGGAGACATCCTGACCGACCCCTCAAAACCCGACGGCACAATGCGCAAGCTGATGGACGTCAGCCGCCTTGCCCGCATGGGTTGGAATGCGCAAATCAGTCTCGAACAAGGGCTATCCGAGACCTACGACTGGTTTTTAAAGAACGCCGAGAATATTCGTGCATAACGCGAGCGGGGCTTTTCTTCGGCCTTGATCGCCAGATTGAAAAGTGTGCGATAGGCCTCGGAGCTTTCGACGAGGTTTGCGTGGCTGTCAAAGCCCACAAGGTGACCGTCTTCCAGCACCATGATCCGATCCACCCACTCAAGCGTTGATGGGCGATGGGTGACAAACAATGTCGTCGCCTCATTCTTCTGGCCAAGGGTCGATGCCATGATCGCCCGCTCGTTTTCACCGTCGAGAGCGCTGGTTGCCTCGTCGAAAATATAGACCTTCGCGTTTTTGACCAATGCACGGGCGATGCCGATCCGCTGTTTCTGCCCCCCCGACAGACCAGAGCCATAGGCACCGATCATCGAATCCAACCCTGCGGGCATATCCTTGGTGAAATTGGTGACCGCTGCGCGTTTGGCGGCTTCTTCAATTTCGCTATCCGTCGCCGACGGGTTGCCATCGCGGATGTTGTCGCGGATTGATCCATCGAACAAGAAAACCTCTTGCGCGATCAGGGCAACATGTTTGCGAAGATCGGCATAGGGCACCGTATTAACGTCAATGTCGCCGATAAGAACCTGGCCGTTGGTCGGCGCATAAAACCCCTGAATAAGGTCGATCAGCGTCGTCTTGCCTGCGCCGGAACGCCCGACAATGGCGATGCGCTCGCCTTGCTGTATCTCAACCGAGATATTGTTCAGTGCCGGCTTGTCTGGTCCGTAATCAAACTTCAAGTCGCTCAAGGTGATCGAACTGCCAGTTTCGGCCAAAGTCCCGGTGCGCGTTGCCTCGGCAGGTTCAGGGGCGTCGAGAATCGCGAACATTTGCTCGGACTGAACGAGGTTTTTCTGAAGATCCACGATCAGGCTCGACATGCGTTCGGCCGGTTGATAGGCCAGCAGGAAGGCCGTGATAAAGGCCGTGAATTCACCCGGCGTGCGACCGTTTACAAGGGTTTGATAGCTGGCATAAACCACAAAACCGCCGATGATGAACCCGCCCAATACCTGCATCAGAGGAATGGTAAGCTGTTGAATGCGGGCGATTTTCACCATGCGGTCCCGCAGTGTAATCACCGAATCGTCAAACTTTTGATAGGTCTTTTCCTCAAGCCCGTAGGATTTGACCGTTTTGATCCCCTGGATTGCCTCGGCCCCGACCGAGGACACAGCGCCTTGAAGCTCGGCCTCGGCGCGCGACAGGTGGCGAACGCTGTTTGCAAGGCGGCCAACGATGTAGAAAATCAACGGGAACAATATACCGCTGGCGATGGTCATCACGGCGTCTTGCAGGAACATGACGATAATCAGCGCGATGATCGTTATCGTGTCCATCAGGAACCGGTTCGACAGGTTTACGACGGCGGTCGCCGTGGCTTGCGAATAGGTCGCCACCTGCGCGAGGAAATGGTTCGGGTGAACCCCCGCGAAATCGGGCACAGGCCTGCGCAGGATACTGTGGAAAATCTTGCGTTTGTAGTCGGCCGAAATCGTCTGAATGAACTGCTCGGCGAACAGGTTTGCAAAGTATTCGCTGGCCCCTTTACCGGCGGACACGGCAACGACCAGCAAAGCGATGCCGATCGCACCGGCGGCGTTGTTGTCGACGAAGACGTCATTAACAATAAGCCGCGTTGACCATGCCAAAGCGCCGGTAAAAACAGCGGCCCCAATCATCGCAAGAATAGAAAACGCGTAGAGCTTCCACCGCGGGCGCAAGGATTCTGTCAAAGCCCGTTTGGCGGCTTGAAGGGTGCTCGGCTCAACGCCGACGATTTGGGGAAGTTTGCTCATATGCGGCTATTTAGTCCCTGCGTCGGATTATTCCTATGCGAAATTTGCATTTGGCGAAGTCTCTCGGCCCGGATTTACGACAGCCACCACCGCTCGGCGAAGCGGGCGTTGTCCATGGGCCAGAGGTTGCCTTGCGTCGCAGGCTCGGCGATGCGGGTGCTGATCGCTTGCAGGAAATTGGCAAAAGCGGGAATGACAACAGGACCGGCGGTTTGGATGTTGGTCTGCAAGTCCGCATAAAGCTCGGCACGCAGGTTTGGGTCGAACTCGGCCCTTGCGCGCGCACGAAGGGCGTCAAATTCGACACTATTTCCGCCCAAATTGCCGTTTGCGCCCAGCATCCAGTCCTCCGTCACCCGCCCTGACCACATTTGCGCCGTCAATGGCATCTGACCATTTTCGGTAAATCCAGCGGCAAGAAGCGATGGCCAAAGCGCAAGCCCGAGCGAGACAGGCACATTGCCCAGCGCCTTGAGGTTCAAGCCCACTCCGCTAAGACCAGCGGACGCAAGCAAAGATTGCGCCATCTCGGGATCATAGGCCGTCGCGGGTTGCGAGCGGTAAAACTGATTAAACGGCCCGATAGGGCTGTCTTGGCCTATATGTCCGTATCCCTGTAGCCCCGAAAGCAACACATCTTCGCGGTTTACGGCTAACTTCAAGGCCATCTGCGCCTCGCGCGGAAGTGCGCTTGCATCTAGCGCGAGGTGCTGGTTCCCCGGCACGTTCGAAAGCCGCATTGACGGGTCAGTTTCCACGTTTTGGGCTTGAATAGGGTCGATTTGCGCTGCCGCATCGACACGGCCGGATTGAACCAGCGCCAAACGTTGCGCAGGATCTTCGACTGCCAGAAGCTCAATCTGGTCAAACCAACCGGCGGTTCCGTCCTTGTAATGCCCCGACACCCGCCACCCGAGGAATTTTCGTCCGGCTTCAAACACAGCCACGCGATAAAGTCCCGTTCCGATGCCCTTTTGCATCGCTTCAGCCATATTGCCTGCCGGATACATAATCAGGTGGCGATCCGAAAGAATATACGGGAAATCCGCATAGCCGGAATGCAATGTAAACTGAACCTGGTTCGTCGAATTGGCCTTAATAGTGTCTATATTTGACACCAAATGCCACGCCGCCCCGCTTAACCCAGCGTCCAAATGCAGTCGGATGCTTTCAACAACGCTCGCGCTGTCAAACGGGGTTCCATCGTGAAAGCGTACATCCGTCCGCAGGTCAAACACCCAGGTCTTGGCATCCTGACTGGCGCGCCAGCTTGTCGCCAACTCTCCGCGCAGGGAACCGTCGGCTGCAACTTCGGTCAGTCCATCAAATACGGCGCCCTGCCCTGCGGCGGCCATGAACAAGCCAAAGCCTTTTCGCGCGTCCCAACTGTCTTGCAAAGATGCGCCCGGCAAAGCCGCCCTCAGGCGCCCGCCAACCTGGGGCCTTGACATAAGAGACAAGCCCGAGGCCGCAAGCAAACCGGCTGCAAGACCTGTGGTCAGCAGCTTTCGCCGGTCCGTTGTTGGTTTCAGACTTGCCGTCATTTAGCACCCCAAGAGGATTCGGCAAAGACTAGCTGCGCAGGTCGCGAAGGGGAAGGTGAAACCTTACCCTACCAGCCAAAGCGCAGCGGTAACATGTTCATGGTCCGCACCAACTCGGCCGTTATTCCGGGGTCAGACATCGCGTGGCCCGCCTTGGACACCATGCGCAATTCCGATTTCTTCCAGCGCTTTGACAACTCATAGGCCGACCGTGGCGGGCAAATCAGATCATACCGGCCTTGGACAATCGTGCCGGTTACGTCTTTCAACTTGTGCATATTGGCGAGAATTGCCTGGCCCTCGTCGAGAAAGCCGGCATTGGTAAAATAGTGGTTCTCAAGCCGCGCAAACGCGCGTGCATAAGCCCCCGAACCCCCGTAGGCGCTGGACCCACGGCTATCGATTGACGCAAGCGCTGTTTCCCACGACGACCAGGCCCGGGCAAATCGGGTCTCGTCCGCTTGTCGGCCACTGAACAACCGCTTGTGGTAAGCGCTGATGAGATCGCCCCGCTCGTCTTCGGGGATCATCGCTTGGAAACGCTCCCAAAGCTCGGGCCAGAATTGCCCAGCGCCGCCGCCATAGAACCAGTCAAGCTCGCGCTGGGTCATCAGGAACACGCCGCGCAGCACCAGATGCCGAACGCGATCAGGGTGGGCTTGGGCGTAAATCAACCCAAGCGTCGCGCCCCAACTGCCGCCAAAGACAATCCAGAGATCAATGTCCAAGAGCGTTCGAATTCGCTCCATGTCCGCAACCAAATGCCATGTCGTGTTGTGTTCGACGCTGGCATGCGGCCTTGAGCGCCCGCAGCCGCGTTGGTCAAACAGCACGACCCTGTAAACCTCGGGATCGAAATAGCGCCGCATGGCGGGGCTGCACCCGCCGCCCGGACCTCCGTGACAAATCACAACGGGAATCCCGTTTGGATTGCCGCACTGCTCAAAATACACCTGATGCCCGTCGCCGACATCAATCATCCGCTGGTCAAGCGGCTCGATCGAGGGGTAGAGGGTTTGTGCTGCGCTCATTTGGCCTACGGATTTGTACATTCGTACCCTATATGTTTGACAGTGGCCAAAAGAGCATATGGAGACGAGAATGCAAGGGCATCAATCCACCGTTGACGACAGCGAAATCGCAAAGTTCGAAGCGATGGCGGCCGAGTGGTGGGATCCTAACGGCAAGTTCAAGCCGCTGCACATGCTCAACCCGTGCCGGTTAGACTATATCACAGGCCAAATCGCAGCCGAGTTTGACCGCGACCTTAAGTCCTCCGAGCCTTTTAAAGGGCTTCGCTTGCTGGACATCGGTTGTGGAGGCGGTCTGCTGTCCGAACCGATGGCCCGACTGGGTGCCGAGGTTGTCGGCGCGGATGCGGCTGGTGGAAACCTTCCTGTTGCGCGCATTCATGCCGACCAATCCGGCCTGACGATTGATTACCGCCATACGACTGCCGAGGATATGGCGCTGGCTGGCGAGATATTCGACGTTGTTCTAAATATGGAGGTGATCGAACATGTCGCCGACCCGCAATCTTACCTGAATGCCTGTCACGATCTGTTGAAATCCGGCGGGCTGCATATTTGTTCGACGATCAACCGCAATCCCAAAAGCTATGCCGTCGCCATTCTTGGGGCCGAGGTTGTCATGCGCTGGCTACCACGTGGCACCCACGAATGGAGCAAATTTATCACGCCGGACGAGCTTTATGATTTGCTGGTTTCGGCGGGATTAGAGCCTGTTGACAACAAAGGGTTCGTATTCAATCCGCTCCTTTGGACCTGGTCGATTTCGGATCGCGATCTTAGCGTGAACTATGTCACCGCCAGCCTTCGTCGCTGACTAGCGCTCAAGTCGTATGCGCAATTCCCGAAGAATGGGAAGCGCCGCGCGGACCTTGTCTTCGCCCAAATCCCCCACAACAGTCTCGATCAAAGGGGCAATCGCCGCCAGGGCGCGGTCGCGGGCTTGCCGCCCAGCGGGGCTGATCGTCACCAGCTTGCGCCGCGCATCATCCCAGTCGGGACGAATATGAATATACCCCGACGTCTCAAGACGGCTGAGCGTGTTTGACATTGCGCCGCGCGTGACGTGAAAGCTCTTGGCCAGTTGGGCAGGTGTCTTTTCTTCCGTCGAATGGGTTAAATGGTTGAGCATCGAAAAATGCGAAATCTCCATCCCCTTGGGCAGCAGCTTGCCCAAACGGTCACGCGCCAGTTGGTCGGCGGTCAAAATTTCGCTGAACAGCGAAACAGCAAGATTTGTGCGTGCGGTGTTCATGAAGATCCCTTAGGTCGCGCATAGTCCCGATCATGCGTCAGGGACGGAACCTTTTTGCGTGCTTGTGCCACGGTTTGAAGATCCAAATCAACAAAATGCACGCCGGGGGCCGTTCCGGCATCCAAAAGCACGTTGCCCCATGGGTCAATTGCCATGCTGTGTCCAAAGGTTGATCGCTCTTTCCCGACCGATGCCTGATGGCGTCCGGTTTGCGCAGGGGCCAGAACATAGCAGCCCGTTTCAATTGCACGGGCCCTTAGCAGCGCTTCCCAATGATCTTTTCCAGTGGCCGGTGAAAACGCCGAAGGGATCGTCAAAACCTCGGCCCCTGCCTGTGCCAAATCGCGGTAGAGACGCGGGAATCGCACGTCATAACAAACGGTCATGCCGATGGCGGCAAAGGGGGTTTGGGCAAGAATAGACTCGGTTCCCGGCCGATAGCCGGCACTTTCGCGATAGGTTTCCTCGGCCGAGACTTGCACGTCGAACATATGAATTTTGTCGTAACTCGCGGCGATCTCGCCGTTGGGACCAATCAGAAAAGATCGATTCGCAAAACGTCCCTGCGCGTCGTTTGTTTTCAAGGCGAGCGAACCGATCAATATCCACACAGAGTTGTCCGCCGCAAATGTTCGAATGGCCCTAAGCGAGGGATCATCTTCTTGGCGTTTCAGGACAGATTGCTGATGCGTGCGGCTTGTTGAGACGCAGTTGCTAACCTCGGGCGTCAGGCAGAAACCAGCGCCACCCGCGACCGCTTCGCTTAGAAACCCGAGGATTTGTCCTAAGTTCGAAACCGGATCATCCGACGAATTAAGCTGGATCAGAGCCGTTTTCATGGCTCTCTAAGCCGCCTGAAGCAGCGGATCGAGCTTTCCAGCCCGCTCAAGCGCATAAAGCTCATCGCAGCCGCCCACGTGGGTTTCGCCGATAAAGATCTGGGGAACCGTCATGCCGCCGTTTGAACGCTGGATCATTTCAGACCTGCGACCGGGGTTCATCAGAACGTCAATCTCGTTAAACTCGGCCCCTTTGCTGTCCAGCAGCCGCTTGGCCGCGTGACAGAATCCGCAAAGCGGCGAGGAGTAAATATCGATGTTTGGCATGTGTTCGGTCCAGATTGCGCGTTTCACATGCTAATTTAGGCATCTTTTATCACGCGCGCCAGTGCAACAACGCATACGCTTGCCGCGCCGGCTGCAAAACAGGCCTCGGACGCTGCTGCGAAGGTTGCTCCGCTGGTCATAACGTCGTCAACAAGCACGATATTGGCGCCTTCAACTTGTTGTGACCGCTTTGGGGCTACGGTGATTGCATCGTTCAAAACCTGAAACCGCTGGTCTTTGGTCAATCCGTCGAGCGAGCGTGTCGCCTTTTTACGGACAAGCAAGTCCGGCGCATATGTGGTGCGGGTTGCTTTGGCGATCTCATGGGCCAAGAGGGCGGATTGATTATATCTGCGCTTGTAGTAGCGCAGCCAATGCAGGGGAATCGGCGCGATTATGGCGTTTTGGGCCAGAATAGGCTCGATTTTACCCGCCATCCACCGCGCTGCGGGGCCGCAAACTTCGGACCGATCCGCGTGTTTCAGACCCAGAACCATGCGCCGGCCTGACCCTTTGTAAACCAACGCGGCACGCCCCTGATCCCAAGGGCGGGCAGTTGTCAGGCAGTCGTCGCACCACTCGTCGCGCTCCGACTCCTCGCCCGGCAATGGCGCGCCGCATTTCGTGCAGGACAAGCCCGAAATAAAATGCGTGTCGCGCCAACACGGACCACACAGCCCACCGGTTTTTGCGACCATGGTTTGACAGGAAATGCACTGTGGCGGGAACACAGTCTCGAATACGGTTTGAATTGCCGAGGCTGCGAACATATTACTTCCCCTATGAGCCTGATCCCCAAGATAACCGACCGCCCGGCACTTCTGAGAAACCGCGCGCGCGCGAAATCCGCGCCAGCCAGCTTTCTCCACGACGAGGCCATTGCCGAGCTTCAGGATCGCCTGACTTTGGTTAACCGGAGCTTTACGGACATCACAATCGTGACCGGCCACCCCGATGTTTGGGCCTCGGCCTTTCCGTCTGCGCGTATTATTCCAGACGAAGAAACGCTTGCGTTAGAGCCTCATTCGATGGATTTGGTCATTCACGCGATGTGTCTGCATTGGGCAAACGACCCTATCGGACAAATCATCCAGTGTCGCCGGTCGCTGCGGCCTGATGGGTTGTTTCTATCCGTGGCCTTTGGCGGCAAGACGTTGACCGAACTGCGAGAGTCCTTGGGCGCGGCCGAGATTGCGGTCAACGGCGGTCTGTCGCCGCGTGTCGCCCCGATGGCCGAAATTCGCGACATGGGTGCATTGCTACAGCGCGGCGGGTTGGCACTGCCGGTGGCGGATTCAGTCCCTATCAACGTCGCCTACCGCGATATTTTCCACCTGATGCACGACCTTAGGGCCATGGGCGAAGCAAACGCCTTGCTTGAGCGGCACAAGACGCCCCTTCGCCGTGCGCTGTTCAAGCAAGCCCAATCGCACTACGCAAACACCTACAAAACCGAGTCCGACCGGATCGCAGCGACGTTCGAGCTGGTCTTTTTGCTCGGCTGGGCGCCCTCGGACACCCAACAAAAACCGCTCCGCCCCGGGTCGGCCAGCCATTCGCTGGCCGCGGCTTTGGGCACCACGGAAAATCCACTCAAGGATTGACGCCGTATCACCGGGGTGTAGACCCATTTTGGCGAAGTTAGAAAGCAGTGACGTATGACCAATTTACCCCACGCCCCAAGCGATCACCCCAACATCCCAACCGAGAAGGTTGGCGTATTGCTGGCAAACCTCGGGACGCCGGACAATTACGACTATTGGTCGATGCGACGCTATCTCAACGAGTTTCTTTCGGATCGGCGCGTGATCGATTATTCACCCTGGTTTTGGCAGCCGTTGCTTCAATTGGTAATTTTGACCACCCGCCCGTCAAAATCCGGCGCGGCCTATAAGTCGATCTGGAACCATGAAGCGGGTGAAAGCCCGCTTGCGACGATAACCAAACAGCAAACGTCCAAAATCAAGACGGCGATGCAGGACCGTTATGGCGATCAGGTCATCGTTGATTATTGCATGCGCTACGGCAATCCTTCGACTGAAGAGCGCTTGCAGGGATTGATCGACGCCGGTTGCCGCAAGATCCTGTTTTTCCCGCTTTATCCGCACTACGCGGGGGCGACGTCGGCGACCGCGAACGACCAGTTTTTCCGTGCGCTGATGAAGCAAAAGTGGCAACCGACAGCGCGCGTCGTTGATCCCTATTTTTCCGATCCGCAGTATATCGACGCCCTCGCCCAATCGGTCGAATGCGCCTATGCTGATCTGGACAAGAAGCCTGACGTTTTGGTGTGCTCATACCACGGCTTGCCTAAGCGCTACCTGCAAGAGGGCGACCCCTACCATTGCCAATGTGTGAAGACGACTCGACTGTTGAAAGAGCGCCTGGGCTGGGCAGATAGCGAGATCATCTCGACCTTCCAGTCAAAGTTCGGGCCGGAAGAATGGTTGCAGCCCTACACCGTGGAAGAGGTGGCGCGGCTGGCCGAAGCTGGCAAGAAAAACATCGCCGTAATCGCGCCTGCGTTTTCCGCCGATTGCATTGAGACGCTGGAAGAAATCAACGAAGAGATTTTTGAGAGCTTCGAAGAGGCGGGTGGCGAGACCTTTACCTACGTCCCATGCCTCAACGACGACGACCCGCATATCGCGGTTTTGTCACGGTTGATCGAAGACAATCTTGCCGGATGGGTGAAGTAGAATAGAAAAGGGCGGCAAGGTTTCCCTTACCGCCCGAATTCTTGTGCGACAGCCGAAGCTGTCCAAACCTATTAAAGGCCTGATGCAACCAAAAGTGCCAACAGGATCAGTGGAATGATCCATGTCGAGCCAGAAGATGCTGCTTCTGTGCTGTCCATAACAACAACTGGGTCCATAGTTGCCATTTCAGGCGAACCGGCCTGAACTGCTGCTGCCGAAGCTGCTACGATCGCTGCTGCGATAACGAGTTTTTTCATAATGAAACCTCCAGATTAATACGGCCTTGCTCGAATTTTTATGCGACGCAAAGCGGGCATGACTTTCCTCGTGGACCCTGTGTAACCAAGATTTATGTCGGAATGCAAACCTAACTTCAGGCAAACTTCCGCAGGCTCGCGAAAATGTGGTCAAATAAGCAACACTTGGCGGTTCACTTTGGTCGGTTTTAGCGGATCAACAGCTTGCGCACCACGCATGCCCCCTCTCAGAGCGCCAATATGCGCGCTTGGGGCGATCATAGCCCTGTAAAATTCTGCCTGAAGCGATAGCGAACTAGACCAATTGCGCAGATTCCGGCGCTGAAGTGGCCCGAACCACGCAATTTCCCGACTCAAGCAAGCGCGTTCATGCCGATTTGAATTGCGGATTTGAATAATTATCCACGGAAAGGTAATCGGATAAGCGAAAAGGCAACAAAGGGCCGAATATGCGGATCATAACTTCACTCATCCTGGGCATTGTCATGCTGCTTGCGGCCTGCGAAGCGCCGGAACAATCGTATACAAGCGAAAAACCGCTACCGCGGCTCTATTCGATACCGGCGGACCAGAAAGCGACGATCCAGTATCGCATGCTTGATTCGATCAATGCCCTGCGTGCGGCCTCTTCGGTCGGGCCTGTGTCTCTGAACAATCGCCTGAACGCCGCTGCGGCAACCCATTCCCGCGATATGGCTGTTCAAAACCGCCCTTGGCACTTTGGCTCTGACGGGTCTTCTCCGCTTGAGCGGGTCGAGCGTGTTGGTTACGAGGGCGAATTCCTCGGGGAAACCATTTCTGAAACCTATGAAACCGAGCTTGAGACCCTGTCGGCCTGGATGTCGCGTGAAGACACAAAAAGTGTACTTCTCGACCCTGAGGCCGTGCATATCGGCTTTGCCTGGTATCAGGAACGCAACGGTAAAATCTGGTGGACGCTCGTTACTGCAAAACCAGCCGAAGCCGCGCCCCTCAGCGAGGACGAGCTGTCCTTATTGTTGGAAGATCCGGACAGCAACTAAAGCGTTCTGCCAAAACCTGAATCACAGATTTGTGGCTGGGCGCTGACAACAGTTGAAGGGTCGTGCAGCGTCCGCCGTTTCCCCTTTCTCAGGTAAACGGTCGGACGCTCAATCACGGATAGATCGTGACCGGCGTGCCCGGCGGCACCAGTGAAACGATCTCGCGGATTTCGCTATTGCCGACGGCGATGCAGCCGTCGGTCCAATCCGGCACAGCGCTGCCATAGCCGTTTGGCAGACCGTGGAAAAAAATCTCATCGCCCGGATCCAGTCCAGCGGCGGTTGAGATCCTCAGATCTTCCTCGTTCGGGTAGTTGATCCCAAGCGACAAGGTAAACTGGCTTTGGGTGTTTACATGGGTGATGTAGTAATCACCCTCGGGGGTTTTCCCATCCCCTCGCTGTCGCTTTGGGCCGATTGGGTTTGTGCCAAGATCGATGTCATAGCGGCGCACGACAATACCATTGCTCAGCAAGGTCATCACGCGGTCGGCCTTGTAGACTTCGACGGCCGTGACCGTCGGCATCGGCAGTGATCCGACCGGCGCTAGACAGGCTGTTAGAAAGGGTGTTGCCCCCAACAGGAAAATTCGGCGTGTAATCATGGTCTGCTCGCGGGTCTCTGAATGCCCTTTCCGCAAACCTTACAGCCTTATGGGTGGAATTTCTACGTCGCGCTTTGAGGCCGGTTTTTCGAACTTCGCGAAAACCTCGATATGCGAGGACCATCGGAACTGATCCACAACGTGCACGTCGCCCACTTCATACCCGCCATCGATCAAAATGCGCGCATCCCGCGCAAAGGTGACGGGATTGCAGGAAACGAACGCGATCACAGGCACGCCTGAGGCCGCGAGTTGCTCGACCTGCGCTTTGGCCCCCGCGCGTGGTGGATCGATCACGACAGCGTCGAATTTCGTCATGTCCTCGGGCATGAGCGGGTGACGAAACAGATCGCGCACCTCGGCTGAAACCTTCTTTAGCCCTGCGGCCATCCGCCAACCTTTGTCCAGCGCCTCGATCATATCTGGGGCGCTTTCAAAGGCTCTAACCTCGCTGAACTCGGCCATTGGCAAGGTAAAAGTACCACTCCCCGAGAAGAAATCCGCGACAGACTTCGCGCCCTTTGTCGCCTCAAGAACATGGGCCAGCAGGCTGGCTTCACCCTGTTCTGTCGCCTGAAGAAACGCGCCCGGAGGGGGCACCACGCGGGCTTTGCCAAATTGCTGATAGGCGGGGTGCGCCTCGGCGATAACTTCGCCGTCCCAGGCCAACCGCGCCAAATTGTGCCTGCCAATCATCGCCGCCATATCGACGCGCAACTGGCCATCAATCGGCTTTCCACCGGAAACGTGAATATCCAGCCCATTCAGCGATTTGGTGATCGTGATGGATAACGCGCCCTTGCGAGATCCGGCAACAACGGCAATGTCCTCGGCCACTTCGCGGCCCGCAAGGACAAGTGGATCCAGTAGTTTACAGTCCGGGATTTCAATTATCACGTCCGACCCGCGCGCATGAAAACCTGACATCGCCCCCTTTTTCGTACGCTTCACACTCAACGTCGCGCGACGACGGCTATTGGTCGGTGAAGTTTCAATTTGGGCAACGTTAGTGTCTATTTCCTGCGCCCGTAAGGCCGCTTCGACGACACTGATCTTCCAGCCCGCCACAAACGCATCGCTTGCGTGTTGCAGCAAACACCCGCCGCAGCTTTTGAAATGCCGACAGGGTGGCTTAACCCTGTCTGCGCTCGGCGTGACGATGCGAATATCCGTTAGGCGATCCCCGGTGCGCTCGCCGCCTACAGTTTCTCCCGGAAGCGTCAGTGGGGCATAAACCGGTCCGTCGGCGATACCTTCACCCAGATGGCCCAATCGTTTTATGTAAAACTCTTCCATACTCAGCTTTCCAACAATTGGTGTTTGGTCAGGGCGAAACCGGACTCGATCCATAGGCTTTCGAGGCGCTTTAGTTCCTTTCCAAGGGCAGCGCCTTGGAATGCGTCCATGAGGTCGGCGGCTCCGATGGGAAACCTTGCCTGTGATCCACGTGTGACTTGCTCAAGCTCTTGCGGATCAAAAACAGTCTCTAAAAAGGCCGAACGCAGCAATCTTGAGTCCAAACCCAGATGGGCACCCAGTCGATAACCAGCCTCGGATGCGGATTGGATGCTTTGCGCGGCGTCCAATATTGCATCGCGGTCTCGCAGCGCGGATTTGCTAAGCCTCAGGGCGTCTTTCACATCAACACTGCCCAGCGCTGCCAATCGTCTTGGATAGGCAGGCCCAATTCCGGCCATGCCCTCGTGGTGGACCAAAATAGCCAGCGCCTTTGCATCCGCGCCGGGCAAAATTGCGTTCAAAACACCAATTCGCTGCATGACGGCAACGGCTGGTGCAGGATCGGACGCCAAGAGAAGTTTGCGCATCTCTTGACCAACACGTTCCCTTGAAAGCGTCTCTATTCCCGCCAAATTCCTAGAAATCGCGGCCAATGCGCCGTCGTCGAAACCAAGGGAAGGATTGCCATACCAAGCGGTGAATCGGAAGAACCGCAGGATACGCAAAAAATCCTCGCGAATTCGATCCTGCGCATCGCCGATAAAGCGAACGCGCCCTTCGGTCAGGTCCGGCAACCCATCCAAGGGATCAATCACATTGCCGCTGCCGTCAGCATAGAGCGCGTTCATCGTGAAATCACGCCGCGCAGCGTCTTCCAACATCGACGTCGCGAACGAAACGACCGCGCGCCGACCGTCTGTCTCGGTATCTTTCCGGTAAGTCGTAATTTCGTGCGGGATGCCGTCCGAGATCACGGTGATTGTGCCGTGGTCAATTCCCGTCGGTACGACCCTAAAACCGGCGTTTTCAGCGAGATTAGTGACTGTATCTGGCTTTGCATCGGTGCAAAGATCAAGATCAGAAACCTCGGCCCCGAGAAGTGCGTTGCGGACGCATCCACCGACCAGATAGGCTTGGTGTCCGGCATCCGTCAGGGTTGAAAACACCTTTTGCGTCGCCGGATTTTGGAACCAGTCGCCTGAGAGCTTCATTTTTCTACCCTGTCCGCCAGCGCCCTAAGTATGCGGGCCGTTGCGCCCCAAATGTAGTAGGGTCCGTAGGGGACGGTATAGTATTTTCGTTTCTCACCACGCCAGAAGCGGTATTGTACGACGTAGTTTTCGGAATTCATCAAATGGGGTAGCGGTGCTGCAAAGACCTCATCCACTTCGCCCCGCTCGGGAATGATGCGAAAGGGTTTCCGAATGTGGGCCAGAATTGGCGTTACGTTAAAGCCGGTGACGGTCTCATGAGAGGGTAGCGCGCCGAGGATTTCTGCGCTTTCGACAGGCAGGCCGATCTCTTCCCATGACTCTCTTAGGGCCGTTTCGACCAAGTTAGAGTCTGTATTATCCTGTTTTCCACCCGGAAAAGCAATTTGCCCAGGGTGATGCTTGAGCGACGAAGCGCGTTTGGTCAGGATGACCTCGGTTTGGCCGGAATAAGTCGCTATCGGAATAAGAACCGCGGCATTTCGCAGCTTTCGACCTTCGGGCAGGGTGACGCTCGGATTCAGGTCGAAGTCAGAGGATGGCCGCCCCGTTTCTTTGAGGGCTGCCTTTAGCGAATTTATCTGATCCTGCGTCGTCACGCCTGCGCGTCTTTTCCGACGGTCGCCGGATCAAGATCGTAATGCGCACCGCAAAACTGACAGTCGGCGGTGATGCGTCCCTCGTCGGTGGTCATATGCGTCAGATCTTTGGCCGAATAGATCGACAGGCTTTGGCGCACGCGATCCTCGGTACAGGTGCAGCCAAAAGCGATCGGCTGTGGGTCAAACACGCGTGGAATTTCTTCGTGAAACAGTCGCAGCAAAAGGTTCGTCGACGAGACCGTCGGCCCAATAAGCTCAAGCTCTTCAACCGAGTCGAGCAGGATGTTCACGCGGTTCCAGTTGTCGGAATCGTCACCCTGCACAAGGTCTTTCGCCACAAGCAATCCCGCGTCGCCACTGCCACCGTCGCCAGATGCAAAGGGCGAGGCTTTGGGCATATGTTGGATCATGACGCCACCAGCGCGCCAGCTTTCCTTGCCGCCCGGTTGCGTGGATTTCCCAAATGTCAGCTCAAACCGAGTTGGAAGCTGCTCTGATTGCGCAAAATACGCTTCGGCGGCGTTCGAAATTGACGTGCCTGCCAAAGGTGTAATGCCCTGATAAGGCTTCATTCCCTGGCCTTGATCGATCAGGACGGCAAAATACCCCTTGCCAAGCTGCGCAAAGGGAACGCCGTCCGGTTCAACGCGGCCTTCGTCATAGCTCGCGTAGGCGCGGATTTTTCCCGGCTGGCCTTCTTGTTCGGCCCCGTAGTAATCCGTGGCGATCATCCGAACCGGGCCGTTGGTTTGGACTTGCAGAGAAAGTTTCCAGCGCAGTTTTATCGACTGGCCAATGAGCGCTGTCAAAAGCGCCATTTCGGCGACCAATGCTTCAACCGAATTTGGGTAATCGTGCTGCGCCAAGATCCCGCTCAGCACGCCGTCAAGGCGCGCGACGCGTCCTCGGATGTCAGATGCATCCAATTGAAATGGCAGGACCGTATCGTCCCATTCAAGCGCAATTTCAGAGGTCATGGGGTTTCCTTATTGATTAAGGCTTGCCATACATTTTAACCAACGCAGTCACAAGCGCTGCACCATGTAGGTATTCTATCAGTGATCGCAAGATTTGGCGAAGTTCCGAAGGCGGGAAAAAAATACATCAGACGCCCGGGGGTTTATGCTGTTCTCGAGAGGGACGGTGAAATCCTGCTGACGTATCAAGATGCGCCCCACCGCGAATTTCAACTGCCGGGTGGGGGCATTGACCCGGGCGAGCATCCTATCGCTGCCCTCCATCGCGAGGTGTATGAGGAAACCGGCTGGCGCATTTCAACCCCGCGACGGCTTGGGGCGTTTCGGCGGTTTACCTTTATGCCCGAATACGATCTCTGGGCCGAGAAGGTGTGTGCCGTTTACGTCGCTCGGCCTGTCGCAAAGATTGGACCGCCGATTGAGCCGGATCACAGCGCCCATTTTGTCGCCGCGTCCGACGCGCCTTCGGTGATCGACAACGCCGGTGATCGTCACTTTTTAATCAACGCGCTCGGCCTACGGTGACTGATACTCAACCATGATGGCGGAAATATCGTCATCAAGAGAGCCTTTTTCGGGCAGTTCGGCACGCAGTCCAATATAGAGCGCGTCTAGAAATTCCTTCCCTGTAAACGCAATGTTATTGCGGACCAGTTCAACCACACCGTCATCGCCAAGCTCTTGCCCTGATTGCAGCTTAGCCTCGGTCAAACCGTCCGAACAAAAAAGCAGTCGATCGCCTTTGCTCAGCATGATTTCAAACTGTTCAAAGCCAACATCCGGCAAAAGCCCGATGGGAAACCCGCCATGGCCAAGAAGCTCAATCTCGCCGGAGGCCTTGATGAGCACAGGGCTTGGGTGGCCGGCTTGGACGATGCGCACGCATCCGGTCGATAGATCAAGAGACGCGAAGTTCATCGTGAAATACTGATCCACACCGGCTTCGACCAAAAGACGCTCATTCAAAAGAGTTGCGACCTCGGCCGGTTGCCGGATGAAGCGCTGGCCGAGGTCGCTAAGACCCAGCGCCACATTTTGATCGAGAAAGCGTTCGGACAGGTATCCGCTGATGCGGGCGGTCATAAGCGCCGAGGTGATGCCATGGCCCGAAACATCAATGTTATAGAGGCCGACCTGGGTGTCGTTGGCCTGAAACAGGCCCACCAAATCGCCGCCAACATGCCCGCAGGATCGCATTCCGGTGCTGATGCGGGTGCCGTTCAACGCAATTTCGCGGGCGGGCAGCAGGCTTTGCTGGATGTCCCGAGCCTGGCGAAGATCGCGGTCCATAGCCTCATGCAGTTCAGTCAGTTCGCCGAGCGTTTCGCGAATAACGGTGTTTTGTTGATGTAATTGACGCTCCATTTTGAGAATTCGTTCGCCGGCGAAAATTCTGGCGCGGAGTTCGGCTTGATTGACTGGTTTTGTCACGAAATCATCCGCGCCACTTTCCAATCCCAACGCGACCTCACCCTTATCGCTTTTTGAGGTCAGCAGGATGAAATAGCCATAGGTGTCGCGCTGCATTTTCCGAAACTTTTGGCAGAATTCCAGCCCGCTCATTCCCGGCATCATCCAATCGCTGACAATGATGTCTGGCGGAAATTCGGTACAAATTTCAAGCGCTTGAAGGCCTGAGGCAGCCTCATGCACGTCAAATCCCCATTTCTTCAGAAACGATGACAGAATGCGGCGCTGAAGCGTACTGTCTTCGACAACCAAGGCCCGCAGGGTCCGGCGCTGTTGGTTATTGAGGGCAAACTTCAAGTGTTGATCTGGACGTGTCATCAGGGTTTGAGAACCTTTCTGACAACCGGCCTAAATCACAGGCATTAAGCGCGTGTGAATGATAGAATTTTAATGAGTATTGCCCACTCGTTAATTCTTTTTTCACAGGCGCGGGACGATCCTTGGCGAATGATTGACTGGACTCACATCGGGCGGCTCGAAGACGATCTCGGCGTCGAAGAAGTGTCAGCGCTCGTGCCGGTTTTTTTAGAGGAGGTTGAAAACGCGATACAGCCGCTGCGGGACGGGGGTGCGCCGACGGAAATGGCGCTTCATTTCCTGAAGGGTTGCGCCGTGACTTTGGGCTTTTGTGAGCTTGCCCAGCGCGCCGGTGAAGGTGAAGTTCAATTGAAGCAGAATGAGAAAAGCCTACCAGACACTGAAGGGATTATACTGGCCTATACCCGCGAAAGAGAGGAGCTGTTGACGAAGTTCCGACTGCAATAGCGCCATTCAGATCACAAACTGGGCCAAGGTCTCGTCATTGGTGATGTCACTATAGGTGAACCCAGCCGCGTCGAGCTTTGCAAAGAGAACGGCAAAATCATCCGGGCTGGTGGTCTCGATCCCGATCAACACCGAACCGAAATTCCTGGCCGATTTCTTTAGATATTCAAACCGCGCAATATCGTCATTCGGACCCAAAATGCCCAAAAACTCTTTCAACGCACCGGGGCGTTGGGGCAGCCTGAGAATGAAATACTTTTTGACGCCCGAAAATCTCTGCGCGCGTTCTTTCACTTCCGGCAACCGCTCAAAATCGAAATTTCCGCCCGAGGTGACGCACACAACCGTCTTGCCCACGATTTGGTCGCGAATACTGTCCAACGCATCAATCGACATGGCCCCCGCGGGCTCTAACACAATGCCTTCGATATTGAGCATTTCCATCATGGTCGCACAAATACGATCTTCAGGGGCAATTTCGACGTCATCAGGATCAAACTGTTTTAGACGCTCAAACGTTTTTGTCCCGATACAGGCAACTGCTGCTCCGTCAACAAAGGTGTCTATTGTGTCCAATTTCACCGGTTTTCCGGCCACCAAAGCCGCACTAAGGCTTGCGCCACCTTTCGGTTCAACAAAGGTATAGTCAACATCGTTGCCAAAGTATGACGTTACACCGGCGGCCAACCCGCCTCCGCCGACTGGCAGCACGACGCGATCTGGAGGGCGCGCAAGTTGCTCTTCGATTTCAACCGCGACGCAGGCCTGACCCTCAATCACATCCACATCGTCAAACGGCGCGAGGAAGTGACCGCCTTCGCTTGCGCAAAACGTCTGGGCGGCGGCAAGGGTGTCATCGAAGTAGTCTCCCACAAGGCGAATTTCGACCCAATCTCCGCCAAATATCCGCGTTTTCAGGATTTTCTGTGCCGGAGTCGTCACCGGCATAAAGATCACGCCTGTCACCCCGAAATGCTGACAGTTGAACGCCACGCCCTGCGCGTGATTGCCCGCGCTTGCGCACACAAACAATGCCGTTTCGGGTGCATCCGTCATCGTTTTGCGCATCGCGTTAAAAGCGCCGCGAAGTTTGTAGCTGCGCACAGGCGTCAAATCTTCGCGTTTCAAATAGATTTCAGCGCCGAAACGCTCGGACAGATGGGCGTTCTTTTGCAGCGGGGTCGCGGGAAACAGGTTGCGCATATGGTGAAGCGCGACAACGGCATTGTCTTGAAAATTTGTCATGCCACCCTCACTGCCGCAAGGCTTTGGCTATGGCAAGGAAATCTTAGGTAGTTACTACGCAGGGTCCGGGCGACCCGAAACGGATCGCCCGAAAAGGTTCAGGTCAATTCGCGCCGTTCGATGGTGACGCCATAGATCGTGGTCAAAAAGCTGATGCCGATCATGGTGAGAATGACGTTGAGGGCGATCACAAAGATCATTCCGACGGTGCCTAGAAATACTGTGGAAAGCCCAACGATAATCCCAATGACAATTGCAATCAGGATGAAGAAAACATAGGCGGCTATGATCGCGCCTGTATAGCCCTTGGTCGCCTCCCACGCGGCTGACAGCTTCATGCTTCGACCAATCGCCGCGGCTGGAAGAACCACGTATAGCCGCGCTGAAACCACGATTACGGCCAAGCCGCCAACGAACATAATCGCGCCGCCAGCGACCATCAGGAACGAAGAGCCGGTTGCCATAATCAGCCCCCCGACCAAACCAAACCCTGCAAAGACCGCGATCACAACGACCGCAAGCAAAAGCCCGTGACCAAAATACGACAGCATCCGCGAGCCGTTGAACGCTGGCAACGTTCCAGTTGGCGTTTCTTCCAACAGAATATAGCGATGCCATGCGACCGCGACCCAAAGCCCGGCAAACGCTTCAATTATCGCGGCGAGGAATACTTTTCCTTCGTTAACAGCGTCATAGGGCTGCGGATTCATCATATCCAATCCGGTCTGTCCCATAACGACATCCCGCCCAAAGAGCAGCAGGGTCAGCGCCATCGCCCCAATCAGCGGTATTGAGATCCGCAGCGCCACACCAAAATTGTTAAACACCATATTCATGGAATGTCTTAAAATCTGCCAACTCAGCATTTTTTTCTCCTAAAATTTGCCGTTGACCATAACTGGAAACCTATATCTGACAAGTCCGGTTTTCCGCTGTGCTTGCCCCTGATCGCAAAAACCGTTATCGCCCGCGATAGATCAGTAAACAAAGGATTCTCAGCCGATGTCCGCGCCCAAAAAAGTCGTCCTGGCCTATTCTGGTGGCCTTGATACCTCGATCATTTTGAAGTGGTTGCAAACCGAATACGGTTGCGAAGTCGTTACGTTCACAGCCGATCTCGGCCAGGGGGAAGAGCTTGAACCGGCCCGCGCAAAGGCTGAACTTCTCGGGATTAAACCCGAGAACATCTACATCGAGGATATTCGCGAGGAATTCGTTCGCGATTTCGTCTTCCCGATGTTCCGCGCGAATGCGGTCTACGAAGGGCTTTACCTTTTGGGGACGTCAATCGCGCGGCCGCTGATTTCGAAACGTCTTGTTGAGATTGCAGAGGCGACCGGTGCTGACGCGGTTTCCCACGGCGCGACCGGTAAGGGCAACGATCAGGTTCGCTTTGAGCTGGCCGCCTATGCGCTGAACCCAGACATCAAGGTGATTGCGCCTTGGCGCGAATGGGATCTGTCTTCGCGCACGAAGTTGCTTGAATTTGCTGAACAAAACCAGATTCCGATTGCCAAGGACAAACGCGGCGAGGCGCCGTTCTCGGTGGATGCCAATTTGCTGCACACGTCCTCTGAAGGCAAGGTTTTGGAAGATCCGGCAGAGCAGGCTCCAGACTATGTTTATCAGCGCACGGTTTCACCCGAGGATGCGCCGGATGTGCCAGAGTTCATCGAGGTCGGTTTTGAAAAGGGCGATGCCTGCTCAATCAATGGCGAGGCAATGTCGCCGGCAACGATCCTGACAAAGCTGAACGACTATGGCCGCAAGCACGGGATTGGCCGTCTCGATTTTGTCGAGAACCGCTTTGTCGGGATGAAGTCGCGCGGTGTCTACGAGACCCCCGGTGGCACCATTTTGCTTGAGGCCCACCGCGGGATCGAGCAGATCACGCTGGACTCTGGCGCAGGCCATTTGAAAGACAGCTTGATGCCGCGCTATGCCGAGCTGATTTACAACGGCTTCTGGTATTCGCCCGAGCGTGAGATGCTGCAAGCCGCTATCGACAAGTCGCAGGAACATGTCACCGGTACGGTAACCTTGAAGCTATACAAAGGGTCGGCCGTGACAGTTGCCCGCGCGTCCGAGCATTCGCTTTATTCCGAGGCCCATGTCACTTTCGAAGAAGATGCGGGTGCCTACGATCAAAAGGACGCGGCGGGCTTTATTCAGCTCAATGCGCTTCGCTTGAAGCTGCTGGCTGCGCGGAACCGTCGGGTCAAGTAGGTAAATCCTCAAGAACAATATCCGTGTGGGCTTTTAACTCGCGCTTTACTCCATGCCCCATGTGGCTGAGTATCACTCGAACCCCCTCCCTTCGGGCAAACTTGAATGCCGGAACAAAGTCAGAGTCACCGGTAACGACCACAATTGTGCTTACAAGACCACCCATCGAAAGACGCGCAATATCTAGACCTATTCGCAGGTCAACGCCTTTCTGCTCGATGTCCATAACTAAATCGTCAGCCACTAAAGGCTTAATGGACAAGTCATTGTTTTTAAGCGATTTCTTTTTTAGCTTCCAACCGTTTGCTGAAAGTTCACCAAGCCTCAGCGCGACGTTTGACTTCAATTCTAAGCTATCAAGAAATGACTTATTTCGTTTAAAAACTTCGGTCTGACCAAGATCAATTGCTTCCTTCGAGATTGGATTTGTTAGTTTTCCTGTCGCAGGTGTCGCGTCGTAATAATATACTCTAAGTAAATCAAAATTTTTAAATGCATCGTGTTTTTGGATAGCCACAATTTCCCGCTCAACGTCGTCAACCAGAGGCATTCGACTAAGCTTCGAATAAACTTTTCGAACGAAAAATCCGCCGTCAATTAATATTGCGTACCGAGGATTCATTAAAGCGACTCCGTGCACTCGCGCTATGATTGAACATAGGCTTAGATAAGATACGAATGCAACGGAGTCTTTCTTTTATAAAGAAGGCCGCTCACAGCCCACATGTTCAATATAGGATGGACATAAATAATTGGTAGAGTCAATTTTGCAACAGTTCTATGTATTGATTCTGACGATGAATGTCACACTACTGGTGGTGTAATTGGAAAAATATTTCTCTCAATGCTACTCCTTGCGATCCAAAAAACTAAATCAGCTCAAAATTGCCTTCGCTTGTCCAGATCGGGATTTGTTGGGCCAGAGATCCGTCCTCAAGCGCCCAGAAGATTTGGCCCGTCGGGACATAGGTCACAAAGGCTTCAGCGACTCCCGCCTGGCCTGCGCCCGCAGTCTCGGCGTATTGGACGATGAAGTCCGAGGCATTCGCATTGGCCCCGCCAAACATCAGCACATCACCTTCGGGGGCGTAGTAGTCTGTGATCCAATCGCTGCCATGCCCTAGGATGCCCTCGTGATAGAACCTGTCGGCCCCTGCGCCACCGGTCAATACGTCGTGCCCCCAGCCGCCATTGAGAAAATCGTCACCATTCCCGCCGAAAAGCGCGTCCGCGCGCGACGATCCGGTAAGAATATCGTCTCCGTCGTCACCAAATATGCGGTCCGCCCCGGTGCCGCCGAGAAGGTTATCATTGCCCTCGCGGCCATAGACCTGATCGTTGCCCGGTCCTGCGAACACAAAATCGTCGCCCGGGCCAGCGTCGATTGTATCCGACCCAGCGCCCGCATTCAGCGTATCGTCGCCGAGATAGGCCAGCAATTGATCGGCAGAGTCGCTGCCCTCTAACCTCTCGTTGCTGTTTGAGCCCAAAATCGGCGTAGTTCGGCTTAAATAGTCTCGAATTTCGCCATCAACGATGCCGTAGGTCCAAAGACCGACCTCTCCGCTGTTGCCGTCAGTTTCGTCAATTTCAAGCAGGTTCGAGGGGCCAAACAGCACATCAGGGCCGTTTGGATCAAACAACCCGACAGATGCCCCCAAATCGTCTTCAGCGGTGCCGATCGTCCAATCAATCTTTTCATATCGAAAGGCGATGTCGAAATCACCGCCGCCTTGATCGAAGAGTTGCATTTGGAAGGCGTTCGTCAGCTCGGCATTGCGCCGGTAAACGCCAACATAAGACCAGGTCACCGTGAATATGCCATTTTCAGTGTCTATATCAGCCCAAATTGCGCCGCTTTCCAACCCCTCGCCATCCAAACGCACGTCTACATCACCCCAAAAAGGGGCCAGTATCGGAACGCTATAAGATAGATCGGCCGTCACGTAGGACGAAAAGGGCGCACCAATGGAAACCGTCCCGTTTGTATTGATGTAGAGAATGGGGTTGCGAAAAAGTTGGCCAAGTATCAGCAGGCCGTCGCGGAAGATGCCCGAGACATCAACGGCGTAGGAACCGTCGTCATTGCGTGGAACCATGAGCTCCCCCAACCCGATCGATCCGCCTAGCCCGCTTTCGATTAGTCCTGTGCCACCAATTGCCATTGCGACCCCCTTGCCCACAGTTTGGCATTGGGGCGTGATGGGTTTGTAAACAGCCTTTCGAATAGTGCTTAGGCATTGATTAAACTGAGAATTATCAAATGCGTCAGGGCAATCTGTGAGCGCCGCAATTGAGTTAACGTTCTCTCACCAAACCGTGCGACGACGCAGTATTCCCTTCACATGTGACTGAAACAGTCTGCCGCAATTGCTCGCTTTCAGGATCACATGATGTCAGAAAATTCTCCACGATTGGACCTTCCGTATATTCAGGCCGCTCAGGCCCAAAAACATATCACTCATAATGAAGCGATCGAACGCCTCGACGCCCTCACGCAGCTTGTCGTGTCGGATTTTGAGGCCTCGGCCCCCCCGTCTATTCCCTTGACTGGCGAGACCTTTGCGTTGGGTGCTTCGCCAACTGGGGACTGGGCTTCAAATGCCAACGACCTTGCCTTCTGGACCGGATCAGGATGGTTGTTTGTCACGCCTCAATCCGGCTGGAGGGCCTGTCGGGCCTCGGACCAAGAGTTGCGCATTTGGAATGGAACCGAATGGGCGGCGGCGATTCCATCGATTGAAGCCCTGGACCTTCTGGGGATCAATACCTCGGCGAGCACAACAAATCGTCTATCTGTGTCCGCGCCAGCTACGCTTTTGAACAACGAAGGCGCTGGGCATCAGTTGAAAATCAACAAGGCCAACAATGGTGAAACTGCTTCGGTATTGTTCCAATCAGGGTGGGTTGGTCATGCTGAAATAGGGTTGGCAGGTGACAATTCGTTTTCGCTGAAGGCCAGTGCGGGTGGCGCAAACTGGTACACCGCGCTCCAAGTTGATCCGGTTGCTAGGACCATTTCACTAAACCCTGTTGGCGCTCCGACGGTAACGCTTAGCGAAGGGTCCGTGCAGATCGACAAGCCGGTCACGGGGACCGCCGTTCAAGCTGAAACCACCGACCCGACGGCAGGCAGGCTGATGCCCGTCGGCGCATTCGGACTGGGCGCACCGGGGGCCTATCTGAGCGACATCAGTGCAGTCGATAATTCGATAGCGCCCGGGCTGTATAACCTTAGCAGTCTCACGACAGACGCTCCGCGCTCAACCGGATTGCAGCACCTGCTGCATACACGCAGATCGAACTCGGGTGGCGAGGCGCAGGTTGCCATGGTCGAGGATGATGGCAGCATGTTTTACCGCGCTCGATCCTCGGGCGCGTGGCAGGGCTGGCAGCAAATCGCGACCAGCAACCACTACACGGGGAATATGAGCGACCCTGAAACCGCCCCGATCTTTGAGCGGGGTACAAATGCCAGTGGTGAATACACGCGCCTTGCAGATGGCACCCAATTCTGCTGGCACGAGGTCCCCTTGACCTATATTTGGGCGCGCGAGCTTTACGGCACGTGGAACTTTCCAGCCACATTCATTTCGCCCGCAAAGGTCTTTTGTAGTGTCGAATTCTACTCGCTTTTGACGTCGGCCACACCAGACGTCGACGCGATCTCAACAGCCACGGTCGAGGGTGCCTCGGCTTCTGGTGCTCAGTTCCGTTTGATGCGGGCGGCGGGGCAAACCGATTTTGTGTCGGCGGATACCGTCAATGTCACCGTGCTTGCTTTTGGTCGTTGGAAATAAGGAAACCGCTATGCTTATTACTTTTCACCCCCAGCGCAGTGATAAAAAACTGGTGCTTTCCAAAACAGGTGATGCCCTGTGCATCAACGGAGAAACCTTTGACTTTGCTGACGTCCCCGAAGGGGGCATGCTTCCTGCCACGGCGATCAAGTCCGAATTCATCGGAGGGCCGGTCACCCGCGAAGACGGGACTATTCGCGTTCACATCCTTCTGCCCCATCCCGCCTCTGCGGGTGAGGCTTGCCGGTTTCCTAAAAAGTTTATGGCCTCAAAAGACGGGGCCATTCCCCTGCCTGAACAGGGGGGCAAGTAATATGGCAAACGTCGACATCAGCCAGATTGAAACAGTCGAAATGGCACAAGACAAAACCCGCCAACGTTTGTTGGCTCTTTTGGCCGAAATGCGCTGGCGCAAGGAAACAAGCGGTGTGAACATCACCGAGGACGCGGTGTTTCAATCGGATCGCACAACGCGGACCGAGCTGGCTTCGCTTATCACCAACCTAAACCTCGGAACGATCAACGCGCCAGTGACCTGGAAAGCCCTGTCGGGATGGGAAGTTCTGGGCGAAGATCAGTTGCGGCAAACGCTGTGGCTTATCAATGAGCATGTTCAGGCTTGCTTTGTGGCTGAAAAAGCTGTCGCGACCCGCGTCACATCCAGGGACCTGATGGCCGAGGATCAATTGGCGGGCGCATTTGAAACCGCGTTTGAGACCGCCAGAAACAGCGCCGCCTAGAATAGGAAATCATCCGCTCCCCAGCTTTCGACATCAATGGGGCGACTGTTTTTGGTGAAGACCTCCAATACTTCGTCGCCCCAAACGATCTTGGCGCCATATGAGGTTTCACTGATGCTCAAGGCTGACCACGCATAGAGGTTTCCCCAGCCGCCGAGGTGAATTCGGTCTTCTCCTTTCGCAAAGTCGGCTATCTTGTCCTTGGTTCCATCGCTATCGAACACAAAGACATCAGCGCCGTTTTCGCCGGTTAGAACGTCAGACCCAGCGCCATCGATCAAAACATCATCGCCAGCCCTGCCGATCAATGTGTCATCGCCGTCCCCACCAAGGATCACATCGTCCATCCACCCGCCGGTCAAAACATCTGCGCTGTCGGTGCCAAGCGTTGCGCCGCCCGTTCGGGACAAATCGATACTCAGTTGCGCGACGCCGTCACCCAATGATCCTGAAGCAAATATTTGAACTTCGTCGCCGACAACTTGCGCTGCAAGGCTTGCCAGAGACCCAATGTTCCAAACCGTGTTCTGCGCGATTGACGTATGATCGAACAGGCGTCCGGTGGGCAAAACTTCAATCAAACTCAAACCGAGATCGTTTCCCCCGGCAATTATGAAGTCTCGGTAGCGCCACTCGAATGTTGCCAGCTCTGTGACGTTGGCAAACCGGCTGTCGCGACTATCCCAGATTTGATCGGCGGGGAAAAACACGCCTTCTGCGTTCAGCCTGACTGAAATGATTGAGCTTGCATTGGCCGACGATGCGATCACGAAGAATTGGCCGGCAACCTCAACGATTTCGAGGTCGGACATGCCGGCGATCCAAAGCCCATCTTTTGATCCGATTGAGTCGATCAAAACCAAGTCGTCGCCTTGTCTTTCGAATGAGGACAACCCGTTTTCGCTATAAGATCCTGCGACGACAAATTCCCGCGTGCCGATTTGAACCGACACCAAGTTCGAGACGTCGGCAACAGTATCCTTTGGCCCGCCGCTGTAAGTGTCGATCAAGTCGAATGTGGCGTTTGCATCCATCGACAGCAACGCCAGTTCATTTGGCTCGGGTCCCGCAACAACGTATTCCTGACCTAGGCGAGCGACAGCGCCATAAATCGTTAAAGCAGAACCACCCAATGAGGCGGCGGTTACCGCGCCCCCCTCATAAACAACGGCTCTGTTTTGAAGATGGTCCCATAACCAAATTTGTTCGTCCATGAACTCCGCTTCAACGGGATTCAGGTTTGGGATCGTCGCGTTCAGGTCAGTTGCATTCAGCAAACTGGCCAGCGTCCATTCGTTTAATTCAAAACTCAGGATTTGGGCACTGCTGACCGAGACGATCTGCAACCGATCCATCGAAAACCCGATCTGCGCCGCGTTAAGCGTCGAATACCCGCCAACCACGCCAACAAACGTAAATTCAATCATCACTTTCCCCCAAGCTGGCTATGGGGAAAAGTCGCTGCTTTTCACGCGGTTTCTTGCGCTACACTATGTCAGAATGACGGCGTTTCGCTAAAATGATCGTCGATTTAGCCTGTGGCAACCATCGGTCGGGCCAGGGTTTTTCCAATGTGTAGCCAATGTTCGATCGACACGTCCTCTCGGTGCATGCAGTCATCCGGCAACGCGGGGTCGGTAAGCCCAAAGCTCGGCTGCACCGCCCTTTGCGAGGCAATCAACCCCGCATTATCCTCGGCAAATGCCGCGTTAAGTTGGGCGATTTCAGCGCGGGTTATCACATATGTTGGGCGGTGGTTTTTCAACACGGTCTGGGTGGCCGACCGTAGAGATTCCGAGGCCACATAAGGCTCGGCCAGCAGGTTTGCAGCCCATTGCGAAAGGGCGTGTGGAGATTTGTTTGAATGACCCTGTTTTACCACACGCAGATCTGCGGGCGGTTCGTTTATTCCGCATGAAGACAATGCCGCAGCAAGGATGCCGTTTTTCTTGGTTTTAACCGTCTCAAAATCCACAAGCGCAATTTCCTCGGGTGAAAATGCGACCCGTAACCGGCGCATTAGATCACCATAACGCATATAAAGCCCCTGACATCGGCCAGTTTCAATTGCCTCTTGCACCAAATCAGGCAATCGGGGGGGCGAGCGGGTTCGTGAAACCTCAAGATAAATGGATTGTAGAAATCGCCATTGCGGGCGCAGGAAACACAAAACCGTAACGCGATCAAATCCGGACAGTTTGTGTCTAAGCCACTGAAAGTCCACCGACCTCGATTTTTCGGCGCGCGAAAACTCTTCCGAGCTTAGGAAAACGGTGTTCTCGCTTTTCGAGTAAGTTTTATTCACCCAATCCAAAGCCGCCTCGCCCCCCGTTTTGAGATGAAATGTCTTGGGCAAACCGACTGACGCCGCGATCAGCCCATGATGACCCGAGTGACGGTAATGTAGCCGCGGATAGATGATCCCATGGGCCGCGAGCTTCGTCGCGTTCGTCCAAAAACTATCCTGAATTGTCGTCGTGCCGGTTTTGTGTGTTCCGATGTGTAGGATCAAGTGGCTCATCGACCCAGAACCTCGCTCACCGCGCGCAGATTGAGATCGCCAAACCGATCGCATGGCTCAAGCATCGCGGTTTCACCCCACTCGTTCCAAGCGTTTATAAACACTTCATTGCGATAGCTGTCGCTCAACTTGTGCGCCTGAACCCCCGCCAACCACTGCCGAAACCCAGCCGGCGTCGCACCGTGGGCGATATGCCCGCTCGAACCGCGTCTTGGGGAATTATCCCAGCTCGGCATGACCCCCACAATCGTGTTTGACGCAACTTTTTTCTGCACGGCACGCTCTGCAAGGGTCTGATAATCATAGAGAATTCCATCAAAGCCACTCACCAATCCTTTGGGAATCTGTTCTTCGGAAAGGCAATCAGAGCGTTCAAAAAATCCGTGCGGCGGCATTTCGATCCAGAAGTCGACCAAGTTAAAGGCGTCCTGAGTCTGTGTGTGGAACCTGACTCCGCCAAGCTCGATCTCTCCCAATCCGAGGTCGCGCAATGCTGAGCGTAGCCGCGAAATGTTGGATTTAGGCTCTGGCAAATCCTCAGGGCGATATATGACAAAACGTCGTCGTGACCCGTCTGGCCGTTGATAGCGGGAGTCGCGCAAATAGGGTGCCAATTGTTGCGCCAAATCAACTTCAAACCCCGCCGGGTACTTTTGGGCCATCAAGATTTCACCGCTTAGACCGTCCCAATTTCGACGCCAGCTTTCATTGGCCCAACAAAGGTAAAACGGAAACGCAACGTTCGGGTTTTGAAGAAGCTGATCTAACGGCTTCTCCAACATTCGCTTGCGGCCAAACCAATAGAAATAGACGCAAAACCCATCAATTCCATGCTTTGTTGCAAGCTGGGCTTGCCGTTCCAGAACATTTGGGTCGCTGAGATCATAGGCGCAGTCTTCGGTCGGTGGATGCCGCAGAATATGGTTATTGAACAGGGGTTGCGCGCGTTTTAGCGCCGCCCATTCGGTGTAACCATCGCCCCACCAGGCATCATTCTCGGGCACCCGATGGTATTGGGGTAGATAAAACGCAGACACATAGGATGGCCTACTCTTTGGCGCGGGTGTGGGCCGCCGGCTGAGTTCGGACGTTTCGATTATGGTTTGCCCAGTCGCCAACGCCAACTCGCCAACCACACGCTCAACCGCGTGGGCCGTTGTCCCGTCAAGAGCACCGGCTTCATCCTCAAAATCGTTTGCATCAAGCTGTAGCGATTTCAAAAGACCCAACGTGAAGGGCTTGATCCAAAACATCGACCCCGAGGGAAAATATGGGCAATCCGAATTAATCTTTAGGCCAATTCGGTGCAAAAGGCCCTCAGTCCGGCACTTGTTGACGCCCCACCATTTCTTTGAGCGCAGAATCTGGCCATCTGCGGCCCAAATCGCAAGGTTCGTATCTGCAAGAAACTTCGCAAGAAGATGAGGCGTCTTCGGTGAAACGATGCCGCCGATCAGACGCCTTCGCCAGCGATCGCCATCGACACGGTGCAAAGAGCGTTTGGTGTGGAGTTTGCAAACCGCCTGATAATCGTCAAACACCCCCGCGTTCAAAAGGCACAGGAACGGAAGGATGTCTCGCCCCTTGTTTTCAACGATAAAGACTTCAGCTTCGGGACAGTCGTTTTCAATCTGCGCCTTTAGCTCAACCGTCTCAGGCCCGCAGTAGGAAAGGGTCACAAAGATATCTAATTCGAGACTAAGTCCGCTTAAAGTGGTCTGAATTTCGCCCCAAAGCTCTTGATAATGTACGTGGATATGGCAGGCAAAGTCGGCGTGTACGGACCGATTCCTGCGGGTAATGGGGACATGGTATCGGTTCGGAATCGGAGCCGGTGCCGGAGCATCGAAAATGCGCCTGTTTTCTGACCGGCCTTTTGTCAGCCAGTGCCAATAGGGCGATACACCGGCATCTGCGACGTCCGGGTTTAGACGCAAATAGGCCTTGGGCTGAAAATACGCGTTTGGGGACAGTCCCAAACGCTCACCAAACACCGCATAATGGCGACGCGAAAAAAGCGCATAGAGCCAATGATTTCCTGGAATTTGCGGTCGGTAGTGCCGGTGGTCAAAATCCCCGATACGGGCAATTTCAAAAAGTGCGCCGCGTTGAGCGGGGTTTGGGAATGCCAAGGCAAAAATCGTCTCTATTCCGGCCCAAAGTGACCAGACTATGTGCATAATCCACCGAGCATTTCCGACGATCACCGCCGTCATGTCAGAGTGTCCGCCAGCTGATTTCGCCGCGCTTTCAGGCCCAGCAACCCAATCGCCATGCACGAAAGTCCAACGCCAAGGACATACCGCGTAGAGGCGAGTCTGCCCTCATATGACGGATAAATTCCCGCGCGAAATGTCGAAATGACATGCGCAAGCGGATTCCACAGTGCCCAATCGCGATAGGGATCGCCGATGTCATCAACAAGAAAGAAAACGCCTGAAACGATGACAAGGGGCCGCAAGAGTGCCGCCCAGACGCGCGGCCACACGGGAATTTCGACTGAAAGCCAACACCCCAAGACACCAAACCCGAGGCTTAGAACCGCCAAGGCCAAAAGTGCTGCCCCCAGCTGCAAAACCCCAAAGATTTGTGGGTCGCGCAGGAATGTCGAGAGGCCACCGATCATCACGGCCATGACGATCGTTTGTGTCAACAATGCAAGTGTTCCGCGGCTTAAAATCAGGTCGGTGAAGCCAATGTTGGCGAATCCCAAAAGGGGGCGCGAAAAACGTATCGACACCGTCATTTTCTGTGTCACGTCCTGAAACATTGTCAGCGGCAACAGGCCTGATGCGTAAAATAATGCGAAACTTGTCCCCAATGGCGGGGCGGGCAGCGCAATCATGAACACGACCGTTAGCAAGGTAATGCCAATCAAAGGCTCTAACACCGCCCAAATCACTGTATTTCTATCAACCCTTCCGCCTGATTCGGCTTCGCGCAAAATCAGCGCCACAAATATGCGGAGTGACTGGGCAGCTCGGGACGTTCGCAATTTTTTGACCTTTTCGAATCTCTGAAATCACCATCGCCGGAAACTATTTAGAAGGGGTTTACGCCTAAGTTGGATTCGACTCGGGTTAGGAACACATGGCCAATCTCTACGAATTGCATACAGATCGACGTTTGGATCAGCCGCCAGGGCATGCGGCGGAATTTCAAATGCGGGCAGGGCATAAGCGCTTGATTATCAGCTTCATTTTGTTCGTTTTGCTGCCGCTTTCGGTTCACGCGGCCTATGTATTCGCCCTCGCAAGTGACCGTTTTGTTTCCTATTCTGGCTTTTCGGTTGGGGCAGAAAATTCGGGCGCTAACTTAGGCATATTGGACAGTTTGACCAGCCTTTCTGGGGGTGCAAAGACGGACTCTGCTATCGTTTACGACTTCTTGCGCAGCCCTGCTTTCGTTGAGCGCTTGCAGCAGCGCATCGACGTATCGCTAACTTTTTCCCCGCGCGGGTTTGACGCTTTATTTTGGCCGCCGCCCGACAGTTTGGACTCCACGACCCGCAGATGGCGGCGGTTGGTGTCTTTGTCGCTTGATTCCCGCTCGGGCGTTATTTCGGCGCGTGTTTCCGGTTTTCAGCCTGACACCGCGACAAACATCAATCGCATCATACTGGATGAGGCTGCAACAATGTTGTCCGCGCTGTCGCAAGATATGAGAGAGGATTCAACCGCGACCGCCAAGCAGACGGTCGATCAGGCCCGGGCCGATTTAAGTATGGCGCGCAAAGACTTAACCGAATTTCGCGCGAAAACCCGCATTGTTGATCCTGCGGCTGAGCTTGAGGGGCGTTTAGGGTTGATGGCCTTACTTCAATCCCAGCTTGTCGAGGCCAAAATTGCATTGGGCTTGCTGAAGGAAACGAGTTCGTCGACTGACGCGCGGGCGCAAGCGGCCGCACGAAAGGTTTCGATTATTGAGGATATGCTGGAAGCTGAGCGTCAAAATATCGGACGCGGCGAAGAGGGCTTTGCCGAGACCGCCGCTGAGTTTGAAAGCAGGCAGCTTGAGGTTGAGTATGCACAAGAGCGTTATGTTGCTGCGCTCGCAGCGCTTGACGCTTCGGTGGCATTGGCGCAAAGCAAGTCCCGTTACCTGGCGATCCACATCCAGCCCACCCAACCCGACGGGCCAGAATTGCCCCGCCGATGGCGATCGCTGGCCGTAACCGCTGCGTTTCTGTCACTGGCTTGGGTCATATTTGCCGTTGGGTTTTCCGGCGCTCGGAGAGAGGCGTGATCGCATTAGAAAACGTTACGAAGACTTTCCAAAACGGCAAAGGCCGCAGATCGGTTTTAAACGGGGTCTCGGTCTGCCTAGGCCGGGGTGAAACCGTCGCTTTGTTGGGGCGCAATGGGGCGGGAAAGTCGACGGTTCTGCGCCTCTTGGCCGGAATTCTTAGGCCTGACATTGGGCGCATTGTAGCGCGTGGTGCAATATCCTGGCCTGTCGGTTTTGCTGGCGGCTTGCACGGTGATATGACGGGGGCGCAGAACATCCGCTTCGTGGCGCGCATTTATGGTCGGGATACCTCGGACATGGTGCGCTATTGCCGCCAAATGTCTGAGTTGGGCGACAGTCTGAGCATGCCCGTTCGCAGCTATTCGTCCGGCATGCGGGCGCGGCTGGCGTTCTCGATGTCGATGGCGGTTCCGTTCGACTACTACCTTATTGACGAAATAACCTCGGTCGGTGATCTCACCTTTCGTGAAAAGAGTGAAGCTATTTTGTCAGCACGTCTTCGCGAAACAGGCGGCATCGTTGTTTCCCATTCCTTGGGATCATTGCGAAGGATGTGCGCGTCTGGGTTGGTGCTTGAGGGCGGAAAATTGACCCATTTTCCAGACGTTGAGGACGCAATTCGCCAGTATCAGAGACTTCTTTCGCTAGCCTAGCCCAGCTTTCGCGACGCCATCTTTCGATAGGCCGGCATCACGCTTTCGACCAAATCGGCCAGCCTGCCAGTGAGCTTGGGCAAAGGGCCTTCGGACGCCGCGAAACCCGTCGATTTGTGAACAGCGTCATACCAATGTGCGCCCCAAACACCGTCGGCTTCGTGACCCCCTTTGGGCCAAGACAGCATCGCGTCGTCCCACGTGAGTCCGATGGCGCCACATAGCTTTTCCAACACGCCTGCGGGGTTGTCGCGAATGTCAAAACTGTCAACCACCACCGGCTCTTGACCGAGACCAAGCACATAGTCGTATAACTCGAGCTGCTGCAAGAACCCGATGTCGGATTCCTGCACACCCGGGTATTTCTTGGCAAAACTCGCAACGACGCGCGCGGGATGACGGATCAAAAAGACGTTGGTCACCTCGGCCATCCACTGACGAGGGATGCCGGGGACCATATGCTGCGTCATGTGTTTTTGATAGAAGTGCTGCTTTTGGGCGGGATAAGAGCCTATAAGACCGTTTGCGATTGCTTCGGCATCCGTGCTCTGTGACGCCAGAACGTCGTCGCGCATCGGATGATCTATACCGGTTTTCTCCAAATAAGTGGCATAGAACGGCTCATCCACAACGGCACAATCCGCACGTGCGCCAAAAGAATACATCATCGCGGTCGACAGATTTCGCGGTCCACTCCACATGGCGATTTTCATTTTGCACACTCTGCCTGGACAAGTTTCTTATAGAGATCGCGAATCCGCCTGGTCACCGGACCCATGTCGCCTGCGCCGATCACCCTGCCGTCGATCTCACTCACTGGCGTTTGCGCCCCAAAAGTGCCGGTCAAAAACGCCTCGTCTGCGTCATAGGTATCGACAAGCGAATAGTTTCGCTCGAACACCGGAATGTCTGCCGCGCGACACACATCGATCACCTTTTGCCGCGTGATGCCGTTCATGCAATAGTCACCGGTGCTGGTCCACACCTCGCCCTTTTTGACGATGAAGAAGTTGCAGGCGTTTGTTGTATTTACGAACCCGTTAATGTCCAGCATCAGACCCTCATCAGCACCGGCCTTTTCGGCGGCAATACAGGCGAGAACACAGTTCAGCTTTGAATGCGAGTTCAACTTGGGATCTTGCGTCATTGGCAAACCGCGAATCTGGGGCACGGTGGCCAAACGGATCGGTCGCGGGATCTTGGGGCGCGAGTGCTCCATGATAATAACAAAGGTGGGACCACTTTGAGATAGCGAAGGATGCTGAAACGGCCGCACCTTCGCGCCACGCGTTACCATCAGTCTGGCGTGGGCATCATTTGTCATGCCATTGGCCGCGCGCGTCGCTTCGATCGCGGCTTTCACGCCGTCGCGATCCATCCCGATGTCTAGGTCAATTGCTTTGGCCGCACCGAACAACCGATCAAGATGTTCATCGAGAAATGCCCAGCACCCATCATAGAGGCGCAGCCCCTCCCAAACACCATCTCCCAGCATAAAACCTGAGTCATAGACACTAACCGTCGCCTCGGCCTTGGGCTTCAGCGCGCCATTAACATAAATGAAGATGCTTTCGTTGCGGGCATCTTCTTCGGATTGGTGGGTAGAGACATGATCGATCATGAGCAGACGCTAGCAGAAATAGCGGCGCTGCCAAGATCAGAAGTTTTCCACCTCGGCAAGGGTTGGAATGACGTCCGCAGTTCCCTTGCGCGTCACCATGATCGCCGCTGCTTTCGTGCCGAGATCAATCGCCTCGGCCATCGATTTGCCTTGGTCCAAGGCCGCCAGAACGAAACCGGTAAATGTGTCCCCAGCCCCAGTCGTATCTATCGGGGTCACCTTCTGCGCCGCAAATTTAGTCTCTGTTCCCGCCGAATTATCGTGCCAGAGGCATCCGCTTGACCCAAGCGTGACGATAACATCTGCAATCGGAAGCTCATGCGCGGGCATCCCCGTTGCGCGTTCAAGCTGCTCGGCCTCGATTTGGTTTAGGATCAAGAGATCAAGATAGGGCAATACGGCCGTGGCGGCGCTGGCATCAAAGGGTGCGGCCGCATAGACGACCCGCAGCCCTGCATCCTTGGCTGTTTTCGCAGCCAATGCCTGAGCGTTCGTTTCGTTTTGCGTGATGAAAAAGTCGCCAGCCTTCGCTTGGCCAAGGGCTTGGGCAATGTTCGCGTCGCTGACCCGCAGGTTTGCGCCTGAATAAATAACAATCGCGTTCTCACCATTGTCATCCACCATGATGATCGCATGGCCCGTCTTGTCGTCCACGGTTTGAATGAAGCTGGTGCCAACCCCATAATCGGCAAGCCGCTCAATCGCCCACGCCCCATCCGCACCGACAGCCCCGATGTGGTGAACAACAGACCCTGCGCGCGCCACGGCGACCGACATGTTCGCGCCCTTACCGCCGAGTCCTTCGTACAATGATGACGCGGCCAAAGTTTCGCCAGGGCCGACCAAATGCGGCAACGTGTAGAACACGTCCGCGTTGATAGAACCGAGGTTATAGACCGTCATTTTAACGTGCCTTGTGGGCCGCCAGAATGGCCATGTTCAAAATGTCATTGGCCGTCGCAACAGTCGAGCAAATCTGAATCGGCTTATCAACACCGGTCAAAATCGGGCCAATAACCGTGGCGCCGGCCATTTCCTGCATCAGCTTGGTCGAAATACTGGCCGAGTGACGCGCCGGAACCACCAGAACATTTGCCGGACCCGTCAGGCGTGAAAACGGATAAGCCGCCATGGCGTCAGCGTTCAAAGCCACATCAACGGCCATCTCGCCCTCGTATTCAAAATCGACTCCGCGACGCTCAAGAACTGAGGGGGCGATATGCATTTTCTCGGCGCGTTCAGACACTGGATAGCCAAAGGTCGAGAAGCTGACGAAGGCCACACGTGGCTCAAGCCCCAGATCGCGGGCCACTTCTGCGCCACGCTCGGCGATTGTCGCCAGATCTTCCTCGTCGGGCCATTCGTGCACAAGCGTGTCGCCAATCAGAACCACGCGGCCTTTGTGCAAGAGCGCTGTTATGCCAACCGCGCCATTCGCTGCGTCAGCGTCAAACACGTGGTTAATCAATCCCAAAACATGCGCCGATTTGCGGGTCGCACCCGTCACAAGCGCATCACCATGCCCATGCGCCAGCATCAGAGACGAAAAGACGTGACGGTCACGGCTGGCAAGACGGTGCACATCCTGCCGGTCATAACCTTTGCGATGAAGGCGCTGATATAGAAACTCTTTGTAGGTATCCAAGTGGCGCGTGTTTCCGGCGTTCACAATTTCAAGCTCTCGATAGGCATCGCCCATGCCGGCAGCTTCGAGCTTTTGGCGCACATCGTTTTCGCGGCCAACAACAAGGGCCTTACCCATTCCGCTGCGCTGGTAGTTCACGGCTGCGCGCAGAACGCGTGGGTCGTCGCCTTCGGCAAAGATCATGCGGGCTTGGGCAGCACGGGCACGGGCGTTCAGGCTGCGCAAGATGTTCGCAGTCGGGTCCATGCGGGACTTGAGACCAAGCTCATAGGCCTCCATATCGATGATCGGGCGACGAGCAGCACCGGTTGACATGCCCGCGCGGGCAACGGCGGGCGGAATGCGGTGAATAAGGCGCGGGTCAAACGGTGTTGGGATGATGTAGTCGCGGCCGAATGACAGCTTTTTGCCATAGGCCATGGCAACTTCGTCTGGCACGTCTTCGCGGGCAAGTTCAGCCAAAGCCTCGGCGCAGGCGATCTTCATTTCGTCGTTGATCGCGCGGGCATGAATATCCAGCGCACCTCGGAACAAGTAGGGAAAGCCAAGGACGTTGTTCACTTGGTTCGGGTAGTCCGAACGGCCTGTGGCCACAATCGCGTCGGCGCGCACTTCGTGGGCCTCTTCGGGTGTGATCTCAGGGTCTGGGTTGGCCATCGCAAAGATCACTGGGTTGTCGCCCATATCGGACACCATTTCCTGCGTCACCGCCCCCTTGGCCGAAACACCAAGAAACACATCCGCGCCCTTCATGGCCTCTTCAAGTGTACGCAGATCGGTGGCAACCGCATGGGCCGATTTCCACTGGTTCATGCCCTCGGTACGGCCCTGATAAATCACGCCTTTGGTGTCGCAAACGATGCAGTTCTCGTGTTTTGCGCCCATGGATTTCAGCAACTCGATACAGGCAATGCCCGCAGCCCCGGCACCGTTTAACACAATCTTAACATCCGCAATGTCGCGACCGCTGATATGAAGCGCGTTAATCAGGCCCGCGGCGCAAATAACAGCCGTCCCGTGCTGGTCGTCGTGGAAGACTGGAATGTCCATTTCTTCCTTCAACCGTTGCTCGATGATGAAACATTCGGGCGCTTTGATGTCCTCAAGATTTATGCCGCCAAAGGTCGGCCCCATCAGGCGGACGGCTTTGCAAAACTCATCAGGGTCTTCAGTATCCAACTCAATATCGATGGAATTCACATCGGCAAATCGCTTGAACAGAACCGATTTACCCTCCATCACCGGCTTACTGCCCAGCGCACCCAGATTGCCCAGCCCAAGAACAGCCGTACCGTTTGAGATCACGGCTACAAGGTTGCCCTTGTTGGTATAGTCATAGGCCAGCTCTGGATTTTCGGCGATGTCGACACAGGGCACTGCAACGCCTGGTGAATAGGCCAAAGACAAATCGCGCTGGGTTGTCATTGGAACCGTCGCCTGAACCTCCCACTTGCCGGGGGTTGGCTCCAGGTGAAAAGCAAGCGCCTCTTCGCGGGTGTATTTTGTCTTTGCCATCTTTTGTCTCTCTTGGTGCCGTGAAGGCCGAATTTTATGGTTTAACCTGCGGATTCACGGCTCTAATGTCACGTCTGACAACCGGGGGGTAGTCTGTGAGCGCTAACAACTCAAAAGTAACGCCAATGATGGCGCAATATCTGGAAATAAAAGCGGCCCATGAGGGGGCGCTTCTGTTTTATCGGATGGGCGACTTTTACGAAATGTTTTTTGACGACGCCGTCGCCGCAGCCGAGGCCCTCGACATTGCGCTGACCAAACGCGGCAAGCACGACGGTGAAGACATCCCCATGTGCGGCGTTCCTGTTCACGCCGCCGAGGGGTATTTGCTTACCCTGATCCGCAAAGGCTTTCGCGTCGCGGTATGCGAGCAGATGGAAAAACCGGAAGAGGCTAAGAAGCGTGGGTATAAGTCCGTTGTCAAACGCGATGTCGTGCGTTTGGTCACACCCGGAACACTGACCGAGGAAAGCCTGCTTGAGGCACGGCGTCACAACTTTTTGGCAGCTTTTGCCGAGGTTCGTGATGAATGCGCGCTGGCATGGGTCGATATTTCAACCGGCTCATTCAGCGTAATGCCCATTGCCCCGGTTCGTCTGGGGCCCGAGCTGGCCCGCCTCGCCCCGCGCGAAGTGATCCTATCTGAAAGCAAAGAGGCTGATTTGGCGGAAATAGTCTCTGAATCTGGCGCTGCGATTACAGCTTTGGGTCGCGCGGCCTTTGACAGCACTGCCGCCGAAACCCGCCTGACGACCCTCTATAATGTCGGAACGCTTGAGGCGTTTGGAACCTTTTCCCGCGCTGAACTGTCCGCTATGGGCGCAATCGTCGAGTATCTCGACATCACACAAAAGGGGAAACTGCCCCTTATCCGCCCGCCAGTACGCGAGGCTGAATCTCGCACAATGCAGATCGATGCCGCGACCCGCAGAAACCTTGAGCTGACCAGATCTATGACGGGTGGTCGCGCTGGGTCACTCATTTCTGTGATCGATCGGACTGTCACTGCTGGCGGCGGACGGCTGCTTGAGCGCCGGTTATCCAGCCCCTCGCGCGTCCTCGATGTTATCCACGACCGCCTTGATGCGGTCGCTTTTGGGCTGGAACAGAGTCGAATGTCCGAGCAGCTTCGCGCCTCGCTTCGCAAAGTTCCTGATCTTGATCGCGCCCTGTCGCGTCTTTCCCTTGACCGCGGCGGCCCTCGTGATTTGGCGGCCATTCGCAACACGCTTGAGCAAGCTGCAATCATCGCCGACAGCCTGCCTGGCGATCTGCCAACCTTACTGTCCGAGGCCGCCGCGTCCCTGAAAGGCCATGACGCGTTGTTGGACCTTCTCGACCAAGCCTTGATCGCCGAGCCACCCCTGCTTGCCCGCGACGGCGGGTTCATCGCAACAGGCTATGACGATGAGCTTGACGAATGCCGCAGGCTTCGAGACGAGGGGCGTTCGGTCATCGCCGCGATGCAAGCGGATTACGCGACGCTCTCGGGCATTTCGGGCCTTAAGATCAAGCACAACAATGTTCTCGGCTATTTCGTCGAGGTCACAGCGACCCACGCCGACAAAATGCTGTCCGAGCCGCTGTCGGATACCTTCAAGCACCGCCAAACCACCGCCAACCAGGTGCGCTTTACGACCGTTCCGCTGTCTGAAATGGAAACCAAGATCCTCAACGCCGGTGGGCGTGCGATTGAGATCGAAAAGCGGCTCTATTCCAGCTTAAGACATGCAATTCTGGATCAACACGCCCAACTCGGCGATGCCGCACGCGGGCTTTCCGAGTTCGATCTGGCGACCGCCCTTGCCGACCTTGCCCGCGCCGGGGATTGGTGTCGCCCCGAAATAGACAGCTCTCGGACGCTTGACATAAAAGCTGGGCGTCACCCGGTCGTGGAGCACGCCCTCAAGGCGCAGGGTGCGCCCTTTGTCGCCAATGATTGCGATCTTTCGGCAGATCAATCCGCCGCGATCTGGCTTTTGACCGGTCCGAACATGGCGGGTAAATCGACATTCCTGCGCCAAAACGCGCTCATCGCTGTGCTCGCCCAAATGGGCAGCTTTGTCCCCGCCGCCTCAGCGAAAATCGGTCTCGTTAGCCAGTTGTTCAGCCGCGTCGGCGCATCGGACGACCTCGCACGCGGGCGCTCGACCTTTATGGTCGAAATGGTGGAAACTGCTGCTATCCTCAATCAAGCCGACGATCACGCGCTGGTCATTCTCGATGAAATCGGACGCGGAACAGCCACCTACGACGGGCTGTCCATCGCCTGGGCGACGCTTGAACATTTACACGACATCAATCGCACCCGCGCGCTTTTCGCGACCCACTATCACGAAATGACAACACTCGCCGGAAAGCTGGACGGCGTCGAAAACGCCACCGTGACCGTCAAAGAATGGGACGGCGACGTCATTTTCCTGCACGAGGTGAAAAAAGGCGCCGCCGACCGGAGCTATGGCGTTCAAGTCGCGCAACTCGCCGGGCTTCCCCCCGCTGTCGTCGCCCGCGCGCGTGTCGTTCTTGAGGCGCTCGAAAAAGGCGAGCGAGAAGGTGGGGCGAAACAAAAAACGCTCATCGACGATCTGCCGCTGTTTGCCGCAACGCCGCCCTCTGCGCCGCCGCCTGTTCAAAAAGACTCGATCGTTGAGGACGCGCTCAATAGCATCCACCCAGACGAAATGACCCCGCGCGAGGCCCTTCAGGCGCTCTATGATCTCAAAGAAAAAGCGCGCCAAACCTGACGCGCTTGCAAGTGAACAACTCCACTCGCTTTTTCTTTGTCCAAATACTCAACTCCGACAGATCAGCCGGGCGTTGACGACACCCCAACTTGCGCCGGACGTAGCAACCGGTCGTGCAACATAAAGCCGGTCGCTGACACCTGAATAATTTCGCCAGCCTTTGTCCCCGGAACGGGCGCTTCAAACATCGCCTGGTGTTCTTGCGGGTCGAATTTCTCGCCAACTTCAGGCTGGATTGGCTGGATGCCGTGCTTCTTAAACACGTTCAGAAGCTCTTTCAGCGTCAGCTCAACGCCTTCGCGCAAAGCGTCCGAGGCTTGTTCGTCCTCAAGACCCATCGCCTCAACCGCCCGGACCAAGCTGTCGTAGACCGGCAGCATATCGCGGGCCAGTTTTGACCCGCCATAATTCTCGGCCTCGCGGCGATCGCGATCCGACCGCTTGCGCGAATTTTCCGCATCCGCCAACGCGCGCAGGAAGCGGTCTTTGAATTCGTCACGCTCAGCGCGGAGCGTGTCCAACTCGTCCAAGGCCAATTCTTCTTCGGTTGGTTCGTGGTCGCCAAATTCTTCGGCTTCCATTTCTGCTAAACTCTCGAGAAAGTCGTTTTCTTTCTGCTCAGCCATTTTTCACCTCTAGCTCCGGTCTGACACCAAGCGCCCGACCAGCTGTGCCGTGTAATCAACAATCGGCACAATACGTCCATAATTCAGACGCGTCGGGCCAATGACCCCAACGGCGCCAATAATTTTTCGATCAGCGTTCATATAAGGACTTACGACCAAAGAGGAACCCGAAAGTGAAAAAAGTTTGTTCTCAGAGCCAATAAATATGCGAACGCCCTCGCCCTCTTCGGCAAGCTCAAGAAATTCGGCGATATCCTGTTTGCGCTCAAGGTCATCAAACAGGGATTTAATGCGATCCAGATCGGCTTCGTCACCCTCGCCGCCAAGTAGATTCGATCTTCCGCGCACGATCAGCCGCTCAGGGTGGCTGTCTTCATTTTCCCAAACAGCGAGACCGGCCTCGACCATTTGATGCGCCAGCACGTCGATCTCTTTGCGGCGCGATGCAATATCGGTTTTCAGCATCCGATGCAGATCGGACAAGGTCTTGCCCTCGATCATATGGTTCAGGAAATTCGCCGCCTCGCGCATCGCCCCCGCGGTTTGACCAATGGGCGGTGTAAAGACCCTGTTTTCAACGTGGCCGTCTGCAAACACCAGCACCACAAGGGCACGATCAATCGCTAAGGACACAAACTCGATATGTTTGATCGGGGCTTCATGCTTTGGTGTCAAAACAAGACTCGCCCCTTGGGTTAGACCCGAAAGAGCCGACCCGACTCGGTCGAGAACCTGAGAAACATCGCTCGAGTTGCTGTCAGTCGTGCCTTCAATCTTCTGCCGGTCGGTCTCATTCAGATCGCCAACCTCAAGCAACCCGTCGACAAACATGCGAAGACCCTGTTGCGTCGGGATGCGGCCGGCTGACACATGCGGGCTGTCCAGCAGCCCCAACAACTCGAGATCCTGCATCACATTGCGAATTGTCGCGGCGCTGACTTTTTCGGTCAGGTAGCGTGACAAGGTCCGCGAGCCAACAGGCTCACCCGTTTCCAGATAGCCTTCGACGACGCGCCGAAAAACCTCGCGCGAGCGGTCGTTCATTTCACCCAGTATCGAATTGCCATCTGCCATATCACCGCCAATTAAAGAGCCTTCCGCAGAAAGGTCAATCGGGCTTGCGTTTATGGGGCACGGCCCTGTATCCCCAATCGAAACGACAAAGGGATTATTCATGCGACCTTCAGCCAGAAAACTAGACGAGATGCGCGCGGTTTCTATTGAAACAAATGTCACGAAACACGCCGAAGGCTCTTGCCTGATAAAAATGGGTGACACGCATGTTTTGTGCACCGCGTCGCTCGAGTCTCGGGTTCCGCCCTTCATCAAAGGATCTGGCCTTGGCTGGGTGACGGCTGAGTACGGCATGCTGCCCCGCTCAACCTCTTCCCGGATGCGCCGCGAGGCTGCGGCCGGAAAACAAGGCGGTCGCACCGTGGAAATCCAGCGCCTGATCGGGCGCTCACTTCGCGCGGGCGTTGACCGCGTTGCCTTGGGCGAACGCCAGATCACCGTTGACTGCGACGTGATCCAAGCCGACGGCGGCACCCGCTGCGCTTCGATCACCGGCGGATGGGTTGCGCTGCGTCTTGCCGTGAACAAGCTGCTTAAGGCTGGCGACATCACCTCTGACCCTCTGGTTGATCCCGTGGCCGCGGTGTCCTGTGGGATCTACGCGGGCCAACCTGTGCTCGATCTCGACTATCCCGAAGACAGCGAGGCAGGCACGGACGGCAATTTTGTCATGCTCGGTTCCGGTCAGTTGATCGAAGTTCAAATGTCCGCCGAGGGCGCGACCTTTAGCCGTGACCAGATGAACCAGTTGATGGACCTCGCAGACAAAGGCGTCGCTGAACTGGTCGCAGCACAAAAGGCTGCAACCGGTGCGTAGGTTCGACGGCGACAAGCTGGTTATTGCCAGTCACAACCAAGGTAAGCTGCGCGAAATGGCAGAGCTTATGAAGCCCTTTGGCGTGACCGTAACCTCTGCCGCCGATCACAATCTGGACGAGCCTGAAGAAACCGAAAGCACGTTTGTCGGCAACGCCCGGATCAAAGCGCATTTCGCCGCCAAATCGACCGGCCTGCCCGCTTTGTCCGATGACAGCGGCATCACTGTTGAGGCGTTGGATGGCGCGCCCGGTGTTTACACTGCCGATTGGGCCGAAACCCCAAGCGGTCGCGATTTTCCAATGGCGATGACCAAGGTCTGGACCCTGTTGGAAGAAAAGCAAGCGCCCGCCCCACGTCGCGCGGCGTTTAACTGCACGCTTTGCCTGGCGTGGCCCGACGGGCATGACGAAATCTTCGAAGGGCGCGTTGACGGGCAGGTTGTTTGGCCGATGCGCGGCGCCGAGGGCTTTGGGTTCGACCCGATCTTTCAGCCGAACGGAGAATCCGAAACCTTCGGCGAAATGGACCCCGCACGCAAAAAATCGATGAGCCATCGCGCAGACGCTTTCGCCAAATTGGTCGCTGGCTGTTTTGGCTGAGGATTGGCGCAACGGGGGCTTTGGTCTCTATTTTCACTGGCCCTTTTGCCAGTCCAAATGCCCCTATTGCGACTTCAATTCTCATGTTGCCGAAACGATAGACCAAGACCGTTGGGTTAAGGCGTATGTGTCTGAAATCAAACGGTATGCGGAAGAAACAAAGGGCCGAGTGCTCAACACCATCTTCTTCGGTGGCGGCACCCCCAGCTTGATGAAGCCCGAAACTGTGCACGCCATTCTTGACGAGGTGCGCGCGCACTGGCCTATGGCGAACGATCTGGAAGTCACGCTTGAAGCCAATCCGGGATCGGTTGAGGCTGCCCGCTTCGATGGCTACGCCCAAGCCGGAGTCAACAGGGTCTCAATGGGGTTTCAGGCCCTGAACGACCGAGACCTTAAACGCCTGGGTAGGCTTCACTCGGTCGAGGAAGCGCGACAGGCATTTGATATTGCTAAGAAAACCTTTGATCGCGTCAGTTTTGACTTGATTTATGCGCGTCAGGATCAGACTCTGCCAGACTGGACCGCTGAGCTGTCAGAGGCCCTGTCTATGGGTGTCGATCATCTTTCACTTTACCAGCTAACCATCGAAGAAGGCACGGCTTTTGGCGATCGCTACAACGCGGGAAAGCTGCGTGGACTGCCCGAGGATAACGATGCGGCCGACATGTACCTTATCACACAAGACGTTTGCAGCGCGGCGGGCCTTGCGGCCTATGAAGTGTCTAATCACGCCCAAAAGGGTCAGGAAAGCCGCCACAACCTGATTTATTGGCGCTACGGCGACTATATCGGAATTGGACCGGGCGCACATGGGCGGGTGACTTTGGGGGGGCTGCGATACGCAACCGACTCTTTGCTCGCCCCCGGTGCGTGGCTGAAGGCTGCCGAAGCCGGCAATGGCGACAAAAGCCGCTCCTTGCTAACCGGTGAGGATCAGGCCATCGAGTACCTGATGATGAGCCTGCGCCTGTCTGAGGGCAGTAATATTGAGCGTTATCAACAGCTTAGCGGACATTCGCTTGATGTGGACGCCCTGAATGGACTGACCGATCTGGGCCTCATTGACGTCACGAACACCACAGTTCGCACCACGACCAAGGGCCGCCCAGTGCTGAACGGCGTACTGCGAGAGTTACTCGCTTGACGACGGCTTCGTCAGCAGCATGCAAAGATCATCGAGTTGATCGAGGCTGTCGTATTTGATCGTAATCGACCCTGATGCCGCCCCAGACGGGTGATTCAGCGAAACCTTCATCCCCAAAGCCGCCGACAAATCGCCCTCAAGCGCGATGGTATCTGCATCGCGTGTGCCAGTCGAGCTTGTGGTTTTAGGCTTGGCTGGCTTGCCCTGCCCTTCGTTTTTCACGAGGGATTCGGTCTGGCGAACCGACAGCCCGCCTGAAATAACCTTTTTTGCAAGACTCTCTGGGTTCTCTGCCGTGACCAGTGCGCGCGCGTGCCCAGTGCTGAGCTTTCCGTCCCGCAAAAAACCCTGCACGCTGTCCGGCAAGTTCAAAAGACGCAAGAGGTTCGCGATGTGGCTGCGGCTCTTGCCAAGCGCTTCGGCCATTTTCTCCTGCGTGTGGCCGAATTTGTCCATAAGTTGACGGTATCCAAGCGCTTCTTCCACGGCATTCAAGTCGGCACGCTGGATGTTTTCGATAATCGCAATCTCGAGAACCTCAGTGTCGTCCAGATTGCGCACCAGAACCGGCAAATCGTGAAGCTGCGCGATCTGAGCCGCCCGCCACCTGCGCTCACCCGCAACAATCTGAAACTCATCGCCAACGGCGCGAACGATCAGCGGCTGAATGACTCCCTTCTCTCGGATGGAATTGGCCAGGTCGTTGAGGTCGCTTTCAACAAAGGTTTGCCGTGGCTGGTCAGGGTTAGGCACGATCTTTTCGATGGGCACACGCATATCGGATCTGCGGGTACTGTCGTCGCTTGCCGTCTCGGGCACTGTTGCCGGGGTCTCTGCGACATCGGCCATCAATGCGGACAAGCCGCGTCCCAAACCCTTTTTCTTAGCCATGTATTATCTTTCCAACTTTACGTCGCCTTTGTGTGGCGGCTTCGTATTTCTTTTGCGAGGTCGCGATACGCCGTCGCGCCCTTTGAATTCGTATCATAAGCCAAAACCGGCTGCGCAAATGATGGCGCCTCGGACACACGGACATTCCGTGGGATTCGCGTTTCAAACACAAGCTCGCCCAAATGCTCGCGCGCGTCCTCATCCACCATCTGAGAAAGGTTGTTGCGTTGATCGTACATCGTCAACACCACGCCTTCGATGCGCAGATTGGGGTTCGCGGTCTGGCGCACCTCTCGAATCGTTAGCATCAGTTGCGACAGTCCTTCGAGCGCAAAAAACTCACTCTGAAGGGGGACGAGAACCGAATCCGAGGCGACCATCGCGTTCACTGTCAGCAAGCTGAGCGACGGTGGGCAATCGACCAACACATAGTCAAACCCCATATTTTCAAGGGCTTGTGACCGCAACGCCGTCTTCAACAGCGACGAGCGATTGTCGTTTGAAAACAACTCCATGTCGGCTGAGCTCAGATCAGTTGTCGCAGGTATAATCGACAGGTTTTCCGTCGCGGTCTGCTGGATCGCCTTGCCGAGATCAACGTCATCCACCAACAGATCGTAGGTCGTAATTTCCCGAGACGTGCTACCAATTCCCAAACCGGTTGACGCATTCCCCTGAGGGTCGAGATCAACGACGAGCACCTTGAAGCCTAACTCTGCCAAGGCAGCCGCCAAATTAATTGCCGTTGTCGTTTTGCCAACTCCGCCTTTTTGGTTGGCGATCGACATAATGCGCGGCATTTTAGAGGGGGCTTCAGGCACGGGCAAGATCTCCGATCTTCAGGATTGTCGCGTTCGGGTCGGTTTCACTTGTAATCGCGCAGTAGGTGAATTTCCACGATTCTTGCGCGATGCGAAGCTCTTTTTCCCAGTTGATACCTTTGGGAAACAGGTATGTCGCTTCGTTCCTTCCATGGCGCTCTGCGAAACCGAGCAACGTGGTCAGGTCAGCAAGCGCGCGCGCTGAAATAACGTCCGCCGCCAGAGGTTCGGCGATCTCAATGCGTTTGGCTGCAACGGTGCCGGAAACCTCGGTTTCTCGCAACACGCTGCGCAGAAACGCCGCCTTACGCTGATCGCTTTCGACAAGGGTGACTTGCGCGCCGGGCGTTAGCTCATTGGCCAAAATGGCGATGACGGCCCCGGGGAAACCGCCGCCGCTGCCCAAATCTGCCCAGTGGGTCCAGTCATTGGGGGCATGCTGGTACAGCTGAATTGAATCCTTAAAATGGCGCGACCAGGCGTTGGTAATCGTTGACTTGGAAACAAGATTAATGGCCGGATTCCACTTCTCCAGCATCGCCAGGTAATGCTCCAACCGCTCGATTGTTTCACGTGAAACATCGAGGCCAATCTCGCGATCACTCATTCGCGGCCTGCTTTCTGACCTTCTGGCGCAGCTTCGCCAAAAGCAGCGTCAGCGCCGCCGGAGTCATGCCATCAATGCGACCCGCCTGCCCCAGCGTTTCAGGGCGCACTTTTTCAAGTTTGGATTTTAGTTCGTTCGACAAGCCTTCGAGCGCAAGAAAATCAAAGTCCCGAGGGATGATCTGACCCTCGTCGCGCTTCACGGCTTCGACGTCTCTTTTCTGGCGCTCAATATAGTGGTGGTAAAGCGCATCGCGCGAAAGCTGTAGTTTGATGTCTTCGTCAACGTCCGCCAGCGCGGGGTCAAGATCGATGAGCGTATCAAAGGTGAAATCAGGAAATGACAACAAATCATACCCCGTTCGACGTGTTCCGTCCTGTGTCACACTTAGGCCAGCGGCTTGAAGCTCGGTCGGTGTGTATGCGTTTTCGGTAAGCAGCGCTTTTGCCGCCCCGAGACGCTCCATCTTGTCCTCAAAGGCGGCACGACGCTCGTCTCCGACACAGCCAAGTGTGATGCCCAGCGGGGTAAGCCTTTGATCTGCATTGTCTGCCCTTAGCGCCAAACGGAACTCGGCCCGAGATGTAAACATGCGATAGGGTTCGGTTACCCCTCGCGTCACAAGGTCATCGATCATCACGCCGATATAGCTGTCCGTGCGGCTAAAAGTTACCGTATCGCGATCCTGAGACGCCAGCGCGGCGTTCAGACCGGCGACAAGGCCCTGCGCCGCAGCCTCTTCGTAGCCCGTTGTTCCATTTATCTGACCGGCAAAATAGAGCCCCGGAACCGTCTTAACCTCAAGCGTGCGTCGCAAAGCGCGAGGGTCGATGTAGTCATACTCGATTGCGTAGCCCGGTTGAAGGATCACGGCGTCCTCAAGACCATAGATCGAATGAACGTAATCCTCTTGCACATCGACAGGCAGCGACGTTGAAATTCCGTTTGGATACACCGTGTAATCATCCGCGCCCTCCGGCTCGAGAAATATCTGATGCGAGGTTTTATCGGCGAAACGAACGATTTTGTCCTCAATCGAGGGGCAATATCGCGGACCAATCCCATCGATATGGCCGCCGTACATCGCGGATTTATCAAGGTTATCGCGAATGATCTGGTGAGTCTTCTCGTTTGTATGCGTGATGCCACACGTAACCTGGGGCGCCGACACGCCTTTGGAAAGAAAGGAAAACAAGACGGGGTCGTCGTCGCCGGGTTGTTCGTCCAGCAAATCCCATTTGATCGTGCGACCATCAAGCCTTGGCGGTGTGCCGGTTTTCAGACGCCCCAGCGGCAGATTGAATTCATCGATACGCTCGGCCAGCTTGACCGAAGGCTTGTCCCCCATCCGCCCGGCTTCGTGCTTTTCTGGACCTATGTGAACAACGCCGCGCAGGAATGTGCCGGTTGTCAGCACAACGGCCTTGGAACGGATCTCGGTTCCATCAGCAAGAACCGCCCCCGAAACACGGCCGCCGTCCATGATAAAGTCCGCTGCTTCTCCTTCGACAATCTCCAGATTATCTTGCGCTTCCGTCAGCTTGAGCATCTCACGTCGGTAGATTTTGCGATCCGCTTGTGCGCGCGGCCCTTGCACCGCTGGGCCTTTGCGACGGTTCAACAGTCGAAACTGGATACCGGCTTTATCCGCGACCCGCGCCATGACGCCGTCGAGCGCGTCAATTTCGCGTACCAAATGCCCTTTGCCCAAACCGCCAATCGCCGGATTGCAGGACATAACGCCAAGATCGTTGCGGCTAAGCGTAACCAGCGCGGTTTTGGCACCCATCCGCGCTGACGCATGGGCCGCATCCGCGCCGGCGTGCCCGCCGCCAATAACAATGACGTCAAAATGTTTCACGTGAAACACTCCTTACTTTCCGAGGCAAAAGCTCGAGAAAATTTCATCCAACAAGTGTTCTACATCTACCCGTCCGACCAGGGAATCAAGCGACCTTACCACAGTCCGAATGTCCTCAGCGGCAAGATCCGAAAATTCCGGTCCACTATTCAGCGATCTATTGGCCGCCTGAATGCCAGAAATTCCCTGCTCAATCGCAATGCGATGACGCTCGCGCGTTGCTGTTTTCACACCGCTTGCCCGCTCAATAAGAACCGAGGAGATCGCATCAATCAACGCATCCACGCCCTCACCGGTTTTGCCGGAAATGCCGGGAAGATCGCTAGAATTCAGGTCTGCTTTGCTTTGCAGAACGATGTCTTGCTTTTGCGGCTCCAAAGGCAAAGCCTCGTCCGACATCAAGAACACACGCAGGTCTGCCTTGGTCGCCCGCTCGACGGCACGGTCGATTCCAATGCCTTCAACCGGATCAACCGTATCGCGCAGGCCCGCTGTATCCAGCAAGGTGACGGGCAGCCCGGCCAGGTCCATACGAACCTCAATGATATCGCGCGTTGTGCCTGCGTATTCCGACGTAATGGCCGCCTCACGACCCGCTAACCTATTGAGAAGAGTGGATTTTCCAGCGTTCGGCGCACCTACGATCGCTATTTCAAAGCCCTCACGAATGCGCTCGGCAATAATCGCCCCGTCCGCCTCATCTTGAAGTGAGGCCTGAACTTTGCCGAGCAATTCCGTCACCTCAGGTATAACGTTTTCGGGCACCTCTTCGTCCGCGAAATCAATCGTCGCCTCGATCAAGGCCGCCGCACGGATCAAATCGCGCCGCCAGCTTTCCGCTTTGTCGCCCAGCTTCCCCTCAAATACCCGCAAGGCCTGTCGACGCTGTGCATCGCTTTCGGCCTCGATCAGATCGGCCAGACCTTCGATCTGCGCGACATCCAAACGATCATTTTCAAGCGCCCGCCGCGTGAACTCGCCTGGATCCGCCAAACGCAACCCGTCAAACGACCCTAACGTCGCTAGAACCGAGCGCACAACCGCAATCGAGCCGTGCAATTGAAACTCAACAACATCTTCGCCAGTAAAGCTGTGACCCGCCGCAAACGCGAGGATCAACGCCTCATCCAGCAGGGATCCGTCAACGCCTTTCAGACGACGCAGAGACGATTCGCGTGGTTTCGGCACGCCCCCGGCGATCCACTCACATGCCGCAAACGCCCGTGGTCCCGATACCCGAACCACGGCCACTCCGGCTTTGCCTTGCGCCGTTGCGAGGGCGAAAATCGTGTCCATTTTCAACGGGCCTTTCCGAGCGGCCCCTGACCGCTAGGATCAGGCGTTCATTGAATCGAAGAACTCTTCGTTGGTTTTGGTTTGTTTCAGCTTCGAAATCAGGAACTCAATCGCGTCCGTGGTCCCCATAGGATTGAGGATGCGGCGCAGAACAAAGGTTTTCTGTAGATCGATCTTATCGACCAACAGGTCTTCCTTGCGTGTGCCAGACTTGAGAATATCAATCGCCGGGAAGACGCGCTTGTCTGCAATCTTGCGATCCAGAACGATTTCCGAGTTACCCGTGCCCTTGAATTCCTCGAAGATAACTTCGTCCATACGGCTGCCGGTATCGATCAGCGCCGTTGAGATGATGGTCAACGAGCCACCCTCTTCGATGTTTCGGGCTGCACCAAAGAAACGCTTGGGGCGCTGCAAAGCGTTTGCATCAACACCACCGGTCAGAACTTTTCCCGAAGACGGAACGACAGTGTTAAACGCTCTACCAAGTCTTGTGATTGAATCAAGTAGAATAACAACATCTCGTTTATGCTCGACCAAACGCTTGGCCTTCTCGATCACCATTTCGGCCACGGCCACGTGACGGGTCGCCGGTTCGTCAAAGGTTGAGGACACGACCTCGCCCTTCACCGAACGCTGCATGTCCGTCACTTCCTCGGGGCGTTCATCGATCAGCAGAACAATCAGGTAGCACTCTGGATGGTTCTTCTCGATCGAGTTCGCGATGTTTTGCAGGATAACCGTTTTACCCGTCCGCGGCGGCGCAACGATCAGTGAACGCTGGCCTTTCCCGATCGGGGCCACAAGATCGATGATCCGTGCCGAGCGATCCTTGGTCGCCGGTTCGTCGGTTTCCATCTTCAAACGCTCGTCAGGATAAAGCGGCGTCAGATTGTCAAAGTTGATCTTGTGCTTGGCTTTTTCAGGGTCTTCAAAATTGATCTTTGCGACATCCGTCAAGGCAAAATAGCGCTCATCCCCGTCAGGCGCTTTGATTTCGCCGTCAATGGTATCACCCGTGCGCAACGAGAATTTCTTAATCATGTCCGGTGAGACGTAAATGTCATCGGGGCCAGGAAGATAGTTCGCCTCGGGTGAGCGAAGGAACCCGAAACCGTCTTGAAGAACCTCAAGCACACCGTCACCCGAAACCTCCCAGCCTTCATCCGCGCGCTCGCGGAGGATCTGGAACATGATCTCGCCTTTGCGCATCGTGGTGGCGTTTTCGATCTCAAGCTCTTCTGCCATCGACAAAAGATCTTTTGGGGTTTTTCTTTTGAGATCAGCAAGATTCAAACGGTCAGTCATGTAAAGACTCCTACCAGCCACCAAACCGGCAGCCAAAGACAGATAAATTTTCAAATTCGGAAGCCCACTGGCCCGGACGGGTGTGGTTTGGGCAGGATTTAGACTTTGGACCCGTCAGAGTCAAGTTTCTAAGGAAATTGCAGGGTCCTAAAACGGTTTCACGACCACCGAAACGACAATAATCAGCATCAAAACCGTCGGAACTTCGTTCATCAAACGATAGCGCCGCCCCTCAAGCATGTTCTCGCCCCGCTCAAAACCCTTACGACGGGCGGCAAGCCACATATGGAACCATGTCATAGCTACAACCGAAACACCCTTGGCATAGGGCCACACGGCACCCCAATCGATCACCCCGGGTGTCAGCACCATCATCAGACCTGCAATCCAAGCCACGATCATCGCATTGTTCATGATAAACCGGAGCAGCTTCATTTCCATGACTTGAAAAAGCCTGTCGGTTTCACTGCCGGTTTCCACGCGTTCGGCGTGATAGACAAAAAGCCGAGGCAGATAGAACAAGCCAGCCATCCAGCTTATCACGGCCATGATGTGCAGGGACTTTACCCATGGATAGGCCAATGCAAGGAAATCACTCATCGGGTACTCGCTCTTCTGAGCCTCTCTTAATAATAATAAAGAAATAAAAGAAAAGATGATGATTATGTAGGGCAGCCCATGTTCTGTGGATTATTGACTTGCCCACAGTTTCATACAGTCGCGCAAACGCGGTGGATGAAATTAGGGACAGCATGTTATAAACGAGTTAAAACCGTTTAATATCAATAACATAAAATCAAATATCTTATGTGGATAAGCCAAAAATTCTCACAAATGGAATGCTTACCCACAAGAAAAACCTATCCTTACCCACACTGTATGAACCAACGCGAATTTTCCGGGACCGGCTGATTTATCCCGATCCGGCTGGCTCTGGTGGAAGTTGTTCATTTTCTTCATAACTTAGTAACGAATTCATCTGCGACTTGCCCACGGAGTTATCCACATGACGACCCAGATCATTTTGGCCTCTGGATCTGAAATACGCTTCTCGTTGCTGAAAAACGCCGGCGTGGATGTGACGGTTCAAGCAGCCCGTATTGACGAAGACGCAATCAAAGTCGCACTTTTGGCCGAAGGCGCCCCTGCCCGCGATATTGCCGATGCTCTTGCCGAAGGGAAAGCCAGAAAAGTCAGCCTGAAGAACCCCGGTGCCTTGGTCATTGGCTGCGATCAGGTGCTGGCCTATGGGCAGGAAATGCTGTCCAAGCCAAAAACGATCGCGGAAGCCCGTGCGCAGCTTAGCCGCCTACGGGATGACAAACACCAACTTCTGTCCGCCGCTGTCGTCTATGAAGACGGAGACCCAAAGTGGCGTCATATCGGCCTTGCCCGTTTGACCATGCGGGATTTTTCTGATGCGTATCTCGATGCCTACCTGCAACGCAACTGGAACAGCATTCAACACTCAGTCGGCGGCTATAAACTCGAGGAAGAAGGCGTAAGACTGTTCTCGCGCATTGACGGAGATTACTTTACAATCCTCGGCATACCGCTTTTAGAATTGCTTTCCTATTTGACGATACGTGGAACATTACCAAAATGAGCGACGTGAAAATCCCTCTGGCTGGCGTGCTTGGCCATCCAATCAGCCAAAGCAAATCCCCAGCTTTGTTCCAGCATTGGTTCCGAGAGTTGGGCATCCGTGGTCACTATATTCCTATTGATGTTGTCGACAGCGATCTTGAATCTGTTTTGCGCACCATGCCCAAAATGGGGTTCGTCGGCTGCAATGTGACGCTGCCGTTCAAAGAACACGCGATGAGCATCGCCGACAAGGTTTCGGACCGTGCAACGCTTGTCGGTGCTGCCAATACGCTGAGTTTTGGCGAAGATGGTCGCATTTATGCCGACAACACTGATGGCTACGGATTTATTGAAAACCTCAAAAGCGGCGCGCCCGATTGGCAGCCTACGTCAGGACCAGCGGCTGTTCTTGGCGCTGGTGGCGCGTCGCGGGCGATTATCATTGCGTTGCTTGAAGAAGGCGTTCCCGAGATCATGATCTCAAATCGCACGCGCATTCGGGCGGAAAACCTGAAGGCAGATTTTGGCGCGAAAATCTCGGTCGTCGATTGGGTAAACTCGGGCAATATGCTTGAAGGGGCCGCGACCGTGGTGAACACCACATCGCTTGGCATGGTTGGAAAGCAAGAGTTTCGCGTGCCTCTGGACAGCCTTAGCCCGAAAACAGTTGTGACCGATATTGTCTATGCCCCGCTGCAAACGAAGCTGTTGCAGGAAGCAGCCGAAATCGGCTGTCGCACGGTCGATGGTCTCGGGATGCTTCTGCATCAGGCGGTGCCAGGGTTTGACCGCTGGTTTGGGACGCGCCCCGAGGTGAACGAGAAAACCCGCGCCGCCATTCTAAGATGACGGTCCTTATCGGCCTGACCGGCTCGATCGGAATGGGCAAGACGTCCACTGCGGCCTTGTTTCAGCAAGAAGGCTGCGCCCTGTGGGACGCCGATGCTTCCGTTCATCGACTCTATGCGCTGGGTGGTGCCGCGGTCGCACCAATGGCCCAGGCCTTTCCAAACGCGGTTTCGGGTGGCGTTGTGAACCGTGCAAGACTGAAAGAGATCATCGGCAAAGATCCAAGCGCGTTGAAGCAAATAGAAACCGTCGTGCATCCCTTGGTGGCCCAGGACCGAGCCGACTTTATCGCCCGCCACAAGGACAGCATCGTTGTTCTGGACATGCCGCTGTTGTTTGAAACCGGCGCCGCAGCGACTGTGAACGCAATCGTTGTTGTTTCGGTTGACGCAACAACCCAGCGCCTACGGGTTCTTGAGCGTGGCACGATGACAGAACAGCAATTTGAATCAATCCTTGCCAAACAGATGCCAGACGCCGAAAAACGAGCCAAAGCAGACTATATCGTTATCACGGACTCGGCTGAACACGCGGCGGAACAGGTGAAAGCGATTGTGGCAGACATCAAGGACCGGCTTCATGCGTGAAATTGTTCTCGACACCGAAACCACGGGGTTTGATCCGAATGACGGCGACCGGATCGTAGAAATCGGCGGATTGGAGCTGTTCAACCACGTTCCAACGGGGAAAACCTATCACCAATACATCAACCCCGAACGTTACATGCCGAATGAGGCCTTCGGGGTGCATGGTATCGGGCCGGATATTCTATCTCCGCCACGCAAAGCGGAACCGGGTGAGGTCACGCTGAAGGACAAGCCGGTTTTCGCCCAAATCGCGCAACAATTTGTGGATTTTGTCGGCGATGCCAGGCTTGTGATTCACAACGCATCCTTTGACATGAAATTTCTCAACGCCGAGCTTGGCAAACTGAACATGAAGCGACTGCCCTATTCTCAGGCCTTGGACACGCTGGCGATTGCCCGCAAGAAATTTCCCGGTTCGCCAGCGTCGCTTGATGCGCTGTGCCGCCGGTTTGGCATCGACAATTCCGGCCGAACGCTGCACGGCGCCTTGCTCGACTCAGAAATCCTCGCCGAAGTTTATCTGGAACTGATTGGCGGGCGTCAGCCCGATTTTGCATTGGCGCGAAACGGTGCCGATAGCGGGTCCGAGGCCGACCAGTGGCGTCCGCAGCCACGCAGCAAACCGCTTCCGTCAAGGCTCACAAAAGAAGAAGCCGCCGCCCACACAGCCTTTGTCGAGGCGATGGGCGACGGCGCATTGTGGAAAAAGCTGTCGACTTAAGCGTCGGCTTTCTGGTTCTTCATTTCTTCCGCACGCTTTGCAAGCTCGCGGCGATAAAGACCAAGGAAATCAATCGTTTCCATGTTCAGCGGCGGGAAGCCACCGTCGCGTGTTACGTCATGAACAATGCGGCGCACAAACGGGAAGATCATCCGTGGGCATTCAATCAGCAGATACGGGTGCATCTGTTCCTGAGGCACGTTCTCGATATGAAAAATGCCGGCATAGTCCATCTCAAGGATGAACAATTTGTCGTCGGTGCCCTTGTTCTTGCTGGTGATCTGCAATTTCATCGTCACTTCGTACTGGTTTTCTGCAGTACGATTGCGCGGCTCCATGGCGACATTGATGTCAACCTCAGGCTGGACGTCACCACCGACGCCTTTTTGCGCAAGGATGTTCTCAAACGAAAGATCGCGAATGAATTGCGTCATCACGCTCATTTTTGGTGGAACCTGAGCTTGTGCTTCTGCCCCTGCTTCTGCGCCATTTTCGGCCATTGGAAATCTCCCTCAAATCTAGATCGAACCGCGTTTAACAGGTTGTGCGGATGGCCTCAATGCTTGGTCCAGCCCGAGGGCCGGTGTGTCGGCGATTTCGGATGCGGCGGAAGGTCTTCGGCGTCGTGAACTTCGTGATACTCGGTCTCGATAATGTCGTCGCTCGGGTTATGTGCGGACCGCGTTTGCGCGCCCATCTGAAAGCTCTGCACCTGAATGCGTTTGCGGATGTAGTTGAACGCCGCCGTGCGAAGCGCGGGAACCAACAAGGCAAAGCCGACCGCATCGGTGAAAAACCCCGGGGTCAACAACAGCGCACCGGAGAAAAGGATCATGGCACCATGGGCCAATGGCTCGGACGGGTCGTTCAGCTCAGAAAACGAAGATCGAAGGTTCGAAAGCGCCTGTCGCCCCTGCTCTCGGACGAGCATTGTGCCGATTGCCGCCGTCAGTATCACGATTCCAAGCGTTGCCCACACACCGATTGCGCCGCCGAGTTGGATGAACAGGGCGATCTCGATGATGGGAACTGCGACGAATGCTACAAATAACCACATAGTGAACCTCTTTTATTGGGTCATTGCCGCTAGTGGACTTGACCCTGCTGCTCGCTTACATAGGTGCAGATGGCGGGCGTTTCTATGCCCTGCCCCTAAAAGAGGTCGAGATGAGCCAATCTATTATTCAACTCCTGGTACTTGCAGCAATTGCGGTCTTTTTGATCCTGCGTCTCAAAAATGTGTTGGGAACGCGCGAAGGTCATGAAAAGCCACCGATTTCCAAGGCCGAGTCGTTGAGCAAACCCGTTAAACGAGATTTTGAAGTGATCGAGGGCGGTCCCGACCGTGATATCGTCGATCACGCGCCGGAAGGCAGCGACGCCGCCGAGGCGCTGGCCAAAATGAAAGCCACCGACCCCGCGTTTGAGGTTGCAGGCTTTTTGCAGGGCGCACGCGGTGCTTATGAAATGATCCTGATGGGCTTTGAGGCTGGCGATATGGACAGCATCCAGCCTTACATCTCGGGTGAAATCTACGAGAGCTTCAACGATGTCGTCAAAATGCGCGAAGAACAGGGCCTGACGATTGACGCCAAGTTTATCGGCATACGCGAGCTGGCGCTTGCCGACGCCGAGTATGACGACGTCACCCATGATGCAGAGGTCAGTGTTCGTTTTGTGGCCGAGCTGACGTCGGTCGTGAAAGACGCCTCGGGCAACATCGTCGAGGGCGACGAGAAAACGATTAAGCGCCAACGCGACGTCTGGACCTTTGCCCGCGTGATGAACAGCGGCGATCCCAACTGGCAGTTGGTGGCGACTGGCGAATGACAAACCTACTGCGAACGGCGCTTTTTGCCCTGTTCGCAGTAACCGGGCCCCTTCAGGCCGAAATCCAATCCGTTGAGGTTCTCGACTTCGATCAGCTTGACGGCTGGGACGATGATGACCATGCGGCGGCCTTGGAAACCTTCCTTCAAACTTGTCCGGACATGCAGGAACCCGATTGGAACAGCCTGTGCGCCATTGCGCTTAATCCGACAAATCCGAAACTGTTTTTTGAGCTGTTCTTCCGGCCCGTAATGATCTCGGACGGTTCGGACCCACTGTTCACCGGCTACTTCGAGCCCGAGCTTTCCGGATCGCGGGTTGAGACGCCGGAATATCGCTACCCGGTCTACGGCCCCCCGACCGACATTCAGGGGCGGTGGCCCAGCAGGCGAGAGATTGAAACCACCGATGTCATGAAGGGCAAGGGGCTAGAGATCGTGTGGGTCAATGATCTCGGCGCGTTGTTTTTTGCCCAAATCCAGGGATCAACCCGCGTAAAGCTGACCGACGGCTCGTCTATTCGTCTCGGATATGCGGCGGCCAATGGGTATAACTACCGCTCGGTCGGACAAGAGATGGTCAGACGCGGTATTTACCAACCGCATGAGGTTTCCGCCGAGGTTATTCGCAATTGGGTAAGGCGAAACCCGACCGACGGGCCGGAACTTTTGCGGTATAATCCGAGCTACGTCTTTTTCGCCGAGGTGACCAAGACCAACGAGGACCAAGGCCCGCTTGGCGCGATGAACTGGCCGCTTTCGGCCCTGCGCACCATTGCGGTGGACCCGGAATATGTGCCATTGGGCGCGCCGGTTTGGATCGAAAAGGACGGCGCTTTGAGGTTGCGACGCATCATGATTGCCCAAGACATCGGGTCGGCCATCAAGGGCGCGCAACGGGCTGACATTTTCGTTGGCTCCGGGCCTGAGGCCGGTCAAGAGGCTGCGCGGATGCGTGACACGGGTCGGCTGATCGTGCTGACTCCGATCCAGCGGGCCTACGCAATGGTTGAAGAGTCTTTGGAATGAGCCGCCGTCGCAGACTAAAGCCGGAAGAAGAAGCCCTTTGGGACAAGGTTGCCGAGTCGACCGAGCGGCTTCACCCCCAAAAACCATCGTTTTTGGCGGAAACAGAGACAAAAAAGCCCAAGGCAAAGACACCGAAACCGGTCGAGTTGCCCGACCCGATCATGCCGTTTCAAATCGGTCAGCGGTCAAAGGGTAAATCAAGTGTTAACGACCTGTTGCCGACAATCTCGGACCGCGTCGGCGCTGCGCCCGTCCAAATGGACCGCAAGGCGTTCCAAAAAATGAAACGCGGCAAGCTGGTGCCCGAGGGCCGGATTGATTTGCACGGGATGACGCTTGCCCAAGCCCACCCAGCGCTGACGTCTTTCATTCTTCAGTCTCAAATGCGGGGGTTTCGGCTGGTTTTGGTCATCACGGGCAAGGGTAAACACAAGGACACAGGCGGACCGATCCCCGAACGCATGGGGGCTTTGCGTCATCAGGTGCCGCAATGGCTGAAAATGGCACCGCTTGGCCAAGCTGTTCTGCAAGTTTCAGAGGCGCATCTGAAACATGGTGGCGGTGGTGCCTACTACGTCTATCTACGTCGTCGCAGATAGACTGCTTTTGGCGGACCGAATTCCGATGACCATCATTGCGGTCGCGACGGCAAAATAGACCCCTACCCAAACGAATTGTGTCTCAAGGCCTATTCCAATGTCGATCAACATACCGGTTAACCCCGGACCAATGGCCGAGCCTAAAACCATGATCGCCGCTGCGAGTGCTTTGATGGACCCAAGATGCTTGGTTCCGTAGAATTCCGCCCAAAACGCGTTTGGTAGGGTCGCATTTGCCCCCGAAGTTGCGGCGAAAAACAGGATGCCGACAACAACGCCGGTCAGCGATCCCGTTAGCCCAAAGATCACAAACCCGATGCCAAGCGGCACCTGATACCAAGGGATCAATCTTGGCGTTCCGAACCTGTCCAACAACCAGCCCGAGACGACCATCATCACAATTGAACCGCCCGTGTAGATCGGGAACAGGGAAACAAGCTCAAAATGGCTGAGGCTTTTGAGTTCGGCGAAATAAACCTGATGAAAAAAGAACGCGGTTCCAAACGCGGACGGTCCGAGAAGGGCAGGGAACATGAGCCAGAACAACTGGTGGCGAATGGCCTGGCCTCGGGTCCAATGACGGTTCTGCATCCCAAGACTTTGATCGGATTGCGCAAAGGATTGTGGCGTGCGCTCGCTGCGCAACAGCCCAAGAAGCACCGGCAAACCAAGGATCGCAAGAAAGCCGGCGACGACCCAAAGTATCCGCCAGTCGAATATCACCAAAAGCGACACAAAAAGCATCGGCAAGAAAGCCTCGCCAACGGAATAACCTAGCCCAGCGATTGAAAGCGCCCGCCCACGGGCTGCGACGAACCAACGGCTCATGGCGACGACGGCCAAGTGGCTCATCATGCCTTGGCCCGCGAAACGGAGCGAGAATATGACGATGGGCAGCATCCAGACCGCGAAAACGCCAGCCATTAGAAAACTGGCGACCATCAGCATCGGCAAGATGACCATGGCCAAACCGCGAATACGATATTTATCGGTCAATCCACCCGCCCAAACCATCACCGCCGCCGAAGCGCCGGTGCCGAGCGTGTAAATCCCACCCCACTCGCCGTGGGTCAGATCAAAGGTGTCACGGATTTCGCCCGCAAAGATCGAGATGAAATATGTCTGCCCAAAGCCGGACATCAGGGTCAGCATAAACCCTGCCGCAAGCCAGCGCGCATTTGTTCGAAGGAATGACAAAGAAACCATACCGCCAGTTGGGGTTAAACACCCGACCAGCGCAAGGGGTTTGTCACAGGCTTTGGGTCATCGCGACCCTAGAGAACATACCTGCTCATATCCGTTGATTTCGCCAGATCGCCGAGGTGTTTTTCAACGAATTCAGCGTTAACAGTGACGATTTCACCGGATCGATCGGGCGCCGAGAAGCTGAGCTCTTCGAACACGCGCTCCATCACGGTATAGAGCCTACGGGCACCAATGTTCTCGACACTTTCGTTGACTCCTGCCGCGATGCGGGCCAGGGCAGCGATGCCGTCATCGGTGAAACTGACGGTCACTTCCTCGGTGCCCATCAGGGCGGTGTATTGCAGGGTCAGCGCGTTGTCGGTCTCGGTCAGGATGCGCACAAAGTCCTGTTCTGTCAGGGCGCGAAGCTCAACCCGGATAGGCAGGCGGCCTTGCAGTTCAGGCAGTAGGTCCGACGGTTTGGCGATGTGGAATGCGCCGGAGGCGATAAACAGGATGTGGTCGGTTTTAACCGGCCCGTGTTTGGTGCTGACGGTCGTGCCCTCGATCAGGGGCAGCAGATCGCGCTGAACGCCCTCGCGGCTGACGTCGCCGCCGCGCGCGTCCGAGCGGGCGCAAACCTTGTCGATCTCGTCCAAAAACACGATGCCGTTTTGCTCAACCGCCTCAAGCGCGGCTTTGTTGACGGTTTCATCATCGAGAAGTTTGTCGGCTTCCTCGCCAATCAGGATTTCATAGCTTTCAGCAACCGTCAGCTTTTTCTTAACGGTGCGCCCGCCCATGGCTTTGCCGAAAATATCGCCGAGGTTCATCATACCCATCTGGCTACCGGGCTGTCCGGGGATGTCGAACATACCGCCCATCGGGTTTGACGTGTCTGAAAGCTCAAGCTCAATCACAGTGTCGTCCAGCTCGCCGGATTTCAGTTTGCGGCGGAACATGTCACGCGTAGCTTCACGGGCGTCGGTGCCTGCGATGGCCTCGATCACGCGCTCTTCGGCGGCGGCATGGGCGTTAGCTTTGACCTCGTCGCGCATGTAATCGCGGGTGGTGATAATAGCGTTGTCGACAAGGTCACGGACGATCTGCTCAACGTCGCGGCCGACATAGCCGACTTCGGTGAATTTGGTCGCCTCAACCTTTAGGAAGGGCGCTCGGGCCAGTTTCGCCAGACGACGGCTGATCTCGGTTTTGCCAACACCGGTCGGTCCGATCATCAGGATGTTCTTTGGATAAACCTCATCGCGCAGATCATCGCTAAGCTGCTTGCGGCGCCAGCGGTTGCGAAGGGCGACGGCGACAGCGCGTTTGGCATCCTTTTGGCCGATGATGAAACGGTCAAGCTCCGAGACAATCTCGCGGGGGGTTAGGTCGGTCATTCAGTGTCTTTCTGTTGATCCCAAGGGGGAAGCCGGTCTTTGCCGGGGAAATCTGGAAGGGTGCGCATGATCCGGCCGCGCCAGCGTTCCCATTTCGCGCCAAGCAAAACGAGGACAGCGCCAAGGATCATGATGATCGTAAAGGCCTGGCCTTCGATGACAGTGAACGCCAACGCAACGATGTAGCCAACACCCGAGATCAGGAAAGACCGGCGGTCGATGGCGATGGCAAAAACCGCCATGAGCAAAACGAATAGGAACACGCCGAAAAGGGCCGTGTTAGAGCCGATGTTGAACAGGGTCATGGCCACGGTGTTCACAATGGCGGGTGCGGCAATCACGTGCAGCCAGAATGCGTTCGATGCATTCAGCGTCACGCGATGCGGGTCGGACATGTCAAAGCGAAGCGCGATGAACAGCGCCACAAACCCCAAAGCAATGGTAATGACCGAGAACGGGCCTTGTGACGTCAGCAGGAAGATCTGTTCAAAACTGTCAAAGCGCACGCCGCTGACGGACGTAAACCCAAATACAGCCATGAAGACCGAAATACTGACAAGGAACAGGGCGAAGGGCACGCGGAACGCATACCAGAACCCCGCCATGGCCAGCGCGGCAATCGTTGCGCTGATCGGCATATAGGCCACGCTGTAGTTCAACATCTCGTCAATCTCGAGCGGGTCCGGGGCAAAGAATGCAGCGACGCTCAGACCAAGCCAACCGGCCGAGGATGAAAACATCAGCGCCAAGGCGATTGCAGGGGCAACCATGCGGCGGGTGCGGATGAAGTAGCGAGACAAGGCCCAGATTGCGGCCATGGCAACCAACCGGCCGATGAACTCTGCGCCGATGATCGCCGCAACGCCGGTGTATCCCGCGAACAGGATACCCAATCCGACGACGATGAAGATTTCGTTGAAACCCTTGAACAGCTCAAACGGCTCATTCAACCCGTCGATGTTTTCGCGCACGTCGCGGCGGGCCTCGGACAGAGCCAGAACAGATGCGGCTTGAGATTCTGAAATCGTGCCCGCTGACACCGCTGCGCGAAGATCGTCTTTGGTGAGACCGCGATCAGCCATTGATTGTCTCAACCGTCAGGCGTCCGTTGGTGTAAACGCAGATGTCTGCGGCAATGGCCATCGCCTCGCGGGCGATCGTTTCGGCGTCTTTGTCGCTGTCCATCATGGCGCGGGCCGCGGCGAGGGCGTAGTTGCCGCCTGAACCGATGGCCGTGACGTCATGTTCGGGCTCAAGTACGTCGCCAGCACCCGTGATGACGTAGAGATCCGTGCCGTCGCTGACAATCAGCATCGCCTCCAGTTTTTGCAGGTATTTGTCGGTGCGCCAATCCTTTGCCAACTCGACCGCAGCGCGTTGAAGCTGGCCGGGGGTGGCGGTCAGTTTTGCCTCGAGCCGCTCAAGCAGGGTAAAGGCATCGGCGGTCGATCCTGCAAAGCCACAAACGACGTCAGTGCCACCCGGCGACAAGCGACGCACCTTGCGCGCAGTGCCCTTAATCACGGTTTGGCCAAGAGAAACCTGTCCATCGCCCGCGATCACCACCTTGCCGCCTTTGCGAACGCCGATAATCGTTGTGCCGTGCCAGCCCGGAAAGTCTTTTTGTGACATGTCTGCCTCTTTTATCATTCGGTCCCAATATGGAGGGGCGACAAGCGAGGTACAAGGGGAGTGCTTGAGCGCGCAACCCTCCAAGGCTAGTCTGGAGACATGGATGAAACCCGCAAGCTGAGAATATACCTTCACCGCCAGCTTCTTGAGCAGGCGCGACAGGGCAACCATCGGTTTTTGCGTCTGGTGGACGAGGCCGTTTCATCCCGTGGGTGGGACGTGTCCTATCATCGAGACACGCCGGAGGAGCGTCTGAAATCCTCGGGCCGTCGCGGTAAGGCGTTGTTTCACATGGATGATCCCTACCATGAAGACGCCCTGACGTTTCGTTTGGCCTATTACATGCCGTTCTGGCAGATCGAAAGCTCGGCCAAGCGCTGGGAGTGGGACGTTGCATTGACCGCGTTTGACCCGCGCGAGGTTGATAAAGCCGAAGCCCGGCAGTTTTACCGGTTTTGGAGCGCCCGCCTGTTCGGCGAAGAAGCGATTGCGGGGGCCTCGAAAGAAGGGTTCGTGTATCTTCCCTTGCAAGGCAGGCTGCTTGACCACCGCTCGTTTCAGGCGACCAGCCCCGCCGAGATGGTGTTGGCGACGCTGGAGCAAGAGCCTGACCTGCCGCTCGTGCTGACTCTCCATCCGAAAGAGACCTATTCCGAGGATGAATTGACCGCACTCGACGAGATTTGCGCCGCCTATCCGCGTGTGGTCATTGGCGAGCTGGATTGGCTCAATTACCTAGCGGAATGCAACTATGTGGTGACGCAAAACTCGTCCGCAGCGATTGCAGCCATGTTCTTTCAAAAGCCGTCCGTCCTGTTTGGGCGCGTGGATTTTCACCACATTTGCGGCAATGTGTGGGAAGACGGCGTTGACGCGGCGTTTCGAAAGGTCAAAGGACAAAAGCCGAACTTCAAGGCCTATTTGAAGTGGTTTTTTCAGGACCACACGATCAACGCGGGAAAGCAAGATGTGCATGACCGCATCCTAAACAGGCTGCGGCACCATGGGTGGGACATCTAGGCGTGCAATTGACGGTTTCGCGCTGCCGCGCGAGGATATTTTTCGGTCAAAAGATGCCATGAAAAAGGCGCCCACGGAAAGCGGACGCCTGTTTGTCTGGGATTGGACGCCTTAGACCGAGTCTTCGATCCAGCTTTGCAGCGCCGCCTTGGGTGCCGCACCTGCGCGGTTTGAAATTGGCTGGCCGTCTTTAAAGATGAACAGCGCCGGAATACCGCGCACACCGAGTTCGGCAGCCGCCTGCTGGTCGTTGTCCACGTTGACTTTGGCGATTTTCACCTTGCCTTCCATCTCGGCGGCAAGCTCTTCCAATGCCGGGCCGATTTGTTTGCAAGGGCCGCACCATTCTGCCCAGAAATCAACAACAACCGGAATATCAGAATTGCGGACTTCTTCGTCAAAATTTGCGTCGGTGACTGCTACGGTGCCCATCGGTGTTCTCCTGAAAGGTAAATCGAGTTCGGACCCGAACCTATGAACCACCAGCGGGGGCGTCAAGGCGCATCACGGTTTCCAAGCGCTTTGGCGGCTAAATCTTCGGGAATTTGCATGCGTATTCCCTTGGCAGTCCACAATATTTCGGTCTCAATCACTTTATCGGGATATATCTGGGCCAAGGCATGCGCATAGGCCCCCATTTGCCTTAGAAGTCCGACGGGCGTTTCTTCGGGCGTTTCCGGCACGGCGCGATTGGATTTGAAGTCGACAGCGGTGACGGTTGTGCCGGTCACAACAAGCCGGTCGATGGTGCCGTGGATACGCTCATCCCCAAGGTCGGCGCTGATGGACACTTCCGCCAGGGTGTTCGGCGCGAAAATCGCCGCGAGGTCCGGGTGCGAGAGATTTGAAATTGCTTCGTCGATTGCGGTTTGGGACAGGCCCTCGGGCAGCGATAGTTGCGATTGGGCGACCAGGTTTTTGGCGACGGTTGGCCAGTCGGCCTGTGGGAATTTGGGCAAATGTTCGAGCAGCACATGAAGGACGCTTCCGAATGTTTTCGCCGTCTCTTCGTCCATGCCTAGGCCTGAGGGCAAAGCCTTGGCCCCGCCGAGGTCGGACGGGCTGAGGGTTTGCTTGCGACCAGCAACCGTCGGCGCATTCTGCGCAATCCAAGCGGGGAGGGTGACATCGCTGGATGAGCGTTCCGCAGTTTCGACAAGCGGTAGGTCCGACCAATCGCCTAGCGCGTAACGGAAACCTTCGCCGGTTGGGAAAACGGTTGGCTCACCGCCTGCGTGGGACATCCCTTCGGACACGACGTCATACCAGCCCTTGCTCTCGCCCTTTGTATTACCGGCACCGGCCACGATTAGCCATTTTTCGGCGCGGGTCATCGCGACGTAGAGCAGGCGCAAATGTTCGCGTTGTTGTTTGTCGAGTGCGGCGTCGCGGAGATCCACAAGGGTTTCTGGCAATTCTTCCGCGCGGGTCTTCCAGTAAACCCCGCCGTCAGTCGCCAACAGTTCATCCCGTACCGAGTTTCTGGGTGGCATCGTTTCCGGCAGGATAACAATCGGCGCCTCAAGGCCTTTGGCACCATGCACCGTCATGACGCGGATCAGATTGCCATCGTTTGTGACCTGCCGCTTAATTTCCAGCTCGTTTTCCTGCATCCAGACCAAGAACCCGGTCAGGCTGGGCGTGCTTGTGGATTCATACGCAAGCGCCTGCGCCAACAGGGCGTCAATCCCGTCTTCGGCCTCGGGGCCCAGGCGGCTTAGCAGTTTGGCACGACCACCGTGGCGGGTCAGGACGCGCTCAATAAGCTCAAACGGTCTTAGGAAATCGGTCTGGTCCCGAAGGTCGTGTAAGATGTCGAGCGTTTCGCCGTGCTTCTCGGTTTGATCGCGCAAGACCTGCCAAAGCGGCCGCTTGCCCCGCCCATGCGCAAGCGCAAACAGGTCTTGTTCAGACCAGCCAAACAGCGGCGAGCGCAGGGCAATTGCAAGGCTGAGGTCATCGTCCTGTAGCGCCAGAAATGACAGCAACGCGGCGACATCCTTGACCGCAAGCTCTCCTCCGACCTTCAGGCGGTCGGCACCCGCGATTGGCAGGTTTCGTTCTTTGCAGGCCTGAATAATCTGGTGGAACATCCCGCCAATGCGCCCCCGAACCAAAATTAGGAAATCGCCAGGTTGGATTGGGCGGCGGTGAAACACGCCCGAATTGCCGATTTCGGCGGGAATCGTCTCTTTGTTGTCAAGGAGCCGTTGGATTTCGTCGGCGATCTGCGTGGCCAATATGACTTTGTGATTGCGTTGGCCCGGTTGATCGACAGGCTTCGTCCAATCGCTGTCGTCTTCCTCATCCACCGGAGCGACCACGGGCCAGAGATCAACGCGCCCCGGCATTTTCATTTTGAACGCCTCGTGGTGCGACGGCTGACCAATGGCATCTGCGTGGCCTTCGTGGAACGTATAATCGACCATATTCAGAATGGCTGGCGACGAGCGGAAGGAAAACTGCATCGGGACTTCGTGCAGCCGCGAGTCGATGCTGGACAAGCGTTGAGAAAACTCTGCACGCATCTGGTCAAACGCATCCGGATCCGCGCCCTGAAACGAGTAAATCGACTGCTTCTTGTCGCCGACGACGAACAGGGTTCGCACCACATCCGCCCTTGCACCGACGCCGCTGGTAAATTCTTGCGCCAGTAACTCGATCACCTGCCACTGAATCGGGCTGGTGTCCTGGGCCTCGTCGACAAGAATGTGGTCGATTCCGCCGTCGAGCCTGAACAGCACCCATTGGGCAACCGCCGGATCGGTTAAAAGCTGTCGTGCCCGTCGGATAAGATCGTCGAAGTCGAGATAGCCCAAAGCCTGTTTTCGGCTGTCATAGAGACGAATAAACTGCGCCGCGAACCGTTGAAGCGCCTGTGTTTTACGCGCAGCGGTCAGGGCAATACGCTGTCGACGTCCGGTTTCGACTCGCAGCATTAGGGCGTTCAATTCGTCGATCAGATCGGGATGCGCCAGTCTAACAGGTTTGGTCGGAAAGGCGTCGATTTTCGCCGAGAAGGGGCCCGCCTGCGCCGTTTTGCCAAAAAGAAGAAGCGACTCCAGCTCAGCCACACCAGAAGGCTTGCTTAAGTCCGCCGCTTTTAAGCGGTTTCCGGCTTTTTGGTCGGCGCTGGAAGAGTCAAGCAAAAGCGGGATCAGCCGATCAAAAAGCGCATTTTCAGAGCCTAATAAGACATTTTCGGCAATAATCTCAGGCGTAAGAGATGCGTCAACGCCAAGTTCGGCGAAGGGATCCGGCGCGGCTTCCGGCGTGAGCCTGTCGCGATGCCTCAGGATCTCGGATGTCAGGGACAGGAAATCTTCGCCAGTATAAAAATGCGCCAACCCATCGACGAGCGGCTTGTGATCGCCAACGGCCATATCGTCGACGATGTCACGGCGCAGCATTGTGGCTGTACGCTCTTCGATCTCGGTAAACTGAGGGCTGACTTTCGCTTCAAGCGGAAAGCGCCGCAAAAGGCCCGAGCAGAATGAGTGAATAGTCTGTATCTTGAGACCGCCCGGAGCCTCGATCGCTTGCGCAAACAGCCGCCTTGAGCGGGCCAGAAAAGCGGCGTCAATGTCATGCTCAACACCCAATTCCAGCAGGGATAGGGTCAGTTCGTCGCTATTCTTCATGGCCCATTCGCCTAAGCGCTTGAACAATCTGTTTTGCATCTCGCTGGCGGCGGCTTTGGTGTAGGTCAGGCAGAGGATATGCTGCGGCTGTACGCCTTCAAGCAACAGGCGGGCGACGCGATCGGTGAGAACCCGCGTCTTGCCGGATCCCGCGTTGGCTTCGACCCAGGTCGAATTGTTGGGGTGCGCCGCGCGGTTTTGGGTGAGTGTTGCGTCGTTGTGGGTCATTTCGTCAACTCCACGGGATCAACACTGTCCGAAATATCCCATTCGCCAAATCGTGCAAGCTGGTCGTAGCGACCGGATTCGCCTTCTTTTTGCATCGCGCGACGCGACGAATACCCAGTGTTCGGGTCGAAATAGCGTTCAAGAAGTTCTTTCAGCCCGTCCAGGGTTTCGGACGCAGATATTTCGTCAATCGGGGCGGCGACTTCGGACGGGTTGGCATTAAGACCAATGTATTTTGCTTCGGCAACGGCACCCGCCCCGACCTTGGCAAACCCGCCCATTTCGGCCATCGCGACCTCAAGCAGCAACTGTTTGTCAAAGGCCGCCTGCATCTTCTTGGTCGGAGGCGACCCCGTTTTGTAGTCAAAGATATGCAAGCGCCCCTGATCGTCGCGATCAATTCGGTCGGCTTTGGCGGTTAGCTTGAAATCAAGCTCGGGGATTTGCAGGACGCCGTCGGATTCAAAGTCTACAGGGGTCATCGATTGTGCGCGTAGGGTGTCGCGTTCGATAAACCAATCCGCAACACGCTCGACCTTGGATCGCCAAATTGCGCGGGCGGTTGGCCACGGAGCCTTTTCTGCCAAAATCGAGTCTGTTTCAGCCAAAAGCCGCGCTTTCGCCTGCTCGGGTGTTTCGTTTACGCGGCCCTCGACAAAGGCCTCAAGGATTGCGTGTATCAATGTCCCTCGACGCGGCGCGTCCGGCTTCTGGACCAGAGGGTCCAGCGGCGAAAGGCCCAATATATCGAGCGCATAAATCGCGTAGGGGTCGCGAATAAGGGTTCGGATCGCCGTCACAGATAAACGTTTTGGACGCGCTTCAACCGGTGGTTTGGGTGAGGGGCGGGTTGCCTTGTCCGACTTTTCCGGCCGTTCCATTTCTGCCGCCATGCTCAACCATGCATTGCCGCGCGCCCGCATTGCGTCCAACGCATCGGGTCCGCCTTGTGTCTCGAGCCCGCCGAGAAGGTTAGTTAAACGGTTGATCCAGCGCGACGGCACAGTTTCCGCGTCGTCGGATTTTGCCGAACGGGTTAACCACACATCCTTGCCGGCAATTGCCTGCTGAAAATCATGGGCGGCAAGGCCAATGCGCCGTTCGGGCAGCAATAGACCCGCTTTTTGTCGCATCGCGCGGCTCATCCAGGGGTCGGGGTCGGGTCGTTCGGGCCATGTGCCTTCGTTCAATCCAGCGAGGATCACAACCTCGGCCCCCTGAACGCGGGCCTCCATTGTGCCCCAGATCAGGATCTTTGGGTGCACGGTATCCGAGTTTCGAACTTCGCCCTGCGATAAGATCTCCCCAAATAGAGACTGAAAATCATGGGCAGACAGGTCGCCACACAAACGCGCCTCCGCTTGAATGCTGGCAACAACCTTCCAAGCCTCGCGCCCCGCTTCCTTTTGCCAAACGGCTGCGGGGGCGGGGCTGTCTGTTCCGGTGGACAAGACCTCTGCCGCGTGAACAAGGGTGTCAAGCAAACCCTCAAGCGAGCCTTCGGCCATCTGGGCAAGCGGCTCAATGGCGTCGAACAGCCAGTTGACCCATGCGCTTGCCTCGGCCACCTGGTTTTCCTGCGTTTCTGCCCACGCCAACAGCGCCGCGCGCGTTGGGAAGGGTGGACCCTTCTTGCGCAGCGATACTTCAACTTTCTGAGTCCATAGCTGATGCAAACCCCGTTCATCTGCATGGGTTAGCGGGTGCTTCAGAAGGGTTAACAACGCCTCGGAGGTCAGTTTTTGGCCAAAAAGCGCAGCGATATGTCTTAGAAATCGACCCGATGGCGTCAATTGCAACGGGCTGCCGGCGGAATCGTCTGGCACAATTCCCCACCGTTGCAGCGCGGCGGTGACTTGGCGGGTCAGAACGCGGTCGGGTGAAATCAACGCGGCGGTCTGGTCCTCCTCGGCGGCTTGCCTAAGCCTTAAAGCGATGGCCAGGGCCTCGGTGCGGGGCGACGGGGCTTCGAGTAGGGTCAGGCCGCTGCATGCTTGCGCAACATCGCCCAGCTTAGGGCCATCGCGCAGCCATTGATCGGTGACGGGCGCGGGGCGAAGCGCGAGAGAGACCAGCGCGTTTCGTTCGGGGTTGGCGGGCGGAATGCTGGCCCATGGCTGAACACCTGATACACCCGCGCCCAGCAGCTTGCGAAAACGAAATTGCGGATGATCCTCGGCGGTCATCGCATCGGACAGATCGTCCCAACAGTCGCGCGGCATCGCAAAGTCAAATCCGGGCAGGATGACAGCGCCTTGGGGTGCGTTCGCGACCATTTCCATGAACCTTGCAGTGGTCCCCCGAGAGCCGGTTGAGCCTGCAATTATGATCGGGTGAATGGGTGGATGTTCGACCCAATTCCTGCCCAATTCCTCGATAACGCGTCTTTGCCGTGCTTCGTTGTCGGGCGCATGGTCGGTGTCGCCAAAAAAGCCCTGCACGATGCCGATGAATTTCAGCGCCCGTTCCCAATGACCCGATTGATCCGTAATATCCAGATTGCGAATGACGCTTGGGGGGACGCCTTCGCCCTGCATTTCTTCGGTCAACTTCATCAGACTGTCGGCAAGGTCAAACAAGCTGGACCGAGGCGCAAGGTCTGGTTGCGACTCAAGCAACCCCGAGATCAGTTGGATCAATTCCAGCCGTCGCCGCAGCGGAGGGACGGCCTGAGGGATGTGAATCGCAGTCGGGTCTTTACCCAGATCGGTGATGAGTTTGATCTTAGGTAGAAAACCGGGTTGGTTCTCGTCAAAAAGATCGCGGATGCGACGCGCCATCCGGCGGGTGTTCACGTAGAGATCAACCTGCGCCATAGCCTCGGGCGGATGACCGGCGAGGTGATCCCGCAGACCTTCGACAACCGAGCTTGCAAAGTCTGCGCCCGGGGCGACGCCGAAATATCTGGGGGATGACGAGGGTTCAAACATCGAACATAGCCTTTAGAAAATCCCAGCGGGGATCGCTCCAGCGCGCGTCGATCACGCGTTGCTGGGTCATTTCGGTTGTGGAAAACCCTAGTGTTAGAGCAGATTCTGGCCGTAAATCCCCCAAGCGATCCGGCCATTCGATCAAGCACAGTGCATCCGAAAACGCATCAATCAGGCCCAGCTCGAAAACCTCATCAGGGTGTGACAGGCGGTAAAGGTCGCTGTGCCAAATCTCAAAGCCCGGGCCTTCGTAGGTCTGCACGAGGGTAAAGGTTGGCGAGGGCACATCCTCGGTGTCACCGATCAAGCCCTGGATAAGATTGCGCGCAAAATGGGTCTTGCCGCCGCCGATTTGACCCTCAAACAACAGGGTATCGCCAGCGCGCAATTTGGGTGCAATTGACCGCGCGAGTTGGGCAGTTTCTTCGGGCGAATGAGAGGTTAGGGGCAGGGTTTGGACCATGCCCCATGATTACGCGTCGAGGGGCGCGGGGCAAGTCGATAAGCGCTGGGGTTCGGTTGGTTTATCGGGCGGAGTGATGGGCTCAAATGCGACGGCCCTTGCGCCTAAGGCCAATGAAAAGACGCGGTATTGATAGTGGCTTTGGTCCGATGTTTTGAGTGTCCCGGACACCTCTGTCTGGGGCTTTGATTGCAGCAAAGCGGTTTCAATTCTCGCCAAAGCGTCGTGGGACATGGTGCGTGCTGACCAAGACCGAACGGCATCGGTCACGGAAACAGGGGAAACTTGTGTTGCCGGGTCATTGCCCCAAAGAGCCTGATAGGCGCGATTGACCGACAGGATTTCTCCTCGAGACGTAAACACAGCCAGCGCCTGAGGCAGCCCGTCGAGAAGGGTGTGGTTGATTTCAAGCTCTTTGACGAAGTTGCGGGTCAACGAAAGTTGGTCGGTCACATCTTCAAACAAAAAGGCGATGGCACCATCCGGATGCGGTCGGCCCAATACGCGGTAGCTTAACCCGTTTGGCAGGCTCCAAAGCTCAGAGAATGTGCCCTCGGCGGCAGCGTTCGACAAAGTGCTCAGCTTGTCGCGCCATTCGGTGTAATCACGCGGTTCCGGCATCATTCGAGAGTCGCGCAGCCAATCGAAAAACGATGTAAGAGACGGTTTGGCGGTCAAAAACTCGGCTGAGATATGTGTTAGTTCGATCAGGGCCGGATTGAACAACACCAACTGTTGTTTGCGATCAAATATCGCGAGGCCGGTTCCAAGTTGCGCGAAGGTCTTTGTGAGAGTCTGAACAAAGCCGCGCTGCGCCTGTTCGGCCCGAACGAGTTTCGTGACATCGGCGGCGTAAAAGCTGCGATGGGTCGCGGACTCGGTCATCGAAACCTCGTACCAGCATTCGCCCAGTTCAGATTGGTCAGGAAGTCGATAGCGCATGGGACCTTCGGATCGAAGGCGGTCATACTGAAGCTCAAACAGCGGCGTTTCGTCGTTGGAAGCGAGATAGGTTTCTCTCAGGTCACGATATTGGGTATTGCGCCAAATCTCGCGTCCGTCGTTGTCTTGCACCCAGACTGGTAAGGGCGCGTCTTGGGCACAGCCTGTGACGGCCAAATTTTGGTGATGTTCTCGAAAAGCCAAATGATGAGCGACGCCAGAGCGATCATTGTCGTGTTGCGACAGTGTGATCTTGAGGCGCGGTCCGAAGGGTTTCAGCTCAAGACGCGCCATGTCGTTGGCATAGCCTGATCGCAGTTCAACCGGTGCGAAACTTTGGCATTCTGCAAAAGTCGAGGGCAACCGCGGGAAGCGAAAGGCGAAGGCTTTGTGAAAGTCCTCCCACTGCAAACTGTCGCCGTCCTGCGGGCCGAGGGTCAGGCGCGCCAGAGGGGTTTCGTCGATGATCTGGCCGTTTTCAGCAAGAAAGACAATGCCCGCCACCTCGGGTCCGAGCCCGCGGGCTTGCCGCCTTTGGCGCAGGAAAAGGAAAGCGACTAGAAGCCCGATTGCGATCAACAATGCTGGAACAACGAAATACAGATTTTGCGCGTCGAAAAATGTCATGGGCCGCCCTGAAAATGGGATCAGCGTTGAATCAAAAGCGTTAAATTATTCTTAACGAAAGCCCGCGTGGCCTTCGTTTTTCTTCATATTTCAATCGGTTGGTTGAACCCGCTTTGTATCGCGTTCGGGCCATTTCGCGCGTCGATGTCCTCGCGCTTCCAAACGACGTTGACAATTGCGCCTTTACGCTCGTCGGCGCTTTCGCGGGAATACTCGTCCCGCCCGTTGAAAAAGCTCAACTCAGCCCCGGATCGTTCCAGCAACGTCTTGGCGATGAACAGGCCAAGCCCCATGCCTTCGTATCCCGGACGCGAGATCTTTTCGCGTTGCGTCGTGCGGCGGCGCATGAAGGGATCGCCCATGCGACCGATCATATCCGAAGGAAACCCGCGACCGTCGTCTGTTATGCGAATGTTGATGATGTCACCGGACCATGAGACCTCGACCCAAATGCGCTTATTGGCGAAATCGACGGCGTTCTGGACAAGGTTCCGCAAGCCGTGAACGATTTCCGGTCGGCGCAGAATTGAGGGCATACGGGGGTTTTCGCCCTCGATCGGGTGTTCCTCAAAAGTGACCTCGACCCCGCGATCCAAATGCGGCTCGGCGGCGTCGCGAACCACGCTGGTCAAAGGGGCTTGGCGCACGTGCAAATCGTCTTTGCCAGCGCGACCCATCGAGCGAAGAATATCGCGACACCGATCGGCCTGTTCGCGGATCAACTGGGCGTCCTCTTGCAGGTCGGGGCGGTCTTCCAGTTCTTCCACAAGCTCGCCACTGGTCAGTTTGATCGTCGCCAAAGGGGTGCCCAGTTCATGCGCAGCGGCTGCAACAACGCCGCCAAGATCGGTCAATTGCTGTTCGCGCGACAGGGCCATTTGCGTCGCCTGAAGCGCCTCGGACATTGAGTTCATTTCCTGCGTCACCCGGCGCGCGTAGATCGATATGAATATGACGCCAATGCCGATTGCGACCCATGTACCGAACAAGAAAACGTCCGGAACCATCAGAACGAGACCGTCGTTGGTTTTAAGCACGAGGTGATAGTTCATCAAAACGGTTGCCGATATGATCGACGTACCGCCAAGGATGAGTGTTGAGCGCAGCGTCAGGATCGAAGAGGCAACCGTGACGGGTGCCAGCAGCAGCAACGCAAAGGGGTTGTGAAGGCCGCCGGTCAGAAACAGCAGGAAAGACAGCTGGATAAGGTCGAACATCATCGTCAGAAGGTTTTCGCGCTCGGTCAGGCGTTTGTTTTCAGGCAATACAAACATGGCGACCAAATTGCCGACGACCGACACGCCAATCACCAGATAAGTCAATCCGAGCTCCAACTCGAGATTATAGAGCCTTTGAGCGACCGTTATGGCGGCAACCTGGCCGACGATGGCCATCCATCTCAGGGCGGTCAGGGTGCGCAGTCGAATCCAGTTTCCCCGAAGGTGACCCTGAAGCGGGCTAATCATGGTTTCAGACATTTCGACCTCAAAGACTTGCGACAAGCTGAGACATTGATAGTTGGGCTTTGTAGCGCAATCAACGCATTGACCCGATAAGGAGCCTGCAATGAACAAAATGACCATCTATGCCGTTGTGACGGGGGTGACGACGCTGGCCGTCGTTGTGGGTCTCATTGTTTACAAGATGTCGGTGCCTACGACGGACGACCGGTTTGCCCAGTGCCGAAACAGTGTAATTGCAGGTGGGACAAGCCAGATCGGCGGTCCTTTTACGCTTGTCGATGAAAACGGGACGACTGTGACCGATCAGGACGTGCTGACAAAACCGAGCCTGATTTACTTTGGCTATACCTATTGCCCCGATGTCTGCCCGCTTGATTCTGCACGCAATGCCGAGGCGGTCTCGATCCTGGATGAGCGCGGCTATGACGTGACGCCTGTGTTTATTTCAATCGACCCCGAGCGGGATACACCCGAAATTCTGAAGGATTTTACCGACTACCTGCATCCGCGCATGGTTGGGCTGACCGGATCGCTTGAACAGGTCAAAGCGGCAAGCCAAGCGTACCGGACCTATTTTCGCAAACAAGAGGGTGATCCCGAGTATTACCTGATGGATCATACAACCTTTAGCTATTTGACCTTGCCCGATGTCGGGTTTGTCGAATTTTTTCGCCGTGATGTGTCACCGGATTCGCTGGCCGATCAAATGGCGTGCTTCATCGACGCGCTATAACGACCCTCGAAGACCACATGCGTTTGACGCCAAGAACGCTTGGGGATAAGTAGCTTATAGGTTGTCGCTCTGGAGGAACTGGAATGGTTGATGCATCGCTGGAAATTGGCGAAGACAAATCGCTTCTGCTGGTTGATGATGATGAACCGTTTCTCAAACGCCTAGCCAAAGCAATGGAGAAGCGCGGGTTCGAGGTTGAGATCGCGGGATCCGTCGCTGCCGGCAAAGCCATCGCAACAGCCCGGCCGCCCGCATATGCCGTCGTGGACTTACGACTTGAGGACGGCAACGGATTGGATGTGGTTGAGGTTCTGCGGGACAAGCGACCCGACAGCAGGGTTGTCGTCTTGACGGGCTACGGCGCCATCGCGACAGCAGTTGCTGCGGTTAAAATTGGCGCGACCGATTATTTGTCTAAGCCGGCGGATGCCTCGGACGTTATGAACGCGCTTTTGGCCTCTGAGGACGAGTTGCCGCCGCCGCCGGAAAACCCGATGTCGGCTGACCGCGTGCGCTGGGAGCATATTCAGCGAGTTTACGAGTTGTGTGATCGCAATGTCTCGGAAACCGCGCGTCGGTTGAATATGCATCGCCGCACGTTGCAGCGCATTTTGGCAAAACGCAGCCCGCGTTGATCTGAATGGGCGCCTGTCGGCGCGCTTGATGTCTCGCTTGCGGGCCGTTGGCCCTAAGCTCGGGTACGCCTCTGGCGGGGATATTTTGGGTCAAAAGAAATTCAGAGCGCGTCGAGTAATTCTTCGTGGCGGGCGGTGTATGCCTCACGCGCCTCGACGGGGGGTCTTAGGTGGATGTTCAGACCCTTGATGAGATTGGGATCAGGCTTACCAAAGAACTTGTTGGCTTCGGCTTCCTCAAAACCGGCGATCTGGGTCGCCTCCATCCAGGCCGAGATTTTGTCGGCCTTTTTGATTTGCTTTTTTATTATCGCTGGGATTGCCGCGGGCAGGCCGAAGCGAATGTGGATCACGGCGGCGAGGCGCTTGTCGAGGGCATCGTAGTCTGGCCCAACCGCGGATTTAACGGGCGAGATCATGTCACCGATCACATATTCCGGCGCATCGTGCAGCAAAGCGGCAAGCCGCCACTTCACCGGCGCTTTGGGATTCATGCGTGTGAACAACGTTTCGACAAGCAATGAGTGTTCGGCCACCGAGTAAGCAAAATCGCCCAGGGTTTGCCCATTCCAGCGCGCCACAAAGCTGAGACCGTGGGCGATGTCTTCGATCTCAATATCCATTGGCGTGGGATCGAGAAGGTCTAGTCGGCGACCGGAAAGCATCTTTTGCCAAGCGCGGGGAGGGGTGGGCATCGTTCATCCTGTTCGTATTTTGTTCTCTTTTATGTGATTCGACGGACCGAGTAAATTCCCGATCAGATTCGACCATTGTTTTAGGGGGGCGATTTGCGCTATTCCTCGCCCTTGACGCGGGGTGGCCCGCAAGAGAAATGCGACGAAGGAAGTTCCGATGCCTTATTACCGTTCCCGCCGTTCAACTCATGGCCGCAACATGGCAGGGGCCCGTGGTCTTTGGCGTGCAACGGGCATGACCGATGGTGATTTTGGCAAGCCGATTATTGCCGTGGTCAACAGCTTTACCCAATTTGTACCCGGCCACGTGCATCTGAAAGACCTCGGTCAGATGGTTGCGCGCGAGATCGAAGCGGCTGGTGGTGTCGCGAAAGAATTTAACACGATTGCTGTGGATGACGGGATCGCCATGGGTCACGACGGGATGCTCTATTCGCTGCCCTCGCGCGAAATTATTGCCGATAGCGTTGAATATATGGTCAATGCTCATTGCGCGGATGCGATGGTGTGTATTTCGAATTGCGATAAGATCACGCCGGGCATGTTGATGGCCGCAATGCGGTTGAACATTCCCGTTGTGTTCGTCTCTGGCGGCCCGATGGAGGCCGGTAAAGTCACGATCAACGACATTGAACAGGCGGTTGATCTGGTTGATGCGATGGTTGTTGCCGCCGACGATAACTACACGGACGATCAGGTTCAGGCGATTGAAGAAGCAGCCTGCCCAACATGTGGTTCTTGCTCGGGCATGTTCACTGCGAACTCGATGAACTGCTTGGCCGAGGCGTTGGGTCTGGCTTTACCGGGCAATGGCTCGATGCTTGCGACGCATGCTGACCGGAAAGAGCTGTTCCTTGAGGCTGGCCGCCGGATCGTTGACATCACCAAGCGCCACTATGAGGGCGAGGAAAAGGGCCTTCTTCCGCGCGAGATCGCGTCCTTTAAGGCGTTCGAAAACGCCATGTCGCTGGATATTGCAATGGGCGGATCGACCAACACCGTCTTGCACCTTTTGGCGATCGCCTATGAGGGCAAGGTTGATTTCACGATGGAGGATATGGATCGTCTGTCGCGTCAGGTTCCGTGTCTATCCAAGGTCGCGCCCGCCAAGGCGGACGTTCATATGGAGGACGTTCACCGCGCTGGCGGAATCATGGGAATTCTGGGCGAATTGTATCGTGGTGGATTGCTGCACGGCGACGTGCCGACGGTTCATGCGGACACGATGGCCGATGCGATTGCCAAATGGGACGTTGTCACGACCAACGATGAAGGCGTCGACAAGTTTTATCGCGCGGCCCCGGGCGGGGTGCGGACAACGCAAGCGTTTTCAACTGAAAACCGCTACAAGGCTTTGGATAAGGATCGCGTTGGTGGCGTGATCCGCAACGTGGAAAACGCGTTCTCAAAGGACGGCGGATTGGCCGTGCTATTTGGCAATATCGCCGAACACGGTTGCATCGTGAAAACGGCTGGCGTGGATGACTCGATCCTGAAATTCAACGGCGCGGCAATTGTGTTTGAAAGCCAGGACGACGCTGTGAACGGCATCCTGACGAACAAAGTGGCTGAGGGCGACGTTGTGGTCATTCGATACGAGGGGCCTCAGGGTGGACCGGGCATGCAGGAGATGCTGTATCCGACAAGCTATTTGAAATCCAAGGGTCTGGGGAAGGCCTGTGCGTTGTTGACGGACGGGCGTTTCTCGGGCGGCACATCAGGGTTGTCCATCGGTCACGTCTCACCAGAAGCCTCAGAAGGCGGTCTGATTGGGCTTGTTGAAACCGGCGACACCATTGAGATCGATATTCCAAACCGGACGATCAACCTTGCCGTGGATGAAACAACCCTGACCGCACGCCGCGAATCCAAAGGGGCTTTGCCTTGGGGTCCAGCCGAACCGCGTCCGCGGGCGGTTTCCAGTGCACTAAAGGCCTATGCGATGCTTGCGTCATCAGCCGCCAAGGGTGCGGTTCGAATTTTGCCAGAATAGGCGAGGGGGGCAATTGGCCCCCTTTTTACAAAATATACAGAAAATAGAGAACCAGCAGCACCGCGACTGGAATTGCCAGCCAATTGCGGGCGGGCGCACGGGACTCACAATAGTCGCACCGAAAGTGGCCTATTCGCATCTTGCGTTTGCATGATGTGCAGTGAAATACGCGCATTTTCTTTATTCCTACAGCGATTGGTCCGGTCATTTTCCCTCGGATCCTTTTCAGATTACCCGATAATTAGAAAACGATCTTGGAATTTTCGTGACATTTTAATGATCTGTTAAACAGTCAAAATTCGTAGTCCGGAAATCCCTACCTTTTTTGCGGTATCGCGGCGACGCGACGCAATCATTGTCGCGGGCGCGTGTCGGTGATAACAGGGCGCGGAAATCGAGATTTAAGGACATTGGCATATGACCACTGACTACGTTGTAAAAGACATTTCGCTGGCCGAGTTTGGCCGTAAAGAGCTGGACATTGCAGAAACGGAAATGCCTGGCCTTATGTCGCTTCGGACTGAGTTTGGCGAGAGCAAGCCTTTGAAGGGTGCGCGGATCGTTGGGTCTTTGCACATGACCATTCAGACGGCGGTTCTGATCGAAACGCTGGTTGAGCTTGGTGCGGATGTGCGTTGGGCATCGTGCAACATCTTCTCGACCCAAGACCACGCAGCGGCAGCGATTGCGGCAGGTGGAACGCCGGTATTTGCGGTCAAGGGCCAGACATTGGTTGAGCATTGGGATTATCTCGATCAGTCGTTCATGTTCCCCGAAGGCGCAAATCTAATTCTCGACGACGGTGGCGATGCAACGCTTTATGTCCTGCTCGGCGCACGCGTCGAAGCGGGTGAGACGAACCTGATCGAAATTGCGACTTCGGAAGAAGAAGAAGCGATCTTTGCGCAGATTAAAAAGCGTATGGCCGCATCTCCGGGCTGGTTCACCAAAACACGCGATGCGATCCTCGGCGTGTCTGAAGAAACAACAACCGGCGTTCACCGTCTTTATGAACTCCAGCGCGATGGCCAACTTCCGTTCCCAGCGATCAACGTGAACGACAGCGTCACCAAGTCGAAATTCGACAACAAGTACGGCTGTAAAGAAAGCCTCGTCGACGGCATCCGCCGCGCGACTGACACGATGATGGCTGGTAAAGTTGCCGTCGTCTGTGGTTACGGCGACGTGGGCAAAGGCTCGGCGGCATCGCTGAGCGGTGCGGGTGCCCGTGTAAAAGTCACGGAAATCGACCCTATTTGCGCCCTACAAGCAGCAATGGATGGGTTCGAAGTTGTGCGTCTTGAGGATGTTGTAGACTCGGCGGACATCTTCATCACCACGACTGGCAACAAAGACGTTATCCGCATCGAGCACATGCGCGAGATGAAGGACATGGCGATCGTTGGCAACATCGGTCACTTCGACAATGAAATTCAGGTCGCAAGCCTGAAGAACCACAAATGGACCAACATCAAGGATCAGGTGGACATGATTACGATGCCAAACGGCAACCGTATGATCCTCTTGTCCGAAGGCCGCTTGCTGAACCTCGGCAATGCCACGGGTCACCCGTCGTTCGTGATGTCGGCGTCCTTCACCAATCAGGTGTTGGCGCAAATCGAACTTTGGCTACGTGGAGATGAATACAAGAACGAAGTCTACATCCTGCCCAAGCACCTCGACGAGAAAGTCGCGCGTTTGCATCTCGAGCGTATTGGGGTGAAGCTGTCGAGCCTCAGCAAAGAGCAGGCGGACTATATCGGTGTGGGCACCGAGGGTCCGTTCAAGCCAGAGCATTATCGGTATTAATTCAAGTTTGAATTAGCATTTAGGGGTCCAGCGAAAGCGCTGGGCCCCTATTTATGCCACCAGTTTCGACACAAACCCCTCGCGGATCACTTCGGTGTCATAGGCCTTGCGGCCAAAGACTTCGCGCACCATTGGTTCCCAGTATTCTAGTGGTTTAGAGACGAAATCAGGGTCAAAACTTGATTGATCCCACCGTTCGCAGAACTCAGCGCAACTGTCGAAACAAGGGTGAGCCTTGAAGACGTCGCGCGCGTTTTCGTCCCAGCCATAGTGGCGGGCATAATAGAGCGACTGAAAAATCCCGTGGTGTTCGATGCACCAAGCGACGTCCCAGCGCACGAAGGGCCGCACGACCTCTGCCGAGAAACGGTCGTGGTTCTGTGGGGCCAGCCCGTCGCCTATGTCGTGCAACAAGGCTCCGACGATCCAGTCGATGTCGGCGCCATCGGCCTCGGCGCGGGTGGCCGCTTGCAGGCCATGTTCAAGCCGGGTGATCGGATAGCCCTCAAGTGTCGAGTCCCCGTGGCTGCGCAACTCAGAAAGGACACGATCCGCTGTCAGGGCGTGAAACGGTTTCTCCAACTCGGCCAGCAGCAAATAGTCCTCTTTGGTGCCGTCCTTCATCTGTGTGAAACTGACTGTTTTGCTGTCTGACATGGCTGCCCCCTGTATTTTCGGTGATGTTACGCCACGATCAACCATGCTCGCTAGCTTGAATGCGACGTCGGGAGTTGCGAATTTGGGCGAATTGCTTCAAAATAGACCCTATTCCAGCCGAAAGCCGGACATTGGGGGGGGTATTATGGGGCGTCGCCAGGACCTGATTGATCTTTATGCAAGAGACCTTGTCGAAAAGTGCAGGATGGAGCCTGACCTGACGCTTCTCGTGAAAGTGGCGATTGGGTGCGGACCCGCGATTTACGACCCGGACGGGGCTTTGATCGCGGCGAAAGACCCCGAAGAAATCGACAATATCAAAAGAAACCTGCTTATTCGAAAGCTCGCCCTGCGCGACGGACCAGAGCTGTCAGCGGCGATTCAGGCCGTCATAGACACTTATGGGCGTTCGGAACCGCGAAAATATCGCGCGGTTGTCTATTACATGCTGGTGAAACACTTCGGACGCGAAAAGCAGTACGGCTAGTCGTTTTGCGCGTGTCAGGGTTCGGTCGCTAAGCCACCGAACCCCAAAGCCTTAAACGACAGTTAACAACAGCCCGATAACGCCACAGCCGAATACGGCGTAACCGCTATCGATCAGGGTCAGCTTGAACGGCCGGTCGCCATAGGCATTGTTAATCATGATCCAGGGTGAAATGAAGAAAAGGCCGATACCCAGACCCGAAAGCAGGCCTTTTGAGACGTCAACAATCCCCGCCATCGAGAATATGTGACGCATCATGCCCGCCACAACGATCATCGCGATGGCAGAGAGGACAAAGGGCAACGGGCTGCTGTTTTTTGGACGCCCGTTTTCGTCGACCTCGATCTTTGCCGCCGCAACCCAAGGCTTGGCCAGCGCCATGTACCAAGCTGCGCCGAAGATCCAGCTACCTGCTGCCGCAATCAATACTGAAACTATACTCATTTTCCCCTCCCTAAAAATTGGATGGGAAAATCATGCATCGCAAAAGCGTGTTTTGGCTAGAGAGAAATGCCGCCAAGGTCGCAAATGATCTGCCATTCAGTCTCGGATACAGGCTGAACGGACAATCTAGAGTTCTTGACGAGAACCATGTCGACAAGGCCTTCGGTCGTCTTGATGAGGTCGAGCGACACAGGGTTTGGCGCATCGCAGACGGCTTTGATATCGACGCATTCCCAACGATCGTCGTCTGTTGTGCTGTCAGGGTGTGCCTGTGCGATGACCTCGACAACGCCGACAACCGATTTTTCTTTCTGCGAGTGGTAGAAAAACCCAAGGTCCCCGCGCTTCATTTCTCGCATAAAGTTTCGGGCTTGATAGTTGCGCACGCCGTCCCATTCCTCGCCCGCGTCACCCTTAGCTTTCTGGTCGTCCCAGCCCCAGGTCGACGGTTCAGATTTGAACAGCCAGTAGCGCATCAGCCGATAACCTTGTTCCAGATGATGAGGTCGACCGATTTGAACAAACCCGCCTTTGCATAGGGGTCTTTGTCAGCCCACGATTGCGCCGCGGCCATGTCCGCTACATCGAGGATGATGAGAGAGCCGCACATGTCGCCCTTGTCGTCGAGCATCGGGCCTGCCTGCGAGACCACGCCAGTTTCAGCGATATAGGCCAAGTGCGCGTCGCGGTTTGCCTTGCGGGTTTCCAGGGCGTCAGCCTTGTCGTGGGCGATAAGGGCGATCAGCATGGTTATTCCTCTTTCAAAGGGCGGGACAAAAGCGATTTCAGTGCATCCTGCACCGATATTGAGCCGGTTGCCAAGGCGGCAACAGCATTTGTGATGGGCATTTCGACGCCGATTTCAGCCGCCAGTGCCGAGGCCGCTTTTGCGGTTGCGGCGCCCTCAACCGTCACAGACGGGTCAAAACCCTCGTTTCGACCCAAACTAAGCCCAAAACGGTAGTTTCGTGAGGTATCCGAGGTGCAGGTCAGCGAGAGATCCCCGAAACCTGACAGGCCCGCCAATGTGTCGGACCGCGCCCCGAGCTTTTCGGCCATGCGAACCATTTCAGCATAGCCGCGCGTCATAAGCGCAGCGCGGGCGCTCTCGCCGAGATGCGCCCCCATGACAGCGCCGCATGCAATCGCGACGACGTTCTTCAGTGCGCCGCCAAGCTCAGCGCCGATGACGTCGGTTGTGCGATATAGGCGAATGTTGGGCGTTGTTAGAGACTGTTGTAGCGCCCTCCCCTTGGTTTCATCGGCGCAGGCCAACGTCAGGGCCGTCGGCATTCCACGGGCAATATCAATCGCAAAACTCGGGCCGGTTAAAACCGCGACGGTGCTTTTTGGGCAAGACTCTTGCAGGATCACAGATGGACCGACCTGCCGCGCCAGATCTATGCCCTTGCAGCAAGCGACCAGATTTTTGCCGTCAAGCAGATCGCGATGACTGGCCACAAAGGGACCAAGTTGCTGCATCGGGATTGCCAGCAAAACAGTCTCTGTTTCAGCCAAAAACCCAACATCAGAGGTCAAATCCAAACTGGCGGGCAGGGGGATCCCGGGCAGTCGTTTCGCGTTTTCGCCCGTGGCTTGCATTTGCGCGACGTGATCGGGTTGGCGGCCCCAAAGGGTAATCTTCTGCCCCGTTGAGACCAACGAAATGGCAAGGCCAGTCCCAAATGCGCCTGCGCCGACGACTCCTATAGTCATGCCTTTGCCCCCTTTTTCCCGCTACCGATCAGGGCGGGGCTGAGTTTATCGAGTGGCCACCGGGGACGCGCCGAAAGTGTCAGGTCGTCGGCCTCACCCAGCGAGAAACGCTCAATACCGGCATAGGCAATCATCGCCGCGTTGTCCGTGCACAACGCAAGAGGAGGCGCCGAGAATGCAGCGCCACTCTCAGCGCAAACATCCAATAAAGCCCTTCTTAGTGACTGGTTTGCCGCGACGCCCCCCGCGACGGCCAACGAAAGGGGGGCGGATGTTTCCTCGGCCAGAACGGCCAGTGCCCGGCGGGTTTTCTCGGCCAGAACGTCGGCCACAGCCGCTTGGAAGCTGGCGCAAATGTCTGCGCGTTCCTGCGTTGGAAGACCATCATTGGCGGCGATCACTTGATCGCGGGTGCGAAGGACAGCCGTCTTTAACCCTGAGAAGGACATATCACAGCCTGGCCGGTCCAAAAGCGGTCTGGGAAGCCGAAAGCGCTTGGGGTCACCCGAAGTTGCGCATTTCTCAACACTCGGCCCGCCGGGTTGGGGTAGGGCAAGCAGTCGCGCGACTTTGTCGAATGCCTCGCCCGGGGCGTCGTCGATGGTTCCGCCCAGTCGCTTGTAGTCTGTCGGTCCCTTGACCAACAGGAATTGGCAATGCCCGCCCGAGACAAGCAGCATCAAATAGGGAAACGCCATGCCGTCGGTCAAACGTGGGGTCAGCGCATGGCCAGCAAGGTGATTGATGCCGATCATCGGAATGCCACTGCCCGCCGACAGACCCTTGGCCAGCATAACACCGGACAAAACACCGCCGATCAGGCCTGGGCCAGAGGTTACAGCGATGGCATCAGCGTCCCTGAGACCGATGCCTGCGGTCTCTAAAGCCTCGGCCACGCAGGTATCCAGTTTCTCGGCATGGGCGCGCGCGGCGATTTCAGGCACGACGCCCCCGAAGGGTGCATGTAGTGCGGATTGACCGGCGATGATCGACGACCGGACTGTCGCTTTGCCTGGTGTGCCCTCGACAATTGCGGCTGCGGTATCATCGCAACTGCTTTCGATTCCGAGGATGGTCAGTGGTTTGGTCATATGTGCTGCATTGTCAGAGTTGCCTAAGGCAGGTAGCACTAGAGGTATCATTGCACAATCCCGGTGACCCATGAGAGACCCCCGCCCTATACTTTTGCTCACCCGTCCTTTGGACGGCTCGCAGAGGTTTGCCAAAGCGGTTGAGGAACGCTTTGGGACGGCGATTGAGGTGGTGATTGCCCCGCTTCACGCGATTGAGTGGATGGACGACAGGCCGATTACAGGCGACGTTCGCGCGCTGATATTCACCTCGCAGAATGGTGTTTTGGGCTGGAACAGAGCCTATCCCAAGTTTGAGGGTGTGGCGTATTGTGTCGGGCCTCAGACGACTGCATTGGCCGCTCGGTTTGGATTTGATGCGATCGATTGCGGTGGCGACGCCAGGGCAGTTATCGACACTGTTTCAGCTAAAAACCCCGCAGGGACCGTGATACACGTGAGAGGCCTCCATGGGAGCGGGGATATAGCGGACCACCTCAGGGACAAGGGCGTGACCTGCGAAGAACGGATCGTCTATCGACAGGCCGAGATCTCTCCGCCCCCTGAGTTTACAATGGCGTTTCAATCGGATCGCCCCGTTCTTGCGCCTCTGTTCTCGCCTAGAAGTGCCGCATTATTTTGTGAACACCTTCCCGACGGTGCGACACCATGGCTGGCAGTAATTAGCCCAAACGCTGCTGAACGGGTTGACCTTATGCTGCGGCGCAGGATGATGGTGGCAGAGGCCCCCAATGTCGGGGCGATGTTGGAATTGGTTAATGAGTTTTTGAATGGGTCAGGTCAGGTTGTGACGGACGTCCGTCATACCTAGATAGATTGGGTCATCGGGCGTAATCGCGGGGAGAAGTATTGCTTGTCGGACATTGAGAATGAAAAATCCGCTGCCGAGGCTGATGCGTCAACGGAAGCCGGGCAGGCCGAAGACGCTGTCGTGGTTGAGGTCGAGAGCGAAGATCTCGCACCGGTCGAAGACGTTGCGCCGATTGAGGAAACCGCCCCTGACGTTTCTGAGGCGACACCCCCGTCCAAGTCTTTGGGATTGATATCGCTCATTGCGGGCGGTGTTGTTGCGGGCGCGATAGGCTTTGGCGCGGCGACATATTTGAATTTTGGCGGCAACACTCAAACCGAGGCTTTGGTTGCGGATTTGAGCGCCCGATTAGACGCCCAAGCCCAACAATTCGATGCGCTCCAAGCCGAGGTTTCGCGCGTCGAAGGCTTGGCAGACACCAGCGCCTTAGCCGAGCAAATTCAGGCGATTTCAGCGGAACTAGGGTCGCAACCCGCCCGTGTTTCGCCCGCCGAGATTGAGGCGCTTGCGGCTGGCATGACCGCATTAGAGGCGCGCTTGTTGGATGTTGAAAAACGCCCGATGTCCGAGTCGTTGCCCGCTGACGCGATTGCCGCCTATGAGGCAGAAATGAACGGATTGCGCGAGTCGATTGCCAAACAGCGTGCTGACATTGAAGCCATGGCGGCAGAAGCCCGCGAAATGGAAGCCCGGGCGCGGGCCGAAACGATAAAAAGCGAAGGTACAAATTGGCTGACGGACATCAGCGTCGCGATTGCGAGCGGACAACCGTTTGTCGCGCCGGTCGAGGCGCTCGGTTCAGAGGGCATCGAGGTTCCTGATGCATTGCGGCTTGCAGCACAGGATGGCGTTCCAACACTGGCCGAGTTGGCCGATACATTCCCAGATTCGGCGCGTGCGGCACTGGCCGCCATCCGATCCGCTGAAACAGACGGTAGCGGGGCGGGCGGCATTATGACCTTCCTTCAAAACCAACTGGGCGTACGCTCGGTTTCGCCCCGTGACGGCGCAAGCGCGGACGCTATTCTTTCCCGCGCCGAGGCCTCGGTGAAAGCGGGTGAAGTTGTCCAAGCCTTGGCTGAAATCAACGCTTTGCCCGAGATCGGCCTGTTTACAATGGCCGACTGGGTCGCACAAGCGCATGAGCGGATCGCCGTTGAGGCGGCGCGGGACGTACTTAAAGAACAAATCGTTAACGAGTGAGGGGCCTCAGATGCTTTGGTCGATGATAAAGATAATTCTCTTCGTCGCAGCCGTTGCGCTTGCGACGCTGGGGTCCGTGTATCTTCTCGAAGTGGACGGTGGCGTTCAGATCACTCTGGCCGGGTTTGAATTTACGCTTGGCGCGCTTCAATCCGCAATTGCCGCTGTGGTGATCGTCGGCCTGATCTGGGTGACCTTCAAGCTGGTCGGCCTTTTGATTGCGCTGGTCCGTTTCATCAACGGTGACGAAACAGCCCTGTCGCGTTATTTTGACCGCAACCGCGAACGCCGTGGTTTTCAGGCGCTGTCCGAAGGCATGATGGCGCTTGCCAGCGGCGATGGCCGTGAAGCGATGGCCAAGGCGCAACGCGCCGAGCGGTATTTGGCGCGTCCCGAGTTGACCAATCTTCTGCTGGCGCAAGGCGCTGAAATGTCAGGCGACCGCAAAAAAGCCGAGCAAGTCTATAAACGTCTCTTGAAGGATGAGCAGACGCGGTTTGTCGGCGTGCATGGCATCATGAAACAAAAGTTGCTGGACGGGGACAAGCAAACCGCGCTGAAGCTGGCGGAAAAGGCCTTTGACCTAAAGCCGCAACATGAAGAAACTCAGGACATTCTGCTAAAACTACAGGCCGAAAAGGAAGACTGGTCGGGGGCCCGTCGTACGCTGAATGCGAAATTGAAGCAGGGTAAGCTGCCACGTGATGTTCACAAGCGCCGCGAGGCCGTGTTGGCCGTCTCCGAGGCGCAGGCCGTGATGGACGACGACAGTTCGATGGCATCACGCGAAGCCGCGATTGAGGCAAACCGTCTGTCCCCTGACCTTATCCCTGCCGCCGTTATGGCCGCTGATGCCCAGATCGAGGCGGGATCGCCCCGCAAGGCCAGCCGCCTTATCCTCAAGGCCTGGAGCGTTCATCCGCATCCTGATCTGGCGGGCGCATTCGCGCGCATTGCCCCCGATGAAACACCTGCCGAGCGCTTGAAGCGGTTCCAGAAACTTCTCGACAAGCAGCCGGAGCATTCTGAAACACGGATGCTTAAAGCCGAGCTTCTGATCGCCGCCGAAGACTTCCCCGAGGCACGTCGCGCAATGGGCGATCTGGCGGAAACCGAGCCTGACTCGCGCATTCTGACCATCATGGCGGCAATTGCGCGCGGTGAGGGGGCGGACGATTCAGAAATCCGCGCATGGATGGCCCGCGCCGTCGCTGCCCCACGTGCCCCAAGCTGGGTCTGCGAGAATTGCCATAACGTGCAATCGACGTGGACCCCGGTTTGCGGCAATTGCCAGAGCTTTGACACCCTGGGTTGGAGCCGCCCTCCGGCACAGTCAACCACCAGCCCGACCGGAGTCGAGATGATGCCGTTGATTGTGGGCGTGCCACCGGTCAGCGCGATTGATGAACCGATCGTCGAGATTGAGACGAGTGTTTCCGAGGAAGAGACGGAAAAACAGAGCGAGAGCTAATCAAACGATCTTGCCTCGCATCTCTGGCAATGCTATCGCCCCCGCACCAAAGCAATGGCGACCATTTTAGCTGCCATTGGCCTCAATAGCTCAGCTGGTAGAGCAGGTCCTTCGTAAGGACAAGGTCGGGGGTTCGAGTCCCTCTTGAGGCACCACACTCCCCCGCATAAGCCTAAGAAAACCAACGTTTATTGAGCAATTCGAAAATCTTGGGACCATAATCGGGACCGCTTTTGGGACCACTTCGTCAAAATCGATCAGTGAATCGTCACGTACCGACGGTTATCCGTACTTGCCCTCAGTCAGGATTGAGCCAACAGTGACTGCATGGACAATAAGATGCCAAAGCTCCCAAAGTACGTGTTCAAAAGACCCAACGGCACTTACCGCTACAAACGCAACGTTCCAAAGAAGTTGTGGTCAGTTATCCGAAAGAGAACTATCTATCGTCAGCTGGGCAAGACCTACGAGGAAGCGATAAGAATGCTTCCCTTGGTACACGCTGAGATCGAAGCACTGTTCGGTCGAGAGCGTGATACCCCTCCGGGCACCAGGGCAAAAGCTATCATTGGAGAACGGTTAGGAGAATGGCATGCCAAAGCCTTCGCTGCGGGTGTCGTTGATGTAGAATGGCCGGTTTACGACGATTACGTCGAGCTGGCGGAACTGGTTGAGCATCGGGTTCCTAAAGAAGTCACTCGCCAAATCGCAAACGCATCTATGACCCCCGAACCAATGAGTCTCAAGCGATGCCTTGAGGAATACTACGCGTACAAGTGTCCAGAAGGTAGCGAAGACCGAGGACTGCGAACGCGCATAGATCGAATATCAAAAGATCTGTCCAGATGCCTCGGTAAGGACCAGTTCGAGAAGACCGAGCTTAAGCAGATCAAAAGAACTGATGCGAATAACTATCGAGATTTCCTGCTCAAGATCATGTCCGCGAATTCCGTAGTAAGAACAGTTGGTGTGGTAAAGGCAGCAATCAATCACGCGATCATTGAGAATGACCTAGACATTAAGAACGTATTCCAAGGCCTACGAGTACAGGGGGCCGGGGCAAGCAAGACGGATCGGCTGCCGATGAGCGATCACGAATTGGCCACGATAGAGGCTAACTGCAAGGGAAACGACGTTGCTTCAATGTATTTAGCAATTCTGGCTGATACAGGCACCAGAGTGGGAGAGATCGCTGGGCTACAAGTGCGTGATGTGGATCTGGATAAGAAGGAACTCCATATACGGCCCAACGACTTCAGGGGTCTAAAGACGAAGTCCTCTGTCCGAACCGTTCCAATGTCTCCGCGAGTTGTTAGCCTTCTGAAGAACCACACCAGCGACCTTGATCAGCCCGCGCCAGTGTTCGAGAAATATGCCCGAGATCGTGGGAGTGATGCAGCCTCGGCTATGCTCATGAAGCACGTTCGGAAGGTTACCAAAGACAAGAAGGTAACGCTTCACTCACTCCGGCACCGCATGAAGGACAAGCTCCGCAACACTGGCTGCCCCGAACACCTTTCAATGGCGATACTGGGTCACTCAGCCAATTCTATCGCTGCGAACTACGGGTCTGGCTATGCGATGGATGTGATGCGGGAAGCGATGGAAAGGGTGTGGGAGTGAGGGTGGGAACCGGACCTTCGCCTCAGACGCGAAGATCGTTCGGCTGAACACTGCATTCGGACATTCAGATTGTACCGATCAAGGTCTGCGGGCACTCGATCAGATTAGGTTTTCGATCAGCGTCTCGACATCAGGCTGCACACCTGTTTGCAGAACTGTTTGAATTGGCGTGTGAAGGTCAACGTCCACATCGTCAGATTTAATCGAAACAACAAGCGCATAGCGGGTCTTCTGGCTGTTCTTGCCCGCCTTCTTGCTATGTTTCCACCATCCTGCCACGGGATATACGCAGAGCATATCGCGGGTCAGCAACTCAGCTGCTTCACCAGTCCAGACGTCGCAATGCAAGGACCCGGCCGAAACGGCCGCGCTGCCAAAAAGCCAGCCTGAGTCTTGTTCACGTTCAGGCTTACGTTTGTCGCCGAGAGCGATCTTGTTGGTTTGCTCCAAAAACTCCTGACGACCTTCGCGCACACGCCGCAAATCAAACCGAAGTCCATGCGACTGATAGCGGCTTGGATAAACGGAAGCCGAGCGGCCCGGGTTGGGCTCAACAAAGTAGGATAAGGTTACTTTTACGGAGACCGTCTGGCCCCCCATGCTTTCCAGAACCGAACGTGGCCATGGCAGATCGAACGTATCGCAATAGCCCATCTTGCCGCCAACAAAGGGTTGGATCTCTTGCTGTGCAATCAGGGCAACATGGTTCTTTGCAGATGCACAGGCTCGATCAATGTCTGGAACGCCATAGCCAAAGGCTCGCAGGAGTTGCTTTGCCTGGGTCTTGTTGTTTCCAGCGCGTTCAAACGCTGCACACATCGGTTCGGTCCATTCTGCCGAGTGGACCATGAGCGCACGGACTGTCTCTGGCCAAAGATCAGGATTGCGCGCGGAAATAATCGCTGCTGTGCGGGCACCAAGGGCGGTTGCAGCACTCGTTGCGCGAAACGCAGCAAGCGGTGCTTTGGACATATCCGGACCCGCTGCCAACAGATCAAGTGCGTTCATCTGGTAGACGTACCCGTCGGCGCCAACTGCCTTGTTGCCAGCCTCGAATACGACCTCAGGCTTAAACGGCGTTTGGCTGTCATTCCAGGACACTGAGGTTCTGGTGTGGGGGCTGAGCGCGCCTGCCTCAACAACGGGGCGCATGTCTTCCGTGCCAGCCCCTTGGACAAGAACCTTGTCCGTATAGCCGCCAACAGACAAGGCGTTCCAAGCTTGAGCGGGATCAAGGATTGGCGCATATAAAGGCGCTTGCTGATCATCGAATTGCTGAACACCGCCTTCGGTGTTGCCTGCGGAGACTACAAAAAGGCGCGAAGGCTCGGTGTCGTCCTCCTCGTCAAGCGCACCCGAAGCAAGGCGGTCAATCGCTGCACTCCATTGCGAGGGTTGTGCGCCTACACGATCCTTGTTCGATGTCGCTAGGCAATAAATACGAGTATGATCAGGCTGGGCAGCTTCGGGATCCAGCACGGCGATTTCGTTGAGCCGCCCGAGACTTGTTTCTTCGTTGTCTGGAAAACCACGCGGTGGAATGATTTTTACAGATTCCAACCGGTGCTCCAGCTTGATGGGGGTAGTCGAGGACAGCAGGTTTGTCAGATCACCATGGAGCGCCAACGACGCCATTTGCGTGCCATGACTGCTGAGATTCTTATGGCCTGTGTCATTGGTCTGCCACGCATCATTGATGGCGTAGAGATCGGTGGGGGAGAGGGCAGGTTCGATCAGATCGTGGGCACGATTGACGCCTGTGTCGAGAATACTGACGTATGGAACATCTGTGTCTGGCCAGATGACGTTCTGCGCAAAGCTCTCGATCCACTCAAGCTGCGTGTCTTCATCGCAGTCTTCCATATAGAAGGCCGGGGTGTCATCGGCCCGGCGTAGTTCCTGAATGGTGAAGCGCGCAAAAAGCACCAGCTCAATCTCAACCTTGCTGGCCCGCACGGGCACAACCACAGACTCCGGAAACCTCAAACGGTTGTCATGAGGACCCATTGCGACGTCCAACGTGGCGCACATGGTCTCAAGATCGGCCTCATGGTCCGGCGCGCACCAGACCTCCCACCAAATTGGCGTGTGTTCGTCCTCGGGCAGCCGAAAACGATCATCGTTCCAGAATGACAGGAAATTCGCGGCCCTGATCTGATCTATTGCCTCAACACGGGGTTGATTGGGCGGTTTGCCGGATGTCTCACTCAGCGGAGCATGGCCATACTCATCTAGGATACGATGAAGAACGGGCAGCGACATCTGGGGGACATAGAGTCCGACGACCTTGTCACCGTTGGGCAAAACCTTTGTAGCGCCCATCTCCATTTTGTTTTTTTGCAGTACGTCGACGGCGGATGATCCTGAGCGCAGAACCACCTCAAGGTAGACGCCGTCAGAGGTCCCGAGCCGATCGTCTTCAAGGCGTTCTTCCTTGAACTTTGCTACACCTTTGTTCAGCTCAGAAAGAAGCCGGTCACTATGCGCTTCGCGATCAAATTCCTTCGGCGTTCGCGGTTGCGAATAGGACCGGTAGCGAGATGCGGGTTGGTTGCCAGCAATAAACTGGTGGGGCAGACCATATCTGGAGGCCATTTGACACTACTCTGTCTTGAAAAGAAGTTTTCCCATCTCAAGACGTGAGGACAGGCGCTGTACAATATCAGCAGTTTTGAGATGATCTCGCTCGTCAAGGATAGCCGCTTTGACAGCATCTTCGGTTGCCCGCGCAATCTCGGCCTGGCTCAAACCGTCTGCTGCAGCATAGACCTGATCCCATTTGATGTTCGGGAATTTCAATGGCCGTAAATTGGCTTTGATGATGCTGCGAATTTCTTCAGTTGTTGGCGGGAGGAATTCAAGAACCAGATCGAAGCGACGCAACAGCGCGCGGTCCAGCAGCTCAGGGAAGTTGGTTGCCCCGATCACAACGCTGTCGGTCGAGTTGTTTTCCTCCATGAACTGAAGGAACGAGTTCAACACGCGGCGCATTTCGGCCACGTCGTTCGTGGCTCCACGGTTGGCACCAACAGCATCAAACTCATCGAATAGGTAAACGCCACGGTAGGCATGAATCTCATCAAATATTAGCCGCATCTTTGCGGCCGTCTCCCCCATAAAGCGGGTGATCAAGCTATCAAAGCGAATAACGAAGAGGGGAAGCCTGAGACTCCCTGCGACAGCTTCTGCAGTCATGGTCTTTCCAGAGCCGGGCGGGCCTACAAACAACAGACTTCTGCTGGGTGTTTTGCCATGTTCATGCAAATATGTGCGTTTGTGTTGTTGGCGAATTAGATCGCAGATTTGAGCGAGGGCCGGCTTTGCTAGCGAGACGGCATCGAGATCAAACCGCGCATTGCGAAGTTCCAGCAATCCTTCCAACTCACCGCGCGGTTCATCAATTCTGATGGGAACGACTTGGCCTCGTTCCGCATACTTGCGCGCGTCTTGCACCGCCGCACGAATGTCCTCTGCGATGGTCTTACGACCCCGACGCGCCTCAGCGGCAGCCGCTTGCAACGCAACAGAATAAAACATCTCGTCGTCACCGTCGGCACGGCTACGCAGCATTGCTATGATCTGTTTTGCACTGGACATAGTGACGAAATTGGCCTGATAGGCTCTGGTGAGCGATTAACTGGTGTTCGAATTCTCTGTCGTTCTTTTGTGATAGAATAGCACTGCGGTTGCGCAAAAGCCAGAGCAATTGCGTCACATCCTGACGCCCTAGTAAGCATGAATTATGTTTAAATACAAAGTCTTGAACTGGTGATACTGCGGTAGAGCATGGTGCAACGTCGTGGCGAGCGTATGCAAATGGCTGATCAAGAGGATTACATCATCCGTTTCCGACCAGAGAACAGACAAATGTTTTGCTAGACCGTGTTTCGGGGGCGTAGCCTAAAACGGAATATTGTTTGAGGCCTGATCCTCTACATTGTCGATCGTGCGCGCAACGCGGTCGATCGCCAGCGTCACGAAAGCTTCATCGAAAACGGTGTGCCTCTTTCCGTCCTGCGAAGATCCGTTTCGATGAACGCAGTCGTGGCGGAGTTCCATGTATCGGAATAACTCCTTCAGATCGTCCGCCTGAGCGGCCAGTTCGATACCGGCCGCATCTTTGTAGATAGCAATGACCTTCTTTAGGTTGTGATAGAGAACGCCCCGTAGGTTGGCATCGACCGCCTTTCGTAACCGATCCTCGACCGTCTGTCCTAATACGTCGGAATCCGCTTCCACGTCGGACATGGTTACCGAGAGGGAGGTTTTCCGCATCACGTCGTTGCCTGTCGCGAACCGCACGAGGGCATCCCGGTCCCTCTGGACCACATTCCTGATCGTATCGCCGAAATAGGCCTCAAGCACCGCGACGGCGCCGGAGAATACCAAACGGTTGCGGAACTGGGGATCACCGAGACGGGCATCGTTGCCAGCGTCGACCAAGTTCCGAAGCCCGTTCAGCGCTTCGCGAGCGATGCCGTAAGGGTCGTCCGGTGGGGGAAGGAGGTAGAGATCTTCCGGATCGGGTTCGTACATGGGCATGTCCCCTTGGACCACAAAGGACTTGGGCTCCTCCATCTCAAACCGCACTTCGCCCTGATTGGACCAGGCGTGCCCGCTAAAGGTTGTCTCACATCCATCGCAGGTCAGCTCGGCATAGTCATCGCCTACGATGTCGCTGGTCTTCTCGGCCATGAAGTTAAGCGAAGGCGCATCAGCTTCTTGGTTATTCGTGTGCCCGCATTCGGGGCACGTCCAGAAGACATGGGTCAGGAATCGTTGCATCTTTCTTGCCTTACAGCCTATGAACCAACGGGACAAGCTGACGATCGAAGCCCCAAGTTAAACGACCGTTCCGTTCTTCACTTCAGACGCTCAACAGTCGGCGAATTTCGTACCTTTAGTGAATGTCGGCTGGGCAGGCTGCAACTGCAGCAATCGGGGACTTCACTAGACGTCGGCTTAGGGCCGTCAAAATCACAAACGTTACGTCGGTATTAACCTGCGAGACTGGCTTTCAATATTCAGCGCCACTTGCTGAGCTTCCGTGATGAAAGCTTCTAATTCTGAGCTGCTTGTTTGTTGATTTAGGGCGTAGGCTTCGTTGAACTTACGCATCATAAGCTCGCCTGTTCGTTCCACGTCTGCAATCACCCTGAATTCTTCTGGCGACTCATGCGATAGAACCGGAAAACGCCGTGTCGGGTGGTTTTCCCAATTGTGCCTATTCACGCGACATTTTTCTTTGAGCGCAACCAAGCTTTGCTGAGCCTCGGATCTTGCCGATTGCGCTGCTATCCTAAGTTGGGAAGTTTCTGAGATTTGTGACGCTTCGAATGCTCTTCTAGCAGTATTGTGAGCTAAGGCTGAGTAAAGAAGCGCCAATGTGGCTAGACCAATGGGAATAATGTCTGACCAGTGTACTACGAACCAATTTCCAATCTCAGATATCATCCATGCAATCCCTACAAAATCAGAAGAAAGGTGGTTATTCGATGCTAAATTCGCAAGTGGCATCGTTGCGAATTGTCCGAACGCGACAATAGCTGTCGTCAGCGTTGTGCAACAAAGCTCGCTTTAGAGGAATGGTGGTGCAGCGCCTTCTTCCCATACCAAAGTAGCTCTAGAGCGGAAACACCAACCATCGACGTTTGATTGCCCCAACCCAATGAAAACCAACGCCAATAAATACCCCCGGCTAATGATAATGTGCTGTGCTCGCAAAGCGGCGTAGTAAGACACTCTGAGCCCTAAAACGGACTAACCTTCGTCACAGACAATGGCAGGCAGACCGTTAGATCGCTAACATCCAACGCCCAAAAGCGCTCAATCCAAAACATACGTTTTGAATATTTATTCCCAAAAGGGAAGCCATATTGGGCATCAACTGGCGGGCATTACTCAGCCATTATCAAGGCAACCTATCAAAGTAACCCATGTATTATTGATCACTCAGTAGAAGTGGGAATGCACCCCATTCCCTTATGTATTACATATTAAATATTACACATTATCAATTACTTATTTAAACTTACCTATTACTAGAAAGAAAGAATATGAACCAACCCAATAAACATATTGATCCCAACTTTTCCCATGAAGGGCTAAGCGCCTTCCAAGGATATAGCCTGCAGCTCTTTGGCTCTGGACGGATCAAGCTCACCTTACAAACCCAACGAAACACAAACCGTTCTGAATATTATGCCGATGCGCCAAAGCGCGACGTGGAGGCCTACAAACGGCAGAAGAACCGGTCTGGCGAACTGCTTGCGCAGCACTTCAATCTTGTTGACCGTCTCATTACGGAACAGGACGATACGAAGGTCTTCCGCGTCCACGTGAAGAGCGACAACAACGCCACGGCTGACAATGCTCATGTGATTACGTCAATCGGGTCCACTTGTGTCTTCTGTGCCTTCGATAACATATGCCACACGTGGCAGTTCGATCGCTCAATGTTGGTCAGGCTGTATGCTAAGCAGGGAGCTCGGAAAGGCGTCTCAAGCTACTTGAATGAATATGTCGCCAGCTATGAACATGACTGGGAAGACGCAAGCTTCGACTTCAGCACAGTCGCGCCTCGCTTGGATCAGGTAGGCCACACGCCTGCGAAGGACGACGACATCTACTAAATGCCAGCCAGCAGGTCTTCCCTTGTCTTATGGGAAGGCCACACGCATTGTTGGGTAGATTATCAGAGAGGGCCAATGCCTCGAGCCAAGACACCCCCCGATCCGCCAGCAAACCTAGAGCGCTGGAATGAGAACCTAGCCCAACACGTTGAAGCTTTTGGGCCTGCTCTAAAGCGGGGCGAAGCAGCTTTCGACACATACGAAAACATTCTCACTACGGTTGCGCAATGGTATGTTCGCAAGGATGGAAAGTACTTTGATGTCGAAGAGCCTGGACCCGTGTTTTCCAGAAACGATGTTGAGCGGATAATCGTTCAACGACTCAAGGAAGAGTTCCCAAATAGGGAGCTGGAGGATGATCACATCCGCCAACTTCTTCAGGTGTTGATCAATGACATATTCGTTGATCCAAGGCGCTCGATCCCAATTTGGTCAGGGTTGAGGCAGTCCCTTCCCGGAAATCCAAACCGACTATCCTTTAAGCGCATGGCAGCCACCATCAATACGTGGCGCGAACCGGCCTTTCGCCAAGCTGAGGGAGCTAAAGCTGACTGGGGTCCATTTGCGGGCTTCATGGAAACCACGTTCATCCGTAAAGATGAGAGAGAAATGCTGATCAACTGGCTGGCGTGGTGTCTACAGAACGAAGCGGACAAACCCGGTTGGGCGCCTTTCTTGTTCTCGGCAGAAAAGGGCTCAGGGAAGAGTACATTCTCCAAGGTTGCTGCAAAGCTCTTCGGTGAACAAAACACAGCTACTGAGAACAACATCAACAAGCTCGTGTCACGGTTCAACGCGCCCATTCTCGAGAAGAAGTTGGTTGTTTGTGAAGAGCTCTACTTGCCACCGGGATCTGACAAAGCGAACGCAGTAAAGACCTTCATCACCGAGAAGGAGGCTGTCGTTGAGCACAAATATCAGTCCGTTCAACAAGTCGAGCAGGTATGTTGCTTTATCTTCATAACCAACCACAAACCGATCTGGCTGGAAGAGGGCGACCGCCGCTTCTATGTGGTTCATGTTGATCATGATGGGCATCGGTTCGGCCCAAATGGTTCTAAGTATGCCGAACAAGTAGGAGCGCTCTTCGAATACCTTGACGACCCAGAAAACGTTCAAGCTCTCTACAAAGCCTTTTTACACCACGAAATCCCACAAGACTTCGATCCACAGTCGCTGCAAGTGGTCGAGCGCTCAACAGCAGTCATGCGAGAAATCCAAGAAAGCAGTTTTGACATAAACCGCAAAGCTGTTGAGGAGTATCTTCAGGACAAAAACGCCGTTGCCGCCAGCATGGATGGCCTAAAGGAAATGGTCCAAGAAAAACGGTTGAGCGGCAAACTAAGTGCAATCAAGTACGTTCTGGCAGACATTGGATGGGTGGTTCGGGACGTTAAGTGGGGCGGCAAGGATTACAAACGCAAGATCTGGCTGCATCCAGGCTATACGATTTCCGGTGGCAAAATCACTGCTCCTGACGGATGGGAACTAGAGACCAATGCGACGGGCTCACAGTCCAAAATGCTCTCGTTGGATACAAGCCCTGAGGGGCTCTTCGTGCGCTCCGATGGTGGATTGGGCTCAGAAAGCACTGATGTCTTCAACTCGGAAGTCGAAGATATTGCTTACTGAACAGCTTCGCATATTGCGCCGCCATCGTGAGTATATGCGCCACCGGATGATCGTGGAAATCTCTGACCCAAAGTACCTGTGGTGGGACAATGTGTTCGCAGAGCATATGGAGGAGGCAATCGAGCGATATCTGCGACTTGTGTTTATTCACGCAAGCGGAAGTCGCAACGGATGCCTCTGGTACGGAACAAAGCCGCGAAGTCAGCTTAAGTTTAGGGGAAAGACGATAACTGGTTACAGGTTTGCCTACGCCGTCGCCACAGTCATTCCGCTTAGCCAACTCGACGTTATCCGGCATGAGTGTAACAACCCGTACTGTGTGAACCCCAGACATCTCATGGTGGGCGATCAGAAGGATAACTTCCTCGACTTCCTTGCATACGAAGCCTATGGGACGCGATTTGAGTTGTTACAAAGGTGGGACTCCTGGAAATAATATAAGCAATCCACCCACCCCACCTTTCCACCCTAATCTCAAAGCTACCCAGAAAACCGAGGAAGCGTCGGCATCTATGATGGTAACCAACCATTATGGAGAACGCTTATGCTTACCCAATCAACTCTGCTCGCGCTGGCGGGTGGAGCACTTCGGCTTGCCGTCACCTATGTTGCGTGGCGCAGGTTTAACATCCTTCTGACAGTGACTCAGTTCCTTGCACTTGGGCTTGTGGGGCTCTCATGCCTTCCAGACTTCATAAAACCCTTCCCTTGGCCACTGTCCTTCGGAATGACCTTGGCTGTCTTCCTTCCTGACTTCCTGTTCCGGAGGAGATGACATGGGGGACTTCGCAGATGAACTGAAGCCAGGATCAATTGTCGTTATCCAAGGCTTCGACGATGTTCCAGATCACCTCTTTCGAATTGATGCGATCTATGAGGACTGTGTCTCAGGCGAAGCGCTCAACGGCCCACTGGCTGGCGAGTTCGGTGAACCCGACAAAGACATGATCAAGCGGGTTCTGCCTGATCATAAGGACCATCAGGGATCGGGTTAAACCCAGATACACCCTGATAACATTCACTAAATCACCAAATAGTAATCAAACCGGGGCGGACGCCCCAGTAGGAGACACTCATGTCGACACAATTGCGCTATGCATACAAACGCCACACAACGTGGATTTACCGAAGAAGCTACCCAAAACGACTTCAACCAATCCTAGGGTCGGCCCTGAAGCAATCGCTTCGAACTTCAGACGCACGACAAGCCAAGCAACGCGTTGCGGAGCTCAACATCAAGTTCGATGAGATCATTGCAGAAGCCAATGCGCGTCTTGCTTCGGCTGACGGAGAGCTAAGCGCCAACTTGGTGACCTTACCCACCTTCAAGCATCCTGTCGTCTCAAGTATCGCCACAACAGGTGACCTTTGCGATCGCTACCTGCAACACGCTTCCCAACGCTTGCGATCTGGGAGCTTCAAGTCAGTGCGCTTTGCGATGGACCTGCTTCACTCGCATCTTGGGCAAATCCCAATCAGAGACATTGAAACGGGGCACGGTAGGGACACCTTGAGGTGCATCGGGCAGTTATCTCCCAACGTCCGCAAGTATCGGGCTGCGGATGGATTAGGGCTCACCGAACTGGCTCAACTATCACAGGAACTGGAAGACACATCCCTGACACCTCAAACCCAGCACAGAATTTGGGATCAGATGTCAGCCTTCCTTGATTGGTGCGTTCGCGAAGGCGAGATCGAGGTTAATCCTTGGGAATGCTTGCGGGTGGATGAACACCCAATCCCTGAGCCCTACAAGGTTCTCACGGATAGGCAGGTGGAACTTCTGCTGCAAACTAAAGATCGGGCGCTTCAAGGCGCCCTTTTATTTGGGCTTCTGACCGGGCTGAGATCAGGTGAAATAGCGGGTCTCATGGCTGATGAGATCATCAGCAAGGGCAATCTAGGGCGCTTTGCTGTGGTTCAGCCAAACAGTGTTCGGTTGCTGAAGTCTCGCGCGGCAGAAAGGGTTGTACCGCTTCACCCTCGATTGGAGCAGTTGTTGGATAGAGCGCTTCCGAGGTCCGGGCGTCTCTTCCCATCCCTGACGGTGGATCGGGTTGTCAAAGGCTACGCCAAACTCAGGCGGAGGCACCCGGAGCTTCGTGGCACGGTGTTCCACGGAACGCGCAAGTGGTTCATCACTCAATGCGAACGAACAGGCGTTCCAGAGCACTACACAGCATCTCTCGTCGGGCATCAATCAGCCAGATCGGCCAACAAGCTGACCTACGCGCTCTATTCCGCAGGGATCAGTGATGCACAGAAGCGGGAAATCATCGATCAGATCCGGCTCCCAGAACTGGTGACGGCATGATTGGTCTTCCCATCCCTGATATCGAGAGCTTCGAAGAAAGGGCTGCCATTGCTCAGTACGATGGTGGCCTCTCTCGGAAAGCGGCTGAAGACGTGGCCGCTCAATCCCAGGACTTCCCTGATGCTGCCGCCTACTGGCAGTGGCTGGCCGACTACGTCGTTCACAAAGGCATCAAGCCCTAACCCAAAACCTTCCCCCGTCCAGCTTCCGCTTTTGGAGGTTGGGCGGGGGATATGGTGGCAATTTTTCTTGTCATTCGAAGGTAACTTTGTTTGCTGACCTTGAAGTGTAGCCAAACACAATTATGTAAGTGGTTGCGCTTAAAGCGTATTTTTTAAAGAGCCCACTATTTTTGGGGCCGCAAATTTTGAAAGAGAACATAATGATCAATACAAATCCAACCAACATTTCTTTGAACGACACAGCTGATGTTTATGCACAGTTTGAACCGTCTAAACACAAGCACGTTGAAGTAGCCCTATTCTACGAAGGCAAAGACCTTCTAGAAGGGAAGATCACGTTGTCTGAGTTCACAAAATCAGTTGAGGCGAACGAGGATGCGGAGAGAGAGATGCGTGACCTTGCTGAGAACACCGACGCAATATTCGCCGGAGTAAGTGAACTTCTCAATCGTGGAGATATTAAAAGTGATCGCTTCCAGAGCGAGTTACGGGAACAGATTGGCCAGGGACGCGAAAGCCTTTTGCATAAGTTTATAATGTGCCAATCCCTGAAGAGCCCACTTGATGCAGCCGTAAGCTTTCTGGCCTGGAACCATACTCGCGCTCTATTTGATTTGGAAGAAGCCCACGGTGTTCAGCTCGACCGGTTTCGTAATCTTAGAGAGCCAGACTATTTTGGAACTTCCGAAAGCCAACTGACATTGCTGAGCTTTTCGACCTCACCCTCGAATGCGGAGACGGTCGCGAACCAATAGTCCGACAGTTAAAGGCAATCAAAATTAAGTAGTCCACCGCCTCACTCTGAGGCGGTGGTTATCTTGATCAATTTACTCTAACTCTGATTTCCGAAGCGGCTTCAATTTTGGATTGTGGATCGGTTGCAGTTTTCGCCTACTCAAACTGGGCGCATAATGCCCGTTATGTGAAACCGGGTACCGAATTGGTGTCAAGCTAGTCACACGTGACAGAATCCAGACGTTCATCCTATCATCGACCAAAGTCTCCTATGCGGGACTTTGCAGACCTTGATGACTCTGTTACAAATGGCAGCTTTTCAAAAGCTTTAAATACGCGGGCTTGCGTTTAAGTGACTTGCACATGCCGACTTGGTAAGTGCCGGCATCTGCCGTTTGTCTATTCTTTCTCTAGTCCGAACTCTGAGAGGAACGGGAGAATTCCGCTACCGATTGCGCGGGCAGCTATTCCGATTTCGCCCGCCTCAATGTTAATCTTTGCCAAGCCGCGTTGGTCATAGTTGCATGCGGCAACATCCTTCACGGCCGCTACGATCTCCCGCGTCAGCTCCGGCGAAAAGCTGCTATCAATTATGATCACATCGGGGTCGAGGAAAGATTGCCCCGTGACTGCAGCAAAAGCAATTTGTGGAGCCGCAATCTTCAACCAATCTTCGAACAATCCCCGTGCGTATATGTTCAGTGGGCCGCTCTCATAAAAGCCATTCGGGCTTAGCCCAGCGGCTTCTGCGGCTTCTTCAAGATAATGCAAGGAAGCGCCTTCAAGCAGTTGGCTAGCCACCCCGGACGACACAGCGCCAGTAGGCAGCGATGCGATGGCACCTGCCAGATTGTTTTGCCCGGTATAAAGCTGCCCACCCAAGGAAATGCCGCCGCCAATGAAAGTTCCGACATAAAAATAAAGGAAGCTCTGGTTTCGCTGGCTGTGGCCCACTGCGATTTCAGCCAGACAGGCGGCTGAGGCATCGTTTAGGGTGCTCGCTGGAAGGTCGAAAGCGGCTTCCATGTCCCCAGACAGGTCCGCGGACGCCCAATTTGCCATTGCACCCTTTGGTGCGCCGACCGTTGATTCCCACGCGCTCAGTTCGTCAGGGAGAGAGATGCCGATGCCAACAATCCGCTCTCTTTGGTTCACGGTCATCTTGTCAAAGAGTTCAGTCGTACAAGTCAGCATATCTTGTCGGATTGTGTCGAGATGAGGGAACGGATATCTTCGCACAATTCGTTCAATCACTGAGTAATCGAAGGACATGCTGGCCACTTCGAGCGAGCGACGGCCCACTTTTATGCCTATCGAAACCGCTCCTGCGGGGTCCAATGAGTATGGGATCGAGGGTTGGCCAACCTTACCCTTAACGGCTTTTCCTGGCTGTAACAAACCGTCTTCAACAAGCCTATTGACGATGACGGTTGCCGATTGTGCGCTAAGGCCTGTCGCGCGCGTTAACTCCGCCTTGCTCATGGGGCCGTTGTTACGGATCAAGTCCAAAAACAGCCTCTCGTTTTGGGGCCGCACGACGCTCTTCCGTCCTGAAGATAATGTGATTGGTGCGTCTTTCAGCATCGAGCTTTAGTCCTATTTTGCGGTGCGCTTTTCCTAACAAACGTCTGAACAGTTTTGATAAACCTAAACCTGACGTCCTAGATATAGCTGGCGTCTTCGTGGACCCCCTGATCCACACCGGTGATCATCGCGACCACATCGTTGCCGCTTGCGGTTTTGGCATCCAGAACCCCTGCGATCCGCCCTTGGCGGAACACGACGATTCTGTCCACGAGATTAAAGACCTGACGTAGGTTGTGAGACACGATAATCACTGGCACGCCGCGTTCTTTGAGGCCACGAATGATGTTTTCGACGCGCGTAGTTTCTTGAATACCCAAGGCTGCAGTGGGTTCGTCCATGATGATCAGTTTGGATCCCCAGCCAGCCGCACGACTGATAGCGACACATTGGCGTTGGCCGCCTGACATGCCGGCAACCGATTGCGTTGTATCTGGAATCTTAATGCCGGTTTCTTCGAGCAGCTCATCTGCGCGCTTAACCATTGCTTTCTTTTTAAGCCATGAGAGCGGCCCGAATTCGAAATACACCTCTTCGCGTCCTAAGAAGATATTCTGCGGGACATTCAGATGATCTGCGAGCGCGAGATTTTGGTAGACGGTTTCAATGCCATGTTCGCGTGCATCGTTGGGCGCCTTGAAATTTACGGGAACACCATCGATGAAAACTTCGCCGGCGGTGCGTTGTTCCACGCCAGTGATATTGCGCACAAAAGTCGATTTTCCCGCGCCGTTGTCGCCAACAATTGCAATGTGCTCGTCAGCGTACATCTTGAAATCAGCGTCATTGAGCGCCTGAACACCGCCGTAATGCTTTGTTAAACCTCTAGTTTCCAAAATGACCTTGCGGGCATCATCCATTTTCATCTCCTCCCAAACGACGACTGTGTTGCCACTAATGGCACCACTTTGGTTAAGCTTGTCAATAATTAAATCAAGTTGAATTAATTATTGACAATAAGTCGATTCTACCTTCTGATTAGGCCACACGAAGCCGGGCTATGGATGCACGGCAACTTCTGGGAGGAACAAAAACGTGAAAATGAAAATGACATTTGCAGGTGTGGCTGTTGCTGCGCTGCTTGCCGGCTCCGTTGCAAGCGCACAGGACGTTATCGGCTATATCACCAAGTCCGCAACAAACGCTGGCTGGATGATGATCAACCAAGGCGCTGCTGATGCAGCTGCAGAAGAAGGTGTGAACCTTGTTTCTGTTGGCCCAGCTTTCCAAGGCGACCTTTCAAGCCAGCTCGAAGTTTTTGAAAACCTTGTTGCGCAGGGTGCAGCCGCTATTGCCGTTGCTCCGGTTGACAGCGCAGGCATCGCACCTGCTGTGAACGACGCAATGGGTGCAGGCATTCCTGTTGTCGCAGTCGATACCGGTGTTGCTGGTGCAGACGTGACGTCCTTCGTTGCAACCGACAACTACGCCGTCGCCAAAGTGCAGGGTGCTGTAGCTGCAACCCTCGTTGAAGACGGTCAGGCTATTATCTACGTGACAGGCAACCAAGCACAATCCACCGGTCAAGAACGCCGCAATGGCTTTGTTGAAGCCTTCTCTGCTGCGCGTCCAAACTCTGAAATCCTAGAAGTTCCAACAGAGTGGAACAGCCAGGAAGCTCAGGAAGGCGTAGAGGCCATCTTGAACAGCCGTCAGGATATCGCGATGGTTGCCAACGCATGGGACGGCGGAACTATGGGTGCTAAAGCAGCTCTTGAAAACCTTGGCTTCGGCGCGGGCGATGTAAAGCTGGTTGGGTTTGACGGTGCTGGCGATGCGATCGCTGCTATGGATGACGGTTGGGTCCACGCAAATACCGCACAGATGCTGTACCAGATGGGTTATCAGGGCATCAAAGCGGCAGCCGCTGCGGCACGTGGTGAAGACGTTTCCTCGCGTATCGACACAGGCTTCTTCCTTGTGACCCCTATGACATCGGGCACTTACAAAGAAATGGTCGGCATCGAATAATCGACGCCTTGCACCAACAGGGCATGCACGTCTAGTGCGTGCCCTATTCCTGCATTTCCCACTTAAAATCAACTGATGGAACACGCAATGACCGACGTAGCCAAGACGTATGCCAAATCCTCACTCCAAGACCGAGTGGTGTTAGGGTTGGTGAAATTCTTTCGGGCCGAATGGTCAGGCGCGTTTCTTGCGATCCTCATCCTTGGCATTTCTATTGAGCTGGCCACCTCAGGTCGTCCGTTCTTTCATCCCTCCAACCTGATGACGATCCTTAATAACTCTGCTGCCATTGGTATCGTGGCTGGGGGGATGACGCTTGTAATCATCACAGCTGGTATTGATTTGTCAGTTGGCTCTGTCATGGGGATGACAGCTGCGCTAACGGGCTATGTTGCCAGTTTCTGGGGCTTCCCACCTTACCTTGCGATTATGACAGGTCTGGGGATTGGGCTTGCCATTGGGGCGTTCAACGGCTCGCTTGTGGCATACTTCGGGATGCCCGCATTTATCGTCACGCTGGCGGGATTGTCGATCTGGCGCGGCACAGGCCACTTGTCTACGGGCGCGCAGGCCACACCAAAGTTGCCTGAAACCTTCGACATGTTTGGACGCTACAACCCATTTGCAGGTCTACGTAACGCCTTTAAAGAGGGCGAATTGTCGGGCTTCTGGGAAAATGTGGGCGGCTTTGTAGATGACAACTGGATCAACTTTTTCCGCACCTTTCAGATGTCGATGCTAATCTTTATCGGGTTCTTCATCGTCCTGACCATCATTATTTCGAATACGCGTTATGGTCGCTGGGTCTACGCAATTGGATCGAATGAGCCCGGCGCACGCCAGGCGGGTATCAACACGCCACGTTATACACTGCTCACCTATATGTTCTGTTCCTTCTCAGCCGCTTTGGGCGCGTTGCTATTCCTTGGCCGCGCTCCCTATGCGAAATCGGACTACGGTCAGATGTGGGAGCTCGACGCGATTGCAGCCGTGGTCATTGGCGGCACATCCTTGTTTGGGGGACGTGGGTCGCTTTGGGGAACCTTTATGGGGGTGATCCTACTCAAACTTATCAACAATGGCCTGACATTGGCCCAGCTTGATACGTTCTGGCAAATGGTAGTTACTGGCCTGATCATTCTGGTCGCTGTTGGCCTGGACATTGTCCGCCAATCCAAAAACCCAGAAAGCGTACGCAAACTACTCGGTGCAATCGCTGCTGTGATGGCGTTCCTTGCTTTGATGACACCTGGTGCCATCTATCTGCGCGCCAAGATCGCGTTGTTGGAGCATGGTGCCGCAACCACACTTCGCGAGGCAGGAACATCACTTGCCGCAGGTCAAAATGCACGTCTCTTGTCGCCGGATGAAATTGCACAATTTCAATCCGCTGCATCAGCAAACCTTGGCGCGACGCTCTTGCTCCTTGTGTTAGTTCTGGCGACAGCGTTTGTCGTGCTGAAAACATCGCGCAAAATTAGCTTTGGAATGACTGCCTTGTTCCTTGCAATGATCATTCCTGTCACTCTGTTGGGCTATGAAATCACCGTGCCTTTCCTAGTCCTTGGGGCTGCTGCCTTGTTGGGTAGCGCATATGTCCACGCGCTCTTTTCTAAGGCCCGGACGTTGGACGTTAATGCGCGGTAGTGCCGTCATAGCAATTGGTGGCGAGAATCTGATCGACACCGTGCAAACGGCTTTGCCAAGTGGCGAAATTACGCAAAAGCATAACCTTGGAGGGTCACCGTACAATGTTTCGGTGGCCCTAGCGCGTCAGGGGGTGACGCCACATTACCTAACCCCGATTTCGACCGATGGTTTTGGCGAACAGCTGGCTGGGCATTTGCAGCGCCAAGGCGTGGTTTTGACGGGTGGGCGACGGCCTAATCCAACGACACAAGCGATTGTCACTCTAGAAAATGGTATACCGAATTACGCCTTTCGCCGGAATGATACGGCCGAACGCGCGGTAAGCGTTGCTGACATCGACGCTACTATGCCTGACGGCGTAACGCATTTTCACGCGGGGTCTTTGGCGTTTGCAGGTAGCGACGACGCCAACGCATGGGAAGAGGCATTCCACAAGGCCCACCAGAATGGTGTATCGACATCACTGGACCCAAATGTACGACCGTCTCTAGTTGATGATATGCCAGCCTACCGTGCCCGTTTTGCGCGGTTGCTTCGGTCCGCGACCATCGTCAAACTAAGCGATGAAGACCTTACGGCGATTTATCCAGACCGCTCTCATTCAGATGGGATAGCCGCCCTGCGTGGATCAACCAGCGCACGCTTGGTTATATTCACGAAGGGCCCCGAAGGCGCAGAGTGTTGGACGCGTTCGCACCATGTCACCGTCGCAAACCCTGACGTTCCAAACCTGATCGACACAATTGGTGCAGGTGATACGTTCACTGCGACTGTTTTGGCAAGTCTTGCCAAAGCAGGGCTATTAAATGATCCTGCTCTTGCGCAACTAGTAACTGACCAGCTACGTGAGCTGCTTGATAGGGCCGTGCAAGCTGCTTGCCTGAACTGCGCGAAAGAAGGCTGTAGTCCGCCAACCAGTGCGGCTATTGAAGCGGTAACGCAAAAAGGAATGATCTGATGCTCTATCTCGATACAGCCGACATCAAGGCGTGGGATGACCTCATGCCGACCGGACTGTTTCACGGTATAACGACAAATCCACTTTTGGCCGTTCGGGCAGGTCTCGCATATCCCGACATCAACTGGTCAGATATGGCAAACCGTGCCCGCGAATTGGGTGCTAAGGAGCTTCATGCGCAGGTGTATGGCCCGACCGATGGCTATGTTGACTGGGCCGCGAACCTTTATGACATCGGCAAAGCAACCGGCATTGAAACGGTCGTAAAAATCCCTTTGGTGGAAGACGCAATCAGGGCCACACCTGCAATCAAGGCACTTGGCGGACGTATCTTGATGACCGCTTGCTATGACGCAAAGCAACTGCTTGTAGCACAAGCCTTAGGTGCGGATTTCATCGCTCCCTATTTTGGCCGAATGGTAGAAGTAGGCATGGAGGCTGAAAGCCACCTATCTGCTATGGCCAAGATGGCACAAACGTCGCTAGTAGATTGCATAGTTCTCGTGGCATCCCTCCGAACGGCTGATCAAATGGTATCTTTGGCGACGCAGGGGCACACCCATTTTACGATTGCCCCAAAAATCGCCCGAGACCTTATGACCAGCGCGAAAAGCATTGAAGCTTTCGATGCTTTTGAAACCGCGGTCACAGAAAGCTAAAGCGATACGTTTGGTCCTGACACTCGCTCGTAGTAGACTTGCCAGAATTCCGAAACCAGACTTTAGCTGCCCTGCAGAACAACGGGAAAGGGCTCGAAGGAGACCTTCGCTGCAGATTGGTCCGATGTCTGCAACGCGGACGAAGTTGACGTTTCATAAATCCACATTCTATCGTCGTGCATAACTTTTCTTTTGTTCCGGAATATCTTGGACAATGAAATTTCTAGGAGAACTGAATGTCATTTCAACTGTCTGGCAGCGCCCCAGAGATCTATGAAAACACAATGGTGCCGTTGTGGTTTGGACGTTGGGCAGATGAACTATTATCCGTTGCTGCATTACAGGAAAATGAGAACGTTTTGGACGTAGCTTGTGGCACTGGCGTTACAACCCGATTGGCCAAAATGAACGTTGGAGCGGGTGGGCGAGTTGTTGGGCTGGATATCAATGCAGGAATGCTTTCAAAAGCGAGTGAGCTTGCGCAAGGTCAAGATATTGTCTGGATGGAAAGTGATGTCACAGACACTGGGCTTTCTGCCGATAGTTTCGATGCCATAATATCCCAGCACGGACTTCACTACTTTCCCGATCAGCCCGCTGCATTGAAAGAGTTTTTACGAATACTCACGCCATCTGGCCGGATCGCTATATCGATTTGGGATGGACACAGCGCTTACACCACAGCCATTTGCGCCGCCGTCGAAAAATACATATCGCCCGAGATTGCAGCAAAGCAAAGAAGTCAGAGAGAAACACCTTCGGAAAGTTCGCTGATTAAGACCTTTTCTGAAGCCGGGTTTCGCGAAGTTGCCGTTGTTCGCCAAGAATTGTCGATCAAAGTGCCTTTGGCTGCCGAATTTGTTCCATTGCACCTTGGATCCATGCCTATTGCCAAGGCATTTCATAATCTTCCAGAAAAGGAAAAGGAATTACTGGTTGCAGATGTTGAAACAGCCTTGCAGCGCAATATCGTTGCCGACAAGATTGTCTACCCAGATGCAGTTAACGTTGTAACCGCTTCAAAGTAGTTGGATGCCTTTTGTTAGGGGACCGAATTTTGGAGAACGCAAGTATGGGCTCGAAGGAGACCTTCGCTGCGAACTGGGCGAAGGTCCGCTCTAGCGCGATCTGTATCACCAAAAAAGGATCCTAGGCGATCAAGGTCTGGACCGCTTTTGGGACCATTTCGAGTATCTTTGGTGGGACTAAAGCACTATAATTACAACATAATTAGAATAGTTTGGTTGCCCTCTTGAGGCACCATTCCCAAGTTTTGTCGACCTCTTTTTGATGCTTGCGGTCCACAGCCAGACCATTAAGTGGCTTGCAGACAAAGGCAAAAACGGGCTCAATCCTCCTTACAGATTGCATTGCAGCGAAAGTCTGAATTCGATTTTGCTATGGGAAAGGCCAACAGCAGTCTAGGGTGTCGCCATGACTATGCCAGAGACGGGAAAGACTAATGCGGTAGGTGTCTTGGGACTTGGTGCCATGGGGTCCGCATTGGCGAGAGCCCAGATGAAGGCGGGCCACAAAACAATTGTCTGGAACCGTACGTCTACAAAAGCTGATGTTTTAGTTTCTGAAGGAGCAATTGCTGCAACGTCCGGATCCGAGGTCGCACTGGCATCAAAAGTTATCTTGGTTTGTGTAGACAAATGCGCAAACGCGGAAGTCGCGCTTGGGGAAGCGTTGACGGAGGGCGGCCTAGATGGACGCATCGTCATTCAATTGGGAACCACTTCGCCGGCAGAGGCCAGGAGCTTTGCGAACAAGGTGATTGCGGCTGGCGGGTCTGCATTGGACGGCGCGATTATGTGCTACCCAGATAGTGTTGGCCCTGAAAACCAAGCCCCATTGATGGTTGGCGGTGATTTACAGGGTCTGGTCATTGCACGACGCTTCCTTAAGCAGATCACTGCAAATCTCGTTGAGCTTGGCGAAAACGTCGCTGCTCCGGCAGCTTTGGACCTTGGGTACCTAACCATGAGCCTCGCTCTTTATGCAGGTGCGGCGCATGCAGCGCGTCTATGCGAAGTGGAAGGTGCAAATCTGGAGTTTCTGGCGCAACTCAGCACAAATGGACCAAGCGCAACCAACCGAATTGAAATCGTGAACCAAGCCGCCTTCGCTCTAAATAGCCTTCACGATGGTGGCTCACTGGCCGTGTGGGCAGATGTTGCCAAAAACATTCAGAAACATGCGGCTGACGCTGGGATCAATGATGATGTGACCAAAGGCCTGACAGCGTTCTATACCAAAGCCGTGGGCGCAGGTTTCGGCGCGGAAGACGTTGCAGCTCTAATTAAGGTATTGCGATAGAAGCGGGCATTCCTCAGACTTATTCAAGCATCCGTTTTGTTCCGCAGAGTCCACCACGGTGCGATGCGCAATGAATGGCAGCTTCTCGCCCTAAATCAAAAATTTCGGAGCGATCACCACAGGCGTTTTTGTAGGGGGTCATTAGGTGATAGCAATCCAACCCAGGCTGTCTGACGTCAACGCCAATGGGTCTAAAAAAACCCTGACGATGGACATTGGATTTTGGGAATTACTCAAATGCATGCGCCTGATAGAACAGATCTTCGTCTGCGGCGTCACGGTGCGTTCCAATTCGATTGTTGAGAAACTGTGATCCAATCACCATTGAATAATCCATCGTCGTATCCCTTTTGCATTTTCTGACATCTTGAAGATAGCCAAATGCGCTTGAACGCCCTGTCATGCGATCGAGTGAGGGGGGCAAGTTTTTGAAATACGGGGTCGAATTCAATCAGTCCAAGACCGTGTATTTTCGTTTCGAAACGGCCTTTTGCCCTTTGGGGCGTGGATTGGTTTGGAGGGGTGCGAAGGCTGTTTCAAAGCCTTCGCAGTCTGTTTTTAGACGACGTTGATGACCTGAGAGCCAAGGCCCTCGACGAACATTTCCATGCGGTCGCCTTTGACAACCGGTCCGACGCCGGCTGGTGTGCCGGACAAGATTACGTCGCCTGCGGCAAGCTCAAAATATTCGGAAAGATAGGAAATCATCTCGGGGACTTTCCAAATCATCTGGTTTAGGTCGCCCTCTTGCTTGACCTCGCCGTTCACCGTCAAAGCGATGCGACCGCTGTCCAGATGGCCGGTTTCGGTTGCGCGATGAATTGGTCCGATTGGTGCCGAACGCTCGAAGGCCTTTCCAATCTCCCAAGGGCGACCCATTTTCTTCATGTTGCCCTGAAGATCGCGACGCGTCATGTCCAGAGACAGAGCGTATCCATACACAAGGTCCAATGCGTCTTCCACGGCCACGTTGGTTCCGCCGGATTTTAGCGCGACGGCCATTTCCATTTCGTGATGAACATCAGAGGTATGCGGCGGATACGGAAAATCGCCGGACGCGTCTAAATTGTTGGGATTCTTCTGAAAAAAGAAAGGCGGCTCGCGGTCTGGATCGTGACCCATTTCAATAGCGTGCGCCGCGTAATTGCGGCCAATGCAGTATACGCGGCGAACAGGAAACTGGTCGTCGGTTCCGACAATGGGAAGGCCAACGGGTTGAGGCGGGGCAATTACAAAATCTGACATTTAAAACTCCGGTGTTCGATTCGCGTCAATTGTTGATACATCCAACCAATTTTTAGATCAATATCGATTTTTTGACAAATATCGATATTTTTTAGTTGCGAATCGCTATTGATCTGCAATACTCGGACCAATACAGCTTAATTGGGTGACCAATTTAGAGGTATTTTGAGAATGGATCGACCAATGAAACAAGATCGCCAACTGCACGTGGATAGTTTGAAGGCCTATATCGAGGCCGGTAACTATGCGCCTGGCGACCGCCTGCCTGCTGAAAGAGAACTGATTAACTCTCTCGGTATGACGCGCAACACGCTGCGACGGGCCCTGGACGCGCTTGAGCAAGACGGGGTTATTTGGCGCCACGTTGGCAAGGGCACGTTTTTGTCTGCAAAGCGCGCCGAAGACAAAAAGGAAATAAACCGAACGATCTTGGACATTGGCCGTCGTATGACGCCGGTGAAATTGATGCGTGCTCGTCTTGCCATTGAGCCAGCCATTGCCCGCGAAGCGGCCATTAATGCATCGGCGGACACGATCGAAAGCATTCGTATCGCCCTTGATGGTGCTGAAAATGCCGAAGACTGGCCGACTTATGAATCCTTTGACGATGACTTTCATCACGCTATAGCCCGCGCTTCGGACAATCTGCTGCTTGCCGAGCTTTACGATCAGCTTAGCCTCGCCCAGCGACATATAGCGTGGCGCAGCGTGGTGCGGGAATCCTCGCGCCCTGCCCGAACCCACACCAGTTTTACTGAACACAGAAATATCCTTGCAGCCATCGAGGCGCATGACTCCGCAAAGGCCCACGCGGCAATGCGCAGTCACATCGGCTCGGTATCCGCACGCTTGTTTGGGGAGATCTGACGCACCCAGGCATACCTCGGCTCGAAAGGCGCAACCGTCTTTTGAACCACAAATCGCACAATTCTCAGGGAGGAGAAAAATGCATAAACTACTGAAGAAAACGTCGGCATTCGTTGCCGCTGCCGTCGTAGGTGGATCGCTTTTTGCGTCCGCAGTACAGGCGCAAACGATCAAGATTGCGTTGGCGGAAACCCCGTCGGACGAACTTGCAGCGTTCTTCGTTGCCCTTGACCGGGCCAAGGCCAATGGACTTGACTATGAGTGGACTGCATTCTCGGACGAAGAATTGGCAATTCAGGCTGTTCTTAGCGGTCAAATGGACATTGGTTTTGGCACGCCTTATGCGGCCATGCAGCGCTCCAAGGCACCCATCCGGATTATCTTCCAGCTGTCCAAGCTGAAGTTCTTCCCGGTGACAACCAAGGCCTATAGCACTCTTCAGGATCTGAACGGCGAACCGATCCTTCTGCACTCACGCGGGGGCGGCACAGACTCGATTGCAAACGTGATCGAAGACCGCTTGGGCATCGAATTTGGCGACCGTTCTTACGTTCCCGGATCGTCTAATCGCGTTGCCGCGCTTTTGGGTGGTCAGGCAGATGCAACGATTATCGACTTGTCCAATACCAACAAGTTGATGCGCGGCCCAGCGGCGGATGATTTCAACGTGCTTGAAATGTTCGACGTTGAAGCCTCGGATGAGGCGCTGTTTGCCAACCTTGATTGGATTCAGGACAACGAAGAGGATGTGAACATCTTCGTAAACGCGCTTCTGAGCACCTATCGGGACATGCACGATGACCCAACTGTCATTCGTCGCGAAACCAATCCAGATGGACCAATTGGCCAGCTACCTGCCGAAATCCTCGATGAACTCGACGGCTTTTACACCGACGCGGTCGCAGCAGGTCTCTACTCGGTCAATGGCGGCGGCAGAACAGCTGCAAACGCCGACATCGAATGGTACTCGGCAGCGGGTCAGCTTGAAGGCGATGCCGCTGATCTGAACATCGAAGACTTCTGGTATCTCGCGCCGCTCGACGCAGCGATGCAATAAGACATCATTGGCGACCGTATCGTGATGGTTCGGTCGCCATCCTTACTCCTCAAAATACGGAACAGCCCTCATGGCGAACCGCTCGCTTTTTCTTAAATTCCTATCCGCCGTTATCATCTTTGGCGCATGGGAAATCGCTGGCCGCATCCCGGTTAGTTATGCCTTTCCGACGTTTCTGGAATCCATGTTCGCGCTCGGCGAGCTGGCCTTGGATGGCCGACTATGGATTGCCTATGCTGAAACCCTGAAGCCACTTGTTGTCGGCGTCGCGATCTCGACGGTCCTTGGAATTGGACTGGGAATCTGGATCGGCCTCAGCAAATTTTTTGACTGGCTTGTATCACCGATCTTTATCGTGATGCAGTCTGCGCCACTTGCGGCTTTGATCCCGCTTTTGGTCATGGCCTACGGAATTGGCCTGACGTCGAAAGTCTTCGTTGTCTGCATCATGGCGATGCCCGTTATCGTGCTGAACACCGCTGGTGCCGTGCGACATACGCCTGAATCGATGAAGGAGATGTGTAAATCCTTCATGGGTACACGCGTGGATATGTTGGTCAAAATCATCATTCCCGCCGCCTCGCCGCTTATCTTTTCGGGTTTGCGTCTCGGCGTGTCCGCAGGCTTCATCGGAGCGATCCTTGCCGAGCTGAAAATCACACCGACCGGTGTTGGCGACATCATCACATTCAGCCGTTCAATCGCTGACTATCCCAGCATGTACGCAGCAATCTTCTCAATCATTGTTCTGGCGGTTCTGTTCCTGAACCTTCTTGAACGCACTGAAAAATCACTCTTCAAAGGACACGACCGTGGCTATGTCTCAGATTAAGGAAGTCCCAACAGGGACCGATGCGAGCGAAGTTGAGATTGCCGTCTCGACCCGCAATATTTCCAAAAACTACGGAGAGGTTGAGGCGCTTAAAAACCTGTCGCTCGATTTCCCACGCGGGCAACTGACCTCGCTTCTTGGGCCTTCGGGCTGCGGGAAAACGACGTTGTTGAAAATTATCGCCGGCTTGCTTGAGCCGACGTCAGGCGAAGTCGAGGTGAACGGCAAGCCAGTGACCGGCCCCGGCCCGAACCGCGCCTTCGTGTTTCAGGATTTCGCGCTGCTGCCTTGGGCGACCGTGCTTCGCAATGTTGCATTCGGGCTTGAGCTTCGCGGTGTGGCAAAGTCCGAGCGTGAAGCGAAGGCCGAAAAATACATCAAGGATGTTGGCCTTGCAGGGTTTGAGCACGCCTATCCACATGAGCTGTCCGGTGGTATGCGCCAACGTGTCGGGCTGGCCCGTGCGCTGTCTGTCGACGCGCAGGTTCTTCTGATGGACGAGCCGTTTTCAGCCGTTGATGAACAAACCCGTCGGAAGTTCCAGGAAGACCTTTTGTCGTTGGTTCAAAACGAAAACAAGACGTTCATCTTCGTCACACACTCAATCGAAGAGGCTGTCTATGTCTCGGATCAGATCGCGATCCTGTTGCCGCGCCCCAGCCGCGTGTCCGAGATCATTCGCCCATCAGGATTCCGCCACAAAGAGGTCGACAAGATTCGCCGTGACCCTGAGTACCTCGATATTGTCGACAATATCTGGGCGTCCCTGCGCGGCTATGTGGAGTAGATCATGAAAGTCTTCGGATACCAGCTTCCCGGATTGTCTTCACTGATACTCTGGGGATTATTGTGGGAACTTGTCGGTTGGATGGAATTGACGTTCTTCGTTCCGCCCCTGTCAGACGTTCTTGCGACCTTGTTTGAAATCATCGGCACGCCAGCCTTCGTTAAAGCGCTTTCGGAAACCGGCTATGCTTTTGTTGTTGGGGTATTTTCTGCGGTGACCATCGGAATCCCGGTTGGAATCCTGATGGGACGCAGCCGACTGCTGGACGAAATGCTTTTGCCTTGGGTCAACGTGTTTCTCAGCGCGCCTTTGACGGCGCTTGTGCCGGTCCTGATGGTTTTGTTCGGTTTTGGGATGAAGTCGATCATTATCACGACGACGCTTTTCGCGATTTGGATCATCATCCTAAATTCGCGCACCGGCGTTAAACAGATCAACCGATCCCTAGTCGAGATGGCGCATTCCTTCGGGGCCTCGCCTCTGGATGCGTTTCTCAAGATATACTTTTGGGCCGCCTTGCCGGAAATTCTTGGCGGGGTGCGGATTGGGATCATTCGGGCAGTCAAAGGCGTGATTATCGGCCAGCTGCTTATTTCGATCGTCGGGTTCGGCGCATTGTTCGAGCTTTATTCGTCGAACTTCCTGATGTCCCATTTCTGGGCGGTTTTGTTGGTCTTGTTTGCGATGGCTTTCACAATCTCCGAGATTTTGGCATATCTTGAACGACGCGTGGCCTATTACGCAGCGAAACGCTAAGAATACCCAAGGTCCGGTGGTTGCTTTAGAGCCGCCTCCGGACCTGCAAAACCTTACTCGTCGTACCCAAAAGTCTGGACACAGGTGACATGACCGAACTTCTATTCATCGCTTCGGGCCTTGCGGCCGCGGGCCTGATTGCCGGATTGTTGGCGGGATTGTTTGGTATTGGCGGTGGCGCCATTCTGGTGCCGGTGCTGATAACCGTGTTTCCCTTTTTGGGTGTAGCACCTGAACTGGTCGCTCATATGGCCGTCGGAACATCGCTTGCGATCATCATTCCAACCGCCGTTCGATCTTATCGCGCACATCTAAGCAAGGGTGCAGGCAATCAGGAACTGCTGAAGCGATGGCTGATTTGGGTGCCCTTGGGGGTGGTTGCTGCATCGCTTGTCGTTGGCTATGTGTCCGGAGACGTTCTGCGCATTGTCTTTGCCGTGGTCGCAACGGTCATTGCGATCAAAATGCTCTTCAACCGCGATAGTTGGCAGATCGCGCCAGCACTGCCGTCCAATCCGGTCACCAATGGTGTCGGTTTTGGGATCGGGGTTCTTTCCACCTTTATGGGCATCGGCGGAGGCAATCTGAACAATCTGTTCATGACCAGCTTTGGACAACCAATTCATCAGGCGGTTGCTACTTCGTCGGGTCTCGGTCTTTTGATCGCGGTTCCAGCAACGCTTGGATATGTCTATGCGGGGTGGGGGCTTGAGAACCTGCCGTCATATTCACTGGGCTACGTCCATCTTTTGGGCGCAGCGCTCGTCATCCCGTTCTCGATGGCTTCGGCCCCTCTGGGCGCGCGAATCGCGCATAGCATCTCGGCGAGAAAGCTAGAGCTGGCCTTTGGGATCTTTCTGATCGTGGTTGTTGTTCGATTGGTCAGCGACGTTGTTGGCTAAACAAAACGGACACTTGGCCATCGGCGAGCGTTCGCCATAATTGGGCAGCAGTTTTGGCGGTGCTCTTGCGAAAGATCGACGGACTTCAAACCTGAACGACCGGAAATTCCAACGTCACGGTTGATCCCTGGTTTGGGACGCTGTCAAACGACATGCGGCCTCGGTGGTGATTGACGATGTGTTTCACAATCGCCAATCCAAGCCCGCTGCCACCTGAATCCCGCGATCTGTGGGTATCGACCCTATAAAACCGCTCCGTCAATCGAGGGATGTGGTGAATTTCGACACCCGGACCGTCATCGCTCACTTCGATCACAACGGTGGATGCACCAGAATCGACCCTGCCCGAAACCCTTACGAACCCCTTTGGATTGCCGTAGCGCAACCCGTTTTCAACAAGGTTGCTGATCGCGCGGACAATTTCGTCGGCGTCCCCTTGAAACCGAACTTGCGCGTCAGGCAGTGCGATCTCGATGCGAACACCTGTCGCTTTGGACAGAACAGCCAAGGGGGTGCAAGCAGAGGCAACCACGTCCTGCAAGACAACGTCGCGGTCTGCGCGGCGTCTTGCGTTGCTTTCAATGCGTGAGAGCGTCAGCAGATCGGCCACCAAGCGCTTCATGCGCTCGACTTCGCTGGACATGACCGGAAGAAAATGGGCAATCGCGTCGGCGTCGCCCTGACAGGTTTCAAGAATGCCGGAAATCGCGGTCAAAGGCGTTTTCAACTCGTGGCCAAGGTCTGCCACAAAATTTTGACGCATCTGAATCGCCATAGCTGTTTCATTCGCGTCTTGCAGGCAAATCAGAATTCCCTCCGTGCCAAGCATCGCACCGGACACGCGGTATTCGGCCTCGGACTGCCCTTTGATCGACACTTCTATCGGTTCCACTGAACGCCCGAGACGTAATGCGCTGACCAATGCAACCAGATTGGGGTGCCTTAGAACAGTCAGGTAACTCCGACCGACTTGCAGACGTGGGAATAGGCTTTGGCAAGCCGTATTTGCGGTGACCAGACGATCATCCTGCGAAATGACGAAGGCGGGCACGGGTATGGCTTCGATGGCGTCAGAATTCACGATCACGGCTCCAAATCTTGCGGCTACCTACCTCAGAGTGACGCCGTTTTACAGTGCAGTCGGAAAAAATCAGCGTCGTAACAAAACTGTTACAGAACTTTTGCATAAGCGTCATGAAGGCCCGCTACTGGTTGACCACCGCCGAGGGGCGGATGATTTCGAAATGGAGCTGACATGCAGATCAAAACCCTTGTCCTAACGCTATCCGGTCTTCTGATCGCCGCGCCTGCGATGGCGCGCGAAGAAATTCGGATCGTGGGGTCGTCGACCGTATTTCCCTATACACAGGCGGTTGCCGAGAACTTTGTTAACCTGACCGGCGCGCCGTCGCCGATCGTTGAATCCACGGGAACCGGCGGTGGAATGAAAATCTTTTGCGGTGGCATTGGCGAAGGCTTTCCCGACGTGACCGGCGCGTCACGCGCGATGAAATCCTCGGAATATGAGCTTTGCCAATCCAACGGCGTCACCGACATTAGCGAAGCCTTGATCGGTTTTGACGGGCTGTCCATGGCCGTTTCGCGTGCAAGCGACGTTGACTGGAATTTGTCGCTTGAAGACATCTACCTTGCCTTGGCAGCCCAAGTGCCCGTCAACGGAGATTGGGTCGATAATCCGTACAAGACATGGGCAGATGTGAACGCCGATCTTCCCGAAATTGAGATTCTGGCCTATGGGCCTCCGCCGACCTCGGGCACACGTGACGCTTTTGTTGAGTTGGCGATGCACGAGGGCTGCAAAGAGCTGGACTTTGTGCAAGAGGGCGGGTTCGACAAGGATTGGGTCAACGACAATTGTTCGCGGATGCGCCAGGACGGCCCGTTTGTTGAAGCTGGTGAAAACGACAACCTGATCGTTCAACGTCTGAATGCCGATGAGAATGCGATGGGTATCTTTGGCTACTCATTCCTGTTCGAAAATCTTGATGCGTTGAAAGGTGTTGAAATCGCAGGCGTGGCCCCTTCGACAGACACGATTGCTGACAAATCCTATCCGATCTCGCGTCCGCTCTACGTCTACTTCAAGAATGCGCACCGCGGCGTCATTCCCAACCTCGAAGAATTTGTCGAGGAATACATGTCGGATGATGCACTTGAGGAAGACGGTTATCTCGCCGAGCGTGGCTTGGTCGCGCTGCCCGAGGACGCACGCTACGACCTGCAAGACAGCGTTCTGGACGCCGTCCCAATGGACATGAAATAAGCCCCCAACCCAAAAAGGGCGCCGGTCTCCTAGGGGGCCGGCGCTTTTCATCAGGTCTGATCCAACCATGACAACACTGCCATTTGTTTTATTGCTGCTCGGCACTGCTTTTGCCTATCTGATGAACAGGCAAGCGGCTGTTTCTTTGCGCAAGGGTGGCGCTGTTCTGCATTCCAGCCCTGGGTATCACGGTCTCTTTGCCGGATTGGCCGTCGTCATTCCGGTATTGGCCATTACCCTGCTTTGGATGCTGCTTGACGGGGCGGTGATTGACCGATTGGTGCTCGCAAGTCTTCCTGTTGAGGCGATTTCGTCCGATGACAAAGGCGCGGCCAGTCTTGTTTTGACGGAAATTCAGTCCCTTGCCAGCGGGCGTGTCTTTGGTGAACCTGAACCTTGGAAACAACTTGCTGCGGAGAGGCTTACGACATTACGCTCAACGTCCAGCACACTTTTGATCGCGGCGATCCTTGTTGTATCTGTTGCTATCGTGCTGTTTCGCCGTGCGCGCTTGGCCCCTCAGATGAGGGCGCGACAAGGCAGCGAAAAGCTGGTCCACGGTTTGATGGTGTTTTGCTCAGTCGTGGCTATTTTAACAACGCTCGGCATCGTCTCGGCCCTGTTGTTTGAAACGATCAAGTTTCTCAACAAAGTGCCGCTTTCGGAATTTCTATTTGGACTAAACTGGGAGCCGCAAATCCCGATAAGGGAAGATCAGGTCGCGGCCTCGGGGGCGTTTGGCTGGATTCCCGTCATGGTCGGCACGCTGGTTGTGACGGTGGTCGCCTTGACCGTAGCCGTGCCGACAGGGCTGTTTGCGGCGGTCTATCTGAACGAATTTGCGCATAAACGCTTTCGAACAATCGCGAAACCGGTTCTGGAAATTCTCGCGGGGGTGCCGACGGTCGTCTACGGGTTTTTCGCAATTCTGGTGATCGCTCCCGCGCTGCGGCGTCTTGGTACAAGCCTCGGCGTTGACGTGGCCCCCAACTCGGCTCTTGCGGCTGGGGTTGTGATGGGGGTGATGCTTATTCCCTTTATCACATCCTTTGCCGACGACGCGATTTCCGCAGTACCGCGCAGCCTTCGCGACGGGGCGCTGGCGCTGGGATCGACGCGCGGCGAGGCGATGACCAAGGTGCTGTTTCCCGCCGCTATTCCCGGCATCGTCGGAGGCGTTCTCTTGGCCGTCAGCCGCGCCATCGGAGAAACGATGATCGTCGTCATGGCCGCAGGGTTGATCGCGCGTCTGACGTTGAACCCGCTTGACAGTGTGACGACGGTTACGGTGCAAATCGTAACACTTCTCATTGGCGACACCGCATTTGACAATCCCAAGACGCTGGCCGCATTTGCGCTGGGAATGATGCTGTTCCTTGTCACGCTTGGCATCAATATTCTGGCGATCCGCGTCGTGCATAAGTATCGCGAAGCCTATGACTGAGGGGTCGGAAAACATGAACAACCCGAGTTCGACAATCGACCTTGTGCGGGCCTCGCTGGTACGACGCAAAAGAAAGGAACGCGTTTTGCGCGGCCTCGGCCTGTCGGCAATTTGCTTTGCGTTTTTGATGCTGGCGACATTGATCGTTTCACTGGTCACGTCCGGCTATAGCGCGTTCGTTCAGACTCACATTACTTTGGACGTCTACGTCGATCCTGACGAAATTCGCGAAAGCCGCCTGCCGCGTGGTGGGTTTGATGATGCGCTCACCGCTTCGCTTGGCACCTACCTTGCGGATGTGGACCTTTCTGATCGCGCGACCACGAAGGTGATTGAAAAAATATTCTCGAACGGGGCGCAGTTCTCGCTTCGCGATTTGGTTGTTGCCGAGCCGTCTTTGATCGGACAAACCATCGAATTAACAGTACCGGTTTCGGATCCCTACGATCAACTTCACAAGGGCAACATTGACCGCAATACGCCAGAAGAAAACCGCCGATTGAACGATCTGCAAATTGGATATTTCACTCAACTGGTCGAGGCCGAGCTTATCACGAAACCGCTAAACTGGGGCCTGATAACCAACGCCGACAGTCGTTTTCCAGAATTAGCGGGTTTGAAAGGCGCGTTGGTCGGTTCGGCTTGGGCGCTGCTTGTGTGCTTTCTGATTTCATTCCCCCTTGGGATCGGCGCGGCCATCTACCTTGAAGAATTCGCACCCAAAAACCGGTTCAGCAACCTGATTGAGGTCAACATCAACAACCTCGCGGCGGTGCCCTCGGTGGTTTTCGGGCTGTTGGCCTTGTCGGTCTTCATTGGTTGGTTTGGACTTCCACGCTCGGCCCCTCTGGTGGGGGGTCTGACGCTTGCATTGATGACAATGCCGACGATCATCATCGCCACACGCGCGGCATTGAAATCGGTGCCGCCGTCGATACGAGAAGCGGCGCTTGGCTTGGGCGCGTCGCCGCAACAAACCGTGTTTGGGCATGTTTTGCCTCTTGCGATGCCAGGGATCTTAACCGGCACAATCATCGGCTTGGCGCAAGCGCTCGGCGAAACCGCCCCTCTGCTTTTGATTGGCATGAACGCGTTTATCACCTCAGCACCCGACGGACCCCTGTCGAGCGCGACGGCCTTGCCGACCCAAATCTTCATCTGGGCCGACAGCCCCGAACGCGGGTTCGCAAGCCGAACCTCGGCGGCCATTCTCGTGCTGCTCGGGTTCCTCGTTACAATGAATGCAATCGCGATCTTTTTGCGAAGCAAATTTGAAAGGAAATGGTGATGCAGACAGCGGCGACACCCATCGACAACAGCCCTGGTGCGGCGTCATCATCGACGGCGACCAAAATCAAGGCGCAAAATGTCGATGTGTTTTATGGCGACATGCAGGCGCTGTATGACGTATCGGTTGATATTCCCGACCGTATGGTCACTGCCTTTATCGGCCCATCAGGTTGTGGCAAGTCGACATTCTTGCGCTGCATCAACCGGATGAATGACACAATTGCGACCTGTCGCGTAACTGGTGACATTACACTGGATGGCGCAGACATCTACGACCCCAACATTGACCCCGTTCAACTGCGCGCCCGCGTCGGTATGGTGTTTCAAAAGCCAAATCCATTTCCAAAATCGATCTTCGACAATGTCGCCTATGGCCCACGCATTCACGGCTTGGCGCGTGATCGGGCTGAGTTGGACGAGATCGTCGAGAAAGCCCTGCGAAGGGCGGCACTCTGGGACGAGGTGAAGGATCGTCTCAACACCCCCGGCACTGGTTTGTCGGGTGGCCAGCAACAACGCCTGTGCATTGCGCGCGCCATCGCCACCCGCCCAGAGGTCTTGCTGATGGATGAGCCATGCTCGGCCCTTGACCCGATCGCGACCGCCCAGATCGAAGAGTTGATACAGGATCTGTCGTCTCGGTTCTCAGTCGTGATCGTCACCCACTCGATGCAGCAGGCGGCACGGGTCAGTCAGCGCACGGCCTTTTTCCATCTTGGAAACCTTGTAGAATTTGGCAACACCGACGACATTTTCACCCGCCCATCGGATTCCAGAACCGAGGCATACATCACCGGACGGATCGGCTAGGATAGCATCATGAACTCAGGACACATCTTAACGGCCTTCGACAGTGATCTTGAACGCATTCAGGCGAATATGCTTCGCATGGGCGGTCTTGTAGAAAGCGCATTGCACCAAGCCATGACGGCGCTAGAGAAAGGCGATCTTGATCTGGCAGCCAAGATTAAATCGGACGACCAGATCATCGACGATCTCGAGGTTGATATTCGCCAGGACGTTGAGCGCGTCATCGCGCTGCGGTCCCCGACGGCAGGCGATCTTCGTACTGTGCTGTCCGTCCTGACGATGGCCAGCACGCTTGAGCGCTGCGGCGACTACGCGCGCAATGTCGCCAAGCGCACATTTGTTCTTGAGGAATTCCGATATTCTTCAACCCTCAACGGAACGCTCCGGCGCATGTCCCGCGTGGTCGAGGCGATGCTTGCCGACGCTCTTGATGCCTATGTCAATCGGGATTTGGATAAAGCGCATGACGTGATCGAGCGGGACTTGGAAGCGGATCAGATTTACAACTCTCTCTTCCGCGAATTGTTGACCCACATGATGGAAGACCCGCGCACGATTGCCCCAGCGATGCATTTGCACTTTATCGCCAAGAATATCGAACGGGTCGGAGATCATGCGACCGGTCTGGCTGAACAGGCGATCTATTTGATTACCGGCGCCTTCCCAAGCGATGACCGCCCCAAACAAGACGTCACGACGGTGAACCTGTCAGAAATGCAGGATGACTAACACCGGATCGCATATCCTTGTGGTCGAGGATGAGGCCGCTCAACGCGAGGTGATTGCCTATAACCTACGCAAACAAGGGTATCAGGTGCGCACAGCGTCTGACGGTGACGAAGCCGAGCTTGAATTGGCCGAAGCTGTGCCCGACCTGATCTTGCTTGACTGGATGATGCCGGGGGCCTCGGGGCTTGAGCTTGCACGACGTATTCGCAAACGTGTTGAGACGCGCGAAGTTCCGGTCATCATGCTCACCGCGCGCGCCGAGGAAGAGGACGTCATTCGTGGATTGGACGTTGGGGCAGATGACTACATCACCAAACCCTATTCTGTATCAGAATTGCTGGCCCGCGTGCGCTCGTTATTGCGGCGCAGTAAGTCCGCAGGCGCAGAAACGATACGCGTGAGTGACATCGAAATGAACGTCGAAACCTACCGCGTTTATGTTTCTGGCGACGAAGTCTCGTTGGGGCCGCTTGAGTTTAAATTGCTGCGCACGCTTATGGAACGACCCGGACGGGTGTTTGAGCGCGATCAATTGCTCGACTTGGTTTGGGGTCGCGAAACCTACGTGGACAGCCGAACCGTGGACGTTCACATCGCAAGATTGCGAAAAGCGCTGGGAGAAAAAGCAGGAGCCGACCTGCGCACCGTGCGCGGCAAGGGATACTCGCTCGGGTAGCTGATCGCACCTACAGGCTTTGGGTAAAAAGACCGGCCTTTAACGAACGTCAAAAAGCGTTTCGATGATCGGGCAGTCGGGCACGTCGCCTTGGCTGCATTCGGCAGCCATACCTGAAAGTGCGTCCTCCAACTTGCGCAGCCCTTTGATTTTTTCGCGCACGGACGCCAAATGCCCGACGGTCAGAGTGTGAACCTCGCCGCAGGTAAAATCTTGCCGATCCACCATTTCAAGCAGCGCACGAATCTCATCGATACTGAACCCGAGATCGCGCGACGTCTTGATAAAGGAAAGCCGCTTTAACTGATCGTGATTATATTGTCGGTTACCGCCCGCTGTTCGATCCGGCTTTGGCATGATGCCAATGCGCTCGTAATAGCGGATCGTTTCGATGTTGACGCCAGAGCGTTTGGACATTTCGCCAATCGGATACCCTCGCGCATTCGTGAAGTCTGCCATCGAATTTTTCCTTGCTTCTGTAGTCGCTACAGACCGCATCTTAGCGCGAGAAATCGAAATAGCGAGCGCGCACATGACCGACACAACTGGCATAGCCACAAACGAAACCGATCCGGAAAAACGAAAAACGCGCTTGCTGGCTGCGGGCGGATTCCTCGGGGCCTTTGCTGCGTCGACCTGCTGCGTTGTTCCGTTGCTTTTGGTCAGTATGGGAATATCGGGCGCTTGGATTGGCAATCTTACGGCCCTCGCACCCTATAAGCCGATCTTCATTGTAATTGCGCTTGGATTCCTCGGGTACGGGTTCTGGATGGTGTATCGCAAGCCCAAAGCCTGCGCCGAAGGTGAAGCCTGCGCACGACCACTGCCCAATCGGTTCGTTAAATCAGCGCTTTGGGTTTCAACAATTTTGACAGTGATCGCGCTGTTCTGGACATGGATCGCGCCTGTCGTTGCCCCCATTCTTCTCGGTCTTTGAAAGGAACCACAATGAAGTTTTTAACACCCGTGTTGGCCCTGATCGGCTTTTTCGCAGCCGCCCCGAGTTTCGCCGCCGAGCAAACCGTGACGTTTTCGGTACCTGGAATGTATTGCGCAAGCTGCCCGTTTATCGTCGAAGCAGCGATGGGCGGCGTAGAAGGCGTGTTGTCGGTGAGTGCTGATTCAGATGCGCGGACGGCTTTGGTCGTTTTTGACGATGCTCTCACGACCGTTGAAGCCATCGCTTTGGCGTCAGAGGCCTCGGGGTACGCAGCAGACGTGTTGGTGGCTGAAAACGGCTCATGAGCCGTTAAACTTAGACTGCGCGCCACCACTCACATTCCCAAACCCGCAAAGGGATTTTTATGTCCGACTGTTGCTCTAAAAACTCGTCAGATGTCGTCACGTTTGACCTCGCCGTGATCGGCGCTGGGTCCGCTGGCTTTTCCGCGGCGATCACCGCCGCCGAAGCAGGCGCACGTGTGGCGTTGATTGGCCACGGAACCATCGGGGGCACCTGTGTCAACGTCGGCTGCGTCCCTTCAAAAGCGATGATCCGTGCAGTGGAAACGCTGCACGTCGCCAAAAGCTCAGCGCGGTTTGATGGGATCGTAGCAAGCGCAGAGGTCAACGATTGGGCGGCGCTTGTCGCGCAAAAACAGGCTTTGGTGAATGATCTTCGCGCGGCCAAATATGTCGACGTCCTGCCCAATTACGAAGGCATCACCTACATCGAGGGTCAGGCGAAGTTTACACAAGACGGCGCGCTACAATTAAAGGACCGCATCATTCATGCGCCGAAGATTATCATTGCCACAGGTTCATCGCCTCATGTTCCCGATATTCAAGGATTGGATAGCGTCGATTGGCTTGACAGCACGTCGGCCCTTGAATTGGCCACCTTGCCTAGATCACTCTTGGTCATGGGGGGCGGATACATCGGTGTCGAGATCGCGCAGATCTTTGCGCGTGCGGGCTCAGACGTGACGATTGTGACCCGGCGAGGCTTGCTGCCGGACGCCGAGCCTGAAGTCAGCGAAGCGCTGACCAAGGCCTTTGCAGACGAAGGCATTCAGGTGCTGTCCGAGCTTCGCTACGACAGGTTTGAGTCCATGGACTCGGCCGTCACGCTTTATGCAGAAAGTGAAGGACAATCCATCTCGGTTTCGGCAGAGAAGCTGCTGCTGGCGACGGGACGAATGCCGAACACGGGTTCCCTATCGCTTGCGTCGGCGGAAATAGACACGAATGCCCAGGGCGGGATCATCGTCGACGGACAGATGCAAACCACGCGCAAGGGGGTTTATGCCGCCGGTGATGTGACCGGCACAGATCAGTTCGTCTATATGGCAGCCTATGGCGCAAAAATTGCCGCCAAGAATGCGATGAACGGAAACGCGCTGCGATATGACAACAGTATCCTGCCGACCGTCGTGTTTTCTGACCCGCAGGTCGCCAGCGTGGGCATGACCGAGACCCAAGCTCGATCAGCCGGTCACGATGTCATGACCTCGGTTCTGGGTTTGGAAAACGTGCCACGGGCGCTGGCAGCGCGGGACACACGCGGATTGATAAAACTGATCGCAAACAGACAAACTAAGCGGTTGCTGGGGGCGCATATTATCGCGCCTGAGGGGGCAGACAGCATCCAAACCGCGGCCATGGCCCTGAAGATGGGTATGACCTATGAGGATTTGGGCGCGATGATATTCCCCTATCTTACAACGGTCGAAGGCCTGAAACTGGCGGCGCAGACGTTTGAGATGGACGTGGCAAAACTGTCGTGCTGCGCGGGGTAGAGGGCGACGTTCCAACGCGAGGCGTCGCCAAATTCTAACCCGTCGACAACTGTTTGCACAGGTCTGAGGCTTTTAGTAACAGAGGGCATAAGTTGCCGGATTGACGCTCAGTCGCCTGAGCTTCGGCATTGGCAATTCAAAAGCTCAAAACGCCGCACACGCTCAAGAGGAATTATCACATGCCACACGACCACGGTCATGCTCACATTGATCCCGATTCCGGCGACAAGCGTGTTGCGATAGCAATTTGGGCGAATGGGCTGCTTACCGTCGCACAGGTCGTCGGAGGCATCTTGTCTGGCAGTCTTGCCTTGATTGCCGACGCGCTTCACAATTTTTCAGACATGGCCGCGCTGGTAATCGCTTTCGCAGCACGCAAGATCTCGCGACGACCGGCCGATGAGCGGATGACCTTTGGCTATGGCAGAATTGAAATCGTCGCTGCATTAATCAACTACACGACGCTCATCGTGATTGGACTATATCTGGTTTATGAGGGTGGTATGCGGCTTATCGAGCCGACTGAAGTTATGGGGTGGACGGTCGTTATTCTTGGTGGCGTCGCGTTGGTTGTCGATACACTGACGGCCCTGCTGACCTATTCGATGCAGAAGGGTAATATGAACATCCGCGCGTTGTTTCTTCACAACCTTTCGGACGCGCTGGCCTCGGTCGCGGTGATTATCGGCGGAACGCTAATCATTCTTTTTGACATGCGCTGGGTCGATCCGGCAATCACGATCACGATCGCGCTATATATCCTCTATCTGTCCTTCACAGAAATCGGCGGACCGATCCGAACACTTATGTTGGGAAGCCCCCCAAACATCGATGGAACCGAGGTCGTATCGGCGATGCTTGAGGTCGATGGAGTGATCGATGTGCACCACGTTCACCTATGGCAAATGCAGGAACACTCAGCCGCCTTGGATTGCCACATTGTGGTTGATCGGTCGCTAATGAGCGGATCAGACGCCATCAAGGAAAGCATAAAGGCCGTTCTGCACGAGCGGTTTTCCATCGAACATTCGACGCTTGAGTTCGAAGCAAGCGACGCCGCACATTTGGATGCGCAAATGTTTGGTCACAAAAACTAAGGTCAGGTCGTCGCTTCATCTGGACGAACAGCTAGACAGAGCCTTTTGCGGGCCAGTTTGGCAATCCCGATTTAACGCCCTGCCGGTGTCTCGAACCAGTCCCGCTCTACCGCCATTCGGTCGGGTTCGCCGTTTGGGGTTTTGGGTACGTTTGACATAGTTTTCACAAATATGTCCCCGATTCCGCGAAGCGATCGCTTCAGCACCTCGCGAAGTTTTTCAGCATCAAAACCGGGTCCGGGGCGCACTGCCACCCCAAGTGCCTCTACGCCGCTTTGTGAATAGACACGGACGGCGACAGCTTCTAGCACCGTTTCCAACCGCTCGACCTCGGCCTCAATCTTTCCGGAAAACATCCGCGTTCCGCCAAGATTGATACGATCATCTGTGCGCCCGAGTTTTGTAATTGCGCCGTCCGCGGATTGCCTTGCCAGGAACCCTGGGTAGACCCAACCATCGTCGTCATAGGCCGAGTTTGCGTTGACGTATCCTTCATAACGTTGCGCTGGTGGCACCCAAAGCGCCAGTTGCCCTTCTTGTTCGAACGGGGTTGGGTCGCCTGCGGGGCTGCGTACTTCACCGACGATCCCGCAACAGGCGCGACCGATGTCACCGGCGACATGAGTCAACGGATGATATTTCTTGAACGCATAGACCGAGGTTTCGTTCGTTCCTGCCCCCAATTCAATGACGTCGCCAAAAAACGCATGCGCACGGTGTAATAAGTCGGGTTGGGCTGTACCGGCGGCCACAAAAACCCTGTCCACAGGAGTTGTTGGGCCAGTGTCGGGTGCAAACTCCAAGATCTTGTGCAGTGATAAAGGTGAAAGCATCAATTCGCCGACACTCGAGTCCAGTATCAGCGGCCAAATGGCCTGCGGAGTGACATCGCCGCCAACAACATGAACGCCCGCGCCAAAAGCCCGCAGCACATCCCGCATCGCCCGAAGCGAGGACAGGCCGGTCGTCATATAGACGCCGCGCTTTGGTGGTCCCAAAAGATCGCTGTAGAGGCGCGCGTCGTTGATAATTTGCTGCGGCCCGACGGCCATGGCCCGACGCTCGCGCGGGGTATTTGCCGTATGGAAGTATGTTTTTCCGGGCGCAGCTTCGACTTGGGCACCGGGCTCGTCAACAAGCGAATTGGCACGGAGAGGTACGGTTTTTCCGACAGGTGAAGTCGCGCCATCTGGAACAATTACAAAATCCGGTGGCAATCCAACATCAACAAACTGGCGCGGGTCAGGCGCGGTCATGACGTTGCCACCAATTCTCCAGGTGGCAAACCAAAACGCGACGGTGACCGCAAAATTTGGGATGCTACAGGCAATCCGCGCGCCGGGTTCGGCGCCATAGTCGATCAAAAGGTCGGCGATATTTGAAATCGCTCGATCCAATTGATCGAACGAAATTTTTTGACCATCGAGCGATATCAGAGCTGTGTTTTGCTCAAACCGATGTCGAACAGAATGCCAGAACGCATTGGGATGATCGCCCGAAATCACAGAGCGGCCCTAGAAGTTATAGAGAATACCCACCGTGACATCTTGCTGGCTGACCGGATCATAAAGACCGCAGCAATTGTCGTCGATTGACAGTCTGGACAACTCGGCTTCAAGGCGAAGTGTTAATGTGTCGGTCACAGGGATTTCAGCGCCGATGCCACCAACAGTGATGAGCGACGCCGAGTCGATGGCGGCAGTGCGCGCAAAATTCGATTGCCCAACGCCGACGAACGCATAAGCCAGCATCGAGTCAAACTTGTAGCCGACGTGTAACTCGGCTTGGAGAATGCTGTTTGCGTCTTCAAGATAAGGCTCGCTGGTCGGATACCCGCTGCCGAGTGACTGCTGGATTTCAACGCCAAAGAACGAGTCCGAACCCAAATCATATCGCACCCCGCCAAAGATGTCGGTGACCTGGACAGTCGCAAGCGCTGTGGTTGGTCCAAGGGCCTCAAAATTGCCCGTTCCAAAGGATCCTCCCAAATAATATTCCTGAGCGACCACTGGCATTGCCAACGCGGTCAGCCCTATTGAAACGATGCTGCTGGATTTCGTGGACATAGCAATTTTACCTATTGGCGATTTGACGGAAAAGACGAAAATTCCCAACAAGTTACTGCCGGTCAGATTGTCGGTCAACCATGGAGTTACCTTGTCGGGTTGGATGATTGTGCGTTTCGATTGGTAGGGCGGAAAAATGGCCGCCACGGCGTTGGCTCTTTGGACGAATATCCGGATTTTTATCCTCCGCAGTCCAAAGGGTTGAAGAATTTGCTTTGTCATGTTCCACACATAAAATGGAGTTGATATGCTGACGGTGAGCAATCTTACGAAACGCTTTGGCGCGATTACGGCGGTCGATAACGTGGGATTCCGCATCGAGCGGCCCACTATGGTTGGCATCATCGGTCGATCCGGTGCTGGAAAATCGACACTATTGCGGATGCTAAATCGCCTGACAGACGCCAGCGACGGAGAGGTTCGTTTTGACCAAACCGATGTCCTGACCTTAAAGCGAGCGGCGTTGCGGCAGTGGCGCTCTGATTGTGCGATGATCTTTCAACAGTTTAATCTCGTGCCCCGCATGGACGTCGTTTCGAACGTGTTGCATGGCACTTTGGCAAAACGCTCGACATTTGCGACGCTTTTCAATTTCTATCCAAAAGACGACATCGATAGAGCAATTGAAACGTTGGAGAGGTTTGGCATGGCCGATCACGCCCAGAAACGCGTTGAATCCTTGTCCGGTGGCCAGCAACAACGGGTCGCAATCGCGCGGGCGCTCATGCAGGCCCCGAAGTTGGTTTTAGCAGACGAGCCCATTTCGTCACTTGATCCGATGAACGCGCAGATTGTCATGCAGTCTCTGCGCAAAATTCACGACGAAGACGGGCGTACGGTTCTCGTCAACCTGCACTCTCCTGAAATTGCACGACAATATTGCGACCGCGTGATCGGAATGAGGGATGGGCGCATCATGTTTGATGGGGCACCCGATGCGCTGACAAAGACCGAGACCGAGAAAATATACAGCTAGCCTGCTTTGGCGCGAGGGGCGATCCTCTTCACAAGCGCGTCGTGTCGTCACTGTCCCGGTTAACAATTCGGTCTCGATGGCTCATAACGCGGTAACCAGTTTAGAGATTTAAGAGACCACCATGAAATCAATTTATTCAGCCGTTTTGGCAACAATATCCCTTGTATCACCAGCCATGGCGCAGGAAATTTCGACGTTTAACATCGGAATTCTGGGTGGAGAAAACGCCCAAGACCGTCTTGCCAGCAATGAGTGTTTGCGCGAGAAAACAGAGGCTCTTCTCGGTGTTGAGGCCAAGCTCTTCGCACCCGCTGACTATAATGGCGTGATCCAAGGCCTGTTGGGTGGAACGCTTGACATGGCCTGGGTCGGGGCGTCGGGGTATGCCAAGATCTACCTAAACGACCCTGACGCCGTTGAGCCGGTATTGGTCAAGGTGAACACGGACGGCACATTTGGGTATTATTCGATTGGTTTTGCCCGCATCGACAGCGGCATCACCTCGCTCGACGATATGAAAGGAAAGACCTTTGGTTTTGGTGATCCAAACTCGACGTCCGGCTACCTGATCCCCTCGATTGAGATCCCCTCGATTATCGGGGCGACGATGGAGTCTGGCGACTACTTTGGCGAGGTTAAATTCACAGGCGGGCATGAGCAAACGATTGTTGCGGTGGCAAACGGGGACGTTGATGCCGGTGTAAGCTGGGTGGATGGTCTCGGCGATTGGGCGGACGGCTATAATTCCGGCGCGTTACGCAAGGCCGTTGATGCTGGACTTGTTGATATGAATGACATGGTTCAAATCTGGCAATCCATGACGATCCCTGAAGGGCCGGTTGTGTTGCGCTCGACCTTACCCGAGGACGTCAAGCTGTTGATGACGGGCTTGATGGCGTCTCTAAAGTCGATGGACCCAGACTGCGCCTATGGCGTGCTACAAGGCGACGCCCGCGGCTTTATGCCGATCACCCACGAAGCCTATGAGGTCATCATCGAGGCACGAAAAGCCAGTTCGAACTAGAATGGCGGGACCGAGCAGTTTGACGAAAGCACAGATGCATGTCTGACGATACGGCGCATGTGCAGCTGGCCTATGCGTCATTGCTTCGGCGAAAACGTCTCTTCAGCGGGGTCATTCTCGCTGTTTTTGTGATGCTGATGGTCGCTGGGTTCAATATTGCGAATGACCGAAACGCTGGGGGGTTTTGGGCTGGTCTGCCGAGTCTTTTCGATTTCCCGTTAGACGTTTTTGCCGATACCGCGCCGAAGATTTCGCAGCTTCCAGGGCATCTTCTGAGGTTCTTTCCGGTCCTGATCGAAACAATCAATATCGCCGCGGTTTCGACCCTCATCGGGGTCGCGTTTGCCGTCGTTCTGGCTCTGTTTTCGACGCATGGTTTGGCCCCTTGGCCACGGATGATCCCGGTTTTTCGTCGCCTGATGGACGCGATGCGTGCGCTGCCGGAAATTGTCATCGCATTGGTTCTGATATTTGTCCTCGGCGGTGGGCCGGTTCCAGCGATGATTGCCATCGCGCTTCACACGGCAGGTGCCCTAGGAAAGTTGTTTTCCGAGGTCAACGAGAACGCCGACCTAAAGCCGGTCGAGGGCTTGGCGTCTGTGGGGCAAATTGGCTTCCACGCATGTGGTTGGGGGTGCTGCCACAGGTCGCCCCTAATTATTTCAGCTACGCATTGCTGCGGTTTGAAATCAACATTCGGGCGTCGAGCATTCTCGGCTTCGTCGGGGCTGGCGGGTTGGGATACGAGCTTAAGAATGCAATCTCTTGGGGGCTGGGAAAATACGATGAAGCCGCCGCAATATTTATCCTATTGTTCGTCACCATCGTTGTCGTCGATCAGATTTCCAGCCTGTTGCGTAATCGTTTGACGATCATGGATGGCCTTCGAGGCACCACTCGATCCACGCGCATCTCGGTGCAACGTTTTATGCAACACAAGCGATTTTCGTCGCTTGTCTATCCCTGCGCTGCTGCTGTTTATTTGGGCTATATCTTTTTCGCCTTCGATCTGCCCGGCTTGGCCGAACGGGCACGTTGGGAGAACGCGCAGGTTTTGATCCGAGACTCTTGGAGCCACAAAACCCACATCACGCGGGACAATCGAACTGGAAATATTACTGCCGCCATTGAGGGTGAACGAAAGGGGCTTTACCCCGACGAAGCCCTTCCCGACTGGGTAACGCGGGCAGGACGGGCGACCGAAGTCGACCTTGGTGACGGTCATACGGTCACCTTCCTTGCGAACAATGCCCTCACCTATGAGGTGCCGGATTTCGGCACAATCACCACTTCCGTCGAAGGCCGCGAGGTGGTGACAAACCTGGGCGATACCCCCCCTGACTGGGTATCGGTTTCATCGACACGGTTGGCAATTACCACGGACCGCGGGCGCGTGACCTTGACGCGAAATCGAACCGAAGTTTTCCGGTATTTCCCCGGGTGGGAGCTGTTCTTCTTCACCTTTGAAAGCCCTTACTACGGACAGTCAATCTTCTCGATCTTGTTCGGCTCTCGGATTGATCCAGTCATCCCTAATATTTCAGGCGCTTGGCGTGATTTCTGGGGCAATGAGATGTGGCGTCACAGCGATGTGGCATGGGCCATCGGCGAAACCATCCTGATGGCGTTTCTGGGAACATTCGGAGCGGCGCTTATTGCGCTTCCGCTTGGGTTTTTGTCCGCCAGGCGCTTTTCTTCAAATTGGAGTGTTCACTTCGCACTGCGGCGGCTGTTCGATTTCTTGCGCGGCGTTGACGGGTTGATTTGGACAATCGCGTTGTCACGCCCCTTTGGGCCCGGGCCATTGACGGGCGCACTTGCTATCCTTCTGACCGATATTGGCAACTTCGGTAAGTTGTTCAGGGAAGCCTTGGAAAATGTCGAGACAAGCCAAATCGATGGCGTGAAAGCGACCGGCGCGAACCGCGTTCAGGTATTCCGGTTCGGCGTTATCCCGCAAGTCGCCCCGGTATTGATGTCACAGGTTTTATACAGTCTGGAATCAAACGTCCGCAGCGCGACGATCATCGGAGCGATTTCCGGCGGGGGCATTGGCTTGCTGCTCACCCAAGCGATCATCACTCAGAAAGATTGGGAGGAAGTCACCTACTACATTCTTCTCATCATCCTGATGGTGAGCGTTATGGACAGCGTTTCGTCTAAGCTGCGGCGACTGCTGATCGACGGTAAAACGAAGGTGAAATAGCTCCGGTTTGCGTGGGTTCGTTGCCACATGCCCAGAATGAGAGATCGGACGCTGTCCAACACTTCAATTCAATTGAGGCACGTTTGCAATTGTGGTTTCGACAAGTTGCACCAGTTCTGCAATTTCGGTCTCGCTGGCGATAAACGGCGGGGCAAGCAAGATGTGATCGCCGCTTTTGCCGTCCCTTGTCCCCTGCATCGGATAGCAAACAAGGCCCGCTTCAAGCGCGCTTTTCTTGATGCGAGCGGCGATGTTTAAAGCTGGATCAAAGGGTGTTTTGGCCCCGCGATCTTTAACGACCTCAAGCCCGACGAACAGCCCACGACCTCTGATGTCGCCTATATGTGCGTGCTGTCCCAACCCTTTGCGCAGCGCGGAAAACAACTGGGTGGACGCGGTGTTCACGGCTTGGATCAGGTCGCGATCAATGATTGCTTGAACGACCGCAAGCGCCGCTGCGCAGGCGATGGGATGTCCAATATAGGTGTGGCCATGCTGAAAATGGCCACTTCCGCGGCCGATGGTTTCATAGATTCTCCGCGTGCAAAGCATTGCACCGATGGGTTGGTAGCCCGCGCCAAGACCTTTGGCGATGCACAGAATATCGGGCGAAATACCCTCGGCCGCGCAGGCGAACAAATGGCCTGTCCGGCCCATTCCGCACATCACTTCATCCAGGATGAGAAGAACGCCGTACCTGTCGCAGATCTCACGAATGCGCGTAAAGTATCCTTCAACCGCCGGAACCGCCCCAAGCGTCGCACCCACGACAGGTTCGGCAAGAAAGGCCATGACGGTGTCTGGTCCGAGTCGTAGGATTTCATCCTCAAGCTCTTGCGCGCAACGCTTGCCATAATCCTCGGGCGTTTCGTCGCTGATCTTGTCCGCATATTCGTAGCAGGGCGCAATGTGGCTGACCTCGGTTAGGATCGGCTCAAACTGCGCGCGGCGCATTTGGTTGCCGCCCGCGGCCAAAGCGCCCAGCGTATTGCCGTGATAGCTTTGCCGTCGCGCGATAAGGTGACGGCGCTGCGGTTCGCCGTTTTCCAGATGAAACTGCCGCGCCAGTTTGATCGCGGCCTCAACGGCCTCCGAGCCGCCAGAGACAAGATAAACGCGATCAATATCACCCGGTGCATGTTCGATCAGCAAATCCGCGAGTCTTTCGGCAGGGTCGCTTGTAAAGAACCCGGTGTGCGCAAAGGCCAGCGTGTCTGCCTGATCCTTAATCGCCTGTATGACCGCTTGATCGCCGTGCCCTAGACAGGACACCGCAGCGCCCCCTGATCCATCAAAGTAGCGCTTGCCAGCCTCGTCATAGATGTAGCATCCCTTTGCGGCCACCGCTTTGACCGGAGGGGCTGCAATACTGCGTGGAAATATATGGCTCATGGCGTTTGCGCCTTGGGTGCAAAACCTGCCTTGTCTGCAAGCTCGACAAAGGCTGCGACAGAGGCTGCGTTGTCGGGGAAAATCGTGCCATCCGGCGTTAACCGGTTGTTTTCAAAACCGATTCTGGCATTTCCCCCTGCCTGCAAAGCGGCCATCAAACAGGCATGTTCGTTCTGTCCAAAAGCGCAAACGGACCAATTCAAAGCCGCAGTCCCCATGGTCTTCAGAAAGGGATCAAGGTCGGACGGCGTCGAAATTTGGCCGGGGGTGTAGCGGCCCAAAACGAATATCGCGCGTCGCGACTGTTGGGGGATTTCCCCTGCATCAAACCGGTTCAGCAACTCCTGCAAATCGGTCGTATCATAGAGGATGTGTTGAATATCGACGCCCTTTTCATCAGCGGCCCGATAGGTGTCGCTGAAGCTATCAGGCGCCCGAGCGATTTCACGCAAAGAAACACTAGCATCCCGCGTAGAGGGATTCTCTAGGCAATGCCGTTGTGCAGGAACGTCAAATATCCCCGCAGCTTCCGTCGAGAATTGGACAGGTATCGACGTTTTTTTCGCGATCTCTCGAACGGCATCGGCGTAGAGCGTTGGATCAAGGCTATGCTTGCCTCTGTGGTCGCGGACATGGGCATGGATGGACGTCGCACCAGCGTCTGCACAGGCTTTGGCCGTTTGAGCAAGTTCGACGGCTGTGATGGGCAGACACGGATGGTCCTTTTGCGTAAGCCGCGCGCCATTGGGGGCGACCATAAGGTCAAACGTATCGGGCATCTTGTGCTTTCATAGGGTCCAAAACGGCGGCTCACCGAATTAGTATGGGAATCAATTACAAAACAGGTCAATACTGCAAAAAAATAACAAATGTTTTTCATTCACGGAAAGGCGAATCAATGGACCCTACACTTCGAATGAACACAATTGCAGCGTTAAAAGAGGGGCTTTCCGGTTTTTCGCCGCAGTTAAAGGTTGCGGCGAAATACATCATCGACCACCCATCCGATTTTGGACTTGATCCCATTCGCGACACCGCCCGAAAGGCAAACATTAGCACTTATACCCTTGTAAAGATGGCGAAAGCCGTCGGCTTTCCAAGTTTTGAGGCCTTTCGCCACCCGTTTCGACACGCGCTGGTTTCCGGCTCGACACTCAAGGCTGATCCCGACTGGCTAAAGGATATTCGCAGCAAATCAGAAACAGGCACGGTTTTTTCAGACGCTGCAAAGAACGCGATTTCCATTGTCTCTCATTCCCTTGAAAGGCAGACCCTGGAAGAGTTTCAAGAGATCGCTGAACTGCTGTCTTCGGCCAATTCCGTTTATCTTACAGCCGTCAGATCAAGCTATGCGGTTGCCTATTACCTCCACTATGCCGGTCGCATGGCGATCCCCTCGCTTCAGTTGATCCCGCGCCATCGCAACAGCGCGATTGACGATCTGAACGACGCGGTCGCGGGAGACGTGCTGATTGCAATCACGGTCACACCCTATTCGCGCGAAACAATAGAGGCCTGTGATTTTGCCCAGAAGAAGGGCGTGAAGCTGATCCTAATAACTGATTCTGAGGTCGTTTCCCCCACATTGCGACCGGAATATACGCTGGTCGCGTCTGTGCTTAGCACACATAAATTCGGGTGCCTTTCTGGAATGATGGCCGTCGTAGAATTGCTTTTGGCTTTCCTGATGCACCACGGCGGGCAGGCCGCGAGTGAGCGAATCAAGTCCTACGAGACGGTGCGCAAAGAAAATAACGCCTATTGGATCGCCCAAAAAAAACATTAGTTTTTCCGTGACATCCTTGGGCGGGTTTACGACCATGCCTGCATGTAAGGCGGCATCTGCACGCCCGAACAAGGGAGAAAATAATGAAATACTCAAAGCTAATCGGCGGCGCTATTGCGGCGGTTGCCCTGATGTTTGGCAGCGGTGTATCCGCTCAGGAACAGCAGTTTATCTCAATCGGAACAGGTGGTGTTACGGGGGTTTATTATCCAACTGGCGGCGCGATTTGCCGTCTTGTGAACCGCGACCGCAAGGAACACGGCATCCGCTGTGCCGTGGAATCCACCGGCGGGTCCGTCTACAACATCAACACAATCAAAGCAGGCGAGCTTGAGTTTGGCGTTGCGCAATCTGACTGGCAGTATCACGCCTATAACGGAACATCGCGTTTTGAAGACAATCCGTTCCCTGAAATCCGCGCGATGTTCTCGGTTCACCCCGAGCCGTTTACCCTGATCGTACGCGCTGACAGCGGCATTACCTCCTTTGAAGAGCTTGCAGGCAAGCGCGTCAATGTCGGCAACCCAGGGTCCGGCCAGCGGGCGACGATGGAAGTCGTCATGGATGCGTTTGGCATGGACATGGACAGCTTCGCCCTTGCGACAGAATACAAAGGGTCGGAAATGGCCAAGCAGATCTGCGACGATAACATCGATGCAATGATCTACACGATTGGCCACCCGGCTGCGGCGATCAAAGAGGCAACGACAACCTGTGACGTCAAGTTGATCTCGGTTGTTGGCGACCCGATAGACATGCTTGTGAACGATAACCCCTACTATCGTACAGCGACGATTCCAGGTGGCATGTACGCCGGAACCGATGAGGATGTGACAACCTTTGGTGTTGGCGCAACCTTCGTCACGTCGGCAAACGTCCCTGAAGAGACCGCCTATATCGTTGCCAAGGCCGTTCTGTCGAACCTCGACGACTTCCGCGGATTGCACCCTGCGTTCGCAAATCTCGACGCGGCTCAGATGATTTCTGACGGTTTGTCTGCACCTCTGCACCCCGGTGCCGTGCGCGCGTACAAAGAGCTTGGTCTGATGGACTAAGCGACATCCTGAGGATGTTTTGAAACCAACGCCAGCGCGTTCGAAATGAATGCGCTGGCGTCATTGCTTACAAAATTCGAATTTCCAGCGGGGGGCAAGGAATGACCGAGACCAGAACAGCGGAAGACATGGTGGCCGAGGCAGATACCGGTGCACGCCAAGCGGGCCCGGTGGCCAACACGCTCATCTTCGCGATTTGTATCGCTTGGTCGCTTTTCCAGCTTTATATCGCGTCGAAACTTCCGGGCGTTCTGGCACAAGCAACGGGCATCAGCATATTGGCCAACATCGTTGCGCAAGCGCGCTACGTCCATCTGGCCTTCGCGATCGTTCTGGCAACACTGGCTTTCCCGATGTTCGGGCACCGCTCAAAAATTCCGTGGTACGATTGGGTGATGGTCATTCTCGGAACGGCGGCGAGCCTTTATTTGATCGTCTATCGTTTCGACATTGCTGATCGTCCCGGTCTCTGGTCGACATCAGACATTGTTATGTCAGGGATTGGTATGGTGGTTTTGATGGTCGCGGTCTTCCGATCACTTGGTCTGCCGCTGGTCATCATCGCATCAGCATTCCTCGCGCTTGCGTTCTTTGGAGGGTATTCGGCTTGGATCGGCAGCATCACGAACTACGGAGGCGCGTCGTTCACCAAAGCGATGGGTCACTACTGGATGCAAACCGAGGGCGTCTTTGGTGTCGCGCTGGGTGTGTCCACCTCGATGATCTTCCTTTTTGTGCTGTTCGGATCGCTGCTTGAAAAAGCTGGCGGCGGGAATTGGTTTATCAAAGTGGCAATTGCCATGCTCGGCGCATTGCGCGGCGGTCCCGCAAAGGCTGCGGTCTTGTCGTCGATGATGACGGGTATGATTTCAGGGTCGTCCATAGCGAACACAGTGACCACAGGCACGTTCACGATCCCATTGATGAAACGCATTGGCTTTTCCGCGGAAAAGGCCGGCGCGGTTGAGGTGGCCTCGTCCACCAACGGGCAACTGACGCCTCCTGTCATGGGGGCGGCGGCCTTTTTGATGGTTGAGTATGTGAATATTCCCTACATCGATGTGGTGAAGCACGCGTTCCTGCCTGCAGTTATTTCCTACATCGCGCTGCTTTACATCGTGCACCTGGAAAGCCTGAAAATGGGGCTACAAGGTCTGAAAAAGCCCGGTCGCCACATCGGAGTCGTGATGATTTTGATCCTGTTTATCACGGGGTTCCTCGGGATGGCGGCTATTACATTCCTTGTTATCGGCTTTCGTGCATTGCTTGAGCCTGTAATGCCGGACGCGACGGTCTACCCAGCACTTGCGCTTTTGGGCGCGGCCTATATTGGTTTGCTTTTCGTCGCGGCGAAATTTCCGGACATCGAAGTTGATGATCCAAATGCCAAAGCAGTATCTGCACCACGTCTAACTCCAACGTTCCTTGGCGGCGCCTACTTTGCTTTGCCGATTTTCGTGTTGGTTTGGAACCTGATGGTGCGCACCGAATACCTCGACCGTTTGTCGCCCGCGCTCTCGGCGTTCTGGGCGACCATCGCCATGATTATCGTGGCCTGTTCGCACAGGCCGATCAAGGCGATGTTCCGAGGCGAGAACGACGTCGTGAACCAACTTGCGGTGGGTGTCCGCGAATTTATTGCCGGCCTTGAGGGCGGTGCACGGAACATGATCGGGATTGGCGTCGCGACCGGTGCTGCCGGTATCATCGTTGGAACAATCTCGTTGACGGGTGCCCACCAGATTATCGGTCAGGTGATCGAAGTTATCTCAGGCGGCAATTTGATCGTGCTTTTGGTCCTGGTGGCAATCTTGTCGCTGATCCTTGGCATGGGCCTGCCGACCACTGCGAACTATATCGTTGTGTCTTCTTTGATGGCCCCGGTGATTGTCAGTGTTGGCGCACAATCCGGTTTGATCGTGCCGCTGATCGCCGTGCACATGTTCGTGTTTTATTTTGGCATTCTGGCGGATGACACCCCGCCCGTCGGATTGGCCGCCTATGCTGCAGCCGCAATTTCGCGTGGTGACCCAATTAAGACCGGTATTGTCGGGTTTAGCTATGACATCCGAACCGCGCTTTTGCCGTTTATGTTCATCTTCAACACGGATCTTCTTTTGATCGATGTAGGTCCGGTCAAAGCCGTTTTCGTCTTCTTCGTCTCACTGATTGCTATGCTGGTCTTTGCCTCGGTGACTCAGGGGTATTTGATCGCGAAGACGAAAAAGTGGGAGGGCGCAGTCCTTCTGGTGGTTGTGTTCATGCTGTTCCGTCCCGACTTTTTCCTCGATCAGTGGCAGGATAAATATACCGAGACCCGTGGGCAGGCCGCTTTGACAGCGCTGGCAGATTTGCCGGTTGGCGAGACAGCGCGTCTGAGGATTTCAGCACCCGATTTTGATACCGGTATCGTGGGCAATATGACGGTGACCTTCACCCCCGAGGGCGAAGGGTCGGGGCTGGATCGTCTTGATGCGGTCGGATTGTCTGTTTTTCAAGACGGAGATCTTCTGACCCTTGATGAGCCGTTCCCCGGAACGCCGTATTTTGAGCTTCTGGCCAACGACTACGATTTTTATGGCGATGAGCCAGCGCAAATTGCGATGGTCGCAGTCGAAAACGACAGAATGCCGAAAGAGGTCTTCTTCATACCGGCATTACTGTTGCTTTTGATGATCGTTGCAATTCAGCGCCCCCGCGCAACGCAAGCGCCGTTCTAAGGAGAGATCACATGTTCAAAAAAGTTTTGATCCCAGTTGATGTGTCCGTTCCCAAAGACACGCAAGATTTGCTGAAATCGGCGGCTGAGTTGACGAAAACATGGGCCTGTGAACTTCATGTTGTCACGGTTATTCCCAACGTCGGGATGCCGATTGTTGGTGGGTATTTTGACGAAGGCTTTGAGGCGTCGAACCTAAAAGCGGCAACCGAGGAATTAGCGAGTGCGGTCGAAAGCTCTGGCGTTGAGGCGACACAGCACATTTTGACAGGTCGCATTTATGACTCCGTCATCCATCTTGCAAAAAGCGAACAGATCGATCTGATTGTATTGGGCGCGCATCAACCAGATCTGAAAGACTATCTATTGGGATCCAACGCAGCACGCATTGTGCGGCACGCGGATCAATCGGTCATGGTTTTGCGCGACGGAAACATGGGATCGGCTGGGTAAGAACTCAAACCCCAAGTGCGTCAATTTTTTGGGCAGGGAATGATACCATCCCCTGCCCAGTGGTGCCTTATGCGACGACGTTGAAGTCGGGTCCGTAGGGATAGCCGGTGATGTCCTCTTTTCCGTCTTCCGTGATAACAAGAATATCGTGTTCGCGGTATCCGCCTGCACCTGACGTGCCTTCGGGAACGGTCAACATTGGTTCCATCGAAATCACCATTCCAGGCTCAAGAACCGTATCGATATCTTCGCGAAGCTCGAGTCCAGCCTCGCGTCCGTAGTAGTGGGACAAAACGCCGAAGGAATGCCCATAACCAAAGGTGCGATATTGCAACAAATCGCGTTCTGCAAAGAAGACGTTGATCTGCTCGGTGACCTCGGCGCAGCTGACCCCCGGTTTTAACAGGCTCATCCCGTATTCATGCGCCGCGACGTTGGCCTCCCATATCTTCAGGCTGGCGGGGTCTACAGTTTCCACAAACAATGTCCGCTCAAGCGCTGTGTAATAGCCGCTAATCATCGGAAATGTGTTGAGGCTAAGAATATCGCCGGCTTCCAAAACGCGACTGGTGACGGGGTTATGCGCTCCGTCGGTGTTGATACCGGACTGAAACCAGACCCAAGTGTCGCGGTATTCGGCATCTGGGAACCTTTTGGCGATTTCCAACTCCATGGCGTCACGTCCCGCCATCGCCACGTCGATCTCGCGCGTTCCGGCTTTGATTGCGTCCTTGACTGCGTATCCGCCCACGTCGGCAACCTGCGCGCACTTTCGGATCAACGCGATTTCGGCGCTCGATTTATGCATCCGTTGGCGCATCGTCGACGGGGCAACGTCGACAATAGATTTAGGCGAAAGAAAAGACTCGAGCAGTGCCGATTGCGTCAATGTCAGATGGTCGGCCTCATACCCGATTGTCTTGCCGGTTCCGGTGACGGAACAGACAGCCCGCCAATAATTGTTCCGTTGCCAATCAGTGTAGGTGATGTTGTCGGCGTGACTACGACGCCACGGCTGCGCCGCGTCGATACCGGCGCTGATCGTCACAGATTCCGTCTGAGTGACCACAAGCGCATAGGGACGCCCGAACGCGCAGTAGAGAAAACCGGAATAGTAAGCAATGTTGTGCATTGAGGTGAAGACGCAGGAATCGACACCCGCCGCCTGCATATCAGCCCGAAGTCGTGCAAGGCGGTTATCGTATTCTTGAGACGAAAACGGGAGCGTTTTGTCCCCTTGATGGAAGCGGTAGAATTCTGGACGATCCATAGCAATGGCTCCTTGGTCGCACGCTGAAATGCGGAAAGGGGCCAAACTCCCCCATCTGCGCAAACAGCAAAGAAAAGTCCCGGCGTTCAGGAAGGTAAGAATGGGTTCGCATAAAGCTGCTGGCGACGCCATCGCCGACCCACGCGCGAAGATGCATTGAAACTCGCCGTTTTGGCAAGGTCTTTTGGCGATGAATGGCGTTGATAGGATTAGAAATGTAGGGCCGAGCAACAAATTAGGATATGCTTGGGCAGGCGAAACTCGGCGGGCCACATCATGACACCCACAGCAAAAAACATTTTGATTATTATGTCAGATGAGCACCGCAAGGATGCAATGGGGGTTGCTGGCCATCCGATTGTGAAGACACCCCATCTCGATGCCCTTTCCGCACGTGGCACGGTTTTTGAAAACGCCTACACGCCCTCTCCGATGTGCGTGCCGACGCGCGCCAGCGTTGCCACGGGCGATCATGTTCACAAGACTCGAAACTGGGACAGTGCGACGCCCTATGACGGTACGCCGCGAAGCTGGATGAGGCATCTGCGCGACCAAGGAATTGTAACGACCTCAATTGGAAAATTGCATTTCCGATCCGCGGAAGATGACAACGGTTTTACCGAGGAAATCTTACCGATGCATGTCGTTGGCGGCGTCGGCTGGGCCATTGGCTTGTTACGCGAAGATCCACCAGACTATGGTGCGGCCTCAGAGCTGGCAAACGACGTTGGGGTCGGGCCGAGCAGCTATACGGACTATGACCTCTCCATCAGAGAGGCCGCAACGCAGTGGTTGAAAGATCCGCAACGCAAGCTACACCCTTGGGCGACATTCGTGTCTTTCGTCAGCCCACACTATCCGCTAACCGCGCCGCAGGAATTCTACGATATGTACGATCCTGACACGATCGAGCTGCCGGTAGGGTATCATGAAACTGGCCGCCCCAAACACGCCGAGCTTAGAAGTATCGCGAAGTTCTTTGACTATGACCGTTACTTTGATGCGCAAAAAACGCGAGAAGCAAAGGCGGCATACTACGCTTTGACAACCTTCATGGATGACTGTGTCGGTCAGGTTTTGACAGCGCTTGAGGAAAGCGGGCAGGCCGAAGACACTATGGTCATCTACGTCTCGGATCATGGTGATATGCTGGGGGATCAGGGTTTTTGGACGAAACAGGTCATGTATGACGCGTCCGCCGGTGTTCCTATGATCGCGGCCGGTCCTGGTGTGCCAATTGGCCGCCGCGTAACGACGGGCACGACGCTTCTTGATCTTGCTGCAACTGCCGTCGATGTCACTGGCGTAGACCATGATGACCACAGCCGGGCGTTGCCAGGGGTTTCGCTGCGCGACATTGCCAATCAGCCCAATGATCCTGATCGAACGATCTTCAGTGAATACCATGACGGAGGCTCGACGACCGGCACCTTCATGATGCGCTGGGGGGATTGGAAATACGTCTATTACGTTGGTCATGCGCCGCAATTGTTCAATCTGAAGGATGATCCTGACGAGTTGACCGATTTGGCGGATCAGCTTGGTGACACGCTGGTCGTCGAAGCACTGAATGAGGGCGAAAAACGACTGCGCGAGATTTGCGACCCCGAGGCCGTGAATGCGCAGTGTTTCGAAGATCAAAAACGCCGTATTGAGGCGCTCGGCGGCCGTGACGCCTGTATCAACGCCTATGTTTTCAATCATACCCCGACACCTGAAATGCAAAAGAAGCTCTGAGGGTTTCGCGTTTCTTCACAACGAAGGCCAGCCGTTTTCACCGCTGAATTAATAGCCTCGATCTGGGTGCACGACGTTGAACAATGGCGCGCCCATCGTCCAATGACGCAGGTTGCGCAAAAACAGATCGAACGACGCTTTTTCCCACCCGTCGTAGACGGATGAACAATGCGGCGAGATAATCACATTGTCCAAATCCCACAGTGGGCTGCTTTGGGGCAAAGGTTCGGTTTCGAAAACATCGAGCGCCGCACCTGAAATGCGGCCAGTGACAAGCGCGCGATAAAGGGCGCTTTGATCCACGACCCCGCCGCGTGAAACATCAGCCACAACGACCCCCGGCTTCATTGCAGAGATCTCGGTGTCCGCGATTAAGCCCTGCGTTGCAGGGGTAAGCGGCGTTGAGATTGCGATGAAATCTGCGCGTGGCAACAAGTCCATCAGCGCGGTCGCCGGGTGCACCTCATCTACGCTGCTCATCTCTTGCGGATTTGCGCGTGTCCCGATCACGCTCATGCCAAACGCCTTGGCGCGCGCGGCAATCGCGCGGCCCGTATGACCCAGCCCAATGATTAGAAGCGTCTTGCCAAAAAGCGGCACAACGCGGCGGTCGTTCCATGTTTTCGACTGTTTGTCCGTTTGTAGACCCGCGACATCCAAAGTGAAGTGTAAGAAGCCGCCAAAAACATATTCGGCCATCATGTCTGCCGCCACGCCGGCGGCATTTGTCACGATGGTGCGCTCGGCATCCCAATGGCCGAAGTGATCGACACCGGCCCCCGCATTGGCCACCCAATTGGGGCCGTTGGGCCCGAACAGGGCCTCAGCCGGAAACCCCGGTGTACCTGCGAAACGCACGGAATAGACGATATCCGGGTGATAGCTATCGATCAAAGCCGGCAAGGCATCGTAGCCCTGACAGGCACGATATTCAGCGTCAGGAAATGCGGCAAGCAATAGCCTTTCCAGATCGTCGGTCTTGTCGTTGTGAAGGACGATACGAGGCGGTTTGGTCATCGATGCGCCTCCGCCGCGGCCCAGGTCAATTCGGTCAGTTCCTGAAATTTGGCATCTGGCGCGAGCAATCGATCCCGCATCGTCCACAACGCGTGTGAACGCTCAGCGCTCAGCGTCGCGGTCATCGTGTGAAACTTGGCGGCGATTTCGTTCATATCCATCGGATCCTCCGGCCCTCCGCGTGCGTGAATGTCGCCGGACGCAAACTGGCGCCCGTCAGTCAGGGTCACAGTCACGTCAGACCAGCGTCCCGCAGGGAAGCGATCTGAGTGGCGCGCGTCTTCGTGTAGTGAAATGATCGGCAGCAACTTCGCAACGCCTTGATCTGTCAGCCCTTGTCCAGAGACGTGCTCGGGGCCGATTTTTCCGTGGGTTAGCATCACCGCCAAGGCGAAAGGCAGCGAGTATTGTGCCTGTGACGTGGTCGACGGCATGTCGGGAAAAAGCGCCGCGGCTTCGGCAAATGTATTCACGTCGACCTTTGCGACGTCACTGCTGACAAACCCATGTGCCCGCATTAACCCCGACAAGGCATCTATCGCGGCATGGGCCCAACGGCAGACAGGATAGGGCTTGATGTAGTTTTCTTCGATCGTCCACACCTCGCCCAAATCGGCCCAAAAACTGGCGACGTCCCTGTTTTCAACAGTGATCGCCGGAGCGCCGGTAAATCCCGTCATTGCCATCAGCGCCGCCATCGATCCGACCAAGGCCCCCATGCCAGACCCATCATGCAACATCGAGGGGTTGGCGATTTCGCGCATCATCTGACTGCGGGGGCCATGGTATTCGGCGATCCCAAGCGCATGGCGCAGTTGTATGGCGTTGGCCCCTCTTAGGCGACACCCAAGCGCAGCCACCCCGAGCGCATTCCATGCGCCCGAGGTGTGATAGTCGGCGACGGTTGCGTGCAACGAAAACGCCGCGCGCGCAGCGACTTCGTAGGCGATGACCAGTGTTTTCAACGCCTCCCTCGCCGACAAGTCTGGACGTGCCTCGGCGAAAGCCAAAAGCGCGGGCACGACCGCGCATCCGATATGCCCTTTGGTTGGATTCAAACCATCATGGCCGTCCAAGTTGTCGATTTGCGTGGCCGCGGCAAAGGCCGCACCGGGAACCGAGGCCTTTCGGCCATCGAACATCATGTGGGCAGCGTTCTGCGACGCTCCGGTATTGTGAAAGGTGAACGCGTGCTCCCGTGCGATCCGGCCCGCCTCTAGATCCGCCGCACCAGCGGCCACGCCGATTGTGTCGATCAGAAGTGTCGCTGCCATTTCCAACGCGCTTTGCGGGATTTCAGCGTCAGACAGTACGAAAGCAGCGAAGCGGTCATCACTCACAACGTTGATCCTTCTAATAGCTGGCCGTACCCCGACAACCGGTCCGTAAGTCCGGTTAGCTGCATGGCTTGAAACACCATGGCCTGATTGGAGGTGACAACCGGTTTGCCCAGTTTGGCTTCGAGAGGTGCGATCACCTCGACGCTGCGCATATCGGTGCAGGATAACACAATCGCTTCCGCGTCTGGATGATCTGCGGCCACCCCGAGATCAAACACCGCCTGAGGGTCCAGCGCACCCTGACCATAGTTATCGAGTGCAGCGGATACTTGCGAACGTTGAACAGTTTCAAACCCCACATCACTTAGAAACGCGATGGCCTTGTCGTTGATCGCTGTGACATAGGGTGAAGCAAACCCGACGCGCTTGGCCTTTAGGGCCGTCAAAGCGTGGACCAAGGCACCCGCCGCCGTGACGGTTTCGGCGCCGCTCTCGGCTTTGATCTGCTCGGCCAGTGCGCGATCAAACGACGGCCCGTGCGTCAGTGTCGCCGAGGTGCAGCCGTAGAAAATGACGTCCGGGCGAACGCCTTGCAGCAATCGCAAAGGCTCAGCAATGTCGGCGGCCCCTAGACCATGCATCTGTTCGGCGTCTGGAATTTCATCGCGGTCGTATCCCCCCAAACGCGCGAAGTGCAAGGACACCCCGACTGGTCGCAACAGGACCATATCAGGTTCAAGGTTTGTGTTGGTGAACGGGACCAAAACACCGAAACGGGCGCGTCCTCTTGACTGTGTCATGCCATTTCTTCCTGTTTCCAACGTTTCAGAATCGACACCGAAAATTCCAAATCTTCGGGCGAACCGATTGTCATTCTCAGGCAGTGCGGCAATCCAGCGCCGCCTTGCGGTCTCAGAAACACCCCCTCGGCGCGCAATGCAGCGTCGGCGCTTTGTGCCAATTCGGGATTGGCAAACCGGATCAGGATGAAGTTCGTGAAACTTTCAGCGACATCAAAACCATGATCGCGCAGTTGGCGCGTCACTTGGAGCCGCAATGCTGACGTCATGCGGACCGTTTCGGCCATATAGTCTTGATCCAAAATCGCGGCTCGCGCAGCCGCCTGGCCTGCAACGGATATGTTGTTGGGATTCATCACTTTACGAATTTCGTGTGCAACGTGCACCGGAAAAAGACCCCACCCCACCCGCATGCCAGCAAGTCCATAGGCTTTGGAAAATGTGCGCAAAACAACGGTATTTCCCCGTTTGACCAAATCAAACATTGGCTCGTTCAAGTGATCGGCAAATTCGCCATAGGCTTCGTCGATGACCAGTAGGACGTCGTCGCGCAACCCGTTGCGCAGGCGCAGCAACTCGCTGCGGGGTAGGCGTGTGCTGGTCGGGTTGCCGGGATTGGCCACGAAAACAAGTCTGGTATCCGGCTGAACGGCCGCCAGCAGAGCATCGACCGAAACGGAGCAGTTGTCCTCGGGGGCGATGTCAAATCGCGCCTGGGCCAATTGGGCGGCGGTCCTGAAAAACGGATAGGCATGAGCAGGTGCCAAGATGGCGTTACTTGCGTCGGCGAAGGCGTAAGTAAAGCTGGCGATCAACTCCATCGAGCCATTGCCACACAATATTCCCTCGGCGGGGATATCGTGCAGCTGCGCCAAAACCTGACGTAATTCTGCCCATTCGGGATCTGGGTAAAGGTGCGCGTTGCGAACAGCGTCAGCCGCTGCGCGAATGGCATGTGGGCTAGGCGGATGGAGGCTTTCGTTTTGGGAAAGTGAAATCAATCGCTTGCCGGCAGGCGCGTTCAACTCAGCCAATGCGTAGGGCGACATCGCGCTGACATGTGGAACTGGCTTCGTCATCGTTTGGCCCCATAGATGTCTCGAGCGGCCTCATTACTTATCAGCTCTTCTTCCAGATCACGCAAAACCTTGTCTGCGGCACGCTGCGCGGGCGGTCCGAAACCGCCACCGCCCGGAGTTTCAAAAACCAAGGTTTCGCCCGCAGGTACGCGCACTTCACCCTTGCTGGGAAGGTCTTCGCCCGCGTGGCCAATTCGAATGCGACCGGCGGCACCGGCAAGGCCGCCGTGACGGCCTTTTGCTGGGTTCAGGACGCGTTCGACTGATAAGAATACCATGAAATCTTGGCCGTTTGAGGACCTCAGTTCGATGTGTTGCCCCAGACCGCCACGTGTACGCCCCGGACCACCGCTGTCTTGTCTCAACTCTCGTCGAAGGAACAACACCGGCGCAACGGCTTCGGTAGATTCAATTTGTGACCCCCAAACACCCGACGGAAAGGCTGTTGCGGATAGCCCATCAAGGCCGGGACGCGCGCCTGTGCCCCCGTTGAACACCAGCTCAAGTGCAAATTGCTCAGACCCGTTCAGCGCGGCCTCTGGGACGTGACGAAGCGGTAAATCATACATGCACGAGGCCCCTTCGGCAGGTACGCGTTCCGGCACCGCTTGGGAAAGACACCCGTAAACAAGATCAGGCGTCATTTGCCCAAGTGTATGACGCATCGCGACCGGCGCCGGGGCTTGGGCGTTGAGAATGCAATCCGCGGGCGCTGAAACCTTAAAAGGCGCAAGCGAGCCTGCGTTGTTCGGAATATCGGGGCCGATAATGCATCGCAGTGCAAAAACCGAGTACGCTGTGGCGTAGTTTAGAGGTACGTTGATGCCCTTGTTCGACAGGCCGGACGTTCCATCGAAGTTCAGAAACACTCGGTCGTCAGAAATCGTCAATTCGGCATGCAGCGCAATCTCATTTTCGTAGCCGTCGACCTTGAGCATGCTTTTCCATGTACCGTTCGGCAGGTCCGAAATGGCGTCAACGGTCCCGCGATAGGACGTGTCGATGATGTAATCCGCAAGCGTGTCCAGATGATCGATGCCAAATTCGGTCATCATCCCGGCAAGCCGCTTTGCCCCTGTTTCGCAACAGGCGATCAGGGCGTAAATATCGCCTTCGTTGGCGACCGGTTCGCGAGAGTTGGCTTTAACGATCTCCATCAGAAGCGCGTTTAGAACGCCCGCATCCATCAATTTGCAGGGCGGAATCAAAAGGCCTTCGTCGTAGATGTCTGTGCCTTCGGGGCCCATGCCGAGCCCCCCAAGATCAACGAGGTGAGAAGTGCAGGAGGTGAAGCCGACAACAGCGCCTTTGAAAAATACGGGCATCATCAATAGGAAATCATTGAGATGCCCCGAGGCAATCCAAGGATCGTTCGTCACATAAATGTCGCCGGGCTTCATATCTTGAAGCTCGAAACGGCTGCGAAGCGTCTTCACGGCCTCGGCCATTGTGTTGATATGTCCAGGTGTACCCGTTACCGCCTGCGCCAACATCCTGCCTCTGACGTCAAAAATGCCAGCCGAGATGTCTCCGCATTCTCGCACAATCGGGCTGAACGCGGCGCGGATAAGCGCCTGACCCTGTTCTTCGACCACGGCGAGAAGCCGGTTCCACATGACCTGCAATTGGGTGTTTGCCTTACGCATTCGTTACCCCCGTTTCGCGTTGAAGCAAGATGTTGCCGCCGCCGTCTATACGCGCAGAAAAATCCGAACTGACAAAGGTCGTGGTTTGTGGCTCGATAATGAGCGCCGGTCCGGTCAAGGCATCCCCATGCTTGAGTGTGGACCGGTGATAGACATCCGCGTCTCGCCAATTGCCTGCAACCTCGCAATAAATTCTGCGTTTGCCTTGTGTTTTGGCGGTTTGGTAGGCGTCTGCCGCAGTGACACGCCTCAGGTCTTTGCCCTGCGAGGCAACTTCGATCCCCCAGTTCAGCACCTCGACCGTCATGCCGGGCACCGCACGACTGAATTGGCGGCTGTATTCTGTCTCAAAAGCCGTGCGAAGTTCGGGCAAGTCGGCAGACGTCAGATGCCTATTGGGCAGGGGAATTTCGATCTCATGCCCTTGGCCGTGATAGCGCATAAATCCGACGCGTCTTTGGCTAAGCTCGCCTTTTGGCGCGCCTGCACGGACGACACCAGTTGCCTCGGCGGCCAGATCGTCAAAGAAAGCATTGAGACCGCGGACGTCCAAATCTTCTAGTGTCGCATAACGAGACCGCACGATTTCAAAAGAAACGGGCGCGAACAGAAAGCCCACGGCGGACCCTACACCGGGGTCCTGAGGGATCAGTATACGGTCAACCTGCGCACGCCGCGCAACCCGCGTCGCGTGAAGCGGACCGTTGCCGCCAAAAGCAATCATCAACCTTTGGCTTAAGTCTTTGCCGGATTCCACGGCGTGCATACGACCGGCACCAGCCATGTTTTCGTCAACGATCTCACTGACACCTTGGGCCGCGTCAACCGCATCCAGCCCCAGCGGATCGCCAACGTGATCTTTGATTGCAGTCTCGGCGGCTTGCTCATCGATTTTTAGCTGTCCCTCGGCAAACAATTCGGGATCAATCAGCCCTTGGGCAACATCTGCATCCGTAACCGTGGGGGATGTACCACCTTTGGCAAAAGCCGCCGGACCGGGTTCCGAGCCAGCGCTTTCAGGTCCGATCTGCACACGACCCAACCGATCAACTTGGGCGATCGATCCGCCCCCGGCGCCAACTTCAATCATCTCGATCACTGGAATGCGAACAGGCATGCCCGAGCCTTTGATAAACCTGTCGGCGCGGGCGATCTCAAAGCGGCGTGTGGTTTGCGGGCGGAATTGGTCGATCAAGCACAGCTTGGCCGTGGTGCCCCCCATATCAAAACTTAATACATGATCCTCGCCACATTCCGCGGCTATCCGAGCGGCCAAAATCGCCCCCCCTGCGGGGCCGCTTTCGACCAATCGGATCGGAAGTCTTGCGGCGGTCTCCATCGTGGTCATTCCACCACCCGCCGTCATCATTAGAATGGGGCAAGTCAGGCCGCTCTGGGTGAACCGTGTTTGAAAATCCGCCAAGTACCCAGACATCAATGGCTGTATATAGGCGTTTGCGATTGTGGTTGAGAGGCGATCAAATTCACGCGCCTCGGGACTGACCTCATGCGAAAGGGAAATCACGATATTGGGGAGCGCCTCACTAAGCAAATCGCGCAGTCGAAGCTCATGCGCGGGGTTTGCGTAGGCGTGTATCAGGCAAACCGCCACGGCGTCGGCCTTGCAAGACATCAAGTCCTCGATCAGTCCCATGATTGCGCACTCGTTTAGGGGGTCCACTTCCTCGCCCTGCGCCGTCATTCGCCCCCCAATTGTAAACGCACGGGCGCGCGGAACCAGCAAGTCCGGCTTCACAAGGTTTATGTCGTACTGGCTGTAGCGCCGCTCGTACGCGATTTCGAGGATGTCGCGAAAACCGGCCGTCGTGATCGTGGCGACCTGCGCCCCGCGACGCTCGATCAGCGCGTTCGTGGCAAGTGTCGTTCCGTGGACAAAGCCCTCAATCTGCGCCCAATCCTTGGCCGACTCTGAAAGCACACGGTGAACGCCCTCAAGTGCACCCAAAGTCGGGTTTTTGGGTGTCGTCGGTGTCTTGGTTGTCGCGAGAATTCTGCCAGTTTTGTCGACCAAAACTGTATCAGTAAAAGTGCCGCCAATATCGACAGCCACGCGAAGCCCTTCGGAGTGAGGCATTGAAATACCAGAATGTGAGAATGACCGTTGGTATCCAAACCTTCGGATACCGCCTGATGAAAGTTCTACTTTGCTTCAGGTTATACGACCAGATCGCAGCCGGTCGCCCGGCGCCCAAGGTCTCGTCCTATGCAAAAGTCCAGCATCGCTGCCCTCAACCGATTGGTTGGGAAATGCTGCACGCGCGCCTGTGCGTCTGTCAACAAAAATGCGAATGCGCTTGGTCGCGCTATTTCCTAACCGTCAGGCCCGCTGTGAAAAACTTGACATGATTTCGGCCGCGATATGTGCCGCTAAGACTTCGGGTCGTTTGTCCAGCTTCGCGTGCGCGGCCATTGGACAATGAAGCGCGTCCGTCGATAAACCGTTGAGGTTTTCTTGCGTCCAACTCAGAAACTTTGCGCGCTTGGTCCGCGATCCGATCATGCCTACATAGGCCGCGTCCTGTCGTGCCAATGCGTCCGAGCAGATCAGAAAATCCAGAGCATGGTCGTGTGTCATGACCACGAAGGCGCTATTTGCCGGCGCGTTTGAAAGCTCGGCCTCGGGCAATGCGGAAAGTCGTTGTTCAACTGACTTCGATACCAGCGACAGCTCTTCGCTGCGGCTGTCAATGACAGTGCATCGCACCGGCAGCATCGCGCAAAACTGGGCAAGGGCTCGGCCCGTGTGACCTGCCCCAAAGATATAGACATGCGGTCGCTGCGAAATTTCTGCGGCCACGCGTGCTTTGACGGCGGCTTTGGCGGGTTGGTCCAGCTTGGTCAGGGTCAGAGAGACACGCCCGCCGCAGCATTGACCAATCTCTGGCCCAAGCGGAAGATCAATCCGCGCTGTCGGCGAATTCCCAAGTATCAATTCAGCCACTTTTTCGATGGCGATATTTTCCAGCCGCCCTCCGCCAATCGTCCCCCAGGAATGCGTCTGAGACACCAACATCCAGGAACCCGCCTCACGCGGGGTTGAGCCTTGCGCGCTATCGACAACGACCTCATAAACTGGGGCGTCAATGTCCAAAAGTTTCGCAATGTCGTGCGTATGTGCCATCTGCGTACTCATACAGATGGGCCACCGCAGGCGGAAGGAATTTTTAGGCGCTTGCCGTGACCTTTGAATGCTCGGCGATTGAGCTTTCAGCATTTGTATCCGGTTTGTGCGAAGGTTCGACCAGTTTGATGATCCCGTCGTCCGACATCTCGATTGTTTGACCAGTCTGCAAATCCATAATCCCGCTGCATTTTACATGCATCATCACGCCGGACTCTCGTGCAATGATGGCCATGTGGCTTAACCAGCCGCCTACCTCGGCCAGAACCCCGCCGGACTGTTGCACATAGGGCAGCCAATTCGGATCGATGACCGAGCATACGATAATGTCGCCTTGTCGGAAATTCGCGAACGCTGTGTCGGGATCCGCAGATTGGGCAACCTTAAAGACCTTTCCGATGATGCGACCAGTGCCCGAAACACAAGTTCCACCCAATTTTCCAGGCTCGTATGACTGTTTCAGCGTTGGCGCGGACAGCAACTCTAAATCAAAAAGCGTCAAACTGGGCGCTGGGGCACTTGCCGCTAATAGCACTGACCGTTCGGATTTTCGACGTGTGAGTTCATCAACGAGGCTCATCGGCGGTACGCTGGACAGGGACAGCACTTCGTCAATGCTCATGTAGAAAAGCAAGTCGCCCAATTGTGTTGCCCCAGCCAGCGCAAGCAGCGCACGTCGAAGCTGATGGACCAATCTCAACGTTTCATGCTTTGCCTGTTCCTTTAGATCTTGGAACGCAATGGCCATAGAAATCGCATCGGAGGCGTTATATTTGCTCGCAGCACCAGGTGCCTTTCCAGCATTGTTTGAAAGAGCGATAAGCAGGGCGGGGTCTTCGCAGTATCGCGGTTCACTCAACTCATAATCAAATGCAGCGCGGTGGCCCATTGCAACAATCAATGCGTCGTCGCGGGAAGATTTGTCCACTTGAAGACAAGCAGCCACGCGCTGGATCGGCGAGTTTGGCAAGACCGGAGTCATAAGGCGGTCGCGATCAGAGGCTGTTGAGCCAACCATAGCTTCACTGAACAAGAAACCAGCCAGAATATTTATGACTTCGGCTTCGACATAGGCATGCTGAACGAATTCGGTTTCAATTTCAGAGATTGCGTCCAAAAGTTGCGCATGGGGCAGTTTGGCAAAATCCATCGCTTGCAATCGGACGACTTTGGACCTGATTTTTGGAACTATGTTCGATTGAAAATCAGCCCTTACAGTGGCGGCAGATTTTCGCAGATGCCTTGCCTTTGTGCGCCCTAGTCGCAGCGCGGTTTGATTTTTCAGGCGCGTATCGACAAACGTGCGACCAAACACGGACAGCATATGGCCTGGTCGGTTCTCCGGCAGATTATAAGGCACTCCGAGACGCCGACATGCGTGGTCAAGACTGCCACCCGGGGACCAGAGTCGCGACATCAAGTCAAATGAGATCGGCGTGGGTTGCGGCAAAACCTCGGACAATTCGTCCTGCTCAAGTATGACGTCATGAGGGTCCCGGTCGGAATAGAGATCCAAAAGCCGCGCAAGCTCGGAATTTCTAATTTTAGCGGCGTCGGACTGACCTTGTTGCGCAGTAATATCCCGGCTCTGAAGAATGTGAAAATGCCCGTCCGCATATGCCCATTCAATGTCTTGCGGCATTTGAAACAGCGCCTCGATCTTGCGCCCCATGTGCAATAACGGCTCAAGGTTGATCGGTGCAATTTCAGCTCCAACCGGCCGACCGCTGTATCGGCCGAAGCGCAGGGTCGTCGGAGTGACGTTGCCCGAGACAAGATTTTCTCCGCAGCCTTCTACAACTTCGACCATTTGCAGCCCGGACGCCGAGGGATCTTGGGTAAAAAGGACGCCCGAAAATTCGGCATCAATCATGTGTTGCACCACTATGTTGGCCTCGTTCTGATGCGCGCCCTTGGCCGAATAGCTTTCGACGCGCGCTGCTGAGAAAGACGCGATGACCTGATCCAGAGCGTGCGAAAGGGATTGGCGGTCGACGTCAAGGACACTTTCAAAAACACCGGCGAAACTGTTTTCGGCCCCATCCTCAGATTTGGAGGAACTTCTGACCGCGCACCTACGCTCACCGATTGCATTCCACACCAGATCCGCAAGCCAATCTCTCTGGAGAGGCGCGCTATGAACATATTTACTGACAAATTTGGATGACAAAACGACGCCATCGGGAACCGGCAGCCCGCTCTGCTGCATCACAGAAAGCCTTAGGGATTTGTTACCAGCATTGCGCAAAGACTGGGCATCGCGGAGCGCAAAAACCCCTTGCTCTGCCATCGGTTGACCATTTGGTTTCACCCGATCACTGAGCCAGCCAATTGTACGCTTCAAGTGGCCTGTTACGAAGGTTCGTTGAATCAGCAACAACACCAGACTAGTGCACAAATACAACCCGCCAGCGACCGAAAGCCGACTCCCTAATAGAAATACCAATGGCGTTGCTATGACCATCCACAGCACAGCTTGACGGCGCGTTTTTGCAGCAACCCATTGGAGATAAATGCCTGCAAGCAAACCGAAAATTGTCGGCAAAACATAGGTCGGGTCAGGCAACCCCAAATCGAGACCGAAAACCGTATTCGAGAGACTTTGGGCTGCTCGCTCGACTGCCGACAGACCCAGCATCATGAGCGGCAAGAACAACAACCCGAGTAGGTTTCGCACGGGCGTGATGTTGAGGTCTTCATAGTGTTGTTGAAGCGCCCGCGCCCGTCGCACGGGGTCGTGTTTCAGGCGTTCTTTGATCGCGGCCAATTGCGTCTTGTTCCGCGCTGAAACGATCTGATCCCGTTCAGATTTAAGCGTGATTGGCAATACGATCAGGCGTGAAACCACAGCCAGTCCAACGAGCGCGGCAATCAAACCGCTGGATTTTGCGATCCAGACCAAGCCAGCCGCCAATCGTTCAACAGACTTGTCCCAAAGCCCGGCATTTTGTCGCAATAGCCAGGCTTGGACGTGCGGTTTGATCGGTTCGGGAACAAAAAATTCCCACGGCGTCGTGTACCGGCCAATAAAAGGAATCCCAACTTTGGACAGTTCGTAGGCCAACACCTGCCCCATAAAGCAACTGCGGCGATCGTAGCAGGCCACGACCGTTGGCTTATCTTCCAACGCCGAAATACGATCTTCAAGCTCATCCGTCGGGAGTGCGCGAATTGGGATATTTATCGCGCCAGGCAGAAAGCCGGAAGCAAAATCGCCCGGATAGCGCGTGTCCAATATTTGGAGATTTCCCTCGGAATTTAGTTGAGCAAATTCCTTGGTTCCAAGCAATTTTGTATCGTTCTCAAACGGAGGCAGGGCGCGAAGGTCCGACAGATCCTCAATTGACGTGTCGGATAGGGGACGACCCTCAACCAGCCACTTTTCGATGCCGCCGGCAATGAATTTGCAGTCGATTCCAAGCGCTGCCAACTTTTCGCAGGTTTCGCTGCTTCGATTGCCATTGAAGCAAAACAGAACGACTTGCTTGTCGCCAAATTCGTCCTGTGCAACCGACACATCTGGATAGCGCGTGTGAATTGCGCCGGGTAACGTTCCCATTGCGTTTTCACCAGTTTCGCGGATGTCCAAGAATACCGTGTTGCTATTTTTGGCCAAGTATTGGGCGGCTTCTTCTGTCGTGATTGCAAGGGAGTTTGTCTCTTGCTTGGAAAAACTTGTTTCAATCAAGTTCTCATCTTGAATTTTTGTGCCATCAAATTGCGCAGGCCGAACAAGAGTCTGTTGAAGCCGCTCGAGGTTCGCAGACCGAAAATTCTGGTATTGGACGAAAATTATTCCGGCCAATATGACTGAAATTGTTCCTAAACCGAGCGTTAGGTATTTCGCAGAAGACGACAACGTGACGGTCGATTTCAACCCGAGACGACGCGCTAGATACGCGCCTGTTCCCGTCATCATTGCAACCGCGACTCCGAAAATTTGTGACAGGGACGAAACGGACCCAATCACCAATTCTGGCGACGAAATTGCCAACGCGACACTCGCCGAAGACACCAAAAAAAGCCCAATTAATATGATGCGCCAGGCGGTCTCGCGAAGAAAGTTGCATGTCGAAGTCACGGTCTCGGCATCTCCAAAAAGAGTTGGAGTTGTCCGAACTATTGGTAAACAATCGGTTAACCAGCAATCGTTTAGCGGCGGCGCACGCGACTAGTGAGCCAGCACCGTCGGTGCGCGTCTTCGAAATTTAGCGAATTATTAGCCATTGAGCGGCAATTGTCAGTGCGAGTCGTGGAATTCGACGCGTTACTGGAGAGAGACATGGCGATTAACTTCGCAAGATCGACACTATTTACCCTGGCTTCATCGCTTCTATTCGGGCTGATGTTGACGACACCCGCTAGTGCACAGGTTGAGCTGGTCTTTGGCACCTATGCAACCGACAAACCGTCTACGGTTGTTCGAAAATTCAAACCCTTTCTCGATCATGTCGCGTCTCAGATGTCCGAGACTTTGGGGCAAGACGTTTCAATCAAAATGAAAATTTCGAAAGAGTATGAAGAAAGCATCGACGATCTGGCAACCGGTGCCGTCGACTTTGCACGATTTGGACCGGCTTCTTACATCGCTGCCAAAGACAAGAACCCCGACATCCAGATTGTCGCAATGGAGTTGAGCAACGGGAACAAGCGTTTCAACGGTGTGATTGCGGTTCGTGAAAACAGTCAAATTGAATCTTTATCGGACCTTGAGGGGCAAACTTTCGCCTTCGGTGATGAGCTTTCGACAATTGGGCGTTACCTAGCTCAAAGCCAATTGATTTCGGCCGGAATAAAAAGCGAACAGCTTCAAGGATATGCCTTTCTTGGGCGGCATGATCTGGTCGGTACGGCCGTAGGAAACGGAAAATTCGCGGCTGGTGCCCTCAAGGAAAGCACATTCAATCAATTGGTGTCCAAGGGCGAGCCCATCCGCGCATTGCTGTATTTTGAGAATGTTACAAAACCGTGGCTTGCAAGCTCAAACTTGTCGGGTGACCTGCTCGACGTGCTGCGCAAAACGATCATCGAGACCACGGATTCAGAGATACTGAAAAGTATCGCGAAAGACGGTTTCTCGACTGGAGTTGACGAAGATTACGACTTTGTGCGCCGCGCGATGCGCCAAAGCCTCGAATTCTAGGGCCTTTGATGCGACGTTATTTCGGCCACTTCGGCATCAATTTTCAAATCGCGACGGCCATGGTTTTTGCCGCAGTTCTCGTTGCGATACTTATCGGAGTCTATGAAAGGCGCGCCGAGACCAATCGATTGAATGATGAGCTAGGCGCGCAGGCCGATCTGACGGTTTCTCTGATTAGTGGGTTGATGATCGAACCCATAATCATCCAGGACACGCCGGTGCTAGAGTCCGCGATGGAACAAGCGCTTGCCCGAAACTCAAAAATTCTGGCGTTGTCCATATCGGATGTTTCAGGCAATGAAATCGCGGCGCGCAGCCGCCAAGACCAATCGGCGGCCGAGAGCGCGCTACTTCTTGAAAGAGAAATATTCATTGAAGGAGAATCGTTCGGCCGCATTGAGGTCGTTTGGGCGACGGATCAGGGTCAACTCCTCATCGAAACAAACGTAAAGCGCACTCAATTGACGATCGTGTTCACCGTCCTGGCGCTGTCACTCATATTTCTCCTTCAGGCGAACATCTTCGCGATGCGACCGTTGCGAAAGATTCATGCGCGGTTCGCGGATGTCATGGACGGAAAAGGAGCGACCGATCAACTTCGATCACCGTTGGCATCCAAAGAGTTTCGCGCGCTCGACAATTCAGTTTCAGTCTTAGAAAAAATGCTGAAAGAACGCGATGATCGCGAACGCGCATTAGAGCGCGCCAAAATCACCGCCGATCGCGCTAGCAAGGCCAAGTCTGAATTCCTCGCCAACATGAGTCACGAGATTCGCACGCCGATGAATGGTGTCATCGGTATGGCTGAACTTATGTTGGAAACGCATTTGAACGAGGACCAAAAAGTCTACGCGACGACAATTTCCAAGTCTGGCTCCGCGCTGCTGACGATTATCAACGACATTTTGAATTTTTCAAAAATTGAATCTGGAAAAATGGAGCTGGAAATTGCGCCTTTCGATCTGCAAAACGCGATGGAGGACGTCGTCACCCTCCTTGCGGCAAAAGCAGGTGAAAAGAACGTTGAGATTACACTGCGCTATGACCCAAGTATTCCGCGTGTCTTCAAGGGGGACGTCGGACGCATTCGACAAATTGTGACAAATATTGCAGGCAATGCGGTAAAATTCACACTAGAAGGCTTTGTTTTCATTGACGTGAGCGCTGTTGCAAATGGCCGATTTCACTCGGTCCAAATATCTGTACGCGACAGCGGCGTCGGCATCCCAGAGGATCGTATGCCATCTGTCTTTGACGAATTCGAGCAGGTCGAAAATGCACGCAGTCGCCAATTTGAAGGGACGGGACTCGGTCTGGCTATTTCACAGAAACTAGCAGGGTTGATGGGCGGCCAGATTTCCGCGACTTCAGAGTTGGGCGTTGGATCAACTTTTGTGGTCAGCATTCCATTGATCGAAAGTTCGGAAAAAGTCGCCGAACCGTCTGACCATTCGGCGGACGTAAAGGGGTTGTCCACCCTAGTTGTCGATGACCTAGAGCTTAATCGTCACATTCTGTCCGAAAGACTGACGGCTTGGGGAATGACCATCGAACTGGCCAATAGTGGTTCACAGGCCTTGGAAGTATTGGGGGGCGGTGTTTCGGATGTGGACGTTCTCATTTTGGACTACCAGATGCCTGGAATGAATGGCGAAACTTTGGCCAAGAAAATTCGAAGCCTGCCAAATTATCAAGCGACACCGATCATAATCCTTTCTTCGCTGGATCTATCTATCGGCGTTGAAGCAAAACTTGAAATCGGACGTTGCGAGGTGTTGCAAAAGCCCGTCCGATCAGAGCAACTTCGGAGATCGTTGACACGTGTGCTGCGCGCGGAGCCAACGCGAGAGGTTGCAAAAATAGCATCTCAACGCGACGAAAACCGAAGTGGTGTCAATATTCTGATCGCTGAAGACAACATGACCAACCAATTGATTGTGAAATCCATGCTGAAACAATGCGGGGCTGGCCTGGTTTTTGCAGAGAATGGTCAAATGGCCGTTGATCGCTTTAAAGACGCTCGGCCTGATTTAATTTTGATGGATATGGCAATGCCCGTCAAAGACGGCTTGGAGGCCACCTCAGAAATTCGTGAGCTTGAACAACGCAGTGGACTCGAGAGATGTCCGATCGTCGCCTTGACTGCGAACGCGATGAAGGAGGATCAAGAGAGGTGTTATTCCGCGGGAATGGACGGGTTTTTAAGTAAACCAATCCTCAAAAGCGAACTAATCAGCGTCATTGAGACATGGGCCAAAACAAACTCGGCGGATGCAAATCCCAGAGCCGCCCATTCCTGAGAATTCACGCAATCGATCTTGCAATTATCACTCCGCCAAACGCCGACAATCCGGTCAAAACGGCACCCCATAGAACGTCAATCATCACCATATTTATCGACCAACTCTTAAGCGTCGCAAAATTTGTAAACTCGTATGTGCCGTAAGCAAGTGCACCCAACAAAGCGCCACCAACCAGTGCTTGCGCTGGAAATCCCGACCTTAGTGCGGGCACCGAAACGAACCAAAGAAGACCGGCCACATAAAACAGATAGAAAACAACTGCAGGAAGAATGCGAATATCATCCAAAAGCCAATCCGCCAAATAGCCCTCAAAGAACGGCTTGAGAACAAATTTTAGCATGATCGCATCGGCAATCAGAAAAATCAGGGCCGTCACCAAATATAATACGAGAATCTGCATCATGCTCTCCGCAAGTTGTGAACACATGCTTTACGTCGTGGACTGTAAATTGGATCACAACCGCGATTGAAAACTGAAACTGATCCGTCTCGACGTCGGCTGCGTAGCAGTCACGACACAACGAGACGGAGAGAGACGCGTGCCATTTGAAGCATTTCACCAAAAACATATCGTCGTCGTAGGGGCGGGCGTCTCGGGTATGGCTGCCGCGTATCGGCTTGCTTCAACCCATCAGGTTACGCTTCTAGAGTCCGCGCCCAGGCTGGGCGGACATGCGCGCACAGTTATGGCGGGCGCGGACTTGGACATTCCGGTCGATACGGGTTTTATCGTTTTCAACTATCAGACCTACCCTCATCTGACCGCGATGTTTGAAGAATTGAACGTGCCTGTCAAAGAAAGCGATATGAGTTTTGGTGTGTCTGTCGACGCGAGCCGTTTGGAGTACGGGCTGAAAAGCCTTCATGCCGCCACGGCACAAAAATCAAACCTCGCAAACCCGAAGTATTGGCGCATGCTGTCCGATGTCTTGCGATTCAACGCCAAAGCCGAGGCACTTGCCAACACTCCGGACATGACGATCAATCAATTTTTGGACCGGCTTAATGTGGGCGACTGGTTTAGGAACTATTACCTGTTGCCGATGTCGGGCGCCATTTGGTCATCGACGCCTGACCAAATTGGCGATTTTCCCGCGCAATCCTTGGTTCAATTCTTTAAGAACCACGCTCTTCTAACCCCGAACACGCATCAGTGGTATACCGTGGACGGCGGCTCAATCGAGTATGTTCGACGTCTTGAGCAAGCGATTTTAAAGCGAGGTGCGAGCGTCGTTACGAATGCGCACGTCGAAGGCGTACGACGTCACCCGACCGGTGTTGATGTTCGATTTAGCGATGGCAGGATTCGACATTTTGACGAGGTCGTCTTTGCGTGCCATTCGGACCAAACCCTGGCAATGCTTGAGGATGCGACGCCCAGCGAACGCTCAATTTTGGGCCGGATAAAGTATCAACGCAATCGCGCCGTCCTTCACTCGGACGAATCCCAGATGCCCAAACGCAAAGCGGCCTGGTCAAGCTGGGTCTATAAAACTGCAAAAGGTGTCACGCAAAACCGGATTGGGATCACATACTGGATGAATAGTTTGCAGGGAATAGACAACTCTCAGCCCATGTTTGTATCGCTAAATCCAAGCACGCCCATCGATGATAATCTCGTCTACGATGAGGCTGAATTTATGCACCCGGTGTTCGACGTGTCGGCCCTGAGGGCGCAGCAGGAATTGCCCAAAATTCAGGGGCTTCGAAATACGTGGTTTTGTGGAGCCTGGACACGACACGGATTTCATGAGGACGGTTTCGCAAGCGGTGTGATGGTCGCCGACCTACTGAATTCTGAGGTTTTGGCAGCATGACTTTGGAGCATCTCAAAGGGGTCACATATCATCGCCGCCTTGGGGACACGAAAAACGCATTCAGCTACGGCGTTGACTATCTTCTGACTGATGTGAGAGACCAACAAAATGGCCCCCTCATGTATTCTAGAAATCGCTCGAACTTCCTGTCGATGCACGACAAGGATCACGGAGGGCCCCGCGGGAATGGGCGCGGCGTGGCTTGGGTACACTCTGCGCTGAACAGTAAGGGCGTGACGATCGACGAAGATTGGCGCGTTTTGCTTTTGGCGCAACCTCGCGTTTTGGGCACAAAATTCAGCCCCGTCAGCTTTTGGCTAATCGTCGACGGGATGGAAAATCTTCGGGTTGTCCTTGTCGAGGTGAACAATACCTTTGGTGAGCGACATTCCTATCTATGTGCATTGCCCGAACTCCGGCCAATCCGGCAGACCGACAGTATTCACGCCAAAAAAGTCTTTCACGTGTCGCCATTTCAACCCGTTGAGGGGGACTATCGTTTTAGTTTTGACGTCGCAGCCAGTGCGATTGAGATAATTATCGACTACCGACACGCACATGGCGGGCTTCTTGCGACGCTTAAAACGTCTCGCCGACCGCTTACAAATAGATCGATCCTAGGGGCACTGGCACGATGCCCGTTTGGATCGATTAGGGTTCTGACGCTTATTCACTATCAGGCACTTAGACTGTGGCTAAAGGGTGCAATCTTCAAAAGTAAACCCGAGCCGCCCAAGACGGCAGTTAGTTGATGGCAAAGTATGGTTTAGATCTGTCGGGTAAAACCTATTGGCTGGTTGGAGCAAGTGCCGGCATCGGAGCGGCGCTCGCAATAGAATTAGACAATCGTGGTGCGAACCTTGTGGTATCCGCTCGCTCTGTAGAAAGGCTTGGCGACGTGGCCGCCAGCCTGTCCAACCCGTCGAGAATTTTGCCCATAGACGTCACGGAATCCGAAAGTGTTGAGTGCGCCACTCGCGATCTGGGTCATATCGACGGGGTCGTTTACATCGCCGGTGAATATACCCCAATGTCTGTTGAGGATTGGAATTGCGAGGCGGCGATTGCAATTTCGGAGGTGAATTATACCGGCGCGTTGCGTGTACTTTCACGCATTTCCAGACAGTTTAGCGACAGAAATTCTGGCCACATTGTCGTCATCGGTTCGCTCGCGGGGTTTGCAGGTCTGCCGGGCGCAATCGGCTACGGCGCGTCAAAGGCCGCAGTGATGCATTTGGCCGAAAACATGCGGGCAGACCTAAAAGGCACAGGGGTAAAGGTGCAGGTGGCCAACCCCGGTTTTGTGAAAACACGGCTGACCGACAAAAATGACTTCAAAATGCCATTTATTCAAACACCTGAAACTGCGGCCAAAACCATCGCAAACCACATGCAATCGTCTCGATTTTCAAAGAGTTTTCCCGGCACGTTTTCGTGGTTCTTTAAGTTATTGGCCATTGGGAGGGTCCTTCGCGCATAGCCCTATGACGCTTGACCCGGACGCCAGCTTGCTAGAACAGCTTTTCAAATCGATCCGGAATTCGCACAATCGCGTCGCTTTTTAGGGCGCCCGGTTTGTTCCAGGCATGCAGTGGTCTCTTCTGCGCCATTTCGCGACGCGCGGATTCAAACCTGTCGTCCCCATCCAGAGGTCGGGCGTTGGTGATTTCGTCAAACAATGCGTCGCGCCGTTTCTGGTGCGCGGTCCATCCCTCGGCGATCCGGTCTTCGTCGACAGCACGCTTCTGACTTACACTTTGATCGACGCTGCCGAAATGGAACAGGAATAGGTTGGGATCAATTTTGAAATTTTCGCCACGAACGCGGTGATAGCCGGATCCCCACCGCAGCGGCGCGTTGAGGATTGATGCTTTTGTGTAGCGATCAGAAATCTTGGCAAAGCGGCGTTGTTCCAGAAAACATTTGTCCGGTTCTATGGGCGCTTCCGACGTAAGATGCTGCGCGACGTCCATCCCAAGCGGCGAAAGAGGCTCGGTCAACTTGTTTTTCGACAGATATTCAGGAAGCGTTAGTCCCAGCTTCGGGTCAACCGCGATAAATTCGTCGATATCCGTCCCTATGACAATATCAAAGCTATGAAACAGCGTTTCCGCGAGATTCGAGGCCCGCGCCGCGCGAAACTTGTCTCCGGCCACCACATTTTTTGGGACGAAGGGGACACGAATGAAATTCACTCCTTCGGCATCCGGTATCGGTTGATCGAACCCGTCCAAAATGACGAACAGGGACGTTGGGCCGAAGGTCTTGCCGTAATATTCGATCCAACGTTTCAAAAACACGCGGTCATTTCGAACCGAGGTGACGACGGCGATCTTTCGCTGTCGCTTGCCATTCGGTGCGATCGTGGCCTGCGCGGGGTAGACACCGATTTTTCTCAGCGCCAGGAAGCCACGCGTTAGCGCTTCCGGTTCGTAACAGGTCTCAACCCACGTTCTAATGCTCATCGGGGTGATCGCGGTATCGGCCGCGTATTGATCGATAATCCACCCGAGAATGCCCTTGCCACCGCCCTTAATGTGCAAATAGCGCAGCGCCAGTTGTTGTTTGGCGTCTTCGGTCGATTTGCCTTCGTGCAACTTCAACAACGCTGCGGCCAGTCCCGTGCGATCCGCACCCGACTTGCAGTGAATAAGTAACGGGCGTTCTCTGGTTTCGAATGCATCCAGAAGCGTCAGAATGTTTTCCTTGGTAGGCGCGCGACCACCGGCCATTGCGATGTCAATCAGCGATAGCCCAAGTTCATCACATAAGGTTTTTTCCAGTTGGTACTGCGGCTGCATCGATGCTCCGCGCAAATTTATAACCGTCTTGAACCCCTGTCCCGCATAGCGTTTGAAACGCTTTTCGGTCGGGTGGTTTGATCGGAAAACCCCTGGCGAAACCTCATGGAAATTTTTCCAGAACACGCGCAGAATGCCGTGATCTATCCATTTCATGAAAAAAGCCGCGCGCTTTCGGTCATCCTCGGTTCTGATTTCCCGTGCAAAACTGTCGTGCCAGACAATTTCGCGATACTGCGCGTAGGTGTAGACGTCTTTGAAAAAATGCCGAATGCGCCCCCAAAACCGACGGCTAGGCTTGGCCAGTTCCGAGGCCTGTTCAGCGATTTGCGGATCATAGTGGTCTGCAACCCATTGAGGAAAACTTAAGTGCGCCTCAAATGGTTCATAGGCATCCAAAATTTCATCAAGAACACCGGTTTCCGAGTCGCGCCGGTGTATATATTTCAACGAGAGCTCGGCACGCGCTTCGGAGAGCGGCTTGCTTTCTTGTGTCAGAAGCCAGATGGCCGCCACAAGTCCCGTTCTGTCAGCGCCAGATTTGCAATGAAACAGCACAGGTTTTTCGAGCGATGCAAAAAGATCGACGAGACCAAGCAATTCCAGCCTTGTCGGCGCGCGGCGCGGGAAAAGCGGGTAGCTGACGTAAGTCATCCCGTTGGATTTGGTAAATTCTTCTGAAAACTTCGAAGGTGCTCGTTCGGTATCGTTCCTGAGATTTACAATCGTGCGAATGCCGTTATCCGCATAGGATTTGAAGCGTTTCTCGTCCGGATGATTGGCCCGAAACACGTCCGGCGCTATCGTCCCGTCGTTGGTCCAGCGATGCCTTAAAAAGCCGACATCGATCCATTCCGTAAAAAGCGCGCTCATTCTGCGATCTTCAGAATTATCAATGCGATGATTGAAGCGCGCGTAGAGCCGCCTTTTAAGAGAACTGAAGATCGGAGTTGCCATGATCTGAGCCGGAATTGATTGGGTTTTCGCCTATCAGGCAAAACTGAAACGTGCAATCAAAGTTGCAGAATTGCGATTTGTTTCCTGTGGCCATCGCAACTATGGTCCACCAAAAATTGCGGAATTTCTATGCGCTTACTGACCTATGTATTGAATTTGGATCGGCATACAGAACGTCTCGCGGCGGTTAAGGTGCAGTTGGACGCGCAGGGCGTTGAGTGGATTCGGTTCAGTGCCATTGACGCCAGTGCGGTCGACCCGCACGCGTTGGATCAGATGGTCGCGCGATCTGGGCCAATCCCGCGCATGCCGGTGACGGCAAGGGCATGCACTGCCGGACATATCCAAATCGTGAAAGCCTTTTTAGAGACTGATGCAACACACGCATTGGTCTTGGAAGACGATGCTGTGTTTTCACCCCATTTCGCGCGGGATTTACCCAAGATTGTGGAAGGCATGGGGGGTGGTCTCGTCAACATCAGCCGCCAAATTCCATCGGGCTCAGCGAAACGGTTGTTGGTCAAGAAGGCGGGCGCGAAAGCCGTGTCGAACTATTCGATGCCCGAGTTGGTGGGCATTCACTACAGCGGCGCCGGCTATCTGATGGATCGCAACGCGGCCAAGACCATCCTTGCCCTGTTTCCTTATCCCGACATGCCGATTGACCACATTCTCTTTAATCCCAACGTCTCGCGGCTCGGTCGGAAAATTCCGGTCCGTCAGTTGTTTCCGGCATTGGTCAAACCGCGTGAAAATTTGGCGTCCTCGATCCAAACAACCGAGGTTGCAGGCGCAAAATCGATCAAAAATCAGTTGAAGCGTGCCAAGGCTGAGATTTCGATTGCGCCTCGTTTACTGTTGGGATTGCTTTTCAAACGATATGAAATTCGGACGCTAGATTTTTATGAATAACCAACCTCCTCCAAAAGCAGTCCTGTGTCGCCCGCGCGGTGGGTTGAACGATACACTGTGCCAAATCCAAAGATGCTTTGCCTATTGCCGCAAACATGGCCGCACGTTGGTTCTGGATACATCGCGTTCGGGATTGAGGGATGACTTTTTCCGCTATTTCGACGTCGTCGGAACTTCGGTCGCGGTCATGTCCTGGCATGCATTTGCGAAATCCAACTGCGTGCCTGGCCTGACGGTGCACCCCGCCGAGGTCCGCGAACGCTTGGATAGCTATCAAACAACACTGGGCGATGGCGGCGTCTACTCTGACGTCGAAACGTCGGTCGGCTTGTCGTTTGATTTCGTCAAACCGCACCCAGAGACGTTGCTGCTTCACGAAGCCTGCGGGGGCGGCATAAACTCGATCTGGTTGCTCAAATACCTGCAACCGACAAAATTCCTAAGCGATCAATTGGCCCGTCGGCTTGGTAATCTTCCGGCTTCATATGTCGCGGTTCACATCCGAAACACTGACCTTGAGACCGATCACAAGAAGCTGCTCTGGGAGCTTGAGTATGTGCTAACGGGGCGAAATGTCCTTTATTGCACGGATAGCGGCACGCTTCAGGCCGAATTGCAGAACCAGCCCGCAAAGGGCTCCAGGCCCTATTTTCTCACCGCGCTCGATCACTCCTCTAGCGCCCGATTGCACGAAGAATCGACCACAAGCATTGACAGCAACATCGATATGCTTGCTGATTTATTTGCGCTTGCGCGATCGAGGACGCTCTATTTCACCTTCACCAAGGCGGGATATATCTCGGGGTTCTCGGGCTTGGCCTATGCCTTGCATTGCTCACGGCTTCGCAAGACGATTGCACCTAAAAACGCAGAGAATGATCGAATGCCCGTTGAGAATACTGTCAAAACCGGAGCGTTTCGGTATCTCAAAGCCCAAGCGGTCATCATTGTCGCGAAACTCGCATATCGCGTGATGATGACGGTGCATGAGTTGTGGCCGTCGCGCTAATTTGCGGCCAATTTCTAGACCTGACGTTACATCCGGCTGTTCCTTGACTTTAATTCGGTCAGAGGCGTAACCATTTATAGACCGAGGCGTTCAGTTGTTCCTGCCTCGCATTTGGCCCGATACCTGCTTGGAAAGGGAGTTTTATGTTCCAGTCCCCCTCACTTCGTCCATTGGTCGCTGCCATCGCGATTGCGGTCACTCCAATGTCCGCGTTTGCACAATCCGCCGAGGATATTCTACGTTCGGCCTTCGACAACTGGCGCGCCGACAGTTCGCATGCGGTCACGACAATGACCGTAAAGCGGTCAAATGGCACGCGCGAATTGACGATGGAAAGCTGGACCGAGGGTGAAACGAAAGCGCTGGTACGTTTTACCGCGCCAGCCCGGGATGCTGGAAATGCAACACTTCAATTGGGCAATGCCACCTATGTGTTTAATCCCAAGCTCAATCAGGTCATCAAGCTGCCTTCGAGCGCGATGTCACAAAGCTGGATGGGATCTGATTTCTCTTACGAGGATCTTAGCCGCTCTGAACGCGTGATTGGGGACTACGAGCACACTTTGCTGGAAACCCGCAATGAAGACGGGCGCAAGGTTTACGTCATTGAATCGGTGCCCAAAAGGGGTGTCCCGGTTGTTTGGGGCAAGCAGATCCTTTCGGTTCGGGATGACGGCGTGTTGCGATCGGTGGAATATTATGACCAGGTCGGAAAGCGTGTGCGCGTGATGAGCGCCGACAAGATCGGTACACTCGACGGTCGCCCTTATCCGATTGAGATGACGATGCGGGTTGACGACAAGCCAGGCGAATTCACCCGTGTGACGACAGTTTCGAGCGAGTTCAACATCGATCTGCCAGGCTATTTGTTTACAAAGTCCAATCTTCAAAACCCGCGGGATTAAATCATGGTTGTTTCCCTTGCATGGCGGAACATCTGGCGTCAGCCAGCGCGAACGTGGCTTAGCCTGATCGGTATGGCATTTACGTCAATGCTTTTGGTGTTCGTGCTGTCTTTCCAATTGGGCAGCTATGACACGATGAAAGCGTCGATGCTGCAAATCAGTGACGGTTTTGGCCAATTCCAGCCGATTGGATACAAAGACGATCCTGAAATGGGCAAATTGATCCCGGACCCTGAGGCGCTGATCGCTGACATTCGTGCGGTCGATGGTATCTCGGGCGTTACAGCGCGCGGCAACGGTTTTGGCTTGCTTGCCAATGACGAACGCACTTTTGCCGCCGCCGTCATGGGCATTGATCCGGATAACGAAGGACAGGTCACAACACTCACCGGAAAAGTCACAACGGGCCGAACGCTGGTTGCCGAGGATACCAATGCAATTGTTCTGGGCGACGGTCTGGCACGAAACCTCAAGGTTGGACTTGGGGATCCGGTGACTTTGCTGGGGTCGGGAACCGATGGATCGGTTGCGGCGGATGTTCTGACGATTGTCGGTATTTTCAAGTCCGGTGTGCCCGAACTGGATCGCCAGATTGCTCAGATCCCGCTGGAACGATTTAAAGAGACCTTCCTGATGGAAGGGGCCGCCCATATCGTGCTGGTGCGTAGTCTTGAATTGCCAGCGGTCGAAGACGCGGAACAAGAGCTTGTGGCAATCGCGGACAAATATGGGCTGACGTATTTGAACTGGCAGGAATTGCGGCCTGAAGTGCAGCAAATGATTAATATCGACTTTTCGACCGCCGTGATGATGTATGCGACGTTGATCGTCGTCGTGGTCTTCATCATTCTCAACACGCTCTACATGTCTGTGCTTGAACGCACCCGCGAGTTTGGCGTGCTTATGGCGGTTGGCATGAAACCTCATCAAATTGGCCGGATGGTCTGGATGGAGATGATCTTTCTGACGGCGGTGGGCGCGGGCATCGGCATTCTGCTTGGTATGATTCTTACCGGCGTGTTTGAGAACATCGGAATCGCGATTGAGATGGAAGGCACCGAGGAAATTTACGCGCAATGGGGACTGCCCTCGCGGTTTTATCCCGAAATGACAGTCGGACGCGTGTTGGCCGGGCCAGGAGCAATGTTTGGCCTGATCGCGTTGCTTGGAATCATTCCCTATCGCCGCGTGATGAGCCTAAAACCGGTAAAGGCGATGGCAGGATGATGGGTGCATTTGGAACTTTGGCGCCCTTGGCTTGGCGCAATGTCTGGCGCAATCCACGCCGCACAGTGATTACGCTCATTGTTGTTAGCGTCGGGCTGTGGTCGATCCTGTTCTTTAACGCGCTCTTGAACGGGTGGATTCAGTCGTCAAAGGACGCCGCGTTGAAACTGTTGACGCAGGACGGTCAAATCCATGCCGTCGGATTTATGGATGATCCGAACGTTGAGCTTTTGATGAAGCCTCCGTCGGGTGCCTTGCTTGACGCCTTGAACGGCGAGGTCATTGAAGATTGGAGCATGCGCATTTCGGTTCCCGGTGTCGTGCAATCCGAATATAAAACGCTTCCAGTGACGTTCATGGGCGTTGACCCAAAGGTCGAGCAGCGCATTTCGACGATTCCGGGCGATGTTGATCGTGGCAGATACCTTGAAAGCGTTGACGATGATGGGATCATCCTTGGCAAACACCTTGTTGAGCGTCTGAAAACGGATCTTGGCCGGCGGGTCATTATCATGTCGCAAAACGTTGACGGCACGATGTCAGAATGGAGCTTTGATGTCGTTGGCGTGTTCGATTCCGATCAGGGCATTGAGGATTTTTACATTTTCACCGGCCTGAATACCTCGCGGGAATTCTTGGGCTTGCAGGATGAAATTTCGCAGGTTGTCGTCACGCTGCCGGATTACGCCGAGCTAAACCCAAGCATCGACGTGCTAAAAGAGGCCGCGCCCGATCTGGATGTGCGCAGTTGGAAAGAACTGAACCTCTTTCTTGCGATGACGGATGATTTTATGGGTGTCTATATCTTTGTCTGGTTGGGCATTGTCTTCTCAATGATGGCCATTGGCATCGTGAACACCCAACTTATGGCGGTTTTTGAGCGCACGCAGGAATTTGGATTGTTGCGCGCGCTGGGGATGAAACCGCGTCGCGTCTTGCTGATGGTTTCGATTGAAAGTGCGCTTTTGATCGGGGTGGGCGTGATTGTCGGCATCTTGCTGGCCATTCTTTCAATCTGGGCCTTGCAGGACGGTATTGATCTGACAGCCTATGCCCGCGCCATGGAAATGGTTCAGGCGGGGTCGATCATTTACGTCGATTATCATCCGGACGGTATCGTCCGCTTTTCGCTGATTATTTGGCTATTGGGCATTTTTGTTGCCTTGTGGCCCGCGCGCCGGGCTTCAAAATGCAGCCCACAAGAAGCCATGCGCCGAGATACCTAAGAGGGACAAAGAAATGGATTCGATTGTAACCTGCCGAGGTGTGACCAAGACTTTTGGAACAGGCGAACTTGCTGTCAACGCGCTGAGCCAAGTTGATCTGGACATCCTGCAAGGTGATTTCGCAACGCTTGCCGGTCCTTCGGGGTCTGGCAAAACGACCCTGTTGAACATGGTCGGCGCATTGGATCACCCAACCAACGGAGACGTCACGGTTGACGGTCAAAGCCTTGGTGCGTTGAAGCAGTCACAACTGTCTGATCTTCGGTTGCACAAGATCGGCTTCGTGTTTCAAAGCTACAACCTGATCCCCGTTATGTCCGCCGCTGAAAACATCGAGTTTGTCCTCGAGCTTCAGGGAATCGCCAAATCCGACCGTCGTCAAAAATCTTTAGAGGCGTTGCGCGATGTCGGGCTTGAAGGGCTTGAGCATCGTCGTCCGGCCGCCATGTCGGGCGGGCAGCAGCAGAGGGTTGCCGTGGCACGGGCCTTGGTTTCGCGACCCGCGATTGTGTTGGCTGACGAACCAACCGCCAATCTGGATTCCAAATCCGCGGGTGAGCTGATTGATCTCATGCTAAACCTGAACGCCGAGCATGGAACGACATTCCTCATCGGCACCCACGACCCGCGCGTGCTTGAACGCAGCAAGCGTCAGATCAACATGCTGGACGGAGAAATCGAAAGTGATACGCGCCACTAGCCTTAGTCTTGTCGCCCTGCTGGCCGCTTCGGCGTCCTATGCAGACACGCGGTATAAAACCGAGTTCGGGTTCAGCTATAGCAACCCGGACGCGACAAGCTACGAGGCCTTTTTAGGCTATGCGCCGGTGACGTCTGTTTCGTCTGGCGCGCGGATAATGACCAATGGCGGCGAAGGCGATGTGCGGTTTGAGTATCACGTCAATTTTGCCTATTCAGAGGGCAACGCGGTGTCCCTGTTGAAGCTGCAAGAAGCCGGCAGCACCGCCCCCCCGGCCACATTGTTTAATCTGACCAACAGGTCAGACGTCGGGACAAACGGGAGGCTGACGACCAATCTTGATCGTGCGTGGTTAAGTTTTACGACCGACCAAACCGTACTCAGGGTGGGCCGTCAGGCAATCACTTGGGGGCAGGGGACGGTGTTCCATCCGGGCGATTTCGTTGCGCCATTCTCGCCCAGTGCCATCGATACCAGCTTCAAGCCAGGTGTTGATATGGTCTACGGCCAGTATTTGTTTGACAGCGGTGCCGACATTCAGGCGATCTATGTGCCGCGCCCCGAAACGGTCGGAGGAGGCATCAGCCGCGATGCCTCGACCCTCGCTCTGCGCGGAAGCGCGAGTCTGGGCATGGTTGATGCCGCTTTCACCCTGGCTGAAGATCGCGGCGATCAGGTCACGGCATTGGGGCTCAGCGGATCTTTGGCTGGCTTGGGATTGAAGGCCGAGATCGTCGATTGGGCGCTTGCCTCGGGGACGGTTGAGCCGTCGTGGCTTGTGAGCGTGATGAACTTCGGATCGCTCGGCGATTGGAACACGACCTATTTCGCCGAGTATTACCGCAACGGTTTTGGAACGACGTCCTCAACCGCCTTGGACGCACTGCCCGCGCCGCTGCTTAAACGCATGTCAACGGGGCAAGTGTTCTACGCAGGCTCTGATTTTCTGGCACTTGGGGGCAGTATCGGCCTCACGCCCGATCTTGGCCTCACGCCGAGTGCAATCATCTCGCTTGAGGATCGTAGCGCGATACTCGGGGTGGCTGCGAATGTCACGATTGGCGACAATGCCAACCTCTCGTTCTCGGTGTTCAAACCTGTTGGCGACGATGGCACTGAATTTGGCGGGCGTGAAACCTCGTCAGGATCAGGCGTCTACGTCGGTGCGTCTCCGTCAATCAGCTTCACGGCGACGCAGTATTTCTGACTCCCTCGCCTAAACCTTGTCAGGCTCACCCCAGCCACCACCGGCAGGGGTCTCCATTCCGAAGGCAGAGCCTGCCGGAAGGTCGATTTCGTCGTTCCCCTTCATGGGGATATGTGTTCCGTCCGGCAATTCCGCCCAATTCCGCCCAACAGCACCAGACTTGCCCCCGTTTGCACCAAACGGGGGGATTTCACGGTGCGAACATAGGGTTGTAACCGTCACAGGCTCAAGGAACCGCAGTAAGCGAGCCGCGCCTTCGCCGCCGCTCCATTGGCCCTTGCCGCCGGAACCCGACCGAATGCCAAAGGCTTCCAGCCGAACGGGAAAGCGTTTCTCCAAGATCTCGGGATCGGTCATCCGCGTGTTGGTCATATGGCTTTGAATGGCGTCGCAGCCGTTGAACCCCGGACCTGCGCCTGTGCCGCCTGCAATGGTTTCGTAGTTCTGAAAGCGTTCATTGCCCCATACAAAGTTATTCATCGTCGCCTGCGACCCGGCCATGACACCTAAAGCGGCATAAAGCGCGTTGCAGGTCGCTTGGCTGACCTCGGTGTTTCCGGCAATCACGGCGGCAGGATAAACGGGATTTAACATCGAGCCTTCGGGGATAATCACATTGAGCGGCTTCATGCAGCCTTCGTTCAACGGAATATCCGCGCCAACCAAGGTTCGGAACACATATAGCACCACCGCCCGACAGATCGACCGAGGCGCATTATAGTTGCCAATGTGCTGGTCCGACGTTCCGGTGAAATCGATGGTCGCGCTGCGGTCATGCGCATCAACAGACACCCGCACGCAAATCTGGGCACCATGGTCCATTGGATAGATATAGTGACCGTCGCTGAGCCGTCCGATGACACGACGCACGCATTCTTCGGCGTTGTCCTGAACATGGCCCATATAGGCTTCAACAACGTCCAAACCGTAGTGCTGAACCACGTCAAGAAGCTCTCGGCGGCCTGTCGCGTTCGCGGCAACCTGCGCTTTTAAATCAGCGATGTTCTGGACCACATTGCGCGCCGGATATTTGGCCGATTGCAGCGTGCTTTGGGCCACGTCCTCAAGAAACTGACCACCATGCACCAAGCGCACGTTGTCGATCAGCACGCCTTCTTCGTCGATATGCGTGCTGTCCGGCGGTGCGCTGCCAGGTGTTCTACCGCCAATATCGGCATGGTGTCCGCGCGATCCCATCCAGAACGCCGCCGCACCATCCACAAAAACCGGCGTCACGACCGTGACGTCAGGCAAATGCGTCCCTCCGTTGTAAGGCGAATTAAGCATAAACGCATCACCGTCTTGCACGTCAGGATTTTGGTCCATCACGGTCTTGATTGACTCTGCCATTGAGCCCAAATGCACCGGCACATGCGGCGCGTTGGCGACCAAATCACCGTTTCGGTCAAAGATTGCGCAGGAAAAATCAAGCCGCTCTTTGATGTTCACCGACCAAGACGTGTTGGCCAGCGTCGCGCCCATCTGGTCGGCAACTGACATAAAGAGGTTGTTGAAAACCTCGAGAAGCACGGGATCGGCTTTGGTTCCGGCAGCATGATCTCGGGCAATTTTTTCGACGCGTTCCAGAATCAGGTTTCCCAAACCATCCAGCGTGGCGCACCAACCTGCCTCGATGACGTTCGTGCCGGTTGGCTCGGTGATGATCGCGGGCCCTTTGACCGCGCTAGCCGGGGTCAATTGCGCGCGATCAAACAGGGGGATGTCCAGATATTCCCCATTCTGCCATGTGGGGATGCGCGAAATAGGTGCTCCCTCGCCAGAGGTCGCCGCCATGTCAGGCGCTGCATCGGTTGTGCCAATGGCCTCGGCCGAAAGCATTTCAAACAGGACGGCCCGCTCGGGCGAGGCAAAACCGAACCGCGCCGCATGTGCGAGTTCGAACGCCTTGTGCATCGCTGTGGTGTCGCCAAAAACCACCTCTAACGCTTGATGTGATCCGTCGTAGCGAAGATGCGCCCGAAGCTCGGTTCGAATGTCCGAAACCCCTTGGTTAGAGACTTCTTTTTCGGCTTCTTTGGCAATATTGCCCAACGTAGCCAGCGCCTTTTCGGTGTCTTGAAGCGGAGCGTCAAACTGAATCTCGCGCAGTGCCCTGATTTCCGCCAACCCCATGCCGTAGGCCGACAAAACGCCCGCATAAGGATGGACCAGCACCTTCGTCATACCTAGCGCATCTGCGACCAGACACGCGTGCTGCCCGCCCGCGCCGCCAAAGCATTGCAGGGTGTATTGCGTTACATCATGTCCGCGCTGGACACTGATCTTCTTGATCGCATTCGCCATGTTGTCGACCGCAATTTGCAGGAAGCCGTTGGCAATATCCTCGTTCGATCGCAGCGGTTCGCCGGTGGCATCTGCAACCTCGCGCCCGAGTTCCGAAAACTTGTTCCGTACCGTTTCAAGATCGAGCGGAAGATTGCCTTCTGGTCCGAAAACACGCGGAAAATGGTCGGGGTTCAGCTTGCCAAGCATCACATTGCAATCAGTGACGGTAAGCGGCCCCCCCCGGCGATAACAGGCCGGGCCGGGGTCCGCCCCTGCGCTTTCTGGGCCGACCTGAAAACGACCATCGCGGAAACTGCAAATGCTTCCGCCTCCGGCGGCCACCGTGTGAATATCCATCATCGGTGCACGCATCCGCACACCCGCAACCTCGGTTTCAAACGAGCGCTCGTATTCACCCGCATAGTGGCTGACATCGGTCGACGTGCCCCCCATGTCAAAGCCGATGAGGCGGTCAAAACCAGCCAGTTCACCCGTCTTGACCATGCCGACAATCCCGCCCGCTGGTCCCGAAAGGATCGCGTCTTTGCCCTGAAACAAGCCCGCATCGGTCAATCCACCGTTGGATTGCATAAACAAAAGCCGCTCGCAGGCGCGCCCCAAGTCCAGCGCTTCGGAGACTTGTTCAACATAGCGGCGCAGGATGGGCGAGAGATAGGCATCCACAACAGTCGTATCGCCGCGCCCCACCAGTTTCGCCAAGCGAGAGACTTCGTGGCTGGTGGAAATCTGCGTAAAGCCAACCTCTCGCGCGATCTGAGCCACGCGAAGCTCGTGCACGGGGTTGAGATAGGCATGGAGTCCGGCGACGGCGACGGCCTTAATGCCTTCGCTGTGCGCGGCGACCAGACGGGTCCGAATGGCGGCTTCGTCGAGGGGCGACAGAACCTCGCCCGAAGCATCCAGGCGCTCATCCATCTCGACGACGGTCTCATAAAGCAGCTCTGGGCGCGTGATTTCGAGATCAAATAGTTTGGGTCGGGTTTGGTAGCCTATTTTCAAAAGGTCCAGGAAACCTTTGGTGATAACCAGCAGCACCCGCTCGCCTTTTCGTTCAAGCAAGGCGTTCGTGGCGACGGTTGTCCCCATCTTGACCGCCCGAATTGCGCTGTCGGGCAGGGGCCCCTTTGTCCCGATCAGCTCGCGAATGCCTTGAACTGCCGCGTCCTTGTAGCGCTCGGGGTTTTCAGACAACAACTTGTGCGTCAGCACCTTGCCCTCGGGATTTCGGGCCACAACGTCAGTGAATGTGCCGCCCCGGTCGATCCAGAATTCCCATTGTCCGCTCATGTTTGCCTCTACTCGTCCCAGTGCCGGTTTGATTGACCTTTCACTGGCATCATGAAAAAGGATTTCCGTGTCAATGGCATCTGGAATTCAGCTTTAACATTCCTTAAATGGAATATGATAAACAACACAAAACGGCTATTCTGATTCTCGGACGCAGCCGAAATGCAAGGAAGACAGCAATGGACATCAAGAAAATAGACGAAACAATTTCTGTCGCTGGTCAGATCAACGCCGCAGATGTCAAAGCCGTTGCCGCTGCCGGGTTCCGTTCTATCCTCTGCAACCGACCGGATGGGGAAGGCATTCTTCAACCCGACTACAGCGGCGTCGAAGAGGCCGCGAAGAATGCGGGTCTTGAGTTTCTCTATCAGCCTGTAAGCTCCTCGGGCATTCAGGATCATGACGTCGAGGATTTCCAAAAATGCTGCGATGCCCTGCCAAAACCTGTGCTGGCCTATTGCCGCACCGGAACGCGCTGCACGGTATTGTGGTCGCTTTCGCAGGCGGACAAACGCGAGATTCCCGAGATTCTGTCGATGGCTTCGGCGGCCGGCTACGATATGTCGATGCTCGTCAACCGGCTGAGCGCCCGCGCTTAAGCACATCCATGTGAGCAAATGAGAAGCCCCAGCCATTGGTTGGGGTTTATTTGTTAGGGACAGCAATTCAGGGCTTTAACTATTCCAAATATGGAATATATGAGCACCTCAAGAATACATCACTGGAATTGAATATGTCGCCTCGCAAAATCCACCGCTCATGGTTTGAGCGCACGCTCCCGATTCTGTCTTGGTCAAGATCCTATGACAAGGACACGTTGACGTCTGATTTGGTCGCGGCTGTGATCGTGACGATCATGCTGATCCCACAATCTCTGGCCTATGCCTTGCTGGCTGGATTGCCACCCGAGATGGGGCTTTACGCGTCGATCCTGCCCTTGGTTGCTTATGCGATTTTTGGCACGTCAAAGGCGCTTGCCGTTGGACCCGTCGCCGTTGTTTCCTTGATGACGGCTGCCGCGATCGGGAACCTCGGGGTTTTGACTCCCAGCGAATACGCACTCGCTGCGGTGACACTTGCGTTCATGTCCGGCGTGATCCTGCTGGCGATGGGGGTGCTACGGTTCGGGTTTCTGGCGAACTTCCTTAGCCATCCCGTGATCGCCGGATTTATCACAGCCTCGGGCATATTGATCGCGACAAGCCAGCTTAAGCACATTCTCGGGGTGGACGCCTACGGACACAACTTGATCGAACTCGGATCAAGCCTGCTTGCCAATCTGTCAGAGACAAATCTGTACACGCTTGCCATTGGCGTCACGTCCACGGCGTTTCTGTTCTGGGTTCGCAAAGGATTGAAATCGGCGCTGCTGGGCTTGGGCCTTAAGCCCCGCGTGGCGGATATACTGGCCAAGGCTGGGCCGGTGGCTGCAGTGGCGGTGACGACGGTAGCAAGTTTTGCCCTCAACCTCGGGGAGAAAGGCGTTCAGATCGTCGGAGATGTGCCGACCGGTATCCCACCCCTGACTGTGCCCAGTTTTGACGCTGAAATCTGGGGCCAGTTGATGACCTCGGCTGTTCTGATCTCGATCATCGGGTTTGTTGAATCTGTGTCGGTCGCGCAAACGCTGGCTGCCAAAAAGCGCCAGCGGATTGTGCCGAACCAGGAATTGATCGGTCTGGGGGCCTCAAACGTCGCCGCCGCCGTTTCGGGGGGCTATCCGGTGACCGGTGGATTTGCCCGTTCGGTTGTGAATTTCGACGCAGGTGCCGAGACGCCGGCGGCAGGTGCATTCACCGCAATCGGCATCCTTTTGGCGGCGCTGTTTCTTACGCCATTGCTGTTTTTCTTACCCAAAGCCACGCTCGCGGCCACAATTATTGTCGCCGTCCTGAGCCTCGTCGATTTTTCGATACTGCGGTCAAGCTGGGGCTACTCAAAGGTGGACTTCGCCGCCGTCAGCACCACTATTTTGCTCACGCTCATCTTTGGTGTCGAGATCGGCGTGTCGTCCGGCGTGATCCTGTCGATTGGGCTGCATCTTTATAAAACCTCACGCCCCCATGTCGCCGAAGTTGGTTTGGTGCCCGGAACGCAACACTTTCGAAACGTTCTGCGGCACGAGGTTCAGACTGATCCAAGCCTGCTGACTCTGCGCATCGATCAAAGCCTCTATTTTGCCAACGCCAGCTTTTTGCAAGACTATGTCTATGACCGTGTGGTTGGAGACAACGAGATCAAAAACGTCATCTTGATGTGTTCGGCAGTGAATGAAATCGACCTCTCCGCGCTCGAGTCTTTGGAGGCGTTGAATGAGCGCTTGATTGGCATGGAGATCAAACTGCATCTGTCCGAGATCAAAGGACCGGTCATGGATGGTCTTCAAAAAAGCGACTTTTTCGCGCATCAAACGGGCCGTGTGTTTCTATCCCAATATGAAGCCATGCAGCAATTGACCCCGCGTAGAAGCGCCTAGTTTCGCGTCGGGATCGCTTGCCAAGTGGGACGTCCCGTGCCACCGTTGACGATCAATACTTCAACGGGTTCACGAATGACTCTTGCGACCACCACGACACTAAATACGCTTCCTTTGAGCTTGGAGGCCCGCAATCCCGGTACACCACTAGATCTCGATTGGGTGATGTCGGTGCAGGCCAACACCTCGGCGATTGAGCGGCGCTGTAAGTCGCTGCCAGGGCGACGCTCGGTCAAAAAGGATCACCAGGCGGCATGGTTGCTAAAGGCGCTGACCTGTATCGACCTGACGACACTGTCCGGGGACGATACTCCAGGGCGGGTGGCGCGGCTGTGCGCCAAGGCGAAACGACCGATCCGGAATGACATCGCCTCAGCCCTTGGGGCGGGGGATCTGACCGTCGGCGCGGTCTGCGTTTATCACGAAATGATTGCCCCGGCCAAAAATGCACTCGCCGGAAGTGGCATTCCGATTGCAGTCGTCTCAACCGGATTTCCCGCTGGGCTGACGCCATTTGAGTTGCGCGTGCAGGAAATCCGCGAAAGCGTCGCTGCGGGTGCCGAGGAAATCGACATCGTCATATCCCGCCGACAGGTCCTGACCGGCGATTGGCAAGCCCTTTATGATGAGGTGAAAGCCTATCGCGAGGCCTGCGGCGACGCCCACATCAAAACCATCCTCGCCACCGGAGAGTTGGGCAGCCTGCGCAACGTCGCCCGCGCGTCGCTTGTGTGCATGATGGCGGGGGCCGATTTCATCAAAACGTCGACCGGCAAGGAAAGCGTCAACGCGACACTTCCCGTCAGTTTGGTCATGATCCGAGCTATTCGGGATTACTTTGATCGAACCGGATTCCGCGTTGGATACAAGCCCGCGGGCGGCATTTCCAAGGCGAAAGACTCGCTGGTCTATTTAGCACTGATGAAGGAAGAACTCGGCGATCGATGGTTGCAGCCTGATCTTTTCCGGTTCGGCGCGTCCTCGCTGTTGAACGACATCGAGCGGCAGTTAGAGCATCATGTCACCGGTTCCTATTCGGCCGGATACCGGCACGCAATGGGGTGAGGTGGGACATTTGAGTATTTGGACAAAGAAAAAATCATGAGCGTGAAAGAGATATTTGAGTCGATGGACTATGGTGTGGCCCCTGAGGCATCCGGGGATGCATTGGCATGGATCGTCGATCAGGGCGCCCAGTTCGGACAGTATATTGGTGGTGAGTTTACGCCTCCGCGCAAGGATTTCACCTCACGCAATCCGGCCACGGGCGAGATCTTGGCAGACCTGTCGCAGGCGACCACCGATGAGGTTGACGCAGCAGTGAAAGCCGCACGTCTGGCCCAACCGAAATGGGAAAAATTGGGCGGGCACGGGCGGGCGCGGGTGCTTTATGCGATTGCCCGCTTGGTACAGAAACATTTGCGTCTTTTTGCGGTGTTAGAGACGCTTGATAACGGCAAGCCGATCCGCGAAAGCCGCGACATTGATATCCCTCTGGTGCATCGGCATTTTTATTACCACGCGGGCATGGCGCAGTTGATGACGTCTGAACTGCCTGGCCGCAAAGCGCTGGGGGTCTGTGGGCAGATTATTCCGTGGAACTTCCCCTTGCTGATGTTGGCGTGGAAGGTCGCGCCCGCCTTGGCGATGGGCAATACGGTGGTGTTGAAACCGGCGGAATATACCTCGCTAACTGCTTTGTTGTTCGCCGACATTTGTCGACAGGCTGGCGTACCAAAAGGCGTGGTAAATATCGTCACCGGAGACGGAGCCGTGGGAGAGATGATCGTCAACCACACCGACATCGACAAGATCGCCTTTACCGGCTCTACCGGCGTTGGACGACGTATCCGACGCGCAACGGCTGGTCGCGGCAAAGCGCTGACGCTCGAACTCGGCGGGAAGTCTCCGTACATTGTGTTCGCTGATGCTGACATCGATAGCGCGATCGAAGGCCTTGTGGACGCGATTTGGTTCAACCAAGGGCAAGTGTGCTGCGCGGGTTCTCGGCTTTTGGTGCAGGAAGGCATTGCTGACCGGTTTTACGTCAAGCTCAAAGCACGGATGGAGAAGCTGCGAATTGGCAATCCGCTCGATAAAAGCATCGATATCGGCGCGGTTGTGGACCCTGTGCAACATCAACGCATCTCAGCCTTGGTCGATGCCTGCGACGAGGGTGAGACGTTTCAACCTTCCACGCCCTTGCCTTCCAAAGGCTGCTATTACCTGCCAACGCTGATTACTGGCTTGTCCCCCGCTAACCCCTTGATGCAGGAAGAGATTTTTGGCCCCGTTCTGGTCGGCAGCACCTTCCGCACCCCGGCCGAGGCCGTGGCGATGGCCAACAACACCCGCTATGGGCTGGCAGCAAGTGTCTGGTCCGAAAACGTCAACCTGGCGCTCGACATCGCGCCCAAGCTGGTGGCTGGCGTGGTCTGGGTGAATGGCACCAACATGTTTGACGCCGCGGCAGGGTTCGGCGGCCTGCGCGAAAGCGGCTTTGGCCGCGAAGGCGGGTGGGAGGGGCTACAGGCCTATACCAAACCCGTGAAACCGGCCAAAAAGCTGACGCCCGTGGGGCCGTTCAAAGGCTCTTCCGGCCCAGTAGATCCGCTGGACCGCACGGCGAAACTCTATATTGGCGGCAAGCAGACCCGCCCAGACGGAGGTTATTCTAAAGAGATTTTCGACAAATCCGGCAAGTCCATTGGCCTCGCCCCGATCGCCAATCGCAAAGACATCCGCAACGCGGTTGAGGCCGCCGCCGGAGCATCATCTTGGTCAAAGAGCACCGGCCATCTGCGGGCGCAGATCCTCTATTACATTGCCGAAAACTTGCAGTCCCGAGGGTCAGAGTTTGCCACGCGCGTCAACGCCCTGACCGGCAAGCGCAACGGCGCGCGCGAGGTTGAACAAGCGGTTGACGCCCTGTTCACCGCCGCCGCCTGGGCCGACAAGTTCGACGGGCTGGCCCACAACGTGCCGATGCGCGGCATGGCCGTCGCGGTGCGCGAACCAGTTGGCGTGATCGGCGCGTTCTGCCCCGACGACAGCCCGCTGGCCGGGCTGGTGGGCGCGATGGCCCCCGCGATTGCGATGGGCAACCGTGTGGTGCTGGTGGCGTCAGAGCCGTTTCCGCTGGCGGCGACGGATTTCTATCAGGTGCTCGAGACCTCAGACGTGCCGGGCGGCGTGGTCAACATCCTGACAGGCAGTCATGCCGAGTTGGCCAAGCCCCTGTCCAGCCATCTGAATGTGGACGCGGTCTGGAGTTTTTCTGGCAGCGATATCTCCCCCATCATTGAAACCGAAAGCGCAGGCAACCTTAAGCGCACATGGGTGAACAATGGCTTAACGACCGACTGGGCGGATACAAAGACGTTTCTGGAGGCCGCGACCGAGGTGAAGAATATCTGGGTGCCTTACGGGGAGTGAGAAATGCCGAAAAAGCCAAGTGGCGAGATCGGAATAACTAAGATTTCGGCTACCCCAGACGGCCAAATTGCCGAAGTCATTTCAATTGAATTGCCTGATGACAAAGAAGGTCTAGAGAAGTATTTCGCCGATAGGTTTGTTTGCCAGTTCAATCAGGACGATCCCGATAATCCTATTACGATCACAAGACAAAACGACACCACGGATTTAGACTTCAACATATCGGGTTCTCCGGCCAAGTATCTGGAGTTGGCAGAAATCGCACCTTATTCGGAAGATGTTGGAAAGAGTGCCCTAGAGGGGCAGTGGATCAATGTTTATGACTTTTCAAAGTGGATATGGAAGCGGCTAATTGAAAAGAAACAAGAGAGATATGGAGATGTATGTAAAGATACGGTCCTGTTAGTCTATGTTGCACGTTGGGAATTCTATATCACTCAATCTATTTTGCATTGTTTGATTTGGACTCTGCAAAACAAAGGGTGCCGTTTTCACGAAGTTTTTTTACTGCAATGTGCAGGAGAGGATTCTAATTTGCTTTGGAAATTGCATCCAAATGATCATCCAGCCGACCACCCAAGAAAATTCAAGGAAAACAGGTATCTGAATGGAAGACCGGGAACGAACGGTATAACTACACCTTCATCAGAAAACTGAAGCCAAAAAAAGCCCGCCGACCGGCGGGCTCCCCTTCCTCAATCCTCAAGCAAAATCCGCAGCATCCGCCGCAAGGGCTCTGCCGCCCCCCACAACAACTGATCCCCAACCGTAAAGGCGTTCAGATACTCCGGCCCGATGTTCATCTTGCGCAACCGCCCGACGGGCACGGTCAGCGTGCCGGTGATCGCCGCAGGGGACAGCTCTCGCGCCGTGACCTCGCGTTCGTTCGGCACGACCTTGGACCAGGCGTTCGCCTCGTCCAGCATCGCCTCGATCTCATCCATTGGCACGTCACGTTTCAGCTTGACTGTCAGCGCCTGGCTGTGGCTGCGCATTGCGCCGATCCGCACGCAGGTGCCATCGATCATGATGGGGTTGTCCGAGCGGCCCAAAATCTTGTTGGTCTCCGACACGGCCTTCCATTCCTCTTTCGACTGGCCGTTTTCAAGGCCCACGTCGATCCAAGGGATCAGGCTGCCAGCCAGCGGCACGCCGAAATTCTCAACCGGCAAGGCGTCAGACCGCAGTTCCGCGGTCACCTGACGGTCAATGTCTAAAATCGCCGAATGCGGATCGTCCAGCAGGTCAGCGGCCGAGCCGCGCAAATGCCCCATCTGGTTTAAAAGCTCGCGCATATGCCGTGCGCCTCCGCCAGAGGCCGCCTGATAGGTCATCGAGGTCATCCACTCGATCAGATCGTGTTGGAACAACCCGCCGAGGCCCATCATCATTAGGCTGACCGTGCAATTGCCGCCGATGAAATCCTTCTTGCCGTCCACCAGCGCCTGATCGATGACATGGCGGTTCACAGGGTCGAGGACGATCACCGCATGATCCGCCATACGCAACGCCGACGCGGCATCAATCCAATACCCGTCCCAACCCGAGGCCCGCAGTGGCCCGAACACCGCCTTGGTGTAATCGCCCCCCTGACAAGTCACAATCGCGTCCATGGCCTTCAGCGCATCAAGATCCCGCGCGTCTTTTAGAACAGTCGCCCCCTGACCCACGTCAGGACCAGCCTGACCGGTCTGCGAGGTGGTGAAGAAATGCGCCTCTGCGATGTCCGCAAAATCATTTTCCTCGCGCATACGTTCCATAAGTACCGTACCCACCATGCCCCGCCATCCGACGAAACCGACCTTCTTGATTGCCATGTTGCTATCCTCGTGAATTTCGAGAGGCCTCATAACGGAGATCACGGCAGGCTTAAAGTCCAAAGGAAAAAGGGACGAATTTCGCCCCAACATCTTTTGTCCAAAAATATCCTCGGGGGAGTGTGAGGGGGCAGACAGCCCCCTCGCCTCGATCGGACCGTCAGGTCCGATCCCCTAAACCGACAAGCAAACGTATTTCATCTCGAGGAACTCATCCAACCCGTGATGGCTGCCCTCGCGCCCAAGTCCAGATTGTTTGACACCCCCAAACGGCGCGACCTCGGTTGAAATGATACCGGTGTTGACCCCAACGATCCCGTATTCCAGCGCCTCGGCCACCTTGTAAACGCGGCTCAGATCCTTGGCGTAGAAATAGGACGCGAGGCCAAAGATCGTGTCATTGGCCATGTCAATCACATCATCCACATCGCTAAAACGGAACAAAGGCGCCATCGGGCCAAAGGTCTCTTCGGTCGATACGGCCATATCCCGCGTCGCGCCTGTTAGTATGGTGGGCGGGATAAAGTGCCCGGGGCCCTGCACAGCCTCACCGCCCCCGAGGACAACCGTCGCCCCTTTTGCGGTCGCATCGGCGATATGCTCCTGCACCTTTGCGATGGCCTCGTCGTTGATAAGCGGCCCAAGCGCCGTACCCTCTTCAAATCCGTCGCCGACCTTCATCTTGCCGACCGCCGCTGTCAGTTTCTCGGCAAAGGCGTCATAAACCGCGTCCTGCACATAAATCCGGTTGGCACAGACACAGGTCTGACCATTGTTGCGGAATTTGCACATGATGGCGCCTTCCACGGCCGCATCCAGATCGGCGTCGTCAAAGACGATGAAGGGCGCATTGCCCCCCAGCTCCATCGAGCATTTCATCACCTGATCCGCCGCCTGTCGCAGCAATATCCGACCAACCTCGGTTGACCCTGTAAAGGTAATTTTCCGCACGGCAGGGTTCTCGCAGAACTCTTTGCCGATCGCAGATGAATGCGTCGACGGCACGACCGAGAACACGCCCTTCGGGATCCCCGCCCGTTCTGCCAGAACGCCCATGACCAACGCCGACAAGGGCGTTTCGGACGCAGGGCGCGCCACAAAGCTGCATCCCGCCGCCAAGGCTGGTGCCGCCTTTCGGGTAATCATCGCGTTCGGGAAATTCCACGGCGTGATTGACCCGACAACGCCAATGGGTTGCTTCATCACCATGATCCGTTTGTCGCGCTGGTGACCCGGAATCGTCTCGCCATAGACCCGCTTGGCTTCCTCGGCAAAAAACTCGATGAACGAAGCCCCATAGGCGATCTCTCCCTTGGCTTCGGCCAACGGCTTGCCTTGCTCGGCTGTCAGGATCGCACCGAGATCGTCTTGGTTCTCCATCATCAAATCGAACCACCGCCGCAGGATCACCGACCGCTCTTTGCCCGTTAGCTTGGCCCAGTCTTTCTGCGAGGCCTTAGCGGCGGCAATCGCCTCGGCGACCTGCGCGCGCGAACAATCAGCAACCTGCGCGATCACATCGCCCCGCGCTGGGTTTTCGACGTCAAAGTCGCCAGTGCCATCAACCCATTCTCCGGCCAAATAGGCGCGGTCCACCAATAGGCTTGGGTCTTTCATCATTGCCAAAAGGTCTGTGCGTGTATCACCCATGGGGATCTCCTAGAATTTGATCAAATGTAGACTGCATGTCTTGGTGTCATTGTCCAGCCTCATACGCGGATCTATTGACCATGTTAAACACAAACCAATTCTGGACATATATTCAGCATCGCTGGACTTAGCTTGCGTCCGTGAACTTATCCCGCCAAACCGGAAACGGCGCGTTTTCATATCCAGTCGCTTCATATACGCCCCGCGCAATGGCGCGGGCCAGACAGGTCGCGGCGGCATGGCCGATTTGTAGCAAACGCGTGGGATCGTCCAGCCTCGGCGCGTCTCCTGATGAGACCCCAAACACCAAATCCCCGTCCATCGGCGTATGGGATGGCACCAAAGCCCGGGCCATTCCATCATGCGCTGCCGTGGCCATCCGCGCGCACTGCGCTTGGCTTAAACCTGCATCGGTCGCGACGATGGCGATGGTCGTGGCCTCACGCGATAGCGCCGTCTTGGTGCGAATGTCGCGCGGATAGACGCGCGCAACGCCGCGCCCCCCAAACTCGTCACCGATTTCAAACGGCGCCGCCCAAAAACGCGCGCTGTTGCCCACCGTCGCAGACCCGAGCGCGTTGACGGCCACCAAAGCACCGATGGTTTCGCCGGTTTCCAAAACGCAGGACGCCGACCCCAGACCACCCATCAAGCCAGCCGTGGTCGCACCATAACCGGCTCCGGCGGTTCCCAGAGCGAAATCATCTGAAACATTGCCCAACGAACGCCGTCCCAAATCATAATATGGATTGCGATCCCATGATTTGTCCCCTCCGGTGAGCAAATCAAACAAGATCGCGCCCGGAACAATCGGAACCCGCTGCCCGCCAACGTCAAAGCCGCGATCCGCAGCCCTAAGCCCATCCGCCACGCCCGAGCACGCATCCAGCCCAAAGGCTGAACCACCGGAAAGAACCAATGCGTCCACCTGCTCAACCAGCTTGTCAGGTGCAAGCAGATCGGTTTCGCGCGTGCCGGGCGCACCACCCATAATGTGAACACCAGCCGTAAACGGCCTGTCCGAGGTCAAAACAGTTGACCCGCTTCGCAGAGTTTCGTCGTGCGCGTTGCCCACCACCAAGCCCGCCACGTCGGTTATCAGATTGCGCCTACCAGATTTCATGAAACCCCCGTTCCGCCAATCTGTGCCCCAAACCCCACATCTCACAACCCAAAATCCTCATCTTTTGGCTAAAAATATCCTGCGGGGGGTTTAAGGGGGGTGCAAAACCCCCCTTATATAGACAACAAGACTCAATTTCCGGTGGGGCCGATGGTTTACGTTAAATGGACATTCCGAATACTTCTGGCACTGCTCATCTTCGGGTTTTTCCACTACACGCTTCCGCAGCATGATGTAGTGCGCATCACCGACACCTATGAAAAGCGCGTCGACTACGGAGTGAACTCACTATTTTGGGCCGAAGGCTACACGGGCGAAGCGGCGGGTGTTGAAAACCGGGATGTGTTCTTCATCCAGACCTTCCGCGAAAACGACAAACCGATGATCTATCGTAACGAGGACACCGGTTGGGGCTGGCCGCCGTATTTCAAGTTCGACACATCCAACCTGCAAGCCGAGGCCTCGGATCTGATCTCGAAAAAGTCCGATGAAACCCAATGGGCCGTTGTTCGACACTATGGATGGCGTTTTGAAGCGCTGTCGATCTACCCCAACGCGGTGAAAATCTGGGCGGTGGACAGCCCTGATGTGCAGATCATTCCGTGGCGCAATATTATCATCTTGATCGTCGCGTTTGCAGCGTTCTGGGCGGTCCGCGTCCGCTGGCTGCGCTTTCGCAGGGGCCGCATCGATCCGCTGATCGATGAGGCCGAAGAAACCTGGGACGAAACCGAAGGCTGGTTCAAACGCACATTTAGACGCAAATAAAAAAGGCCCCGCACTTCGCGGGGCCTTCTCGTTTCAAGAGACCGATTTAGTCTTCGTCGGGCAAAATCTGGTTCAACAGGATCGCACAAACCGCAGTCGGTGCAACGGCTGATGTGGCCAGAGTCTTCCAGATACCAGGCAGATACTGAACAGCACTTGGCACCAGGTTAAAGCCAAGACCAACCGCCAATGAGATCGCGATGATAACCATGTTGCGGCGGTTCATGTTGACCTCGGTCAGCATGTTCAGGCCAGCCGAAGCAACCATACCAAACATCACAATCACACCACCGCCCAGAACTGGCAGCGGCATTGATGCGATAACGGCACCGATTTTTGGAACAAGACCACTAAGGATCAGAATGATACCGCCAATGGTCACGACATGACGGCTCATGATCCCTGTCATACCGACGATGCCAACGTTTTGGCTGAACGACGTGTTTGGCAAACCGCCAAAGACCGCAGCGACCGCGGTGCCAAGACCGTCCGCGTAGGTGGCACCAGCAATCTCCTCATCCGTCGCGTCACGTCCAGCGCCCGCTTTTGCGGTTGCCGATGCGTCGCCGACAGTTTCGATGGCCGACACGATTGAAACAATGGTCACACCGATGACGGCGCCTACATTGAATTCAAAACCGTATGGCATCACCTGAAGACCCGTGATCCAGCTTGCATTGGTTACAGCGCCAAAGCTGACCATACCCATGAAGTAGGCAAGGATGTAGGCCACGATCATGCCGATCAAAATACCAGCGTTTGAGATCAGACCCTTGGTGAAAAATTTACACGCAAGCGCCACAACGACCACGCTTCCGGCCACGGTCCAATGCTTCAATGAACCAAAGCTCTCGGCAGCCATTTGGAAATCTGCCGCACCACCAGCTGCGTATTTAATCGCAACGGGTATCAGGTAGAGACCAATGGCCAGAATGACCAAACCGGTCACCAGTGGCGGAAAATAGCTGCGCAGGTTCTTAATCACAGCCCCCAAAAGGAAGTGGATTGTTCCGCCGATAAGACAGGATGTCAGCGCGACACCCAGTCCTTGCGTTGCCGCAATCCCAGCCAGAACACCAACGAATGCGAAACTCGTGCCCTGCATGATCGGAAGGCGCGAGCCTACCGGACCGAAACCGATGGTTTGGAACAGGGTTGCAATGCCTGCGAACAGCATCGCCATTTGGATGAGGTAGACTTGCTCGGCCCCTCCGAACGCCAAACCTGCCGCGCCAGCGACAATAATCGAAGGCGTGACGTTTGAGGCGAACATCGCCAATACGTGCTGGATACCCAGCGGAACTGCTTCGCCCATTGGGGGCGTCACATTAGGATCGCTATAATTAGCGGTTGCGTCTGACATGGTGTTTCCCTTCCCTTTTGTCAGTTGGTTGCCCGTCTTGGCGCGGGCTATCTATTTTTTACCACATATTGTGGTTCAAACCAAAACTCTTCGAGGTTTGGTGTATTTCCGATCCTGTCCACTACGGCGAACAGGCCGGGGTCATGCAGAGGGGTCAAAACCCCGTGCCACACATTACGGTGAAAATTGATGCCTTGACCGGGGGCCGAAATGAACGCCTCGGGCACTCCGGGGCGGCCGTTTTGGTCGCTTGCAACGACGATCAGAAACGCGGTCATGGACATCGGAAGAAACGCCTGCGTCCCGTCTGGGTGGCGTTCCATCATCTCGATTTCGTAGGGCAGGGTACGGACCTCGGACTTGAACAGGCTAATGCCCGCCTGCCCGTCAGGGCCAAAATCCAATTGGGCACGATCATGATAGCGGCCACACTTCCCCTGATTGATAATCTTGTCAGCCTCGCCAGCAACGTCGAGAACATCGCCAAACGGCGCAAATCCCGCTGGCGTCAGCGGTTTGGTGTATATGTCGATCGCGCCCGTCAAAGGCCACCCGGCGTGAGTTTCGGGTGTCGGTTCACATCCTTGTAAAGCAGATAGCGAAACGGCTCGTTCCCTGTCGCGACACAGGCTTGCGGACAAAAGGCCCGCAGCCACATGAAATCCCCAGGGCCAACGTCCACCCAATCCTGATTGAGCAAATACCGCGCCGTGCCTTGCAGAACGTAAAGCCCGTGTTCCATCACATGGGTTTCCGCAAACGGGATCAGACCGCCGGGCTGAAATGTGACGATATTCACATGGCAATCGTGCCGCAAATCCGTTGGCTCAACAAAGCGCGTCGTGGCCCAAACCCCGTCGCAATCGGGCATTTCAGTTGGCGCAACGTCCAGATCCGAGGTCACAAAAGCCTCAGGCGCGGCAATGCCAGCAACGGCCTCATAACGCTTGCGGACCCAATGAAACTTTAGCAATCCACTGCCAAGGTTCACGACCGACCAATCAGTTCCTGCCGGGATATAGGCATATCCGCCAGCGGTCAGATCGTGGCGCTTGCCGTTTATCATCAGCCGCATGTTGCCTTCGGCCACGAACAGAATAGCCTCGGCCGCGCTGTCCGGTTCGGGCGTCTCGCTGCCTCCGCCCGAGTCGACCTCAACCGCGTATTGCGCAAAGGTCTCGGCAAAGCCGGTCAGCGGTCGCGCGATAATCCAAGCCCGCGTTGCCTGCCAGCCTGGCAGAAAGCTCGTTACAATATCGCGCATCGTGTCCGCGGGAATAAACGCATAGGCGTCGGTGAAAACCGCGCGTCCATCTGGCATCACATCTTGTCCGGGCAACCCGCCGGGGGGGAACGCGTAGGTCATAGCAAGGCCTCCAAACGCAAGCGTGCAATCCGTTCGACCTGTCGGCAGGCCTCGTCAAACTCGACCTCGGTCGCGTTGTTGATCCGCCGCTCAAAGGCCGCAAGGATGCTTGCCTTGTCGTGATCGCGCACGGCGATGATGAAGGGAAACCCATGCTTTTCGACATAGGCGGTGTTCATCGCCGTGAAACTTGCACGCTCGTCATCTGTCAACGCATCGAGGCCCGCACTCGCTTGTTCCGACGTGCTCTCTGCCGTCAAGCGCTTGGCCGCTGCCAGTTTGCCCGCCAGATCAGGGTGGGCCGTCAAGACGCCCAGCCGTTCATCCTGCGACGCCGACCGGAACATCCGCGCCAGGGCTGAATGCACACCGACGGCACTGTCATGCGCTGGCCCAAGCTCAAGATCAAATGCCCGTTCCGCGATCCATGGCGAATGCTCAAAAACCCCGCCAAACGCGGTCACAAAGGTCTCGCGGTCCATCATGCTGGGGCGCAGGCTACGAGAATGCGGATGCGTCGCAGCCCAATGATCTGCGATGTCACAACGGCGTGCGAACCACACGTCCTTATGCCCTTGCGCGTAATCAAGAAACCGCTTCAGCCCAGCAATTTTGCCCGGACGCCCGATCAGACGACAATGCAATCCGATCGACAGCATTTTTGCCGATCCCGCCTCGCCTTCGGCGTAGAGCACGTCAAAAGCGTCCTTTAGGTACTGAAAGAACTGCTCGCCCTCAATATAGCCGGGTGCGGTTGCGAAGCGCATGTCGTTGGCTTCCAGGGTGTAGGGGATAATCAACTGATCCCGCTCGCCGACCTCAAGCCAATAGGGCAGGTCGTCGTCATAGGTGTCGCTGATATAGTCAAAGCCACCTTCTTCGGCGACCAGCCGCACGGTGTTTTCTGAACACCGCCCCGTGTACCACCCCCTCGGGCGCTCACCCACAACCTCGGTATGAAGGCGCACGGCTTCGGCAATGGCCGCGCGTTCGTCGTCGGGCGACATATCCTTATGCTCGACCCATTTTAGCCCGTGGCTGGCGATCTCCCAACCGGCTGAGGTCATGGCCTCGACCTGCGCAGGCGAACGCGCCAAAGCGGTTGCTACACCGTAGATCGTCAGCGGAATGCCCATACCCGTGAACAAGCGATGCAGTCGCCAGAACCCAGCCCGCGCGCCATATTCGTAGATCGATTCCATGTTCCAGTGACGCTGCCCGGGCCATGAGGCTGCCCCAGCGATGTCAGACAAGAACGCCTCGGACCCCGCATCGCCATGCAGCACGCAATTCTCGCCGCCCTCTTCGTAGTTCAGAACCACCTGAACAGCGATTTTGGCGCCACCTGGCCAAGCCGCATCAGGGGGTGTCGGCCCGTAGCCAATCATATTGCGTGGATATCTGTTCATACTGGCCCCAAAAGTTGTCCGGACAGTATGGCAAATCAATCGCCTACAATTTCAAGAAAAAACTGAAAGTGTATTAGGGCGACAGGCAAGTTTCCAAATCGTTTGCAAGCTGACGCAAGAGATTGGCATGCAGGTCAACACCCAACTCCAAAGTCACACCAATCGGATCGAGCGCCGCGCCCAGTTCCGCCCCTTGATCGACGATGACAGCGGCGAGCTTGTCACTTTCGCCGACTTCGGGGAATATACAAGCGATCCCCCCATCTGCGGCCATTCGGGCAAGGTTCGAGACCTGTTTTGCGCTTGCCGGATTGTCGTTCAAGTCGCTCAGGCTGCCGACTTGATTCAGCCCAAACGCGGTCACAAAATGGGAATACCCGTCATGGCCAACAACAAATGGCTGGTCTGCAACGCCAGCCAACTGAGCTGCGATCCGCGTTTGCGTGGCCATTAAGCCCGAAAGCGCCTCTGCTGCGTTCGCGGCATAATTCGCGCGCCCCTCAGGATCGAGGACGCTTAATCGCTCGGCAATGTCCTGCACCATGCGCGCCGACTGTGCAGGATCAAGCCAAATATGCGGATCGAGCGTTTGGGCACCGTCACGACCTTCACCGGCAAACAGCACCAAACTCGGGACATCTGCCGCAATGCCCTCTTTTGCGCGCGCCAGCCATGGGGTCAGGTCCGGGCTGATCCAAATAAGCAGATCGGCGCTTGCAATATCTCGGCTCTGGCTCGGTCGGAGCTGAAATTGATGCGGTTCGGCATCAGGGCCAAGAAGCACCGTTGCCGTGCCCCGCTCGCCCATGACCTGCGCTACCAATGAATAAACTGGCGGAATGTCGGTGACGACACGCAGGGGTTCAGCGAGCGCCGCCGTCGATAGAAGGGTAAAGAATAGGGTCAAAATGCGCATCAGGGCTTCCAGAATCTGCTTTCGGCGTTATAAGATAACGTGTGATACTATAACAAGCAGATTTTATGACCCACCAAGCCTGCACTCTTGAACCGCATGACCACACGCATTGCGCAAGCAATGTTCTCAGCCACGCCGACCACCTGATCGCTGAACAAGGCCTGCGAATGACGCCTGTGCGCCGCGCTACGCTTGAGATCCTTTTGTCACGACAAAAAGCAATGGGGGCCTATGAGGTCTTGGAAAAACTGGCGGAACAAGGGTATGGCAATCAACCCCCCGTCGCCTATCGAGCGCTCGAGTTTCTTGTGGACAACGGATTGGCGCATAAGGTCCGGCGTCTGAATGCCTTTGCGGCCTGCACACAGCCGGAAACCGCGCACCGGCCAGTGTTCTTGATCTGCCGAGACTGCGATGCCGTGGCCGAGGCCTCGTCCGAGCCGGTTCAATCCGCGCTTGCCTTAGCGGCAGCACACGAAGGCTTTTTGATCGAGCGCGTAAACGTCGAAGTCCTTGGGCTATGCCCAACCTGTCAGGCCCGCGAATGAGCTTGATCGCCACCCAAAACCTAAGCGTCCATCATGGCGGTTTTCCCGCGCTTGAAAACGTCAGTTTCTCGATCGCCCCTCGGGAAATCGTTACAATCGTCGGCCCGAACGGGTCTGGTAAATCGACGTTGCTGCGCACCCTTTTGGGCGTGTTCGAACCAAGCAGCGGCACCATCACCCGAAAACCGGGCTTGAAGATCGGCTACGTTCCGCAAAAACTTGAGCAAGACAGCGGCCTGCCCCTAACGGTCCGCGGGTTTCTATCCCTGCCCAAGCGCGTATCCGACGAAGCGGCTGCGGCGGCATTGAAGGAAACAGGTGCCACGGGCTTGGAGCAACGTCAGACCTCACAGCTTTCGGGCGGTCAGTTGCAGCGGGTCTTGCTTGCGCGGGCGATCCTGAACGCGCCAGACATCCTGATCCTCGATGAACCCACTCAGGGTCTCGACCAACCTGGAGCGGCTGATTTCTACGGGCTGATCGAACGGGTGCGCGATCAGTATAACTGCGCGGTTCTTTTGGTCAGTCACGATCTGCACGTCGTCATGGGGGCGTCGGATCGGGTGATTTGTCTGAATGGCCACATCTGTTGCGAAGGCACGCCGACCGTGGTGCGGGACGCCCCTGAATATCAGGCGCTCTTTGGTCAGGGCGCAAAAGGCACGCTGGCGCATTATCAGCACGAACACGACCATAGCCACGACGATTGCGATCACGCGCATCACCACCATGATTGACGATTTTCTTCTTCGCGCGGGCCTTGCGGTCATCGCCTTGGCGCTCGCCTCGGGTCCGCTGGGGTGCTTTGTCGTGTGGCGGCGCATGGCCTATTTCGGAGAGGCCACCGCACATGCCGCCATCCTTGGTGTCGCCATTTCCTTTGGCTTTGGCCTATCCGTCGAAATCGGCGTGCTGGCCGTTGCGCTTGCGATGGCCCTGTCCGTCTCGGCCCTGTCGAACAAAGGCCACACGATGGACGGTGCGCTGGGAACGCTGTCGCACTCTGCCCTTGCGCTAGGGCTGGTCGGCATCAGCTTTATCAAGGGGGTTCGTATCGACGTCGAGGCCTATTTGTTTGGCGACATCCTCGCGATATCGCAGACGGATCTCTGGACGATCTGGAGCGGCGCGATCATCGTCGTGGCCCTTATCATCTGGCGTTGGCAGGCTTTGCTGACCTCGACGCTCAATCAGGAACTTGCGCGCGCCTCAGGCATCAATCCCGCCAAAGAGCAGGTGATCCTGACAATCGCGCTGGCCATCGTTGTGGCCGTGTCGATCAAGATACTCGGGGCGTTGCTGATTTCGGCCATGCTGTTGATCCCAGCCTCAACCGCCCGTCAGTTTGCCCGCACACCCGAGCGTATGACGGTCCTGGCCGTCCTGCTGTCCGCAACGTCCGGCATCGGTGGCCTGTGGGTGTCATTCACAGCCGACACCCCCGCAGGACCAAGCATTGTGGTCTTCGCCGCGGCGCTATTTTTGCTGTCCAACTTGGCAAGGCGCAACCAGCGCTAGGACCCTGCGGCCTGCTTTACGGTGACCGCGATCATTGTGGTGACGTCCTCGGCGCTACAGCCACGCGACAGATCGTTCGCCGGTTGCCTCAGCCCCTGCAAAATCGGCCCGATCGCTGTATAACCCCCAAGGCGCTGCGTGATTTTATAGGCGATATTTCCCGCATCCAATGACGGGAATATCATCACGTTCGCCCCACCAGCGACGGCCGAGTCCGGTGCCTTACGCGCCGCTACAGAGGGGACAAAAGCCGTGTCGAACTGTACCTCACCGTCCGACGGTATGTCGGGGTGTTGCTTGGCAAACAAAGCCGCGGCGGCCGACACTTTATCCACCATCGCGTGACGGGCGCTGCCCTTTGTCGAGAACGACAGGAATGCAACTTTGGGGTCGGTTTCCAGCAACGCCTTGCAAGATTTGCCCGAGGCCGCTGCAATCGCGGCTTGATCCTCGGACGACGGATCAATCACCAAGCCACAGTCTGCATACACCATCGGGCGGCCCGCATCGCTCGGTGGAAACAAAAGGAAAAACGACGATACCAAAGGCGCGTCTTCGGCCTTGCCGATGACTTGCAGCGCAGCCCGCACAATGTCGGGGGTCGCTGCGACAGCGCCTCCAACCGTGCCCGCAGCGTGACCGGACCGCACCAACATTGCGGCATAAACCAGTGGATTGCGCACCTCGCGCCGGGCGCGGTCAAGATCGACGCCTTTGTGTTTACGCAGCTCAAGAAATGCATCCGCCAATGCCGGCGTCAGGTCCGAGGTCGCAGGATCATGAACCGAAACCCCGTCGGTCGCGCTTCGACCTATCCCGGCCAGTTGCGCCGTGACAGCAGCGTGATCGCCGACAAGAATAACATCCGCAATGCCAGCATCCCGCGCAGCCAACGCGCCTTCGACAATTCGGGGGTCTTCGCCCTCGCTCATGGCGATCACGGGGCGCGTATCCGAGCGTGCAGAGGCAAGAAGGGTCTGAGGAGTCATTGTCATAAGATCACCTTAGCGACGTTGATAATTGAAAGCGCGGTTAGCAGAAATATGACCAACCGTCGAAAGTTTGACTGTGAAATACGACTGAAGCCAATCGAACCCAGCCAGACACCTAACCCAAGCAAAGGAAAGGCGATCAAGAAAGCGGTCACTGAATCCGGTCCGATTAATCCATGGGCACCCATAACCGGCAGTGTCATTATATCGAGACCGGTCAAAAATACGATCATCGTCGCCCGAAAAACCGCCGCTTCGATAGGCTGCGCCGAAAAGAACGCGGCTGCCACCAACCCACCGACACCCGCGCTATTGGCCATGCCCGCGCCAATGCCGGTCAGAAAGTTCCCCTGTTTGCCGACAACCCGCCCAAACGAGAATCCCGACAACAACAGCAGGCTCAGCACAAGGATCAGCAAGGCGATAATGATCCGCACCTGATCGGGATCAAGCCGCGCCAGCAAAGCGACGCTGGGAAACACCGCGATGGCCGAGCCAAGCAGCAGTGCCAACACCTTGCCCCACTGAACATGGGGCAGAATGCCCCGCGCCTGAAACGCTGTCATGCCGATTTCACAGGCGAAAATGACAGGGATCAACGGCAGCGGGTTCGTCACAAGGGACGCCAGCAGAATGATAATGGCCGAGAAGCCAAAACCGCTCAATCCACGAATAAAGGCCGCCACAACAAGTGCGGCGGCCAGAAAAATCCCCTGGTCAGGGACTAGGTCAAATGGAAGCTCCACTCAGGCGCTCAGACCTGTTGCTCAACCATGTCGTCGGCGCTGATGCCTGCGACCTCAACTGGCTTCTTCATCGCGTCACGACGGAAAGGTTCACCCAGTTCCTGGTTAATCATCGCTTCGATCAGCGTTGTGATGCCGTTTTCCATCTGATCCTTGATCGCTTGGTTCAGCGCGTCGGTCAGCTCGTCCATCGTGCGTGCAACGACGCCCTTCAGACCGCACGCGTTGGCGATGCCAGCATAGGACACGTTTGTGTCAAGCTCAGTGCCAACGAAGTTGTCGTCGAACCACAATGTCGAGTTCCGCTTTTCAGCGCCCCACTGGTAGTTGCGGAAAACGATCTGCGTCAAAGCTGGCCACTCACCCCGACCAATCGCGGTCAACTCATTGACGGCGATACCAAAGGCACCATCGCCCGAAAAGCCAACAACAGGCACGTCTGGGCAGCCAATTTTCGCACCCGCAACCGCCGGAAGACCATATCCGCAAGGACCGAACAGGCCGGGGGCCAGATACTTGCGGCCTTCGTCGAAAGACGGGTAGGCGTTGCCGATCGCGCAGTTGTTGCCGATGTCCGATGAAATGATCGCATTCTTCGGCAGCGCCGACTGAATAGCGCGCCACGCCATGCGGGGGCTCATCCAGTCTGGCTTGTCCGCACGGGCGCGCTCGTTCCATGTTGTGCCCGGATCGTCCTCTTCGTGATCCATCGACGACAACTGCTGCGCCCAAGCCGATTTCGCCTGCGCAACACGTGCCTTGCGGTCTGCACGGCCCTCATCGCCAGCAGTGCCAGACAGGTTGGCCAGAATGCCGTTCGCAACTTTGGCCGCATCGCCGACGATACCAACGGTGACCTTCTTCGTCAGGCCAATACGGTTCGGGTTAATATCAACCTGAATGATTTTCGCATCCGCTGGCCAATATTCCATGCCGTAACCGGGCAAGGTTGAGAACGGGTTCAAACGTGTGCCAAGGCAGAGAACAACGTCAGCGTCCTTAATCAACTCCATGCCCGCTTTTGAGCCGTTGTAGCCCAAAGGACCAGCGAAAAGCGGATGCGAGCCGGGGAATGCGTCGTTGTGCTGGTAGCCGACACAAACCGGGGCGTCCAAACGCTCGGCCAGTTCGATCGAAGCCGCAATGCCGCCCTTTGAAAGAACAACGCCTGCACCGTTGAGGATAACGGGGTTCTTGGCGGCCGAAATCAACGCTGCCGCTTCAGCAACCGAGTTTTCGCCACCAGACGAGGCTTCAAATTCGATAGGTGTTGGGATTGTCACGTCAATGACCTGAGTCCAGAAATCCCGCGGGATATTCAACTGAACAGGGCCGGACAGACGCTTGGCTTGGGCGATACAGCGGGCCAGAACCTCGGCCACCCGGGATGGGTCGCGGACTTCTTCCTGATAGGCCACGCAGTCAGCGAACAGGTTCATCTGCTCCATTTCCTGAAAGCCGCCCTGACCGATTGTCTTGTTGGCAGCCTGAGGCGTGACCAAAAGCAATGGGGTATGGTTCCAGTAAGCGGTTTTGACAGCCGTTACAAAGTTCGTGATGCCCGGGCCGTTTTGCGCGATCATCATCGACATTTTGCCGGTGGCGCGGGTGTAGCCATCTGCCATCATGCCGCCGGACCCTTCGTGGGCACAATCCCAGAATGTGATTCCTGCCGCTGGGAAGATGTCCGAAATTGGCATCATAGCCGAGCCGATGATTCCAAAGGCATGCTGAATGCCATGCGATTGCAGGGTTTTTACGAAGGCTTCTTCGGTGGTCATTTTCATGGGCCATGGCTCCTGATGGGCGTGAAAGCATGGGCGGAATCATCCACCCGTTTGAGCGGAACCTAAATTCTGCACTGATTGCGCAGTAGGTCCAATTTCAAACGCCATTTATGTCCAGAAACTAGCCGAGCGCCTTCGCGATCCGCGCGATGCCCTCGGGGATGCGCTCTGCGGGGATCGACGAATAGGCAAGTCGATAGAAATTCTTCGGCGCATTCGGCGGCGCAAAGAAAGGCTCGCCCGGTTCGATCAACACATCGTCCGCTTGCAGCTTGCGCGCCAAGTCCGTCGTGTCCACGCCCTCGGGGGCCTCCATCCACAGTGACGACCCGCCAAATGCTCCGCGACCGGCCACCTTTAGCCCATGCTGAGCGATCGCCGTTTCCATCGTTTGCGCCCGCCCATGCATGGCGTGCAGCATCCGGCGAATAAGCGAGTCATAATGGCCAAGCCCAAGGAAATAGGCCGCCGTCCGCTGAATCTGTCCGGGAGGATGCTTGAGCACCGTCGCCCGCAGGGCGCGGACCTCGCGAATGAACGGCTCGGACCCGACCAGATAGCCAAGCCGCAACCCGGGAAACAGCGACTTGGAAAAGCTGCCGACATAGATCACCCGCCCGTCACGATCGAGAGATTTCAGCGACGGGGACGGCGGGTTCAGAAACGACATCTCGAATTCATAGTCGTCCTCGACCACCAGCGCGTTGATGTCCTTGGCGCGTTGAAGCAGCTCTTGGCGGCGTTTCATCGGCATCGTCGTGGCCGTCGGGCACTGATGGCTTGGCGTGGTAAAAACAACATCGGCGTCATCTGGTATCATCGCCGGAGGCAAACCGTCCTTGTCGACATCCACCGCTGTAATCTTGCAGCGCCTCAGATTGAGGATGTCGCGCTGGGAATGATAACTCGGGTTCTCGATCACGGCGCGTTTGCTTGCGTTCAACAGCAGTTTCGCTGTCAACCAAAGCGCGTTCTGCGCACCCATGGTGATGATGATCTCTTCCGGCCTCGCCGAAATCCCGCGACGGGGCAGCGAATGGCGGGCCACAAACTCGATCAGTTTCGGGTCATCCTGATCGTAGTAATCCTGCGTCATCGACGAAAAGTCCTTTAGGCCCAAAGCCTGCAACGCACATAGCCGCCAATTCGCATGGTCAAACAGACCCGCATCGGTTTGCCCATAGATAAACGGATACTTGTAGTCGGCCCAATTGGTCGGCTTGGCGGGGGTCACCTTGTCGCTGTAAGTGCGCTGAAACACCCGATCCCAATCGACGTTGTCTTCCGTCGGCGAACGCTGGGGAAACGACGGTGGCTCAGGCGCGCTTTGCGACACGAAATACCCCGAGCGATCCCGCGCTTCGAGGTAATCGTTCGCCTGAAGCTCAGTATAGGCCAGCGTCACCGTGATCCGGCTCACCCCAAGATGCTTCGCAAGGCTCCGCGACGACGGCAGTTTTTCACCCTTAAGGAAACGCCCCGACAGAATGCCCTCGGCAATCATCTGTTGGATTTGCTGCTGCAACGTCCCTTGCGCGGACGGATCTAGAAAAAATGTATCGACAGGTAAGGCCATGGCGGCACCGTAAACTGGTCTTATCGCGGCGACAATCTGGTAATATCGAAAAGGAAATTACCGAGGCTGCCCCACCTTGTGCTCAAGATGCGCCTTCACGGTAGGCCATTCGGTCTGGATGATCGAATAAACGGCGGTGTCTCTTAGCGTGCCGTTTGCCATCACCATGTGATTGCGCAGCACTCCATCGAGCTTCGCCCCAAGCCGCTCGATCGCTGTGCGCGACTGACGGTTGACGAAATGTGTGCGAAACTCGACGGCGATACTGGATCGATCTTCAAAGGCATGCCCCAATAGCATCAACTTGGCTTCACTGTTCAAAGGCGAACGCTGAACCGCCTTGCGATACCAGGTTGACCCGATCTCGACCCGCTTGTTGGCGGCATCGATGTTCATATAGGTCGTCATGCCAACCGCCTTGCCGTCCGGCGTCATCACCGAAAACGGCACCATGGAGCCGGCGTCCTGTAGCGACAAGCGCCGTTCAATTTCGGGTGCCATGTCCTCGGGGCGAGGGACAGTCGTATACCAAAGATTGTAAAGCTGCCCGTCTTCGCAGGCCTCTTGCAAATCGACCAGATGATCGAACGACAAAGGGGCCAGCACAACGTGCCGACCCCTAAGAGTTATAGGCTCAAGGTACACAGATTTATCCAAAGACTTTCGTCAGCGCCTTATCGACAGCTTGGGTGATTGCATCGATGTCTTCCGCCGTCGCGATCAGCGCAGGCGAGAAGCAAAGCGTGTTGTTGCGCCCTGGGATCGAGCGATTGGTCACGCCGATAATAACACCCTGCGCACCACATTCAGCGACGACGGCCTGCGCCAGTTTCTCGGCGACAGGCTCTTTGGTGTCGCGATCCACCACAAGCTCGGCCCCGAGGAACAGGCCCTTGCCGCGCACATCGCCAATGACCGAATGCTTGTCCATCAACACGTTCAGATTTGCCTTCATCCGCTCGCCCATTCGCGTGCAGTTATCAAGCAGGTTTTCGTCTTCGATGATTTGCATATTGGCCAAAGCCGCCGCCGGACCTGCCGTGCAACCGCCAAAGGTCGAAATATCACGGAAGTAGTTCAGCGGATCATCGGCATTGTCTTTGAACATGTCGAATACGGCCTCGGTCGTCACACAGCACGCAATTGCCGCATAGCCCGAGGCAACACCCTTGGCCATCGTGACGAAGTCAGGCTTGATACCGTATTGCTGATAGCCAAACCACGTACCGGTCCGGCCAACGCCACATACAACCTCGTCAATATGCAGGAGAATATCGTATTTCTCGCAGATCTCCTGAACACGCTCGTAATACCCAAGCGGAGGCTCGATCACGCCACCACCAGCCGTCACAGGCTCAAGGCAAAGCAATCCGACAGTGTCAGCGCCCTCGCGCAGAATGACCTCTTCAATCTGATCGGCAGCAGCGCGGCCAAAGTCTTCGCCCGACAGGTGGCCCAAGCCAAGCTCGTGCTTGCGGTATTCCATGCAATGGGGAACGCGCACAAAGTCAGGTGCAAAAGGCCCGTACTGCGCGTTGCGCTCATCCTGACCACCGGCCGACATCGTCGCCAAAGTCGATCCGTGATAGTCACGCTCGCGGTAAAGGATCTTGGTTTTCTTGCCGCCATACTTTTTGTGGGCAATCTGGCGCACCAGCTTGAACACCTTCTCGTTCGCTTCCGACCCCGAGTTTGTGTAGTAAACACGGCTCATGCCCGGCATTTTCTCGATCAGTTTTTCGGCAAACAACGCCCCTGGGATCGACCCCGCGGACTGGGCAAAATAGCAAAGTTTCATCAATTGGGCGTGGACCGCATCCGCAATGACTTCGCGGCCATAACCAACGTTGACGGTCCAAACGCCACCGGAAACCGCATCGAGATATTCTTTGCCGTTCTGGTCCCAAACACGCATGTTCTTGCCCTCGACAATAATCCGGGGCTCACCATCTTCAAACGGCTTGTGTTGCGTGAGATGATGCCAAACATGTGCCTTGTCAGCGGCAACGACACCCGAAAGATCATTATCGTAGAGATTTCCATCCATAGCTTCACCTGAATGCTGGGGCCGGATACCGGCGCGTGTAAATGGGCGAGATTCGCCTCGCCTGTCATGACACCACAGAACGCTAAGAAAATGAGACTCGATAGGGCCAAAACTTTTCCAACAATAGGTCCAGATTCAGCGCGTGCGGCGAGAGAACTGACCAGCTCGCTCAATAAGTGACTGAATTACAGATACAAAAGCGTGGTGGGTGGATGCGTGCATAATCTTGCGCCAATAATGCGTGGCGAACAAAATTTCCTGACCGGACTGACGATCGCTAGTCGTCCCCCCCAACGCGGCCGCGCAGGCTTTTGACCTCGCTGCGTTCTTTCTTGGCTTTTAGACGTCTTAGCTTCGAGCCATAGGTGGGCTTTGTCGCGCGACGTCGTTTGGGAACGATCGTCGCCTTGCGGATCAGGTCCGACAGCCTTTCGCGGGCGATGTCGCGATTGCGGGCCTGGCTGCGTTCTTCCGAGACTTGTAGAACAATCGCACCTTCGTTCGTCCAGCGCCGCCCCGCCAGAACCTTCAACCGCCGTTTGACCGCGTCCGTCAGATTGGGCGACCTCTCGGCCTCAAAGCGCAGCTCGACAGCCGAGGAAACCTTGTTGACGTTTTGCCCGCCCGGCCCCGAGGCGCGGACAAATTGTTCGGTCAGTTCCCAGTCTTCGATGGTGATATTTTCGGTGATTTTCAGCATGGGGTATTTGTACAGGAACGGTGCGCAAATTGTACAATTTCCATGCGCTGCGCGACGAAAAGGGTCGTCCATTCGCAACCGGACGACCCTTCGAGAATTTTGGAGGTGGCCGGTTAGGCGGTCACCAATTTGGGGTTCTTGCGCAGAGGTCTGCCTCTACGAAAGCGTCCTCCAAAATGTTCCGACACCTCTCTCCAATACCTCTCTAGACACTGGACCACCTCCTTTCGATTGTTGCGATTAAGGAAATCGTGCCACATATTTTGCGTATGTCAAAAGAAAAATTTATAAATCTGGTGGTTAGCCCCAAGATTTAGGATTTGGTTTGACGTATTTCAGCAGGACGAGACCAATGCCGAAAAGCACGATAAGCGGTGCAATGCCAATCTGCTGATTGCCACTTATGGCGGTCACCACGCCAATCGACAAAGGCGCAATGAAACTGGTTGATTTCCCTGCCAACGCATAAAGCCCAAACGCCTCAGTCATGCGGTTTGGGTTCGCTTGCCGCACCATCATCGTGCGACTCGCCGACTGTATGACACCGCCAAGCGCCCCGATCAGAGCACCCAGAATGTAAAAGGATATATCGGGCAACGCACTTTCGGGGCTAACTGCCACAAACAAAACGGTTTCCCTGGAAATCATCGTTACGGCGACGGTGATGAGGATTAACCCGATAACAGAAAAGCGAATAACCGGTTTTGGCCCAAAGCGCATATCAGCGCGCCCACCGAGCCACGCAAAAACTGCGCCGGAAATGATTGCAACGATGCCGAATATACCGACGTCCACGACCGTCCAGTTCAACACGCCCGCCGCATAGATACCGCCAAAGGTATAGAGACCGTTCAGGGCGTCTCGGTAGAACATGGACGAGCCTAAATAAGCGAACAACGACGGATGAGACGGCAGGGATTTGAGCGTCTCTCCGAGCTCTCGCAGGGCACCCATAGTCGCGCCCTTGGCAGCGGCGACGGGCTTTGCATCGCGCACCCAGAGGAAGAACGGGATCATAAAAACAATGTACCAAAGGGCGGTGAGCGGTCCGACAAAACGCGTCCCCTCGCGCGCGGCAGCATCCAGCCCTAACGCCGGTTCGAGACCGACAAAGGTTCGTCCGGTCTCGGCGCTTTCTGCGAAGAATACGAGCATCAGTGCAAGGGCGATTAGGCCGCCGACATAGCCGAAAGCCCAGCCGTTGCCCGATATTTTCCCGACCTCTTCACGCGGGCCAAGATCGGGCAGCATCGAGTTGGTAAAGATCGTCGCGAACTCCATTCCGATCATTCCGACGGCAAAGAACGCAAGGACGGCGTAGAGATTAAATTGGTCCGGCGCGGCTGTCCAAAGACCAAAGGAGCCGACGACATAGAGCACTGAAAACACCCAGATCCAACGCATTCTTTGACCCGACGAGTCAGCCATGGCCCCCAAAATGGGCGCAAGGATCGCGATAATGATCCCCGCGGCGCCAACGCCAAAGCCCCAGGCAGCCTGGGCCTGAACTCCGTCGCCCAAAAGCTCTTTGACGTAGGGTGCGAAAATGAAAGTGATGATGAGCGTGTTGTAAGGCTGACTGGCCCAATCAAAGAAAAACCAGCCCCAAATCCGTTTCTTGCTTGAAACTGTCACGCGCCAATCCCCCAAACCCACAGCGGCCAATATGGGCGCTATTTCGGGTTTGACGCAAGCGGAGAATTCGGAGGCGGCCAAGGGCGCGTATCTTCGGCCTTGATCCAGTTGAGCACCCAATCGGGCATTTGCGGGGATGCGCCAAGGTAGCCGTAAGCCTCGGCCATTTTCGCGGGTGGGACAATTCCATTGCCTCCGACGATCGCCGAGCGGACGACAACTTGGTTGGCGCACTCGTCGTGTTTATTCCAAATTGACTGTTCCGTATAAAAGAAACGCTCGTCCCAGCCGAGGAATTTGGAGTAGATCGTGATCTTCTCCATCGCGGTGATCCGACGTCGATAGCGCACAGAGACCCCCGCGACGGTCACGCGCCACTTGTTCTTGGTCAGCACCTTGATCGCCCCCGAGCGTACAAAATACGGGACGCGCGCAAGATCATAGAGCGTCAGCGTTCGGCCATTGTTCAACTCTAACCACGGATCAATGTCCCACGGCATGCAGCGGTGGGTTGAAATATGGGGATCAAACAGATCAATGGGCTTGTTGCGGTATTTCACAAGCTCGCCAACATAACGCAGCAGAGGGTACATGGTGCAGTCTCCTTCGACGTCCTATTCGAACGAGGTTTAACGCGCGTCAATACATACCCTGCGGCACTCTTGCCCTTTAGCGAGCGAGACCTTACCTGTTGTGACGACAATAAGAGGAAGCGCCCAAAATGCAGTCACTTTACCAGATCATTATGCTGATAATTGATGTCGTATGGTTCATCATGATTGCCCATATTATCATGAGCTGGCTGATCTCGTTTCAGGTGCTCAATATGCGTCAGCCAATGGTCAATCAGATTTGGAACGGTTTGGCGCGTTTGCTTGAGCCGATTTATGCGCCGATCCGCCGTTTTCTGCCCAATACCGGTCCGTTGGACCTTGCACCGTTGGTTGCGTTCATCGGTTTAATCGCGTTGCAGATCATACTGCAAAACAACCGCATGCTGTTTATGTGATCTTACTTGTTCACGAATCCTTAGTGTGAAATTGTTGCCCTAAGAGCAGACAAGAAACCACACAGGGTTTTCCAGATGAGCAACCGCGACGCGCTTTTGCGTGACGTATTCGGATTCGCATCCTTTCGGCCCGGTCAGGCCGAGATTGTGGACTGCGTGGCCTCTGGACAGAACGCCTTGGCGATCATGCCGACGGGCGGCGGAAAATCCCTTTGCTTTCAATTGCCGGCACTGATGCGCGATGGTGTGACAGTGGTCATTTCCCCCCTAATTGCCCTGATGCGCGATCAGGTGAGGGCTTTGCGTGAGGCTGGTGTTGCGGCTGGGGCGCTGACGTCGGGCAACACGCAAGACGAAACCGATCAGGTGTTCGAAGCGCTTGAGGCGGGTCGCCTGAAACTGCTTTATATGGCGCCTGAGCGCCTTGCGGCGGGGTCGGCCTTGAACCTGTTGCGACGGATCAACGTGACCATGATCGCGGTGGACGAGGCGCATTGCGTCAGCCAATGGGGGCATGATTTTCGCCCGGACTACCTTCGGATCGGGGATTTACGTCGGGCGCTCAAGGTGCCCTTGGCGGCCTTTACGGCGACGGCGGATCAGGAAACGCGCGACGAGATTGTCGCCCGTTTGTTTCAGGATGACACACCGACGATATTTCTGCGCGGGTTTGACCGGCCCAACATTCACCTGAACTTTGCCGCCAAGGACAGCCCGAGACGCCAGATCCTCGACTTTGCGGATGCCCGCAAGGGGCAGTCGGGCATTGTATATTGCGGCACAAGGGCCAAGACGGAATCGCTGGCAAAAGCGCTGCGCGATGTCGGACACGCGGCGACGCATTATCACGGGGGTATGGAGGCCGAAGACCGCCGCATCGCCGAGGCTCGGTTTCAACGCGAGGACGGTTTGATCGTGGTCGCGACGGTTGCCTTTGGGATGGGCATCGACAAGCCTGATATTCGCTGGGTGGCGCATGCCGATCTGCCAAAATCGATTGAGGCTTATTATCAGGAAATCGGTCGCGCGGGTCGGGACGGGGCGGCTGCGGAAACGCTCACTTTGTTTGGGGCCGAAGATATTCGACTACGGCGCAGTCAGATCGACGAAGGTTTGGCCCCCCCGGAACGCCGCGCCGCCGATCATGGACGGTTGAATGCACTGCTGGGATTGGCCGAGGCGTTGAAGTGTCGCCGCGAAACCTTGTTGGGGTATTTCGGTGAATCTGACATCACCTGCGGCAAATGCGATCTGTGCGATGTGCCGCCCATGACCTTCGACGGAACTGTGGCGGTGCGCAAAGCCTTGTCAGCCATTTTGCGCACCGGCGAAAGTTTTGGAGCGGGCCATTTGATCGACATTTTGCTTGGCAATGCCACGGACAAGGTTCTGGGTCGCAATCACGATCAATTGCCGACTTTTGGGGTGGGTAAGGAATACTCGCGCCCGCAATGGCAAGCTGTGTTCCGGCAGATGATGGGACATGATCTTATCCGCCCCGACGCCGAACGGCACGGTGCGTTGCAGATGACTGACGCTGCCCGTCCTATCTTGCGCGATGAAGCCACAATCGAGCTGCGTCAGGACACCATCAAAGCCGCGAAACGGCGGCCGGCGGTCAAGGCGATGGTCTCGGACGAGGATGCGCCACTGCTTTCGGCGCTAAAGGCCAAACGACGGGCGCTTGCCGAACAGGCAGCTGTGCCCGCCTACATCATTTTCCCAGACCGCACTCTGATCGAAATGGCCGAGTCGCGCCCGATGACGCTTGACGACATGGCACGGATCAACGGCATCGGAGCCAAGAAACTTGAGCGCTATGGCGATGCCTTTCTGTCTGTCATAGCGCAAGACGCGCCTGAAATGCACCCGACGCGCCGGAAACTGGCTGGTAAGGACGCGGGCGACGTTTATGACCGGCTTATGGAAGTGCAGGCCGATCTGGCGCGGGGTGAAGCAGGAACCGACAAACCGCTCAGCTGCTCGGCGTCGCAGCTTGCCAAGGTTGCGCAATTGCGCGGCGGCGATCAGTCCGCCATCGAGCGCTTGCTTGGCGACCGCAAAGCCGAGCGGTTCGGAGCGGCCTTTCTGGACGTTCTGCGCGCGGCGGGCTAGACGGTTTCCAAAGCCAACGGGGTACACATATGCTGGTTGTCATTTCTCCTGCCAAACGTCTGGACTGGTCGCCTGTCAGCGGCGAGATCACGCAGCCCGATTTCCAGGCGGATGCCGTGCGTTTGTCGAAGACGATGCGGGGTTTGACGCTGGGCGATTTGAAAAAACTGATGGACCTGTCGCCCGATTTGGCCCGCCTCAACCGAGACCGCTTTCGCGCATTCGCACCGGAACCCGATGTTGAAACCGTCCGTCCAGCGGTTCACGCATTCGCAGGGGACACTTACCTCGGGCTTGAGGCCGCATCGCTTGAGCCAGAAGAACTGGACTGGGCGCAGGACCATTTGCGAATTCTCTCTGGCCTCTACGGTGTTTTGCGCCCAATGGACGCGATCCAGCCTTATCGGCTTGAAATGGGCAGCCGTCTGAAAACGCGGCGGGGCAAAAGCCTTTACGACTATTGGGGCACCCAGATTTCAAAAGCGCTGGTGACGCAGGCACGGGCGCTTGGCACAGACTGTTTGGTCAACTGTGCCAGTCAGGAATACTTTGGCGCGGCAGACACCAAAGCCTTGAAGCTGCGCGTGATTACCCCTGTCTTTATGGAAGAAAAGAACGGCGAGGCCAAAATCGTCTCGTTCTTCGCCAAAAAAGCCCGAGGATCGATGGCGCGCTTTATCATCCAGCGACGCCTGACCGACCCCGAAGGCTTGAAGGACTTCGACCTTGGTGGCTATCGCCATCAACCCGAGATGTCGGAAGGGGACCGCTGGGTCTTCCTTCGCGACTATCCCGAAGTGGCATCATAGGCGTTCGATCGCCATCGCAATGCCCTGACCGCCGCCAATGCACATAGTGATAAGTCCATAACGCCCGCCAATGCGTTCCAGTTCGTAGAGTGTCTTCGTCGTGATGATCGCACCCGTGGCCCCGACCGGATGACCAAGCGCAATTGCTCCGCCGTTCGGGTTGACCTTTTCTGGGTCAAAACCGAGGTTTTTGCTGACGGCCAAAGCCTGCGCTGCAAAGGCCTCGTTTGATTCAATCACATCGAACTGATCGGCGGTCATGTCGATCCGCTTTAAAAGAGCCTCAACCGAAGGAACCGGGCCGATGCCCATCACCTCGGGGCGCACCCCAGCGTGTGCATATCCTAGAATACGGGCACGTGGTTTCAATCCCGCACGCTCGGCCGCTGACGCGGTCGCCAAAACGACAGCCGCTGCGCCGTCGTTGATGCCTGACGCATTGCCAGCCGTGACGGTGCCATCTTTCTGAAACACCGGACGCAGTCCCGCGAGGGTTTCCATCGACGTCGGCTTGGGGTGCTCGTCCGTCGCAAACGCCACCATCTCGCGGCGTTTCTTTACCTCAACCGGAACGATCTGCGCGTCAAAGTATCCCGCTTGGATGGCCGCGGCCGCGCGTGTCTGGCTTTCGACGGCGAAAGCATCCTGTTCTTCGCGTGAGATCGCATGTTCAGCCGAGACGTTTTCAGCAGTGACGCCCATGTGACCGGTGCCAAACGGACAATTCAACGCGCCAAGCATCATGTCGAGCGTTTTGACGTCGCCCATTTTTGCGCCCCAGCGTTGGTCTGGAATGATGAAAGGCGCGCGGCTCATGTTTTCGGCACCACCGGCAAGGGCGAAATCGGCGTCGCCCAACATCAGCGACTGCGCGCCCGACACAATCGCTTGCAGCCCCGAACCGCAGAGCCGGTTGACGTTCATAGCAGGCGTTGTGTCTGGAATGCCTGCGTTGATCGCCGCGACACGCGACAGGTACATGTCACGGGGCTCGGTGTTGATGACGTGCCCAAAGACCACATGGCCGATTTGACCGGCCTCGACGCCTGCGCGCGCGATGGCTGCTTTGGCGGCCACGGTGCCAAGGTCGATCGCGGTGGTGCCCGCAAGCGACCCGCCGAATGTCCCGATAGCTGTCCGGGCGGCGGACAGAATGACGATGTCTTCCATGATGTTCTCCTGCGTGAATTTTGCCGGACCTTAGCGCGGCGACGCAGAAAAAGCAGGGCGACGTTTCGTCAGTTTAGCGTCAAATGTCGAAGGTGGCGAAAATTGGCGCATGGTCAGACGGTTTTTCCCACCCACGGGCGTCGCGAAGGATCCGGCTTGAGTGTGCCGCGTTCGAAATGTCAGGTGTGGCCCACACATGATCGAGACGGCGGCCTTTGTCGACAGCGCTCCAGTCCTTGGCGCGGTAGGACCACCAGCTATAGAGTTTTCCGTCGGGAATATCCTTGCGGGTGACATCAACCCAAGCGCCTGCATCCTGCGTTTCGGCCATGTGTTCGACCTCTATCGGGGTATGGCTGACAACTTTTAGAAGTTTCTTGTGGTCCCAAACGTCGTCCTCGCGCGGGGCGATATTGAGGTCTCCGACAAGGATCGCTTTCTGTGGTTTTTCAGCGTGGAACCAATCGCGCATCTCGGTCAGGTAGTCGAGTTTTTGGCCGAACTTCACGTTCACCTCGCGATCCGGCACGTCGCCGCCCGCGGGGACGTAAAAATTGTGGATCGTCACTCCGTTTTCCAACTGACCGGCAATGTGGCGCGCGTGGCCCAGATTGGCAAAATCCTGACGCGCGACTTCCTTGATCGGGAGCTTTGAGAAAATCGCGACGCCGTTGTAGCCCTTTTGTCCATTGGCCACCATGTGGGCGTAGCCGATTTCCTGAAACTGCTCGAACGGGATTTTGTCGACAGGGCTTTTGCACTCTTGAAGACAAAGCACGTCCGGCATTTCCTCTTCCATCAGCTTTTGAACAATGGGTGCACGCAAGCGCACCGAGTTGATGTTCCACGTTGCGATGGCGAAAGGCATTGGAATCTCCGATTACTAGGTTCCCTCAAAGACCATGAATTGGGGAGGTACTCAACACAATCAAATCAGATCAAAGCGGATTTTGGCAGGCACTCTGCAATTTCTGACGTAGGGCCTGAGTGATTGTCGAACGCGCACTCAAAATTTCGATGGAACTTCGGCGCTGTCTTGCTTCAGGAACAGAGGCTTAATATCGAAGCCGAGCTTCCCAAGATGAACCGTGGTCGCGGAAACGGCGGCGTCTGGGTCCCGGTTTTTCAAGGCGACGACAATGTCGCCGTGCTCTTGCAACATTTTTTGCCGGTTCTTGTCCTGACGCGCTGCCAGAAATCTGATCCGCCACAATCGTTCGCGATAGATTTTGTAGGTTGCAAAAAGTGAGCGGTTTCCAGTGATTTCGACAATCTTTGAGTGAAACGCCATGTCTTGCTCAAAGAGGTCCAATTCATCCAAGACGTGGTAGTTCGCGGTGAGGTCTTCATGAATTTTTGAGGTCTCGGACAGTCCCTGATCTGTCGCCCTTTCACATGCCTGAGACACAGCCAAGCGTTCAAGCGCCAGCAAGACGTCAATGGCGTCCGAGATTTCGTTGTAACCTGGCTCGGCGACGATTGGACTTCGGGCCGGTCTCAGGATGACCAACCCTTCTTTTGCCAGGATGCGGGTGGCTTCGCGCATAGGTGTGCGCGAAACCCCGAGCCTTGCTGCGTTGTCACGCTCTTTGATCGACGAGCCCGGTGGAAACCGGCCAATCAGAATCTCCCGCCGCAACTGATCGGCAATTCTTTCCGCGAGACCTTCGGTCAATTAGTTCACCGGCGTCAGCAGGTTTTGCCCCGACAAGAATGCCGAAATGTTGTCGCGCTGCAACTGACCCATCGCGTTGCGGGTGGCGTGCGTGGCCGAGGCCTGATGCGGTTGAAGCAAAACGTTTTCGAGCTTCAAGAACCGCGGGTTCAAGTTGGGCTCGTTGACAAAAACATCGAGACCCGCACCAGCGATGGTGCCGCTTTCTAGCGCTTCTAAAAGAGCGCCCTCATCGACTGTGGTTCCCCGTGATATGTTTACCAGAATTCCGTTTGGACCCAACGCCTTAATGACACCTGCCGACACGTGGTTCTCAGTGTCTGGTCCCCCGACAAGAGCCACGATCAAGAAGTCAACCGAGGCAGCCAGCGAAACCGCATCTTGGTGATATGTCCATCCAGGGGTCTCTTTTTGCGAGCGCGAGGAATAATGGATGTCGGCGTTAAAACCCACGAGACGATCCGCAATGGCGCGGCCAATTCGGCCCAGTCCGACGATGCCGATCTTGCCTCCGTGGACGCGTCGCGCCAGTCGGAAATTACCGACACGTGACCAGTTTCCAGCGCGCACCCAATCGGACGCCGGAACGATTTCACGGGCCGCGCCGAGCAATAGCGCGACAGCCAGATCTGCAACGTCCCCAGTCAAAACGTCCGGCGTATTGGTCACGCGAATACCGCGTTTTGTGGCCGCCGGGACGTCGATGGTATCATAGCCAACTCCGTAATTCGCGATCACGCCAAGGTTTGGCAGCTTGTCCATGACGTCACCGGTCAAAGGATCATGACCAATAAACGCAAGCGCTTGAATGTTGCTTTGTGTTTCCGGGTCGACGGCGGCAATTTCATTGAGAGATGCAATTCGTTGCGCACCCATTTCAGACAGGGCGGCCACATCGGTTTCACTAAAGGCGCCACAGGCGAGGATTTTGGTCATAGTTTTGTCCGGTTATAGGAAAAAGGGATGGATCAGCCGCGACCAATGTAGGGCATCGTGGTGGCCATTACGGTCATGAATTGAACGTTGGCTTCGAGTGGAAGTTCCGCCATGTGCAACACGGATGAGGCCACATGGCTTACGTCCATGACGGCCTCGGGTTTGACCGATCCGTCTGCTTGCGGCATTCCCTCGATCATGGGTTGCGCAATGTCGGTCAAAGCGTTGCCGATGTCGATCTGCCCGCAAGCAATGTTGAATGCGCGGCCGTCCAGTGAAATCGTGCGCGTCAGGCCCGTTATTGCATGTTTTGAAGCCGTGTATGCAGCCGAGCCGATGCGCGGGACATAGGCCGAGACGGATCCGTTGTTGATGATCCGCCCCCCTTGGGGATCCTGCCGTCGCATCAAGCCGAAAGCAGTTTTTGCAGCGATAAAGGATCCGGTTACGTTGATGTCGATAAGATTGCGCCAATCTTTTACGTCGATTTCGTCGATTGGTTTGCCCGGCAGCGCCACGCCGGCGTTGTTAAAGATGGCGTCGAGGTGACCCCATTCTTTTTGCGCACGCGTGAACTCTCGTTCGACGGCGGTTTCATCACTTACGTCGCAAGGCAGGACAAGGGCGTTTTCGTGTCCCTTGGTCGCGGCTTCCAACGTCGATGCGGTTCGACCCACAAATCCGACCTTCCAACCTGCTTGCAAAAACACATGCGCGGTGGCTTGGCCGACGCCGCGGCCCGCTCCGGTGATGATGATTGACTTTGACATGTTATGATCCCCCATTTTTTTGATCGGGTTTTCTATTCCAAAATACAGCGTTCAGTGATTGTCGCGCGGAATGACTTTGGCGACTTTTTGGTACGCTGTTGCAAGCTCCAGACAGCCACCTGCATCGAGTTGACCGACGTGGGTCCGGTAAATTTCCTGCCAAGGCGTTTGACTTTTAGGCTCGGGCTGAACCCATGCGGCCTGCCGTGCTTTCCACTCGTCTTCATCCACCAACGCGTTGAGCGTTGAGGCGTTAAGGTCGAGACGCACCGGATCGCCGGTTTTCAGATAGGCCAAACCTCCTCCGACAACGGCCTCGGGGGATGCGTTCAGAATGGACGGGCTTTCGGAAGTGCCTGACTGGCGTCCGTCACCGACGGTTGGAAGGTGGTCTATCCCCGCCTGCAAAATTGAATCTGGTGGTTGCATATTCACAACTTCGGCAGACCCCGGATACCCCACGCATCCGACACCGCGAACAAACAGGATTGTCCGCTCGTCGATGTCGAGAGAGGGGTCGTTTATGCGCGCGTGGTAGTCCTCGGGGCCTTCAAAAACGACGGCGCGGGCTGTGAAAGTTCCTTCGTTGCCTGGGTCAGACAGAAACCGCTGGCGAAAGTCTTTCGAAATCACCGAGGTCTTCATCAGGGCGCTGTCGAACAGGTTTCCCGACATCACAAGGAATCCTGATCGCTCACGCACGGGGTTGTCGAAGGGTCTAATGACGGAGTGGTCCGTAGATTCGAGGTTACTAAGGTTTTCTGCCATCGTCTTGCCAGTCGCCGTCATAACGCCGCCATGCAAATTTCCGGATTTCGCAAGCTCGGCCATAACGGCTGGCACACCCCCAGCGCGGTAAAAACTTTCGGCTAAGAATTCACCGGCTGGCTGCATGTTGACCAGCAAGGGCAAATCAAATCCGATGGTTTCCCAATCCTTGACGTTAAGCTCGACACCGGCATGCCGAGCGACGGCCTGAAGGTGCGGCGGCGCGTTTGTTGATCCGCCGATGGCCGTGTTGACGCGGATAGCATTCTCGAACGCCTCACGTGTCAAAATGTTCGAGGGCTTCAGATCGTCATAAATCATCTCGACGATCCGGCGACCGGTTTCGTAGGCCATCGCCATACGCTCGCGAAACGGAGCCGGAATTGCGGCGTTTCCCGTCAAGCTCATCCCCAGGGCCTCGGCCATGGCATTCATCGTGGACGCTGTGCCCATCGTGTTGCAATGCCCCAACGATGGCGCGGATGCGCAGACCCGTTCCATAAATTCTTCGTAGTCAATCTTGCCTTCCGACAGCAGGCGGCGGCTTTCCCAAACGATTGTCCCCGAACCAGCACGCTTGCCTTGCCACCAGCCGTCCAACATCGGTCCGCCGTTCAGGGCAATCGCTGGAAGATCTACCGTTGCGGCCCCCATAAGCATGGCCGGAGTCGTTTTGTCGCAACCCGTCGTTAGAACCACGCCGTCCAAGGGATAGCCGTGGAGCACTTCGACGAGGGACAGATAAGCAAGGTTTCGATCCAAAGCCGCAGTCGGTCGCTTGCCGGTTTCCTGAATTGGGTGAACGGGGAACTCCATCGGAATGCCGCCTGCGTCACGAATGCCGGCCTTGATCCTGTCCATGAGAAACACGTGGATTTTGTTGCAGGGCGCCAGATCGCTTCCGGTTTGGGCGATCCCGACGACCGGACGCTCGCTTTGAAGCTCTCCGCGCGTGAATTCCTGGTTCAGATAGCGTTCGACATAGAGGGCGGTCATGCCTGGGTTGTTTGGATTGTCAAACCACTCCTGGCTTCGAAAGCGTTTCTTGGCGTGTGTATCGTTGGCCATGTGTTGTTCCTAAAGGCTTGCGGTGATTCCGCCATCGACGAAAACTGTGTGGCCGTTGACAAAGCTGGATGCGTCGGAGGACAGAAAGACACACGCACCAACAAGTTCGTGAACTTTGCCCCAACGTCCTGCCGGGGTCCGTTTTTCCAACCAAGCGCTGAACGCAGGATCATCGACAAGGGCCTTGTTGAGCGGCGTGTCAAAATAGCCTGGCGCAATTGCATTGCACTGCAACCCGTATTGCGCCCAGTCCGTCGCCATGCCCTTTGTCAGGTTGACGACAGCCCCTTTGGACGCCGTGTACGGAGCAATCCCGGGCCGTGCGAGCGCGGACTGTACCGAAGCGATGTTGACGATTTTGCCCTTGCCTCGACCGATCATGTGGCGCGCAACGGGCGCGGCGACATAGAAAACCGAGTTTACATTTGTCTTCATCAAGTGGTCGAAATCAAACGGGTCGAAATCTTCAAGCGGGCCGCGATGCTGCATGCCCGCGTTGTTTATCAAAATGTCGATTGAACCGGTTTTTCCCTCAAATTCGTCGATTGCCGCTGCGGCAGCGGCTGCATCTGTAACATCAAACGCCAACTGGTGAACCATGTAGCCATCTTCGGAAAGACGTTCGGCTTCTAGGGCGAGCCTTTCTTCATTTCGGCCATTGAGGATGATTTCTGCACCGGCTTCTGCAAGCCCGCGCGCAAGGCCGCGGCCAATGCCCATCGTTGATCCGGTAACCAAAGCGCGGCGTCCAGATAGGTTAAATTGTGACATCGACGGCACCCTTGTTTGAACTTCAGCCAAAATGGTATACCATTTTGCAGAAACCTCAAGGACATGGGACAAAAAAGATGAACGGACTGGTATTGCACGCCCCGGAAGACTTGAGACTAGAGAGCTTGGAACCCGAGATATTGGGCCCGGGGCAGGTTCGGTTACGTATCAAACGAGGCGGAATATGCGGTTCGGATTTGCATTACTATTTCCACGGTGGATTTGGGCCGATTAAATTGCGCGAACCGATGATCCTTGGACATGAAATTTCAGGTGTGATCGAGGACGTCGGCGCAGGGGTTTTGCTTAGGCCAGGCATGTTGGTCGCGGTTTCACCCTCGCGGCCATGTAACACATGCCGGTACTGTCTTGCCGGTCAGCAAAATCACTGTGAAAACATGAGGTTTTATGGGTCGGCGATGCCAATGCCTCATATTCAGGGAGCGTTTCGCCAGGAATTGGTGGTCGATGAAAGCCAGTGTGCGGTTGCGGATGGGCTAACGCCCGCGCAGGCGGCGATGGCCGAGCCCTTGTCCGTGTGCCTTCACGCGCTGCATCAAGCCGGCGATATTCTTGGTGCGTCCGTTCTGATTACCGGGTCGGGACCAATCGGCGTGTTGACGGCCCTTGCGGCAAGGTCCGCGGGCGCTGGCGAAATCGTTGTCACTGACATCCTGGACGCCCCGCTTGAATTCGCCCGGATCGCCGGGGCCGATCGGGTTGTTAACATGGCGACGCACCCAGACGGGTTGTCGAAGGATCAAGCCGGAAAGGGGCGTTTCGATGTCCATTTTGAGTGTTCGTCGGCACCACAGGCAATTTCAGCCGGGATCGCTGCGCTCAGGCCCGGTGGCATTCTTGTGCAGTTGGGTTTGGGCGGGGACCAACTCATTCCTCTACAGAAAATCACCGCGAAAGAGGTGACGCTTAAGGGGTCGTTCCGTTTTCACAATGAGTTTCAAACGGCCGTTAGTTTGATGCGACGAGGGCTTTTAGACGTCTCACCATTTGTGACCCACACATTCTCGATCAGGGATCATCGGGATGCGTTTAAGGTGGCGAAAGACAAGCGCCAGTCGATGAAGGTTCAATTCGACTTTTCGTAGGGCTCAAGCTGTATCCGAATATGCTGGCTTAGCCTTCTTTGCGTTGTTCAATGAGGGCGGCAAGTTTTTCGGCCATTGCCTTGTTCTGACCAACGTTTGTAATGCCGCCAATACCGATGCGCTTCCCGTAGCGCCACCACAGCCCTGCTCGCCAAATGCGTGGCGCGCGTTCCTTTAACACGATCACAAAGCCGTTTGTGGGTTTGAAGGCAAATGCACCGCGATCGACGCTGGCGATGTCATCAAGACGGGCGACGATCTTACCTGAGGTCTCTCTTATTTCGTTTTGGGTCAGTTCGATATCATGTCTTGTAATCCCATACATAGTGATTGAAATCGCAAAGCATCCACCGCCTGCAAGCATGAGGCCAATCTTGGCCACAAATGGCCCGGCAAAGGTGAAACCGAGGTAGATAAACAGAAGACCAAGAAGGCCCGCCGACAAGACGCCGGCAAACCTGCGCACGATTGCAACCTGCAAAGTCATCAGAACGTCGTCGTTTTTCATTGTGAGTCCTTCGGTACGGGGGTGCAGGTGCGCACTTTCACGGGGTGTCGCCAGCTTGCTGTCTAGAGGATATTTGGTATACCCAAACCTTGTTGGCATCTAGTGCAAACTAAAGCAACGAGGGTTGATTGCGAATAGTTTTCAAAGGTTATGGTGAGCAGGGCTGATTTTGTCGGTCTTTTCGATTGAGGGAAACTGCACGATCGTTTGAATAGGAGTGTGCGTAAATTAGGACTTGGCACTGAGGTCAGGCACCCGCACGACCTCGGATAGAAAACGTACGCGTTCCGGCTTGGTCTGGGCTAGGGTTGAGGATAGCGCTAGATCCTGATCTGGATCATGCTTCCACGACCCATCGCAGAGTATCAAATGCCAAGGCGATTTTAACACGGGGAAATTGCCCGCATTGGAGCGGTTAAGAAAAAAGGAAAATGCAATGAAGTTGATGCGAATTGGCACCCGAGACGGTGCGAAGGTTCCCTGCGTTGAGGACGCAGACGGTGTGCTTCGTGATGTGTCTGAGATTGTGAGCGATTTTGGGCCGAACACGATTTCTCCAGAGTTGATCGCCCGTCTTATAGCCAGCGATTTGGCAAGTCTGCCTGCGGTTAATTCCAAAGGTCTGCGTGTCGCGCCGCCGATTGCGCAGCCTCGCAATATTTGGTGCATCGGACTGAATTATTCAGACCACGCCGCCGAAAGTGGGCTGCCCGTCCCGGAAGAGCCAATATTGTTCAGCAAAGGGTCATCGACATTCTGCGGACCCAACGACGACATTCTTTTCAGCCCGAAAATGACAAAACTGGATTGGGAAGTTGAACTGGGAATCGTCATCTCAAAACCCGCTTTGAATATCAGCAAGGACGCCGCGATGGATCACGTGGCGGGGTTTGTCTTGGTCAATGACGTAAGTGAAAGATCGTGGCAAACCGAGCGCTCGGGGCAGTGGGTCAAGGGCAAGTCGTTCCCGAATTTCTGTCCGACCGGTCCAGTTTTGGTGACACCCGATGAGTTGGGCGATCACAACAATTTGGATATGTGGCTGAATGTGAATGATCGGCGGATGCAAACTGGCAACACCGGAACAATGATTTTCGATGTTGAGACCATTGTGTCATACCTGTCTGAATTTACACGTCTGGAAGCAGGCGATTTGATTTGCACGGGGACTCCGCCCGGCGTGGGGATGGGGATGAGTCCTCAGGTTTGGCTCGACGTCGGAGACCACGTAACGCTTGGCATTGACGGGCTTGGTGAGCAATCCCTGAAAGTGGTGAAGCTATGAACCGGTTTACAGGAAAGACGGCCGTTGTAACAGCAGCCGGGCAGGGGATCGGTCGGGCCGTCGCGGAGCGATTAAAGGCCGAAGGGGCGACCGTTTTCGCCTCGGATCTGAATGAGGCGTTGCTACACGATTTCGACTGTGCGGGAACAGCCTCGGTTGATTGCACCGACCCGGTGGCAGTGAAGGCCTATTTTGGCGAGTTTGAGCGCATCGACGTTTTGGCGCATTGCGTCGGATACGTCCACCAAGGAACGATTGAAGAATGCTCCGAGGACGACTGGCGGTTCTCGATGAATGTCTCTTTGGACAGCGCTTTTCATGTGTTTCGCGCAGCCTTGCCCAAAATGAAGGAGTTCGGCGGAAACATCGTCACGATTGCATCCGTGATCGGAGCACAAAGTGGTCTGCCGCGTCGGGCGGCCTACGGCGCCGCAAAAGGTGGACTGGTCGCACTGATGAAATCTGTTGCACGTGATTATTTAGAGTATGGCATTCGCGCAAATTCAGTAAGCCCGGGCACCGTTCAGACGCCTAGTCTTGATGGCCGCATTGCCGCGCTTTCGGAAACCTTGGGAAGTGAAGAGGCCGCACTGAAGTTCTTTGTGGATCGCCAGCCTACCGGGCGTTTCGGAACGCCCGAGGAAATTGCAGCACTGTGCGCATATCTCGTGTCTGACGAAAGCTCATTGATTACCGGGCAAAACATTGCTGTGGACGGCGGAATGTCAATCTAGGGTGATTCATATTTGGTCACGACAGAATGGCGGGCACTGATCGCGCAATTTGGTGCCCCGAGGGCAAAAATTCGATAGCCCAGCGGTCAAATGTGCGGTTTGGGTGTACCATACCGAGTTTTCGTGGTGTAACCTTCGGTGGCAGACTTGCATCCAAGGAGCCCGTTCGTGGCAACTATTCGGCTTTCCAAAAGTGACAACGTCGCGACGGCGTTGCGTGTCCTGAACGCCGGAGACTCTGGGGCGGCAGAGACCATTCCCCGTGGTCACAAAATTGCCCTGAGACGCATTGCCAAGGGAGATGCGATAAGAAAATTCAATCAAGTAATTGGTTTTGCCGCGGATGACATTCCAACTGGGGCGCACATCCATACGCATAATGTTCAATTTCGAGACACGACCGACGTTCAGGAATTTGGGACAAATCTGGCACATGTTCACGCCCAAAAAAAACCGGCGACATTTCAGGGGTTTCGCCGCCCGAATGGCAAAGTCGGGACGCGAAATTTCATTGCGGTTCTTGCGTCGGTGAATTGCTCATCCACGGCCGCGCGCATGATTGCCGATCACTTTACGCCCGCGAGGTTGGAAGATTACCCGAATGTCGACGGCGTCGCGGCGTTCCATCACGGCACAGGTTGCGCCATGGCAACCAACGGCGAAGGTTTTGAAGCGCTTCAGCGCGTCATGTGGGGATATGCACGCAATCCGAATGTGGGTGGCGTTGTCATGGCAGGCTTGGGCTGTGAAACCAATCAAATTGACTGGTTGGTTGAAGCGATGGGGATCACGCCCGGACCGTTGTTTCAAACGATGAACATTCAGGACGTTGGGGGATTGCGGAAGACGGTTGAACTCGGGATCGGCAAAGTCGAAGAGATGTTGCCGCTTGTCAATGCCACCAAGCGAGAGCCTTGCCCCGCATCCGAGTTAATGGTCGCCTTGCAATGCGGCGGGTCGGACGCTTGGTCTGCGATCACGGCAAATCCGGCGTTGGGCCATGCTGTCGATTTGCTCGTTGGCCAAGGCGGCACCGGCGTGTTGGCTGAGACCCCCGAGATCTACGGCGCAGAGCATTTGTTGACCGCGCGCGCAGCGACGCCTGAGGTTGGCAGAAAGCTAATTGAGTTGGTCGATTGGTGGCGCGACTATACCGCGCGCAACGGTGGATCGATGGACAACAATCCCAGCCCCGGAAACAAAAGGGGTGGTCTGACGACAATTCTTGAAAAATCGCTTGGTGCCGTTGCCAAAGGGGGGACGACCCCTCTGAACGCGGTCTACAAATATGCCGAGCCAGTCACTTCCCAAGGTTTCGTCTTTATGGACAGCCCAGGCTATGACCCGGCATCCGTCACCGGGCAAATTGCCAGCGGATGCAATTTGGTCGTGTTCACGACGGGTCGCGGGTCAGCCTTTGGCTCAAAGCCGGCCCCGACGATCAAAGTGGCGACGAATAGCAAGACGTTTATTCACCAAGTTGATGACATGGATGTCAATGCGGGGCGGATCCTTGACGGCAAAGCAACTGTCGAGCAATTGGGCAAGGAATTGTTTGAGATGCTTCTGCGCGTTGCATCTGGTGAAAAAACAAAATCGGAAATGCAGGGGCTTGGGGACTATGAATTCGTCCCATGGCAGATCGGCGCAGTAATGTGAGGAGAACATAAATGACGAAACCAAAAATTGGATTTCTGGGTCTGGGATTGATGGGTGGGGCCATGGTCGAGTGCCTACAAAAGAATGGCTACGATTTGGTTGTATTGGGCAATCGCGATCGCACCCATTTGGACCTCGCGATATCACGTGGAGCGGTCGAGGCGCAATCCGCGCGCGAGGTTGCCGAGCGCACGGACATTGTCATGTTTTGCATGGGGACGTCCGATCACGTGGAAAGTCGGGTCTACGGTGATGACGGCGTTTTGGCAGGTATAAGCGCCGGAAAGGTGGTTGTGGATTTTGGTACGTCTCTTCCAGGGTCGACACAGAAAATAGCACTGGATATGGCCGAAAAGGGCGCTTCGTTTCTGGACGCGCCACTTGGCCGAACACCGGCACATGCGGTCGATGGGTTGCTCAATATAATGTGCGCAGGTGACAAGGATGCCTATGAGCGCGTTCTTCCCGTTCTACAGGACTTAGGTGAAAATGTTTTTCACCTGGGCAAGTCCGGGGCTGGGCATACGGTCAAACTGATGAACAATTTCTTTGGTATGACCGTGGCCTGCGCAATGTCCGAGGCTTTTGCCATGGCAGACCGCGCCGGTGTGGATCGAGCCCAGCTTCACGGTGTCATGTCCGCCGGGCCGCTCCATTCGGGTATGATGGATTTCGTGAAAGGCTATGCGGTGGACGGCGATCCTAACATGCTGGAATTTTCCATTGCCAATGCGACGAAGGACTTGGGCTATTATCGCAGAATGGCGGAAGGCCTCGGCGCGGAATCGGTCATGTCGTCCTGCGCTTTTGGCGCTTTGGATCGCGCGAACCTCGATGGCCGCGGGCAACAAATGGTCAGCCAATTGGTTGATTGGTTCTCGGACAATCTGGATGCATAGGTAAAGTGAGCCGGCGCGAAGATCTCCCAATTGCAGCCATCGGTATCATGGTTATCACCGTGTTTCTTTTCACGGTGATTGATACCTCTGGCAAATGGCTGATCTTGGCAGGAATGCCGGTCATGCATGTGGTTGCGTCGCGCTATATCGGCGCCTTTGCGGTCAATCTTGTGTACTTCACAAGCCGCGAAGGGCTGAGCGCGTTTAAGTCCAACCGCCCATGGTTTCAACTTCTCCGCGCGCTTGTTTTGCTCGCCAGCACGGCTCTGAATTTCAAGGCGCTTAGCTACTTGCCGATTTCTCTGACGATTTCGTTCTATTTTGCGCTGCCCGTCATGACGACGCTTCTGTCGATCCCACTTTTGGGAGAAAAAGTGGGCATCCGACGTCTGGCTGCAATCCTTGTCGGCTTTTTGGGTGTCTTAGTCATCGTTCAGCCCTGGGGAGCAGCGTTTAGATGGGAGGTCATCTATTCCATCGCCGCTTTGCTAACGGCGTCGTTTTACTTTGTTATGACTCGGATGATGGCCGGTGTTGATGAAAACTCAACCTGCCAATTGTGGTCCTCGGGATTCGCCGCGCTTCTGATGATCCCGTTTGTTTCCACAGGCTTCACGTGGCCAAGCGATCCTGTCGATGTCGCAGTTTTCCTTGGCATCGGAGTTGTTGGCGCGGTCAGTCACATCTTGGTAACCGTGGCCTATTACCTTGCCCCTGCCAAGACGGTGGCCCCGGTGACCTACGTCCAAGCAATTTATGCGGCTGCAGCGGGCTACTTCGTCTTCGGGACGACGCCTTCGAATTCGACTGCCCTTGGAACGGCAATCATAATCGCATCAGGGCTGTATATCTGGCGTCGCGAAATGGCGCGCCAAAAAACCACCCGCTCGCGCGGTCATCCAAAGGGATGAATTGCGCGCAGCGTCGGCGTTTCTCAGGCGGGGTATTCTATGACTGCGATTTCACCAGTTTGGAAATATACTCGATCTCGTTTTTTGAACCGAGAATAGTGCCAACGCGCTGATGAGGGTCTTCCGGTTCAATATCGAGGATTCGTGCTTGCCCGTTTGTCGCAAGGCCGCCGGCTTGCTCGACGATCATTGCCATCGGATTTGCTTCGTAGAATAGGCGCAGTTTTCCACCCGCCGATGCATTTTTGGAATCCACAGGGTACATGAACACACCGCCACGCAGCAGGACGCGGTGAACTTCGGCAACCATCGAGGCAACCCAACGCATATTGAAATCCTTGCCGCGCGGGCCGTCTTCGCCTGCGATACACTCGTCGACATAGGTCCGAATTGCTTTCGGCCAGAACCGCATGCGCGAGGCATTGATCGAAAATTCGGCTGTATCTGCCGGAATCTTGATGTCGGAATGCGTGTGCCTGAATTCACCGATACTGCCGTCAAACGTGAAACCATCGACGCCGTTGCCCGCTGTCAAAAACAACATTGTTGAGGGGCCATAAAGCGCATAGCCAGCAGCAATCTGCTGACTACCTGCCTTGAGAACAGTTTCGTAGGTGATTTCGGAGGGCACATCTTCCAGTTTGAGAATGGAAAATATCGTGCCGACAGAAACGTTGATGTCGATATTCGACGACCCATCAAGCGGATCAAACAAAATAACGTAAGGCCCTTTTGGGAACCGCTCAGGAATTTCCTGAATTTCATCCAATTCTTCGGACACCATCGCTGCAAGAACGCCTGAGCATTCGACCCGTTTGATGAAAATGTCGTTGGCGATAACGTCCAGCTTCTTTTGGGTTTCTCCCTGTACGTTTTCGCTTTCAAGGCTTCCAAGAACGTCAGCGAGCGCCCCGTTCTTCAGATTGTTCGCGATGGCCTTGCAGGCGGTCGCAACCGAGTGCACCAGCGTGGTCAAGTCGCGATCGATCTCACCTTTGTGGCGTTTTTCAAGAAGAAATTGAATCAGCGTGGTGGATGATTCGGTCATAGGTCACGGGCCTCGGAAACTTGCTGTGTGAGAGTGCCATTTGCATAACGTTTTGCCATTTCCTCAAGCCCGACATACGCAATTCTCGGGCCATGGCCGGCGCAGCCAAAGCGTTCGTACCGTTCAACACAGAGAGATTTTGTCGCTTCAATAGCAGGATTCATATATCCGCGAATGTCAAAGGAGTCAGGCTTTCTGGCGAAATATTTGCGGACGGTTGCGGTAACCGCCATTCGAATATCGGTGTCGATGTTCACTTTCCGCACACCGTGTTTGATCGCGGTTTCGACTTCTTCTAGCGGCACGCCAAATGTTTGCGGAATGCGTCCACCGTATTCATTGAGCGCGTTTTGCAACTCTTGTGGGACGGTCGACGCTCCATGCATCACAAGGTGCGTAGTTGGCAGCCGGTCGTGAATTCGCTTCAACGCGTCCATAGCCAGTGTTTCACCGGTCGGCTTGCTGGAAAACTTGTAGGCACCGTGCGATGTTCCGATGGCCACGGCCAATGCATCGACATTCGTATCGCGGACAAAGTCCGCAGCTTCTTCGGTATCGGTCACGAGCTTGTCCTTGCTCAGAACACCTTCAAACCCATGCCCGTCTTCCTGATCGCCCGCGCCGGTTTCCAAAGACCCCAGGACGCCAATTTCACCCTCGACAGAAACGCCGCGCTGATGGGCGTAGCGCACAACCGACGATGTTACGTTTGAATTGTAAACATAGTCTGAGGGCGTTTTTCCATCTGCGGTGAGTGAGCCGTCCATCATGACCGAGGAAAACCCAAGTCCGATTGCTTGCTCACATGCAGACAGATCATTGCCGTGATCGAGATGGATACACAGCGGGGTGTTCGGATGCGATTTCAGGGCGCCCGCCAGCATTTCGGTCAGATAGGCGTCGCCAATGTAAGCCCGAGCGCTGCGCGTGACCTGAACTATTGCGGGGCTATGCGTCGCATCTGCCGCCTGCATAACGCCTTTGAGCGTTTCAAGATTGGTGATGTTGAATGCGGGCATTCCGTAACCGTATTCTGCCGCATGATCCAAGATCGTGCGCATTGAAACCAATGGCATAGTAGATTCCTTGTCGTTATGAGCTGACCTTCGTCAACAGCGTATCAAGTGATGCTTTTGCGTCGCCGTAGAACATGCGGGTGTTGTCCTTGAAGAACAGCGGGTTTTCGATGCCGGAATAGCCGGTGCCTTGACCGCGTTTGCTGACGAAGACTTGCTTGGCTTTCCAGCATTCCAGCACCGGCATGCCGGCGATGGGGCTGTTGGGGTCTTCCTGCGCCGCTGGGTTCACGATGTCGTTGGAACCGATCACGATGGCGACGTCGGTTTCGGGGAAATCCTCGTTGATTTCGTCCATCTCCATGACGATGTCGTAGGGCACCTTGGCCTCGGCCAGCAGCACGTTCATGTGGCCGGGCAGACGCCCCGCGACCGGGTGGATGGCAAAACGCACGGTCTTGCCCTTGGCCCGCAGGCGGCGGGTAAGTTCGGCGACGTTCTGCTGGGCCTGTGCCACCGCCATGCCGTAGCCCGGGATGATGATAACACTGTCAGCGTCCTCAAGCGCGCCGGCCACGCCGTCGGCGTCAATGGCGATCTGTTCGCCCTCAACCTCCATCGCCGGACCGGTCGTGCCGCCAAAGCCACCCAAAATCACGCTGATAAACGAACGATTCATTGCTTTGCACATAATGTAGCTGAGAATCGCACCAGAGGATCCGACCAATGCCCCCACAACGATCAGTAGATCATTGCCCAGCGAGAAGCCGATCGCCGCCGCCGCCCAGCCCGAATAGCTGTTCAGCATCGAGACAACGACTGGCATGTCCGCACCACCGATGCCCATAATCAGGTGGTACCCGATAAACAGCGCCATAAGCGTCAGGATCAAAAGCGGCAACAGACCGCCCGAGTTCAGATACCAGATCAGACCGATCAGCGAGACCAAAGCCGCCGATGCGTTCAGCACATGGCCCCCCGGCAGCTTGGTCGCAGCCGAATTGACCTTGCCCGAGAGCTTGCCATACGCAATGACCGAGCCTGTAAAGGTGACTGCACCGATCCAGATGCCAAGGCTTGCCTCGACCCGCAGGATGTTGATTTCGACAGGGGTTTTCTTGGCCAGAAGGGCGGCAAAGCCCTCAAGCGCTTTCTTGGCGGTGTCGTCCATGGCCATGACGTTGCCCAGCTCGAAGTGAGCGTTGAAGCCAACAAAGACAGCCGCCAGACCGACCAGCGCGTGCATACCCGCCACAAGTTCCGGCATCTGGGTCATCTCGACCCCGTTTGCCAGCTTGTAACCAATCGTACCGCCACCCGCGATCAGAAGGATCGACAGCCACCAAAAGCCAGCGCCCGGCCCCATCAGGGTTGCCGCAACCGCCAGCCCCATGCCGACAATGCCATACCAGACAGCGCGTTTCGCGCTTTCCTGACCCGAAAGCCCCCCAAGCGAGAGGATCGTAAGAACAGCCGCAACAACATAAGCGGCAGTGGTGAAGCCCAATTCCATCGTTCCGGCCCCCTTAAGATTTCTGGAACATGGCAAGCATGCGCCGTGTTACGAGGAAACCGCCAAAGATATTGATACCGGCCATAAAGACCGACAAGGCAGCAAGAATAATCACGATCACCGAGCTTGATCCGATCTGTAAGAGCGCCCCAAGGATGATGATCGACGAGATCGCATTGGTCACCGCCATCAGCGGGGTGTGCAGCGCGTGGCTGACATTCCAGATCACCTGGAAGCCGATGAAGACAGACAGCACGAACACGATGAAGTGCTGCATGAAGCTGGCGGGGGCCACAAGGCCAACACCCAGCAACAGCGCCCCGCCAACAGTCAGCAAGGTGACCTGATTGCGGGTCTGCGCCTTAAAGGCGGCCACTTCCTCGGCGCGTTTTTCTTCGGGGGTCTTCTCGGGCACCACCTCTTTTGGTTTCGCCGCAATCGCCTGAATTTTCGGCGGCGGCGGCGGAAAGGTGATTTCCCCCTGATAGGTCACGGTCGCGCCGCGGATCACATCGTCTTCCATGTCGTGATTGACCTGACCGTCTTTTTCCGGTGTCAAATCTGTCATCATGTGACGAATGTTGGTGGCATAAAGCGACGAGGCTTGCGACGCCATGCGGCTGGGGAAGTCGGTATAGCCCACTATGGTCACGCCGTTGTCGGTGACGATCTTTTCATCCGGCACCGTGCCTTCGGCGTTGCCGCCCCGTTCCGCTGCCAGGTCAACGATGACCGAGCCCGGCTTCATCGCCGCGATCATATCCTCAAGCCACAGCTTGGGGGCTGGGCGGTTGGGGATCAGCGCCGTGGTGATGACGATGTCAACCTCGGGGGCCAATTCGCGGAACTTCGCCAGCTGTGCCTCGCGGAATTCCGGCGATGACACGGCGGCATAGCCACCGGTGGCTGCGCCGTCTTGCTGTTCCTCTTCAAAGTCGAGGTAAACAAACTCGGCGCCCATCGATTCGACCTGTTCGGCCACTTCTGGACGCACGTCAAAGGCGTAGGTGATCGCCCCGAGCGCGGTCGAGGTGCCAATCGCCGCCAGACCGGCCACACCGGCCCCAACCACAAGAACCCTGGCTGGCGGAACCTTGCCCGCCGCCGTTACCTGACCGGTGAAGAAGCGACCAAAGTTGTTGCCCGCCTCGATCACCGCGCGATATCCGGCGATATTGGCCATCGAGCTCAGCGCATCCATCTTCTGCGCGCGACTGATGCGTGGCACCATTTCCATGGCGATCACATTGGCACCCTTGGCCTTGGCCGCCGCCATGCCATCGTCGTTGCCCGCAGGATTGAAGAATGAAATCAGCGTCTTATCCGCCGTCAGGCGTTTTAGCTCTTTTTCGTCCGGCTGGCGCACTTTGGCGACAATATCGCAGGCTTTCCAAAGGGCGGCGGCGGTTTTGACAACCTCAACCCCCGCATCCGAATAGTCAGCGTCCGAGAAACCGGCATTCGCGCCAGCACCCGCTTCAATTGCGCATTCATAACCAAGTTTCTGTAACTGCTTGGCGGACTCCGGTGTCATCGCAACGCGATTCTCACCAGCGAACACTTCCTTGGGCGTTCCGATTAGCATCCAGGTGCTCCTTCATGGCGTTCGTTAACGGATTGGACCGTTAGGAGGGCTTGGTCCAATGACGACGAGTAAATCGAGACACACACGAGTATAATGCCACAATATCTTTCAGCTTGCGCAGAACGGCAAACGCATGAGGCTTGGAACTGGTGAGTCTCAGTTTTTCAAATGGTCTTACCAAATTGATACTATGACAGTCAACATGCCGTATAAATCGCGCAAAATCCGTATTTGGCAATACCAAAAATGGAGATTGATATGGCAAAAATTGCGTGATTAATTGGACTTATGGAGCAAGGAACACCAAGAAACAGAAGCGGCGAAAGTGCTGTCGATCGTGTGGTCGCAGCATTTCAGGAAAAAATTGTTTCGGGTGATCTTGCGAATGGTTCGTCATTTCCCGCCGAGCGGAGCATTGTTGATTCCATGGGTGTAAGCCGCCCTGTTGCCAGAGAGGCGATCAAGATTCTCGCAGGCAGGGGCCTGCTTGAAATTATGCCGCGTCACCGGCCGATCGTCCGCAGTCCCGATGCAGAATCGATTATCGGCGCGTTAAGCGGCTTGGTCGGGCATTTAATCGGAAGGTCAGGGGGAACACGACAGATTTTCGAAATTCGCATATTCGTCGAAGCGGGACTGGCGCGTCAGGCGGCGACAAGCGCCACGCGCGATGATATTACGCGCCTACGCACTGCGCTGGAAGCAAATGGACAGGCAACCGCCGATTCGGCAAAGTTCTACGCCACCGATCAAGAGTTTCATGCAGCGCTCTATTCCATTTCAGGCAATCCTATTTTTCCTGCCATTCATCAGGCCTTCAACGACTGGCTTGCACCCAAATGGGATATGATGCCGCGCTTACCCGACAGAAACCTAAAAAACTATAAGGCGCATAAAGCGATTGTTGAGGCAATCCTCGATCGGGATCCGGACAAGGCAGAGGCCGCCCTGCGCACCCATTTAGACGATGCATGGCAGCAGGTAAGCAACGTTTTTGCTGATATTTAAGTGCCTTCAGCGCTTGGGGCCGCGGGAACGATTCCACCTCTGTGTTGGATAACGTGACGAGCGATCCGTTGACCTGCTTGCACGCAGTCCTCAGATGATCGACCGGCCACAAAGCCCGACAGGAAACCGCCGTTAAAGCTGTCGCCTGCTGCGGTTGTGTCCACAACGTTTAAAACGGGTTGAACCGGAACTTTCTTGTCCGGACCACCCAAAATGTAGGCGCCATCGGTGCCGCACTTTAGTGCACCAGCGCTTACGTTGTAGGTGGCAAAGCGCTTCAATACTGCTGCGGTATCTGCATCGCCAAACAGGTCGGATTCGTCGTCAATTGAAGGGAAAGCGATGTCGGTGGCTTGCCAGAACCGTTCAGTCCACATGCGGGCGGAGGTCAGGTTTTCCCAGAGCTTTGGACGATAGTTGGAGTCAAACGCCAGCTTTACGTTGCGAGCCTGTTGAGCGTCCTTAATCCAATTCAACAAGCCCTCGCGTGCATTCGCTGACATGATTGCAAGCGTGATGCCAGTGATAAGAACGACGTCGCAATCCTGTAGCGCGACAAAGTCGTCTGGGGATTGAAACAAGGTACGTGCAGCCGAAGCGCTGCGCCAATAGCTGAAGCTCCGCTCGCCGCTTGTCGATGTTGAAATCGAGTAGAGGCCGCAAGATTCCCCTGCTTGCTGGCGAATACTGCCAACCTCTAGGTCTTCATGCTTTGATGTCTCAATGATTTTTTCCGAGAAGGGATCTTCGCCGACGACCGTTACAAATCGCGCCGACGCGGTTTCTTTGCAAAGCCTTTTGAAATAGACTGCGGAGTTAAGCACATCTCCGGCTGGGCTAAGCTGGGCACTTGTACCGTCTCGCGAGGGAATCAATTCGATCATTGCTTCGCCGACAAAAGCGACTCTTGGCTTGTTTTGCATTTAACTACTCATTTTCGAATGCGACCATCCGGTCTTACCAAAACAATTTGAAACAAGCAATAATCAAGCGGGACATGTGATATTGACATTTGGTGTCCAATTTGGTCATACCATAATGGACTCGAGTCGCACGCAATTGATTGATGCGACTTGAGTTCGTGATTTACCTGGCGAGAGGATTATCGAGATGGCCGAGAACACAATTGCAGCTGCATTCTACCGTGGTGATAGGACGTTCAGCGTCGAAACAAAGGTGGTCGAGGCTCCGAAACCCGGCGAGGTTGCTGTCAGGACTGCATATTGTGGAATTTGTGGAACCGATATTCACGTCTATCATGGCAATATGGACGCCCGCGTCGGATTCGAACGCGTAATCGGGCACGAGATGTCGGGTGTTGTTGAGGCGCTCGGCGATGGCGTTGAGGGTCTGACTTTGGGACAAAAGGTCGTTGTGCGCCCGTTGGATCATTGTGGCGATTGCCCCGCTTGCAACGCTGGCCACACACACGTCTGTCATAATCTCAAGTTTTTAGGGTTGGACACGGACGGCGCGTTTCAAGAGATCTGGAATGTACCGCACCACACGATTCATGCCTTGCCAGAGGATATGCGCCTTGACCACGCAGCGTTGATCGAGCCGGTCGCGGTCGCATGTCACGATGTCAGAATGTCCGAGCTTAAAGAGGGCGAAGATGTTGTTGTCATTGGCGGTGGACCAATTGGAGTTCTCGTCGCAATGGTTGCCCGTGAGGCTGGCGGAAATGTCGTGATTTCTGAAGTAAATGAGAACCGCTTGGACATTGCAACGAAGCTCGGTTTTGACACGGTAAATCCAATCAAGCAGGATCTCGTCGCAACGATAAACGAGCGCACCGGCGATAAGGGTGCGGACGTTGTTTTTGAGGTCTCAGGGTCTCAGCCGGGCGTGAATGCGATGACCGAAGTCGCAGCAACGCGTGGTCGGATCGTGATGGTGGCGATCCATGCCAAAAAGCCCGAGGTGGATATGTTCCGGTTCTTCTGGCGCGAATTGAAGCTGCTTGGCGCGCGCGTCTATGAAGCCGCTGACTATGAAAAAGCAATTCAATTGGTTGCCTCTGGCGCGATCGATTCCGAGACTGTTATCACCGACATCAGCCCGCTTTCAGACATTCAGCAAGCCTTTGAAGCGCTGGATTCTTCGCCAACCGCATTGAAAAGCCTAATCCAAGTAGGAGCATAACAAGTGTCAGTTATTAATTCATTCGATCTTTCGGGCAAAACTGCGCTGGTCACTGGATGTAAGCGCGGGATCGGTCGCGGCATGGCAGAAGCACTGGCGCAAGCTGGTGCGGATATAGTCGGAGTCAGTGCCTCGCTTGAGTTGTCGGGTAGTGATGTGGAAAATGCCGTCAAGGCGTTGGGTCGCGACTTTCGCGCGTATCAGTGCGATTTCGGTGACCGGAAAGCCCTTACGGATTTTGCAGCCCAATTAGAGGTGGACGGGGTTAAGCCCGACATTCTGATTAACAACGCCGGCACCATCAAGCGAAAGCCGGCAGCCGAACATCCGGACGAGTGGTGGGATCAGGTGATCGAGGTTAATCTTTCGTCGCAATTTGTGCTGAGCCGCGAAGTTGGCCGGGGCATGGTTGAGCGCGGCAGTGGTAAGATCATTTTTACGGCGTCGCTTCTGACCTTCCAGGGCGGTATTACCGTTCCGGGATATGCCGCCTCAAAAGGGGGTGTTGGGCAACTCACCAAGGCCTTGGCAAACGAGTGGGCTGGAAAAGGAGTTAATGTTAACGCGATCGCTCCGGGTTATATCGCGACCGACAACACGCAAGCGCTGCAAGATGATCCGGATCGGTCAAAGTCAATTCTTGAGCGTATTCCAGCAGGTCGCTGGGTAAGCCGTCAGATTTTGCTG